>Ga0210407_10001474_pt1 | contig 21970 bp, 18 predicted proteins | sample IncBWC27MmetaG_FD_150860 | JGI IMG/M metagenome (GOLD analysis project Ga0210407, IMG submission 150860) | Forest soil microbial communities from Barre Woods Harvard Forest LTER site, Petersham, Massachusetts, United States - Inc-BW-C-27-M | ecosystem: Environmental > Terrestrial > Soil >... | reverse complement strand
ACAGCAACACCGGTCTCAGGGCACAAATTTTTCGGCGCAAGCCGTCGGCCGCACTGATTTCCGACGCAGAGACGCACGCCGGCGGCCTCAAACGCGCTCTGGGAGCGCTCGACCTCACACTGCTCGGCATCGGCGCGATCGTCGGCGCGGGAATATTCGTGCTGACCGGAGTCGCCGCGCAAAGAGATGCCGGCCCGGCGATCGTCGTCTCGTTTGTCGTGTCGGGATTCGCCTGCGCGATGGCCGCGCTTTGCTACGCGGAGATGGCCGCGATGATTCCGGTGGCCGGCAGCGCCTACTCGTATTCGTACGTGACGATGGGCGAGCTGGTCGCATGGATCATCGGATGGGACCTGGTGCTCGAGTACGCCGTCGGCGCTGCGACCGTCGCGTCGGGGTGGTCGGGTTATCTGGCGACCCTGCTCAAAGGTCTCGGCATCGTGCTTCCCCCCGCATGGACTCACGCACCCTTCTCGACGCCCGGCGCGATCATGAATCTGCCAGCGTTGGTCATCGTATTGTTGATCAGCTACGTGCTCTATATCGGCATCTCGGAGAGCGCGCGCTTCAATTCGATCATCGTCGGGGTCAAGCTATTCGTCATCGCCGCCGTGATCGTGGTTGGCGCGTTCTTCATAAAACCGGAGAACTGGAGTCCATTCGCGCCGATGGGATGGTCCGGCGTGATGCGCGGCGCTGGCGTGATTTTTTTCGCGTACATCGGCTTCGACGCGGTCTCGACGGCCGCTGAGGAAGTAGTCGAGCCCAACCGCGATCTGCCGCGCGGAATTCTCGGCTCGCTGTTCGTCTGCACGCTGCTGTACATCCTCGTCGCCGGCGTTCTGACCGGGATGGTCCCGGCCAAGAGCATCGACATCACCGCGCCGCTCGCGTCCGCATTTTTGCAGCGCGGGATGCATGCGATTTCGGGACTGATCTCGCTCGGCGCGGTCGCCGGGTTGACTTCTGTGCTGCTGGTTCTGCTGCTCGGACAATCGCGAATATTTTTCGCCGTCTCGCGCGACGGCCTGCTGCCGCCCGCCTTCGGCAAAATTCATCCGGTCTATCGCACCCCCTACATTCCGACGACGATTACCGGCATCTGCGTCGCGGTCGCCGCGGCATTTCTACCGATCGAAGACCTCGGCGAGATGACCAGCATCGGAACGCTCTTCGCCTTCGTGCTGGTATGTCTCGGCGTGTGGATTCTGCGCAACGTAGAACCGGAATTGCACCGTCCGTTTCGCACCCCGTTCGTTCCGGTCGTTCCAATTCTAGGCGCGTTCTTCTGCCTCTACCTGATGGCCAGCCTGATGTTCATCACGTGGGTCCGCCTGTTCGTATGGCTCGCGATCGGGTTGGTTATCTATTTCGCTTACGGCCGCTTCCACAGCCGGGTGCAGAGTAACGCAGTCGATCGCGCCGCCGCATCCGGCGGATGAAATCCGTGAAACGTTTGCCGCTGCCAAGGATGCACTTGAGGGCTCACTCAGAGTACAAGCACCAGTAATAATTCAAGCCATGTATGTAGTTTGACTCTCGCCCGATATGAGGCAAGACGCGGACAACATCCTTCGGGCCTTTGCCTTCTGGGTAGTCGATGAAGTCCACAGCGCCTCCGGTGACGTATGCTTGGCTGGACTGCACCGAGGAATTGTCGCTTTTGAAGATAACCGTAAACAAACTGTAGCCCATTCCCGACTCGCCCGCTCGATAGAGCTCGTTCGCAAAAACCGCAGGTAATCGTGTTGGGCTATCCTCAATCGAGGCAACGTTAGAAACCAGAACCTCAGCCTTTCCGCGATCCCGGTCGGGATATATTCCCCAAATTTTGATGAACGGAATTTCCGCTACCAAGTACACCCGATCTAATTTGGTGCCGTCGTTCAGCCATACGCGGCACGGATAATACGTTATCTCTCGATCAAAGCTCGGCGGGATCCTACGTAGCTGCTCTACAAGGTGTGAAGGCAGCTTCGGGTACCTTGAGGGTTCTCTTGGAAGCATCGATTCGACGTTATCAAAACGTAAAGGCGTCTACTGGCCAGATCGATCGGCGGCCTTCTGAGCGGCGGCGGCTGCCGCGGAGGCGGCCTGGTGGGTGCGCATCGTTTTTTCGACTGCGGCTTTGTGCTGCTCGCCGCGCGCGAGGCTCTCTCTCATCTGCTTGGCGCCCGCGACGCCTAGATCCTGCGACTCCCACTTCGGCTTCGCGACCTGCACCCACTTTCCGTTCTGCAACGCGTACGTGAAGACCAGGTATTTCAGCACGCCCGTCGCGAGGCCCTTGGAGGTCGCGCCCTTCTGGTCTTTCTTCGACATGTCATACTCGACGCCGCCCATCTTGCAGCTCACGGTCAGCTGATTGTGCGGGCCGTAGGTCGGCAGGTACTCGAACTTCATCTGCAGGTCGAGGTATTTTCCGCCTTTGGCCTTCTTGTCGTCCTGCTCGTTGAAGTAGGGATCGGCGACGTCGGAGAGTTTGTCCTGGAGCGATTGCTGAAGCGCCGGGGTAAGGTCCTTCTGCGCGCGCGCATGCTGCAGATCCATCGCGAGCACACGCGTGATGCCAAGCGAAAAGAAAAGCGCGGCCGCAAGGGCGACCGCGCTAAGTATCCTGAAGTTTTTCATGGCGTCCTGGCCCTCATCATACTAGACGATGGGCCGGTCGCATATATTTATTGGCCTCCGCCGCCCGAGCCGCCGAGTCCTCTGCCGAACGCCGAGACCTGCGACTGCCACTGCTCGCCGAAGGCCAGGATCAGCACCTGCTGGTTGATCTTCGCGTCCTTGGTCAGCGATTTCATCGAGCCACCGCCCGCCGACGCGAGCACTTTGTATGCCGCCTGGGTCTGTCGGTAGAACTCCGGCAGCGGCGAAATCTTGGGCGGCTCTTCGCGATGCACCTTCAGCCAGAACTCACGTTCGAAACGCTCATGCTCTTCCGCCGCGACATCAACAGTATTAAACGTGCCGTTGTTCTCCTTGAACTTGCGGATCATCGCGATCAGCGGAGCGAAGTCTTCCTTGTGCGGTGGCGAATCGCCGACCAGCACCACCACCTTCTTGGCGTATGGCTTCCAGTCCATCTTCTCCATCGCCGTCTCGCACGCGCCGAAGGTATCCTCTTCCCATTCACCGCCGCCCATCGCCTGGATGGTGTTCAAAAAGTCGCTCAGCTTTTGCGGTGACAGCGTCAGCGGCTGGATTCTCATCTTCTCGCCCTTGCCGCCGAACACGATTATTCCGATTCGCGCAATCGGCACCAGCCGATGGATCGACTGCACCAGCTGCCCCATCTTCGCCTTCACGTCGTCGATGATCAGGTTCATCGAGCCGGTCCCGTCGATGACCAGCACCACGTCGAGGCCCTTGCGCCTGAGCTCGCCGATGAAGCCGCCGAAGCCCGAACCGATTCCGTGTCCGTAGCCCGAGCCCATGCCGCCGCCGCGCCCGATCCCGATTCCGCCGCCGCCGGCCGCGCGCACGTAATCATTTGCGAGTCCCACCGCCTGCGAAGTATCGACCGCGGTCGGCTGCTCCATCTGCTGCGGCGCGGTGTCGGGCATCGGCACTTCGGGCATGTCGAGATCCTGCATCTCGTTGCCGCCGCCTCCGCCGCCGCCCGCTTCCAGGTTCACCATGATCAGTTCGCGACCGCGCTGCTCGTGCACCGTGATGATCAGGAACAGGAGCGCGATAACATGCAGCGCAACGGAGAGCGGGAAGGGACCGATCAGCAGGCCCAGCGCGTCTTTCATCGACTGCAGGCGAGTCGCATCCGCCTCGTCGTCGTCGCGATTTATCTCGGCTGCAGCCTCCCGCTTGCCGATTATGCGGTAAAAGATGAACGCGACCACGAAGGTCGAGAGGACAAGTAAAGCAATAATTACTGCGATCATATATGCGCGTGCTCCCTGCTTAGGCCGCGCTTGCCGCGGCCGAGCCGAGATCCTCGTTCACTAATTTGCTTTCGAAAATCAAACTTCTATCACCCGCCTCCTGGTGTTGCGGCAGCGGGCGCGCCGCCGGGAGGTAGCGATGACACCGCGATCGCGATCGCCACGGCGCCGGCGGACTTAGCAAGATCGAGGATGCGGACCATATCTCCAAGTATCACCTTCGGGTCACCCTGGAAAATAACGATCTTGTCTTTATCGTCGGTGAAAGCCTGCAACGCTGCGTGCAGGTTGGGCACCAGCTCCGGCTCGGTCACGACCTTCTCGTTAACGTAGATCTGATGATCCGCCGTGTACGTCACGATGATGCCCTTGGGTTTGTCGGTGGTCTGTACCGGCTCTCCCTTCGGCAAGTCGACGTGCGCGGCGGATTCGATCGTCACCGCCGTAGTCACCATGAAGATGATCAGCAGGACGAGAAAAATATCCGTCAACGGGGTGATGTTGATGTCGGAGAAGACAGCGCCACCTCCGCCATGCTTCTTTTTCATCATTGCCATGGGCAATCACCTCCAGGGGCGCCGACTCTCGGTTCGGGACCGATCACTGTCCTCCACCTGCGCCCGAGGAATTGGTCATCTGCGCGCCCGTAGCCCGTTTTGCCGCGATCGCGATCTGCGAGGCGCCTGCAGCCTTCGCGATATTCAGAATCCTAACCATGTCGCCGAGCAGCACTTTGCGATCGCCCTGGAACACCACGATCTTCTGGTCCACTTTGCCCAGCGCTTCGGCCAGGCTGGAGCGAAGTTCGCGCTCGGGCACGTCCTTCGAGTTCACGAACAGTTCGTGCTGCGTCGTATACGTGACGATAACGCCCTTGTTCTCCGGCGCGGTGTTGGTCGCGTTGGGCAAATCGACGTGCGCGGCAGATTCGATCGTAACCGAAGTCGTCACCATGAAGATGATCAGCAGAACCAGGAAGATGTCGGTCAGCGGCGTGATGTTGATGCTGTCGAAAACGCCGCCGTCGGACGTATGTGGTCCGCTAATTGCCACGTGCCTGTCTCCCCTGCAATGCGGCGTCGATCAGGCGGTCATCGTTGATGTGCTGCATGGCGTTGATATTCTCAACCTTCACCGAGAAGTAGTTGAAGAATATAACCGCGATGATCGCGACGCCGAGTCCGATCGCGGTAGAAATCAGCGCCGCGGAAATACCGGCCGCGACGACCGAGAAACCGCCGGTGCCCATGATCGCCATCGATTGGAACGCCACCAGGATGCCGACGACCGTGCCGAACAGCCCGATGAACGGCGCCGACGCGCCCGCGGTCGCGAGCACCCAGATGTAACGCTTGAACTCGAGGCCCTCCTGGTAGCGGCGCTCGTCGTCAAGCTCGAGCAGATGGTCGCGGTCCATGGTCTGCGATCCCGCGATCAGCGTGTGAAAGATTCGCTCTGCAGCCGTGCCGCGCGCTTGTGTCGCCTGCAACGCTTCGTTGAACTTGCCCTGGCGGAGCTGTGGCACGAGCGAATCGGCCAGCTTCGCGGTCTTCGGGCCGACGCCCCACAGTGCCCACGCGCGCTCGAAAATGATCGCCAGGCAGATAACGGAAATGAACAGCAGGGGATACGTGGCGTAGTAGCCCTCTTGGATCATTCCCATGATACTGAAGTTGCTTTGCATCTCTGTAATCCTCTCGAAGTTTAATTAGATCTGAGCGGTGAAATTCCGGCTCCGCCCCTTACCGTTATTCGAACTGTCCCAAACTGCCCTCGCGGTTCTCCCCAGAACCCGCCGCGCACCGTCGCGTCGCGACCTGAGTAACTCAAGCTTCCAGCGGCCGGCCAGAGACAATGGAGTCTCCCGGATGTCGCGGAAAGTCTGAATGCAACAATAGAAAGTATTTGTCAAGAGTCGCGTCCAAGCCCTCGAAAACTTAACTGTTTTCACCTCGCGCCGCGTTCCGGAAAAGGCTGCCCGATCTAAACCTATCGCGACGCCACCAATTTTGACTTTACGCCTTTTCCGATGCCCTAGACCATCGAAAATCGAGCGCAGCCCGATCCAGCGCCCGATCGAATTGCCTTGACTTCTGGACCGTCCAAGTCTATCCAGAACTTGCCAGATCGTGACCGCGATGCGGTCATTATTTTTTTGTCGATTAAACGCGTTTTGAAAAATCTCGGCCTTCTATTAAATTAAGACGGTGAATCCGCCCGATCTGTTCATTTCGCGACTTGCGCGGACTTTGCTCGGCGCAGCCCTGATCCTTGGCCTCGCCGCGTGCAAGACCCCGGCGCCGGCTGTCACCGCCGAGCCGGCACAGCCCTCGCGCACCGTCAGCGACGAACCGACCAAGGCCATCCCGCCCGACCTGTACAAGAAGATGCCGATGTATCCGGGCGCGGTCGTCGAGCATGTCCACAAACCCAAGGGATCGATGCGCGAGATCGTGTTCAGCGCCCAGGGCCAGATGCCGCAGATGGTCTCCTTCTACAAGGACGAGTTCAAAAAAAGCGACTTCCACATCACCTCGTCGCTCACGATGCCGGCGCGTCACACCTGGTCGTGTGATTTTCACTACAACGGGCGTCCGGGGAGTATCATGCTGTATCCGAGCGACGAGGATAAGTCGCGCATGACGATCGATCTGATCTACGAAATGCCCGCGCACATCGACGAATCAATGATGGAACCCAAGGAAGACTTCGACGTGATTGGCCCGGGCGAAATCGCCCAACAAGCTCCACAAGCTACAAATCAGGAAGCTCCAAAATCTGCAAGCTCTAAATCCGAATGACAAGGAAAAAAAAGAGGAACTAACGAACATGGCACTACTGGAAGGAAAAGTTGCGGCAATCACCGGCGCCGGCCGCGGTATCGGGCGCGAAGAGGCACTCCTCCTCGCCAAGCATGGCGCCAAGATCGTGATCAACGATCTCGGCGGACATTTCGACGGCACCGGGCAGTCGCGCTCGCCCGCCGAAGATGTCGTCAAGGAAATTCGCTCCGCCGGCGGCGAGGCGGTCGCCAATTTCGAGAGCGTCACCGACTTCAAATCCGCCAAGCGTATCATCGACTGCGCGATCGACAATTTCGGCAAGCTCAATATCGTCGTCAACAACGCCGGCATCCTGCGCGATCGCATGATCTTCAACATGAGCGAAGAAGATTGGGACGCAGTCGTCGCCGTGCACCTGAAGGGCACCTTCAACGTCTCCCGCCATGCCACCGCCTATTGGCGCGAGCAGCACAAGGCCGGCAACGTGCTCAACGGCCGGCTGATCAACACCAGCTCCGACTCGGGTATCCTGGGCAACGCGGGACAAAGCAACTACGGCGCCGCCAAGGCCGCGGTCGCCGCGATGGCGGTAATCGTCGATCGCGAGATGGGCCGTTACGGCGTCACCGCCAATGCGATCGCGCCCGTCGCGCGCACCCGGCTCACAGTTGACGCCACTCCGCAGACCGCCGCCGGCATGGCACATAAAGAAGGACAATGGGACGCGTTCACGCCCGCGCACGTCGCGCCCCTGGTCGCGTGGCTCGCGAGCGACGATGCGAAAGACGTCCACGGCGAAGTGTTCCGCGTCGGCATGGGCAACGTATGGCTGATGAAGGGATGGCACACCGCCGCCAAGGTTTCGAAGAAGGGCTCGATGTGGGAGCCGGCGGAACTCGGCGCCAAGCTCAAAGAAGAAATCGCCAAGGGCGTCTCCAAAAAAGAAAGCATGGGCGAGGTAATGGGCGGAGGCGTGTAAGTTTTTTTTGACGAGAAGGCTTTGGATAACTTGGTCGAGGCATCATCGCATCTCCCAATGGAGACCTTTGCATGACTGGGCTTATTCGCAGCCTCCACTATTGTCGTTCTGAAAGCTTGTGAGTTTTTCAGTTCCCGGCAGACTCCGCGCCCCTAATCGATTGTTCCCCTTTCCACATGGGAAGGGGTTACGGGTTAGGTTTGCACGCATCGTTCACAAAGCACGCCGGCGCTTTTTTTGTGTCATTCTGAGCGCAGCGAAGAATCCCGAGTCTTTCTCGGCGCACGACAGTTCAACGCCAATCAAGGCATCCGGAGTCGAGCTGCTCCGAATCCAATCTGGCAGTTACGCAAAGCCCTCCGATGCGAGAGGACTGCCTCTTCCCCTCTCCCGATGGGAGAGGATTGAAGGTGAGGGACCTTATTCAGCGCGCGTTTTTTCGCGCGCGATTCAAGATCCTGCTCTGCTCCGAAGCCGCCCAGAGGTTATGCAAAGCCCTCCAGTCAGGATGTCGCGTTCCGCGCCACTTATAGTTCGCCTCTCCCTGACAGGGAGAGGCCGACGCGAGTCTTCTCGCGGCGGGTGAGGGTCCATATCAGAAATTTCCGCGCACCTCTCGAGGTTACCGCAAAGCTCTCCTGACAGAGCGAGGCCGACGCGAAGCGGCGGGTGAGCGTGAAGTGACGAGTACAGATTCTTGACCACCAATAAGAAACCGACAGGCGCGGCTCCTCGTGAGCCGCGCTTTCGTTCTGTCCTCTTCATCTGCGCCGCCAACACCGCGCGCAGCGTGATGGCCGAGCACATCCTCCGCCGCGAACTCGACGCCCTCGGCTTCGACCATCAAATCACGATTAGCTCCGCGGTCATCGCCCCCTATGCGCGCGACGGTGCGCTCGTCTCCCTCGACACCCGGATGGCGCTGCGCGAAGTCGGCATCGATATCGGCGACGAGGCCGTCTCCACCGACCTCAAACGCCATCCCGAGATGCTCGAAGAATGCGACCTCATAATCGCGATGACCGAACAGCAGGCGCGCGACCTGCTCGATCGTTTTCCCGGCGCAACCGCCCGCCCGGTCTTCACCCTCCGCTCCTTCGCCGGCGAAACCGGCGACATCGACGACCCCTACGAAAAGGGCGACCTCGTCTTCGCCGAATGCCGCGAAGAAATCAACCGCCTGGTCCCAACCATTATCGCCCGCCTCTTCCAGGAATAACAGCGCAGGATTAAAGTGACCGGAAAGATCCTTGTGTCGTCTCGACCGTAGTGGAGAGACCGGAGCCTGTCCTGAGTATTCTCGATGGGCGCAGCGATTTCTTTTTCCCCGAGCTTTCCGAAGGGGGCATCCCAGATCCTTCCTCCGCTTAGCGGCAATGGACTTCGCCAACCCGACCGACAACGAGATTCGCGCAATTCTTTCGCGGCCGACGACGGTCGCAGTCGTAGGATGCTCCGACAACCCATCGCGCGACTCGCTTAGAATCGCCAAACTGCTAAAGAGCCGCGGCTTCAAGGTGATCCCCGTAAATCCGCAACTCAGCCCCAACGCACTCCGCGCCGAGCTAGGCGAAACCTGCTACCCCGACCTGGCATCAATCCCCGAGCCAATAGAAATCGTAGACGTCTTCCGCCGCCCCGAATTCCTCCCAACGATCGTCGAGGATGCAATCGCAAAACACGCCCACATCCTCTGGTGCCAACTAGGCGTAATAAATCTCCCCGCAGCAAGCCGCGCCCAAAAGGCCGGAATGACAGTCGTAATGGATCGATGCCCAGCAATCGAATACACCCGCCTGTCGATCTGACCGAAGCATAGTTCCCTCCCACGTTCGACGGGGGAGCGACTGTGTTGGAAGTCAATTGATATGAGGGCATTGAGGACTCCAATGGGTGTGATGTTTAAGCATGGCATTGAGGACGGTGAGGAGCTTGCGCATGGCGGCAGTGAGCGCGACCTTGGCAGGCTTACCGGCGCTGCGCAGCCGCAGGTAAAAAGTTTTAAGCGCTGGGTTGCAGCGGACCGCGGCGAGGGTGGCCATGTAGAGTGCGGCGCGCACCTGGGCGCGGCCGCCCCAGACCGCGCGCCGCCCGCGCATTGTGCCACTGTCGCAGTTGAGCGGAGCGACGCCGACCAGCTTGGCGATTTGATGGCGCGAGAGCGCGCCGAGTTCAGGCAAGTCGGCCAGCAACGTGGCGCACAGCACCGGACCCACTCCGGGGACTGCGCGCAACAGGTCTTCGCGCTCACGCCACAGCGGCGAGCTGCGGAGCATCTGGTCAAGATCACGGTCACGATCCTTGAGCCGGCTCTCCAGCCAGCGGATGTGCGCGCTGATCTCCTTGTGCAGCAGCTTGGGCGCGCGGTCGAGCCGATTGCGCTCGGCGGTGATCATCTCAACCAGCTCGCGACGCCGTGCGACCAGTGCCTTGAGCTCGAGTTCCTGCTCACCGGGCAGCGGGCGCACCTGGGGCCGGATGCGCTCGGCGAACAGCGCCAGCATGCGCGCATCGAGCGCATCGGTCTTGGCCAGTTGCCCGGTGGCGCGGGCGAAGTCGCGCACCTGACGCGGGTTGACCACCACTACCGGCAACTGCGCCGCGCCCAACTCGGCGACCAGCGCGGTCTGCAACCCACCGCTGGCTTCCAGCACCACCAGTTCCGGTGCGAGCTCCACCAGTCGTGCGACCAGGCTCGCGATCCCGCGGGCATCGTTCGCCACCCAAAGCAACTCACCCGCCACTCCCAGCGCCACGTCCAAGCGCGCCTTGCTTACATCGATCCCCACCCACCGCTCAGCTTCCATCGCTGCACCTCTGTATGCGGGTCGCACCCGACCTTGCACGATGCGGGCTCGTCGGCACTCGGCGGCCCCGGCGACTGTGCGGGCTTCGACCGGCTTGCTGGGGCGCGGCGACCCTTGCTCTCCCACGGCCTCTTCCGACCCAGGGTTAATCGGCCTGCCGCGCCCAGGTTTTATCGCAGGATCGCACGTCGTATCCGAGATACAAGGGTTAGGGTGGGGGACATCCGCGCGCCGCGATTGTCTGGTGCGGCGCGCATTCCGCGCTTCCCAGAATTACCTCGCCCTTCACCTCTACTTGTCCGAGGAGAGGTCGCGCGAGAGAGGAACGAAGCGAGCGCGGGTGAGGTTCAACGCCAGCGAGGGCAGAGAGGCGCGAAATCAGAAGAGTATGAAATGGCGCGATCTGATTCCTTCGCCGATTGTGGGAAGAGGGCGGGAGTTACCTATCTCTTTGGCCATGAATCTGCAGCAGATCAGCGAGCACCGCGTCGGCGTATCCCTTTATGGTGACTACTTCCTCACGTGGTGTCGTGACATGAGTAGAGACCGACCCGCGCGTGTAAACCGAACGCGTGAATGAGCCAATGCTATCCTCGACGACGCCTACGGCATCGACAGGTGTCTTACGTGAACTCTCCCCAATGCCGCGAGCCTTCAGGATGAAAACGGCCTTCTGCTTCATCGTGGGCCCGCGTTGGTCCCTTTCGAGTTTGACCGTTGTGAGCACATCCTCGTCGGGTGCTAGATGATCAAGCAGCTCTCTGAGAACTTCACGTAACTCTGCCGCGGTGCCTCGGTACGAAAACCGCCGCGGCGCAGCCAAGTCTTCGAGTACTTGCTCGTACGAAAGCGCCGCCCGAGGTAAGACTCGGTTTAATGTCTGCAAGATGCCGGCCTCGGTTGCAGTCAAGAGCCTTGATGCCGGAGCCGCAGCTCGCGCCGTACCACGAATTTCGATCGCGGCTTCGATCTCGCCGCGCAAGCTACTCAGTTCGCGCAAGCGAGTGCGGTAAGTAGATCGACGGCTCGTCCCAGCCGCCAGCTTCAACAGATATTGTGATATCCAGTCGAGCTCTTCGATCCGTCCTGCGTCCATTGAGAGCTCAAGCAACTTCGGACGCAGCTGCCGAAAATAATGTTGTACGACTACCTTCGTTTGTTCGCGGGCGGCTTTCGCTCTTACGACAATGCTCTTCCCACGCCTCAAAAGGGCGGCAAGAGTATCTAGCTCATTCCACCACTGCGCCCAGGCTTCCGATGCCGGGTGGGAAGGAGTCATCGCGGCCCGGCCACTACCGTTTCGAGCGGCTGTTCGGACTCTTGCGGGTTGTCCGTTTTATTTTTTTCGTTCGATGTCGCTGGGATCCTTTTTCCTCGGTTATCCCCATGCGATGGGCAACTAAGTTGTAGCCAACTGGATTGAGCCTATATTGACCACTTCCGGCATTGTCCAAGTAACCGGCGTTCTTCGCATTGACAAGTGTGAAACCTGCGTCCGCAGGCAGCTTGAATCCCGCATTCTTGAAGTACCGTTGTAGATCCGCCCTCGTGATCGTATCCTTTCGCTCCTCGAGCGGCGCCGCTTCAGAGACATAGAATGCTACAAGCGTTGCCATTTCGATGGCGCTCTTTGGCGATTTAGCTTCTTTGAGGCTCCGGATATCGCGAATTGCCTCGGAGCTGGCGACTGCCGCCGGCGCGTTTCCCCCACCCTGAGGGCCAACGGCACCAGTGCGACGCGAGGACAGTACTGCGTCAATTGGCAGGGCACCGAATCGTCCTAGCACATACTCCAAAACTCGCCGGCGTTCCTCTTCCGTCAATGGTTTGAGAACGGTGACGATCGCGTGCATCGCCTTGAACTCCCCTTCGCCCTCTTCCGAAGCCGAAGCTGCAGCTCCGACCCGCGAACCAAGTGCGTCTTCTTTATCGGCCATTTTTTATCTCCGCTCTTCTGAAGTAAGTTTGGGTCGCGCAACCAACGCGTTCTTGCAGTCCTTTGGTACCCGCAGCTCTCTAAATTTACGATCTGAGCACGCCGTGAACAGTATCTGGCAGCCGTGACTCTCTCAACGTGGCGCGTCAGGCGCTGCTGTTTGTGAACGGAAGCTAAACACCATGATTGCTCACCACCTGCCAAGCCTTCAACGGTGCTTGGCGACGCAAATCCACAAGTTTGCCGCAGGCGTTGTCGATACCGAGTCGAGTCTCTACCGAGCGGATGAGGCATAGTCCTACGCATCTTTCACGGTGCCCCTGTCGCAATCTCAATCTAAGTTTCGAAGGAACACAGTCGTCCTCGGTAACGCGAAGTCATCCCGCGTCTATCCGACTGACAGATGGACCCCCACATGTAGTCGAGGATGCCGTCGCGCAAAAATTGCACCACAGGAGCGGAAATTCGACAGGTATCTCGAGTGCACCCGAGATATTCTGACAGATTGACTCAGGTATAGCTGCGATGCTATGGTTTCATGACAACGAGACGCCTCTTTAGGGCTCGTCGTAAAAGGAAACGATGGCAGAACTCAAATTTATCTTCACGTCCTGGGATGACTTGGCAGCGCAGTTGCGGACGGCTCAGGCACGGATAGAGAGGCTCACCACTACAAACCCTAGCCGTGGGGCCAATACATCGCCGCAGGGTGACCAGTCCGCACGCATGGTTCGTGTCTTCTCGCGCTTTTCCAGAAACGCTAGGACCGTAACTATCGAGTGTCTAAACCAGGGAACGACGTCAGCGCGCGCTCTCGGAACCATGCTTGGCGGCATCGAGACGCTTCGTGGCGTAAATTCTCAAATATCGGCGCTCGCAAAAAAGTCGGGGCTTACCTACGATGAACTGTTTGTGCGCGATTACAGCAACTACGACACGGCGGGCACCCAATACACACTTACACCCGAGTTCCGCGTGGTGGTCCAAGCTGCCGGTGCGACGGCGCAACAGCCCACTCCAGCTGCTTAGCGGGGAACAGAGCGGGGCGACCGTCACGGCGACCGAAGTTGGAATATTGCTCGCCGCTGTGTGGAAAATAGTAATGTCCGGCACGACGGACAATCGTGCCGGACAAATCTCCCTCACCTTACCCTCTCCCGACATTGGGCGAGGGACGCCTGCGCCACTGTGTTATCGGAAGGGGAAGAAGACGATCGCTTCGCGGAGATCCTTCCGCTTCGGTCGGGATGACGGAGGGGGCAGTAGGATGGTGGAAAGAAGTCGCTCCCGAGGAAGAGAGAATGTGCACCGCGCCAGACAATTACGCCGCACAGATGTCCCCCAAACCCACTTGAACCTTCCCACGACAAACACACTCAGAACCCCCTCTTCGATCATACGAGCGCCGGCTCACCATCAACTCAACCCTCGAAGAGTCGCCGCAGGTCTGCCTTCACGCGCCCCAGAGCAAAATACCGTCCGCGGGATTTTGCGGTTGAATGGACGGAAGGTGCAGGGCTGAGCCCTGCCGCCCCGCGCGCAGCGGTCCGGTCTGAAATCCTCTATAGACTTTACCACTGTAGAAGTGTACCCTGATTCTATGTGTCCAACTCCCCAGACTTCACCCACCACCCTCAAGTGACTTCCCCAGCCACAAAAACCCAACTTCGCCGCTCCTGCGAAACCCCAAACAAGGCAACTGCCGGCGGAGTTAGTGTTTCGCCCGAAGTGTCCGAACTCCAACCGGCACAAGGCTCATCCGCATTTCCGCGCGAGGCCGCCGCGCCAAAAAATCCATCGAGCCGCGATCGAATGTCAACTAACGGCAAAACGAGCAACAATCCTGGCCTTTTCGTTTTTTCTTCGCGCTCGCTTTGTCACCGTGACGAGCCGGAGCGCTGTTGCCTATTATGCGCGGCTCTTTTAGTTGTTGTCTCCATCGTTATGAAACCGCGCAAGTGGAAAACGCTCCAGAGCGACATCGCGTACCGCACGCCGATCTTCGATTTGCATCGACGGCGATCGATTCATTCGCGCCACGGTGAACACGACTTCTTCATTCTCGACGCGCCGAACTGGATCAATATCATCCCGCTGACCCGCCGCGGCGAGGTTGTGATGATCAATCAATGGCGCCACGGAATCGCCGGGTTCACCCTCGAGATTCCGGGCGGGATGGTCGATCCTGAAGACGAAACTCCGATGCATGCGGCGCGGCGCGAGATGATCGAAGAGAGCGGCTACGACTCGGATACGATCGTGGAACTCGGCAGGGTCCATCCGAATCCCGCGATCCAGGGCAACATCTGTTTTTCATTTCTCGCCGAGAACGTGCACCAGGTGGATCAACCGGTCGCGCTCGGCAACGAGGAAACCGAAGTGGTGCTGGTGCCGATGAGCGACATTCGCGAGCTCATCGCGACCGGCGCGATCATGCACGCGCTGACGATCGCCGCGTTCTCGTTCATGCACGTTTACAACCCCCCGCCCCATCGCCGCGCGCCCTCGCGCTACCGCCCTCCGCGTCGCAAGAAGTAGCTATTGCGCGCCAGCCTTCGCGCGCGTCCAGAGCGTGAAATGCTCTGTGGTCAGCACCGGGCGGAATCCGTTCTGGGTAAGATAATCGTCCGGGACCAACACCAGCGGCAGCAACTGAATCGGCGAATCGGAAATTACCGCAGAGACCTTTCCCGATCCGATCGCGGCGCGCATCTGCTCAGTCCAGAAATGCCTGGTGTCCGTTATCAACTGAAAGAAATCCATCTTGCCCAGATTGCGCCGCGCGGCGAAAAATCCGTCGCGATCGAATTCGACCCGAGCCTCGCGATAAACCCCGTAAGTCTCGGGATAGCGGATCAACTCGCGGCGCCCGGCTGCAAAGCATACGAACGACGGCGCGATCACGTCGTCGTCGGGCTTGCTCGAGTTGCGCAACGCGTCGGCGAGTTGCGCGATCTCCGCGCGCGGCACGAATCCGAATCCATACACGCTGCCATGAAGCCAGTTCTCGTTGACCAGCGGCGTGATCCACAAAAGAGAAATCACGATCAGCGCGCCGCCCGCCGCGAGCCGCTGCCATAACTCGCGAGGAGCTTGCGCGGCCGCGACCAGCTCAGCAGCGCCGATTCCGGCGACGATCGCGATGAACGGGATCACTTCCAGGTAGTTGTGGCCCCATGCGGTCGGACTCAGCACTCCGTAAAATGCGTACTCGGCGCCGACGGTTACCAGAATCAAAATCAAGCCGCGCTTGAAAATTCGATCGACGAAAACGCGCCAGCATCCAAGCACGAAGAGCGGCATCAACAAGTCCAAGATCATGCCCGGATAGACCGTGTTGCCAAAACCTGGATCGCGGCCCTTCATAAAGTGAAAGACGAAGGTCTGGAAGACGAACTCGAACCCGTAGAGCCAGTAGAGGAGCGAGCTTAACGAGGCGAGCGCAAGCGCGAAGATGGCACCAGACACAGCAGAGGCCGCAATTCGCCGGTATGCGACCGCGACAAACGCGATCATCACGGCAAATGGAATCACGGCGGTCAGCTTGATCGCGCATGCGACGAAGAAAATTATCGCGAGGATAGCCGCCTGCCGGAGTGCGGGCATCGCGTCATCGAGCGTCACGATGGCCGCGAGCAGCATCAGCGGCGCGATGAACGATTCGCGCTCGTAGGCATGGTAGCGAAAGACGAGCGAGCTATATCCGTATAGAATCGACGCGGCGATCGCGGCGCGGCGGCCGGCGGCGCGGCGCGCGAGCGAGTAGGTGAGGAGGCTCGTGGCGAAAATCGCGGACTCGTTCAGGATTTCGATCGAGAGAAAGCTCGCGCCGAACAACTTGAGGTAGCCACCCGCGATCCATTCGAGCAGCGGCATATGCGGATGAACGAAATCCAGGTACGGGCGCATCCCGGCGCTGACGAGCCACGCGCTCTCGAGGTAGAAGTCGTCCTCGACCCAGACTTCGGGATAGAACATCCGCACGATTCGCGGAATGACCAGTACGACGACAAGCCATCCGCCGATGCGAGTCGCATCGCCGTTGTCCTGAATCGCGGAGACTCGTGGCGATGAGCCCCGCGAAGTCATCGAAGCCCGCCACGGCCGCAGCGAGCGCTTATCTGCTGCCCAACCGCTTTGATTTGTTGATTGTTACCGCGATCGTGCTGTTGGCAAGTGAAATGCTCAGGTCCGCCGGCGTGCAACGCGGATTCGAATTGATGCCATGGCCGGACGGGCTCGAGTACGCCGCATCGGCGGTAAACCTGGCAAACGGTCGCGGGGCGGTGCTGCATTTCGGTGGATATACTTACCCGTCGCGCTATACCGGCGGCTACCCGCTAATCGTGGAATTCTTCCACCGCCTATACGGCGGCGATATTGCGCCGCTCTATGACACGATGATTCTCGGCCTGCTCTCGATTTTCGCCATCTACATGCTGAGTCGCGGGCAGTTCGGGCGGCTCGCCGCAACGATTACCGCGCTGATGCTCGCACTGTCGCCCGTGTTCATCACGTATTCGTCGCTCGTGATGAGCGACGTGCCGACGTTGTTCGTGACGATTTCCGCGGCGGTGATGTTAGTGTTCGCGACGTCGGACTACGCGGCTGGATCAGCGAGTTGGACGCGAATGTCGGCGTGGCTGATTTTCGGTCTTCTCGCAGGATTCTCGACAATTATTCGTCCGACCAATGTCACTATCTTTGCAGGGCTCGCGCTGTGCGGCGTTATGGTGCCGCTCGAGCATCGTGACCGTTCGAGCCTGCTGAGCGCGGCGATCGCTATTGCGATCGGGTTCGCAATTCCGGTCGGATGGCAGTTGCATCAGAACTCGATTCATCTTGGCAGGGCGTTTGCAAGCGGGTACGCCTGGTGGGTGCCTGAGGTCTATGGGAGTGGTGGCAGGACTTTCAGCATCGCATACCTGTTCGGTCCCACGATGCCGCGAAATCCGCATGGCAACGTGCTCGTATATCTCACCACGCTGCTCGGGATTGACGGGATGCTCGGCGACCCCGGCGACTCGCGATACTTCCTTTATCCGTTCGCGACGGCGGCCTTCGCGATTGTCGGGTTGATCGCGATCCTTCGCGCACCCGGAAGAGCCACGGCACGAAGACTGACCTGGTTCGGACTTGGATACCTTGCCGCGCTTACAGGGCTCTACTGTTTCTATCTGTTCACCGATGTGGCCTTCATCCTGCCCGGAACGTTTATTCTATTCGTCGTGGCAGGCTGCGGAGCGGCCGCCGCCAATAGGTATGTGCTCGCGGTGCTGAGAAACCGGAATCGCACGATTCTCAAATTGGCGGCGGCAGCGAGTGTGGTCGTGCTCGATACGCTTCTGATCGTGTCGATGGCTTCGGAAGCGGTCGCGCGGTTGAGCGCGACGCCATCGAAATCTCCGATGGTTATCTCGCTGATGTCGTTTGACTCTACGCTGCCTCGCGACGCGACCGTGGTCAGCAATATTTCGCTGCAGTTTCTCGAACTCTATCTGCCCGCGGAGAATCGCCATTTCGTCGGTCTGAACTCGCTCGACCCCGGCGAGCGGTTCACCGACTACCATCTGCATCGCCTGTACGAAAAACGCGCCTCAGGATGGAACGGCGCGGTGCCGCCGGTCGTCTTCGACGATGGGAAGATGTCTGCCGAGGCGGAGTCGCTCGGGTCTGCAATCGGCGCGAAGACTCCGGTCTTTCTCCTGATCGCCGCGCCCGAGTCGCAGAGTTATGCCGACTTGCTCAAAGGTGAACTAGATCAGTTGCAGGGAAAATTCACAGTCGAGCCGGTCTTGCAGAACGAGGCTGTCGCACTGTATCGGATCACGGCGAAGTAGATATCAAGTTGCGATCGCCGGGAGACTAAATCTGTGACCGAAGCTATCCGCCTTGCGCCCCTCACGGGCGATGCGAAAGTTATAGCGGCGCTGTCCGAAATACTGGTCGAAGTCGTCGCGAATGGCGGCTCGGTCAGCTTTATGCATCCGCTGTCGCGCGAAGTTGCGGCGGACTTCTGGCGAGATTCGCTCGCGCGAGCCGACTCGGGCGGGCGCGTGGTGATCGGCGCATGGGAGGGCGACGAATTGATCGGCACGGTGACGCTGGAGCTGGCGACGCCGCCGAACCAACCGCATCGCGGCGAGATCAGTAAGCTGATGACGCGAGTCAGCCGGCGCGGCCGCGGCGTCGCGCGGAGCCTGATGTTGGAAGCGGAGCGCATCGCCGTTGAACGCGGGCGCACCCTGCTGGTTCTCGACACCGCGAGCGAAGGCGGCGCGGCGGGGCTGTATGAAGGCATCGGCTATCAGCGTGTCGGGGTCATCCCGGGGTACGCGCTGAAACCTCACGGTGGCCCTACCGGGACGATCATTTACTTCAAGGCGATCGGCGCGGGCCGTGTTGGCACGCGGTGAGGAACATTGTCCGGGTCCTTTCGGCTTCGCCCAGTACATCGGGGAAAACGAGGTCGCGCTGTATCGGCTGACGACGAAGTAGCGTCTGCCGATTCCAATATCTTCAACCGCCGCCGGCGGCGCGCTCCGATGCGGACACCGTGGCCTCGACCGCCGTCTCTTTGGGGCGGGTTGCTGCGCTCTGCGGGTTCTCTCCATTCCACCATCGCGAAAACCGCGCGACGATCACGAACAGTACGGGCACCAGGAAAATCGCGAACGCGCTGGAGAACGCCATGCCCACGATCGTGACCGTGCCGATCAGTCTGCGCGCCACGGCGCCAGCTCCCAGAGCAGTCCACAGCGGCGCCAGACCGAAGATAAAGGCGAACGAGGTCATCAGGATCGGGCGCAGACGCAACCGCGCGCCGTTGAGCGCCGCATCCACGATCGACTCGCCTTTCTCGAGCTCGGCCTGCGCGAACTCCACGATCAGGATCGCATTCTTGGCCGACAGTCCGATCAACATGATCAGCCCGATCTGCGCGTACACGTCATTCTCAAAATGCCGCGACCACAATCCGAAAAACGCGCCGCACACCGCCACCGGCACGCTCAGCAGCACGCTGAACGGCAGCGTCCAACTTTCGTAGAGCGCAGCGAGAATCAGGAACACGAGCAGTATCGACAATCCAAACACTCCCGAACCGCCGCCCGCGACCGACTGCTGATACGAGATGCCGTTCCACGCCGTCCCCATGTCGCGCGGCAGCACCTGGTCTGCGACCTGCGTCACTGCGTTCATCGCGTCGCCGGTGCTGTAGCCTGGCGCCGGCGCCGCGAAGATTTCGACACTGCGGTATTCGTTAAACCGCGTCGTGAATTCAGGACCGAAGGCGCGCGTCATGTCGACCAGTGTGGACAGCGGCACCATCGCGCCATTTTTATTGCGCACATAAAACTGCCCGACGTCCGTCGCCCTGGTCCGATACTGCGGCTCCGCCTCGACAAAGACCTTCCACACCCGGCCGAAGCGGTTGAACTGATTTACGTAAAACCCGCCCAGCAGCGTTTGCAGAGCGCGATATACGTCTTCGATCGAGACCCCAAGCTTGAACACCTTGTCCCGGTCGACCCCGGCGAACATCTGCGGCGACGACGGACTGAAAGTCAGATTCATCCGCGCGAGTTCCGGACGCTTGCTCGCCGCGGCGAGAAACTTTTGCGTGTTCTGCCACAAGTAGTCGACGCTCTTGCCGGCGCGATCTTGTACGAAGAAATCGACGCCGCTCGCTTGCCCGATTCCAGGAATCGCCGGCGGCAGAAAGGCAAAGACCTGCGCCTCCGACAATCCAAAGAGCTTCTGATTCAACCGCGCGACGACTGCTTGCGATTGCGTCGCAGCTGTGGTCCGGTCCGGATACGGTTGCAGCAGGCAAAAGTAGGTGCCGCTGCGAGTGCTGGTGGTCTGCGAGAGCAGACTGTAGCCGGCAATCGCGTTGCTGTATTGAATCGCAGGCTCGTCCTTGAGGATCGCGTCAATCTTCTTCATCAACGCCGTAGTGCGCTGCAGCGACGCAGCTTCGGGTAGTTGTACGTTGATGATGAACCAGCCCTGGTCTTCATCGGGCAAAAATGATTGCGGCAGGATCTTTCCGAACCCTCCGGCGAGCACGGCGAAACCGACCAGGATCGCAACCGCTACGACGGCTCGTCGTATGAGCAGCCCGGAGACGCTGACGTAAGTCTTCTGCACCCGCGCGAAGCCCGAATTGAATGCGCCGAAAAAGCGAGCGAGCGGTCCTCGCGACGGCGTCTTGCTGCGCGGCCGGAGCAGAAGCGCTCCCAGAGCCGGACTCAGCGTTAGTGCATTGAAAGCCGAGATGATCACCGAGAATGCGATCGTCAGCGCGAACTGCCGATAGAGAGATCCCGTAATTCCCGCCATGAACCCTGCCGGGATGAAAACCGCAGACAGCACCAGCGCGATTCCAACCAGCGCGCCGCCGACTTCGTCCATTGCCTGCAGCGCCGCGTCGTGTGGCGACCGGCCCTGTTCGATCTTCGCCTCGATCGCTTCGACCACCACGATCGCGTCGTCGACTACCAGCCCAACCGCGAGCACCAGTCCCAAAAGAGAAAGCGTGTTTACCGAAAATCCGACCGCCGGAAAAAACATGAACGCGCCCACCAGCGAGACCGGGATCGTGAGCAGCGGAATCAACGTCGCCCGCCAACTCTGCAGGAAGATAAACACCACGATCGTCACCAGCGCGATCGCTTCGAGCAGCGTCTTCACGATCTCCTGGGCGCCCTCGGTCACCGGAACCGTGGTATCCAGCGTTAGCGCCACATGCATATCCTGCGGGAATTTTGCGGCCAGCTCGGCCATCTTCGCCTTCGCGCGATTCGCCGCGACCAGCGCGTTCGAGCCGGGATTCTGAAACAACAGCAGCAGCGAGGCCGGCGCGCCGTTCATGAAGGCGTTCTGTGTATAGCTCTGTGCTCCGAGTTCGATCCGCGCCACGTCTTTGAGCCGCACCAGAGAGCCGTCAGGATTGGCGCGCAAGATGATGTCGCCGAACTCTTCCGCGTTCAGCAGCCGCCCCTTGGCCCGCACCGTGAGGGTTTCTTTTTGCCCGGGTGGCGCCGGCTCACCGCCGAGCGTGCCTGCGGGGTTCACCACGTTCTGAGCGGAGATCGCATTCTCGATATCAGCGACCGTCAGTTGGAGCTTGGCCAGGGTGTCGGGCGCGACCCAGATGCGCATCGCGTAGCTCGACGCGCCGAATACCTCTACCTGGCCGATACCCGGAATTCGCGCCAGCTCATCCTCGATATTGATCGCGACATAGTTGGAGAGAAAGTTCTGGTCCCAGGTTCTTTTCGGAGACGTTACCGCAAACACCAGCAGCGGAATCCCCACCGTCTGCTGAGTCGTCAGACCGAAGCTGCTGACCTCCGCCGGCAGACTCGACAACGCCTGCGCGAGCCGGTTCTGCACCTGCACTTGATCGAGATCCACGTCGGTCGAGACGTCGAAGCTGACCTTCAGACTCATCGTGCCGTCGTTGCCGTTGATCGACTGCATGTAGATCATGTTCTTCGCGCCGTTGACCTGCTCCTCGATCGGCGTCGCCACCGACTGCTCGACCGTCACCGCGTCCG
>Ga0210407_10001473_pt1 | contig 21970 bp, 21 predicted proteins | sample IncBWC27MmetaG_FD_150860 | JGI IMG/M metagenome (GOLD analysis project Ga0210407, IMG submission 150860) | Forest soil microbial communities from Barre Woods Harvard Forest LTER site, Petersham, Massachusetts, United States - Inc-BW-C-27-M | ecosystem: Environmental > Terrestrial > Soil >... | reverse complement strand
TGCTCCCACGGCCAGCGATATCCAGAAGCTGCGCGTGGAGATTGCGCGGCTGGATTTGCAGGTGAAGAAGTTGCAGACAGAGTTGCAGATCGAGCGGCAATACAATCAGGCGCTGGAGACGCAAATCCGAGCACTGACCGAAGTCGAATCGTAGATTTCTCCCACGCATTGATCGCTTGGGGTAAGAGATAGCTCTGGATTGAGGGAGAGGCCCCCCTCCCCTCGTTTTTTGTAAGTGCGGATTCTAAAAGAGTTAAGTAGCGAAGCAAGCGTAAGTGCAGATTCTAAAGAGATTGTAAGTCGTTTATTTTCCGCACTTACGAGCCAGCCCGGAAGATACACATTCCAAAAGAGATAGCGGACCGAAATTCGATTTGTAAGTGCTTTGTTTTCCGCACTTACATAGGGTGGTCGTATGTATTGATAACAAAGGGGCTGAAAACGGGTGATCGCGGAAGTGCGGATTCTAAAGCGTTTAGGGGAGATTGAAATGAAGCGGAACTCTCCAAGGGTTTGTGATGGGGCCGAGAAACTGAGGATGAGCGAGGATTTGGACACACAACACCATCCATCTCCTCACCAACTAACTGAAGCATACTATAACATGGAAGTATAAGCTTGTCCAGGAAAATATTGTGGGTGCGACGAAGTCGGAGCAGCGCTACAAGAGAGTGACATTAGAGACACCCGCAAAATGGGCGTCCGAGGTGACGAGTTCGGCGTCATAGGCAAGTGCTGTGGCGTAAATGATGGCGTCGGCCATGGGCAATTGGTGGCGAATGCTCAAGGATGCTGCCGAAAGTGCAATCTTATCATCGAGATTCGCAACCTGCTGACGCAGAGCCTGTGAGACGAACAGGTCGGCTTCCGTCTTTGTGCTGCGTAAGAGCAGGATTTTTCGGACTTCATAAAGAACGATTGCGGGCACCAGGATGGGAGACTCATCATTGATGTAAGCGCCGAAGGCGTCCGCCTTTGGCCCGGCCGTGAGGTATTCAAGCCAGCCGGAGGAGTCAACCAGAACCAGATCAGACGCGGTCATTTCGGTCCCGGTAGTCGTCTTTCCAGGAAATGCCCTTTGCGATCCCCTTTAACTCTTTGATGGAACGCTGTTTATGCAAACGGATGTCTCCATCGAGGATATAAATCAGAAGTTCTTGACCGGGCTGCAATTGCAGCTCCTCCCGAACTCTCTTTGGAATAACCACCTGAAATTTTGGGGAGACCCTTACCTTGTCCATCGCCGCCTCACCAAATATAGTATCGATAGGAATATCGTATGTCAATGGCTCTATCGACCAATGGAGGATGATGTGACTTCGGTTTGACGGATTTGGAAGAGGTTGAGTCCGATTGACGATGGGGCGTGGATTGGGTAGTGTCGCTGGGCGAATTGGTACGTAAGGGGGTGGCGATGAGGGATTCGGAAAAGACTGGGATTTCAAGGCGGGAGTTTGCGCGGAGGATGGCCTTGGCGTCGGCGGGAGCCTCGGCGGCGGCGATGGGGCCGGTGGGGTTGGTGGGGGCGAGTGCGTTGACCGTGGCAACCGCAGCGGTGGTGCCGGAGTGGGAGCAGGCGGCGCAGGGGCCGGCGTTGCCGAAATTGACGGCGGAGGGGCAGGCGGAGGCGGCGGGGCGGGTGCAAATGATTTTGGGGCAGTATGGGGGGCGGTTTTCGGAGGCGCAGAAGGCGGATTTGCAGAGGTTGTCGGTGTTGGCGCAGCCGCAGTTGGAGCGGGTGCGGGGGTATGCGGTGGAGAATGGGGATGGGACGGCGTTGTATTTGAAGCCGTTGATGGAGCATGAGAAGAAGCCAGGGAGCGTGAAAGCGGGAGAGGCAGGAAAGAAGCAGTAAGAAGCGGGCCAAAGAAGGTAAGGAATTTACACAGAGGACACGGAGGGCAGAGAGTGCACGGAGAAGAGGCGGAAGAGAAATTAAACGCAGAAGCGCGCAAGAGGCATAGAGGAAAAACCAAGAGAGCCTTGAGTCTTCCCTGCTGAGTAAGGTAGGTGTTTCGTGGCTACGAAGGCTGTATGAGACAAGGCGCCCGCCTCGGAAGGCGGCCGCTACGGGGAGTGGTGGATGGCTGAAGAGATATTTCATTTGCCAGTGACGGAGCTGGCGAGGCGGATCGAGGCGAAGAAGATCTCGCCGGTGGAGCTGACGAAGATTTATCTGGAGCGGAGCGAGAAGCTGGGGCCGCGTTTCAACGCGTACGCGATGCTGACGCCGGAAATTGCGATGGCGAAGGCGGAGGAAGCGGAGAAGGAGATTCACCGAGGGCACTACCGCGGGCCACTGCACGGGATTCCGTATGCGGCGAAAGATTTGCTGTCAGTGAAGGGATTGCCGACGACCTGGGGCGCGAAGCCTTACGAGAAACAGGTTTTCGATTACGACGCGACGGTGATCGAGCACTTGAACCGCGTGGGAGCGGTGCTAATCGGCAAAGCGTCGATGATCGAGTTGGCCGGCGGGATGAATTACCGGTTTGCCTCGGCGTCGCTGCAAGGCGAGGCGAAGAATCCCTGGGATACGACGTGCTGGACGTGCGGGTCGTCTTCGGGCTCGGGCGCGATTGTGGCGGCGGGGCTGGCGGGGTTTGCGATTGGGACGGAGACGTGGGGATCGATCATTTGTCCGTCGGCATTTTGCGGAACCAGCGGGCTGCGGCCGACGTACGGGCGCGTGAGTAGGTATGGTGCGATGGCGCTGGCGCCGTCGATGGACAAGATCGGGCCGCTGGCGCGGAGCGCGGAGGATTGCGCGCGGATTTTTTCGGCGATTGCAGGGCACGACATTAAGGATCGCGGGACGCTGCCGATCGACAGGGCGGCGTTTACGTATTCCCCGTCATTGGAGCTAAAGGGGCGGACGCTGCGGATCGGGTGGCTGACGAATGCGTGGAAATCGATGCAGCCGGGTGTGGCAAAGGCGGTGGATGCGGCGGGAAAAGTTTTGCGGAAAACTTTTCATGGAACGATGGACCTGGCGCTGCCGGTGGGGCCGTGGGACGACGCGGCAAATATCGTGATGGGAGTGGAGGGAGCGGCGTCGTTTCGCGGATTGATTCGAACGGGGCGGGTGAGCGAATTGGCGGATCCGCTGGGGCAGATCAACGGCTATTTGAACGAGCAGTTTTCGGCGGCGGATTATTTGCAGGCGCTGGGGGTGCGGGAGAGTTTGCAGAAGAAGATGGAGGCGCTGTTCGATGCGTTCGATATTTTGGCGACGGCGTCTCAGCCGATTGCGGCGACGCCTTTGAGCACAAACTTGGAGACCGATTTGACGTTTCCTGATCCGCTGGGGGCGATTGGCAATTTGTGCGGGCTGCCGGCGCTTTCCGTGCCTTGCGGATTTACGGAGAAGGGATTGCCGGTGGGATTGCAGTTTGTGGGGCGGGCGGGGGATGACATTGGAGTGATTCAGGCGGCGCGGACGTTTCAGTTGCATACGGAGTGGCACAAGAGGCATCCGAAGATCGTGTAACGGTTGGCAGAGAAAAAGCAGATCCCTCGCTACGCTGGGGATGACAATTCGCAAATTTTGCGGTTCACGTGATTAGAGCGGGCGGGGCAAGCCCCGCCTTACACAGGAAAACTGGCGCGCCCTGACTTAGCGTGGAGCCGAGCCGTTGCCGTTGTTGGGGGCGGCGTCGAGGATTTCGCGGATGGTGCGGAGGATAGCGCCGCGGCTGAAAGGCTTGGTCAAGAGGCGAACGGAGGCGTCAATTTGGGCGGCTTCGGCGGCGGCGCGTTCGCTGTAGCCCGACATGTAGAGAACACGAATATCGGCGCGCTGTTTTTGCAGGCGTGCGGCCAGTTCCTGGCCGGTGATGCCGGGCATGACCATGTCGGTGATAAGAAGACTGATTTCGCCGGCGTGCGCTGCCGCCAATTGAAAAGCTGACGCGCCATCGGGCGCTTCGAGGACGGTGTAGCCGCCGGACTCGAGAAATTCGCGGGCGACTTCGCGGACGTCCTGTTCATCTTCGGCGAGCAAAACGGTTTCCGTGCCGCGCGGGGCTTCTGCGAACGCCTGCGGAGCGCCGGGAATTTCCGCGGGTTGATCGACACGCGGAAGATAAATTTTAAAGCACGTGCCTTTGCCCACTTCGCTGTAAACCCAAACGAAACCGCCGCTCTGCTTGACGACACCGTAGACGGTGGAAAGGCCGAGACCGGTGCCCTTCCCTTGCTCCTTGGTGGTGAAGAACGGTTCGAAAATGTGGGCCTGGGTTTCGGCGTCCATGCCGGTGCCATTGTCGGAAACGGCGAGGAGAACGTAGCGGCCGGGCCGAACCATGGGATGAGAGGAGCTGTAGTTGAAATCGAGCTCGGCATTGGCGGTTTCAATGAGGAGCCGGCCGCCACCGGGCATGGCATCGCGGGCATTGACGACGAGATTCATGATGATCTGTTCGAGCTGGCTGGCGTCGGCGCGAATCATGCCGATGTCCGAGCCGGGACGAATGGCGAGGTCGATGTCTTCGCCGATGAGGCGAGGAAGAAGCTTGCCCATGTCTTCGATGACGCCGTTGAGATTCATGACCCGCGGCTGAAGGACCTGCAAGCGGCTGAAAGCGAGAAGCTGGCGCGTGAGAGCGGTGGCGCGATCGGCGGAGCGGTCGATCTGTTCGATTTTGTGAGCGACGGGTCCGGATGGCGGGAGCGAGCTGAGGAGCAGCTCGGTGTGGCCCTTGATGACCATGAGGAGATTGTTGAAGTCGTGCGCGACACCGCCGGCGAGGCGGCCGACGGCCTCCATTTTTTGCGCCTGGCGGAGCTGTTCTTCGAGGAGGTGGCGCTCGGTGATATCTTGCGCGACGACGAGGCGGACGCGGCGTCCGGCGTAGTCGAGCTGATGCGCGATGATCTCGGCTTCGATGATCTTGCCGTCTTTTTTGCGGTGTTTGGCGACGCCCTGGAAGCGCACGAGACCGCTCTCATCGCCGATCTGATCGTCCGAGGCGGATTGCTCTTCGCTCGGGCGAATGTCGTGAGCGGTCATTTGTTCGAACTCATCGATGGAATACCCGTACTGACGGACGGCCGCGTCGTTCACCTGGAGGAAGCGCAAAGATTCGTCATCGAGAACCCAGGTGGGCAGCGGATTGTGCGCGAAGAGGAGGCGGAAGATGGATTCGCTCTTGCGAAGAGCTTCTTCGGCGCGACGGCGTTCGATGGCGAGAGCGATGTGTCCGCCGACGGAATCGAGGAATTCGAGATCGCGAACGTCGTAGGCGTTTTCATTTTCGTAGTGCTGGACGACCAAGACGCCAACGGTGGCGGTGGGAGTCTTCAGCGGCACGCCCAACCAAGCGGGCGAGGGAGAGCCGACGAGTTCGACCTCGCCTTGCGCCGCGAGCCGATCGAATTCCGATTGCGGGATGAGCGCGACTCGGCCGGTGCGAAAAACGTATGCTGTGCAGCTGCGGCCGACTTTTTGCGGAGGAGGGGCGGAGTCAAACTGGTCGGCGAAAAAGGGAAAGTGAAACGTGTCGTCGGTGGAATCGTGGAGAGCGACGAAACAATTTTCCGCGTAGAGAACTTTATTGAGAGCTTGATGGATGTGGGAGAGAAGCTGGTCGAGATTGGAGGTCTGGTTTAACGCGTGAACGACATCGGAAATGACCTGGCGTTCGCATTCCATGCGATGGAGGTCGGTGATGTCGAGATAGCTGACAACGATGCCCTCGATGCCGGTTTCGGCAATTTTGTTGCTGGCGCAGGAGTCGAACCAGCGCCAATTGCCATCCTGCGCGCGAAAACGGCAGCGCGTGTTGGTGGTGGCGCCAGGAAGAGCGGCGAGCTCGCGGAGTTGCCGACGAACGGGCGCGATGTCGTTGGAATGAAGCAGCGAGGTGATGGGCCGGCCAACGAGGTCGGAAACGGGATAGCCCAGAACGCGAGTGAATCCGGCGCCGGCAAAGAGAATGGTGCCATCAGGGTTGAGGATGGCGATGAGTTCGCGGACGGAGTCCAGAAGCGCGGAGAGTTGCTCCGACCCAGCGACGATCACTTGCACGGACGAGGCACGGTGGGACATCAAAGTCGCTGACCATGAAACCGGCCTGCAAAGAGAAGACACAGGGCGGCACCGGAGCCTGCAGCCTCCAAAGAAATTAGTCGTGCCAAAACTGCCGTGCTGGTAATCGAGAGTGAAGCGGGTACAGAATACGCTGGCTGTGGAAAATTTCGAGACCTTCCGTACAGGGATGTCGCGGAAGGATAACTGTACGGAAGTACAGTGGGGCGGCCCGCCGGCGAAATTTTGCAGATTGTTTTCAGTAAGTTAGGGTGCGGCGCGAAGAGTTGAGGGACAGGGAAAACTCCGAGGAGGCGAATGCACGATGCATGACACGTGGAAGGATATGTTCGTTTTGGGGCTGCCGTTGCTGGAGAAAATACTACGGCCGGTAATCGTTTACGCGTTTCTGGTGATCAGTTTGCGGCTTTCGGGAAAGCGGGAATTGGTGCAACTGAATCCTTTTGATTTGGTGGTGCTGCTGACGCTTTCGAATACGGTGCAGAACGCGATCATCGGGGACGACAACAGCGTGAGCGGCGGGTTGATTGGTGCTACTTCCCTGCTGGTGATCAATTATCTGGTAGTGCGATTCCTTTACGATCACCGAAAGCTGGATCAGATCGTGGAGGGGAAGGCCGACGTGTTGATCGAGGACGGAAACGTGAAAACGGAGCGGCTGAAGAAAGAGCTGATTTCCGTGCCGCAGCTCGAAGCGGCAGCGCGCAAGCAAGGATTCGAATCGCTTTCGGATGTGAAGCAGTGCATTCTCGAACCGGGCGGGACGCTGAGTTTTATTGGCAAGAAGCCTTCGAGCGAGGATATGCGGCATCAGGAGCTTTTGAATCGGTTAGCGGGGTTGATGGAGGAGGTGAAGCGGTTGCAAGGCGGGCAACCGCCGGCGAGAGCGTGAGTGGTGAGGACGCGCGGCCTCGGCAAACTGCAGCGCGGCCTTTCGAAACTCGGAGCAGACATTGCTGTGCCCCACAACGGAATATCGAGATGAAATGAAGTGAGGCGAGGAACTACTGCTAGTGAAGCAGGAGACCGGTGACGGCGAGGATGACGCCTGCGGCGCCGATGAGCATGCCGCCGAACCAGAAGCCTTTATTCTTCGCGAGCAGCGTGATGGAGCAGATGACCAGGCCGATTTCGAGGAGAGCTTCCCCGCCGTCAAAGCGATCTGCTTTGCGCGCGGCAAGATCTCGCTCGGCTTCCATTTCCTTGGCTTGCTCGCTGACGTCTTCCTTGTCGCTGGCGTAGTGTTCAAGCTGCTTCTCGTATTTCTTGCGGAGAGATTCGCCTTTTTCTTTGTCCAAAGCGGCCACGAGATTCACGATGTCTGATGTGTTTTCGGCCTCATGCTGGCGAATGCTCTTGGCCTGGTATTGGGTCCAGCGGCTGGCGGCCTGCGTTTCGCGGGAGAGTTCCTCGGTGTGGGAGCGATGGCCGAGAAGAGTGACGATGGCCACGAGCACGGCGAGTATGGAGATGGTGAGGGATACCGGCAGGACCAGTGGATCGTCCTCGTGTCCGTGATGTTCCGGAAGTTCGATACCTTCGGGCATTTTCTGAGTCTCCGTGTGAGATTAAGGCGCAGAGTCCGCGGCGATGAGTTGCAAGGATTCGCGAGCTGCCGCGATGGTGCGGTCGATGTCTTCGGGTGTGTGCGAAGCGGAAACGAAGGCGGCTTCGAATTGCGAGGGCGCGAGAAAAATGCCGCGGTCGAGCATTTCGCGGAAGTAGCGGGCGTAGCGCCGGGTGTCCGAGCGCTTTGCGCCGGTGTAGTCGCGAACGGGTTCCGGGGCGAAAAAGAGCGTGGCCAGAGAGCCGATGGCGTTTATCTGGCCGGGGAGTTTGGAGGCGGCAAGCGCGCTGCGAAGGCCATCGACGAGGCGCTGGGCGTTTTGTGCGATGCGTTCGTAGAGACCGGGGGCACTGAGCAACTTGAGCGCGGCGATTCCCGCACGCATGGCGAGAGGATTGCCGGCCAGCGTGCCGGCTTGATAGACCGGGCCGAGTGGCGCGACATTGTTCATCAGTTCTGCGCGTCCGCCATAGGCCGCAACGGGCACTCCGCCGCCGATAATTTTGCCGAGCGTGGTAAGATCGGCCTGGATGCCGTAGAGATCCTGCACGGAACCACTGCGCAAACGAAAACCAGTGATCACTTCATCGACGATTAGCAAAGCACCGTTTTTGCTGGAGATTTCGCGCAAGCCTGAAAGGAAACCCTGCTCCGGCAAGACCACGCCCATGTTGGCGGCGATGGGTTCGACGATGATGGCGGCGATTTTGTCTTGGTGTTCGGCAAAGATGCGTTCGACGGCTTCTAGGTCGTTGTAGGGCGCGTTGAGAGTCAACGCGGCGAGCGCTTGTGGGACGCCGGGGCATTCGGCGATGCCGAGGGTGGCCAAGCCGGAACCAGCCTGAGACAAAAAGCTGTCCGCGTGGCCGTGGTAGCAGCCTTCGAATTTCAGGATGAAATCTCGCTTGGTGAAGCCGCGCGCGAGGCGGACGGCGCTCATGGTGGCTTCGGTGCCGCTGGAGACAAAGCGAATTCTTTCGATAAACGGAATTGCACTGGTGATAAGCGTGGCGAGTTCGAGTTCGAGCTCAGTGGTGACGCCGAAACTTGTGCCACGCCGGGCTTGGTCCGCGATGGCAGCGGCGATGGCGGGATGCGCGTGGCCCAAGATCAGCGCTCCCCAGGAGCAGACATAGTCGAGGAGTTCGTTGCCATCGGCGTCGTAGAGATACTGGCCTGCGCCGCGTTCGATGATGAGCGGCTCACCGCCGACTGAACGAAAAGCTCGTACAGGGCTGTTCACGCCGCCGACGAGAACTTTTTCGGCGCGTTCGAATATCTCGCGAGAACGCTGGCGGTTGCGTTTCAAGGTCGGTTGAGTCGCGTTCATCGTGGTACGGAGTAAATTATCACGCCTTGAGCCAACGCGCGACGTCCTTGGCATGATAGGTAAGGATTATATCCGCGCCGGCGCGTTGAATGCCGGTGAGGATTTCGAGCGCGACGCGCTGCTCGTCGATCCAGCCTTTTTGTGCGGCGGCTTTGACCATGGCATATTCACCGCTGACGTTGTACGCGCCAACGGGAACATCGAATTTTTCGCGAACGCGGCGAATGATATCGAGATAAGCCAGCGCGGGCTTGACCATGACCATGTCCGCGCCTTCTTCGAGGTCCAGCGCAACTTCCTTGAGCGCTTCGCGGGCGTTGGCGGGATCCATTTGATAACTCCGGCGATCGCCAAACTGCGGCGTGGATTGCGCGGCCTCGCGGAACGGGCCGTAAAAGCCGGAGCTATATTTTGCGGCGTAGGCGAGGATGGAGATGTCGTGAAACTTGTGTTTATCGAGAGCCGCGCGAATGGCGGCGACGCGGCCGTCCATCATATCGGACGGAGCAACGATGTCCGCGCCGGCGCGAGCGTGCGAGAGAGCTTGTTCGGCGAGGATGGCGAGCGTGGGATCGTTGGCAACATCGCCGTTTTCAATGACGCCGCAGTGGCCGTGATCGGTGTATTCGCAGAGACAAACGTCGGTGATGACGAGCAGCTTCAAATTGGCTTTGCGAATGGCTTCGATGGCGCGTTGCACGACTCCTTGCGGTGAAGTGGAACTGGCTCCGCGAGGATCCTTCGATTCCGGCAGGCCGAACAAAATGATTCCAGGAATCCCGAGGGCTTCGACCTCGCGGCACTCTTCGACAATTTGGTCGACCGACTGCTGAAAAACGCCGGGCATGGAACTGACTTCCTGCCGCACTTTCGAGCCTGGACAGACGAACATCGGGTAGATGAATCCGGCCGTGGTGAGGCGCGTTTCGCGAACGAGTCCGCGTAAGGCTTCGCCGCGGCGCAGGCGTCTTGGGCGGTGTATCGGAAAACTCATGCGTGCTTTGCTCCGGCTGACGAGTGTTTTTCCACGGCGGCGAAAAAATTCATGAGCGCGTTGACGACCGCGGCGGAAGTAGTATCGGTGGCGACGACCATTACCTTGACGCCGGCCAGGTCCAAGGCCGCAGCAGTGATGGGTCCAACGGCAACGATGGCCAGGTCATCCTGAAACGCGCGGAGTTTGCCACTGCCGAGAAGATCCGCGAAATGCTCGACGGCGGTGGGACTAAAAAAAAGAATGGCGTCGATTTGGCCAGGGGCGATGGCTGCGAGACTTAACGGATCGAGTTCCGCGGGGGGCAACGTCACATACGCGACGGCCTCGGTGACATGTGCGCCATGGGTTCGCAGGACAACCGGCAAATCGGGATTCGCACGATTGCTGCGTGGAAGAAATACGGACTTGCCGCCAAAGGCGGTCCCGAGTTCATTGGCTAGCGCGACGCCGCTATGAGTTTTTGCGCTATAGGCAATGGCGAATCCCGCCCGCTCGGCCGCGCGGGCGGTCGTTGGACCCACGGCGGCAACTTGCGCCGGCCTGCCGACTTCGTCGAGCGAGCGGCCCAGTGCGACGAGACGCGCCGCGACGGAGTGGACTGCGTTCTCGCTGGTGAAAATGAGCCAATCAAACTCGCCTAGGCGGAGCAGGCCGGCATCGAGAGAGGAAAAATTCGCGGGCTCGGCAAACGCGACGAGCGGAAACAGAATCGGGCTGGCACCGTGAGCGGAAAGCTCCTGCAGAAGCTCGCCGCTCTGTGCGGCGGCGCGCGTAACGACGATGCGCTTCCCTGCCAGCGAACTTGCGCGAGCTTCAGGCACGCAAGCGGCTCACTTCTTCAAGGATCGCTTGTGCGCCAGCCTGAATCAGAAGCTGCGCCATTTGCTGGCCGAGTTCCGCGGCCTGCTCCACCGGTCCGGTGACGCGCTGTTTGACATATTGCAATCCGTCGACAGAACAAACTACGGCATCAAAAACGAGTTCGCCGCGCTCGACACGAGCCCAAGCGCCAAGCGGCACCTGGCAGCCACCCTGCAACGCCGAGAGCAGCGCGCGCTCGGCAATGATGGCGGTGCGCGTTTCGGCGTCGTCAAGCTTCGCGAGTATGTCCGCGGCTTCGGTGTCTTTCAAGCGGGACTCGACGGCAATCGCGCCCTGTCCAACAGCGGGCATGCATACATCCGGGGCCAGCGTTTCGGAAATGCGCTGACTCAAGCCGAGCCTGTCGAGGCCAGCCTTGGCGACGAGAATGGCTTCGTATTCCCCGCTATCGACTTTGCGCAAGCGCGTGTCGACATTGCCGCGAAGATCGCGCAGGTCGAGATCGGGGCGGAGACGGCGCAACTGCGCCTGCCTCCGGAGACTACTGGTGCCAACACGCGCGCCCTGCCTGAGATTGGCAAGCGTCACGCCTTTTGAAGAAACGAGAGCATCGCGAACGTCATCGCGGCGGCAAACGGCGGGAAACGACAGCCGCGACGGCGTGTCCGTGGGAATATCTTTCACACTGTGGACCGCCAGATCAATGGATTCATCCAGCAGCGCTTCTTCGAGCTCTTTGATGAAAATTCCTTTGCCGCCAATTTGCGTGAGCGGGGCGTGCTGCATTTTGTCGCCGGCGGTTTTGATAATGATGATTTCGGTTTCAACGCCGGTAGCGGCAAAAAGTTGCTTGCGGACGGATTCCGCCTGCCACTTGGCGAGCAAGCTGCCGCGTGTGCCGATGCGCAAGTGCCTCACGGTTTCTCCCGGTTCGAAAGGAATAGGTCGCGCAAGGCTTCCACGTTCTGAATTTTGCGTCGAAGCTCTTTTTCCCCGCGGAGGCGCTGGGCGGGCTCGAGAAGAATTTTTTCCAACAATTCGTCCATCATGGATTCCAATTGAGCGCGTTGCGCTTCGCCAAGATGGCCCATGGAGTCGAGCCTAGCGCGAACAAAGGCGGCGCGTTCGGCTTGCAGCTTTGCACGCAGGGCTTCCACCAAGCCGACAAGCTCGACGCTGGCCTGCCAGGAGAGGAATTTTCCGACGTGTTCGTCGACGATAGCCTGTGCGCGGGGAATTTCGCTTTCGCGGGCATTGCGGTTCTGCTGCACGATGCCGGTAAGGTCGTCCATGTTGTACATGTAAACGTTATAGAGACCGGCGGCGGCGGGATCGATGTTTCGCGGCAGACCGAGGTCCATGAGAAACAGCGCGCGATTGCCGCGCAGAGACATGGCGCGCTCCAGGATTTCGCGGGGCAAAATCGGCTCTTCCGACGACACTGAGGAGACGACGACGTCCACATTTTGCAGTGCTGCGCCCCAATCACCCCAAGCAATGACGCGACCGCCGTGCGCGCGTGCAAGCTCATCCGCGCGGTCGCGCGAGCGGTTCATCACGGTCAATTGCGTGACCCCACGGTCGCGCAATTGTGCAACAACTTGTTCGCTGATGATTCCCGCCCCGAGCACCAGAGCCGCACGATCATGCAGCTTTCCAAAAATGCGCTCGGCGAGCTTGACTCCCGCAGAAGCGACCGACATGGGCCGCGCGCCAAGCTCCGTTTCCGAACGGACGCGCTTGCCTACTTCGAGCGCACCCTGAAAAAGACGATTGAGCACTGGTCCGGTGGCGCCTTGTTCATGCGCGAATCGGTAGGCTTCGCGCACCTGGCCGAGAATTTCCGCTTCGCCGAGCAGCATGGAATCGAGGCCGGCGGAAACGCGAAAAAGATGCCGAACGGCTTCACTGTCGTAATGATGATAGAGCGAAACGCTCAAGACATCCGGCCGCACAGAATGAAATTCGCTGAGGAACGATGACAAACCCGGCGCGCACTCGTGCGAAGCTTCGGGTGGAACCCCATAGACTTCGCTGCGATTACAAGTCGAAAGCACCAGCGTTTCCTGCAGGATTCCGCGGGAACGCAGCTCATCGGCGGCGCGGCGGGCCTGCTCGGCGGTGAAGGACACACGTTCGCGCACTTCCACGGGCGCGGTGCGGTGATTCAATCCGACGAGAACGATCTCCATGCGAGCTGCCGATGCTCCTAAAAGTAGCGGTGACTATGGGACAAGTACAAATTCACGACCGTGAAACTCATCACCACGATAAAGAAATTAAAAATGCAAAGCTTTGAAGCGCGAGCCCCACGCCACGCCGTGGTCCTGGCCAAATGAAAGTAGAGCACGTACAAGAGCAGAACCAACAGCGTCACGACGTACTTCGGATCGTAATACCAGAATTGGCCCATCAGACGATCGACCCAAATAAAACCGAGCGCGGTACCGATGGCAATCGATATCAAGCCGATAAGCACGCTGGACTGGCTCATCTTTTCAAGAAGTTCGAGAGGCGGCAGACGCCAAACGACATTGCCAAGCCGCCGACTGCGAAGCAACCGCTCTTCTCCGAGAAATATGAGGCTGAGGACAAACGAGAGAGCAAAAGCCGCGTAGGCCAAGATGCTGAGCGTGACGTGAAACGCAAAAACTGGTCCATGTGCGGCAGGCGGCGAGAGGCGATCTTGAGGAGCCAAGTGTGCCGCGAGGAAAAATACCAAAATGAACGGCAGTACGAAAGCACCCACAGAACGCTGCCGATGGTAGAGCTCCAACCCGAGATATGTAAGGGCAAGAAGCCATCCGAAAAGAGACATTGAGCCGTAAAGATCGTGATACGGAACCGTGTGCAGCCCGCGCGAACGCTCCAGCAGCGCAAAATAATGCGAGACCAGCCCGGCGGCGAGAAACAGCGTGCCGAGGCGGCCGGCGAGGACCTTGCCTGTGTTGAGAAAAAGGAGATAGAGGCCCAGGCTTAACGTGTAGGCAAGAACGGTCAGTATAAGAAAAAGATGATTCATTGCTGGTCTCGAAAAAATGCAACGCCTGCGGCCGCGCGTGTGAATGCCGCCGCCAGGCTCCGTTCACGCAAGAGCTTACTCTCAAAGTATAGCCCACACTCCCGGGGCTCGCACGGATGATGCGGCGCGCGTTCGGACTTGTCAGCACGCGCGGGCCGGATTTGCTATTCTTTGAAGCAGGCCGACATGACCGCTCAGGGCATCGATATAAATCGTAAAGATCTCTTTCTTCGCGCCTGCCGTGGCGAGGCGCTGCCGCGTCTGCCCGTCTGGATGATGCGCCAGGCCGGGCGGTATTTGCCGGAGTACCGCGAGATTCGCGCCAAGCATGCATTTTTGGAGGTCTGTAAGACGCCCGATCTAGCCGTGGAAGTCTCGCTCCAGCCCTTTCGGCGGCTCGGCGTCGATGCCGTGATCGTTTTCTCCGACATTTTGATTCCCGCGGAGGCCATGGGCCTGAAGCTGGAACTCGGCGACGCAGGACCAAATCTACCCCAGCCCATTCGCAGCGCAGGCGACGTCGAAAAATTGAGAATTTTTGATCCCGAACGGGAAACCGGTTTTCTGCCGGAAGCTATCCGGCGCATCGTGCGCTCGGTTGGCCCCCAAGTGCCGGTCCTCGGCTTCGCGGGAGCACCTTGGACACTCGCCACGTACATGGTGGAGGGCAAAACGAAGGAAGGTTTTGCCACAGTAAAAAGCTTTCTCTACCACGAGCCAAAAACATTTCGCGCGCTGCTGCAAAAAATCGCGCAAGCGACGATTCCCTATTTGCAGGCGCAAATCGCCGCGGGTGCGGCCGCCGTGCAACTGTTCGATACCTGGTGCGGCGAATTAAATTTGTGCGACTACGAAGCGTTTGCGCTTCCGGCCGCGCAGGAAATTATTTCCGGCCTAGGCGGAAGCGTTCCTGTGATTTACTACACGAAAGCGTCGCAGCATTTGCTCGGCGCCGTCGCCAAATCGGGGGCGCAGGTACTCAGCGTCGACTGGCGAATGAATTTGGCGGAAGTGCGCAGATCGCTGGGACCCAAGATCGCGCTGCAGGGCAACGTCGATCCGGCGGTCCTGTTTGGTCCCCCGGAGAAAATCCGGGAGACAACGCAAGAGACGGCCGCCTCACTGGGCGGCAAAGGACACATTCTAAATTTGGGCCACGGCATCCTGCAGCACACCCCCGTGGAAAACGCACAACTTTTTATTGAGACAGGTCAAAGCGCGGCATTCTCCGAAGCCAAACCCGCGCTGCAATCCCACTGAGGAACACGTATCGTGACGTCCGGCAATCCTAGTTTCGAGAAAATGAAGCAGGAGCTTCACGTTGGCGAGGAGTTCTTGGCCAAGTACAACCGGCCTGGACCGCGCTACACCAGCTACCCCACCGCGCCGGTGTGGAACGATGCGTTTGGCGTGACCGATTTAATTGCGGCGCATCGCCATGCGGAAACCGCAAAGTCACCGGTTTCCCTCTACATGCACCTGCCCTTCTGTGAGAGCCTCTGCCTCTTCTGCGCTTGCAACGTCATCATTCAAAAAGACAAGCGTGTCGCGCGGCCGTATCTCGATGTGCTGAAAAGTGAAATCGACCGTGTGCGCCAGCTAATCTCGCGAGAACGCGAAGTAGTGCAATTCCATTGGGGCGGAGGCACGCCCACGTATCTCACGCCCGAACAGATCGAAGATCTCTTCGGTTTCACGCGCGAAAACTTCAGCTTTTCTCCTGAAGCCGAAATTGGCATTGAAGTCGATCCGCGCGTCACCTCCCGCGAACATCTCGAAGTTCTACGAAAACTCGGCTTCAACCGCCTCAGCATGGGCATCCAGGATTTTCACCCGGAGGTCCAGAAAGCCATCCACCGAATTCAGCCGTTCGAGCAGACACGCGATCTGCTCGTCGCCGCGCGCCAACTGGGATTCGACAGCATCAACGTGGACCTCATCTACGGCCTGCCGTATCAATCGCCGGAGCGCTTCGCGCATACCGTGGATCAAATTTTGGAGTTGCAACCGGATCGCGTGGCGCTTTTCAGCTACGCTCATGTGCCTTGGCTGAAAAAACAACAAGGCGCGTTTGCCACGTTTCTGCCGGAAGGCATGCAGAAATTTGAAATTTTCCGCACGGGCATGCTTAAATTTCTGGAAGCCGGATATCTGTACATCGGCATGGATCATTTTGCGAAGCCGGGCGATGAGCTGGCCGTCTCACAGGACAACCGCACGCTGCACCGTAATTTTCAGGGATACACGACCAAGGCCGGCGCGGACCTTTACGGCATGGGCGTCACCGCCATCAGCAGTGTCCAGAATACCTACGCGCAAAATCAACGCGTGCTTACGGACTGGGAAAAGGCCGTGTCGGAAACGGGTTACGCCACCATGCGCGGCTATCATCTTTCCGAAGACGACCGCTTGCGGCGCGCGGTGATCAGCCGCTTGCTCTGCCATACCATTGTTTTCAAGGATGAGATTTCGCGCGAATTCGGTATCGACTTCGACGAGTACTTCGCCGATGAGCTGCAGCACCTGGAAGCGCCGCGCGAAGACGGGCTGGTATTCCTCAAATCCAATGAAATTCGCACTTCCTGGCTGGGCCGGATTTTCATTCGCAATCTCGCTATGATCTTCGATCCCTACCTGGAGAAGCAGCACCTCCATGCCAAGCCTCTCTTTTCCAAGACGCTTTAATTTGCCGGGCACGCCGATCCAATCGTGAGCACGCAAGTCCCAGCCCTCGTGGTCGGCGGCGGAATGTCCGGCCTGGCTTGCGCCTATGCTCTCCGTAAATCCGGGATCGACGCTCGCGTCGTGGAAGCCTCGGACCATCCAGGCGGAATCATTCGCTCGCCGCGACGCGATGGCTATCTTCTCGAACTTGGCCCGCAAAGTTTCAGCGCCACCGGGCCGCTGCTCGAACTCTGTCGCGAACTCGGCGTCGAAGACGAACTCGTTGAAGCTCCTTCCAAAGCGCCGCGCTTCCTCGTCATTGACGGCAAGTTGCGGGAAGCTCCGCTCTCGCCGCCCGCGTTCTTTACGTCTCCACTCTTCGGCGCGAAAACAAAATGGAGCATTCTTCGCGATGCTCTCGGCCGAAGCGTTCCGCCGGCCGACGACGAATCCATCGGCGCTTTCGTGCGCCGCAAATTCTCGCCGGAACTTCTGGAAAAACTCGTCGGCCCATTCATCTCCGGCATTTACGCAGGCGATCCGGAGCGCCTCAGCGCCCGCGCCGCATTTCCGCAGCTCTACCAAGCGGAACTCAACTCCGGAAGCATCGTTCGCGGAATGATCCGCTTCGCCAAATCCAAAAACGAACCGCGCCAGCGTCCCAAACTCTGCAGCTTTCGCGAAGGCAATGAAACTCTGGTTCGCGCGCTTGCAAATAATCTCGGCGGCAATTTCCGGTGCGGCGTCGAAGTAACTGCCATTCAGCAGGGTGGCGCCGGAACTGGCCCCTTGGGCGAACGCTTTGTCTTGGATGCTAGAACGCCCGATGGCCTCGAAACAATCGTTGCCGACCACCTCGTGATCGCCGCCCCTACCAACATCGCCGCCCAACTTCTGAAAAACATCGACCCGGCATTTTCCGCCGCGCTGAACGAAATCGAATACGCCCCCGTCGCCGTGGTCTCCCTCGGCTACCGCAAATCCGCTGTAAATCATTCGCTCGACGGCTTCGGCTTTCTCATTCCACGTTCCGAAGGTCTTCGCGTCCTGGGAACCGTCTGGAACACTTCCCTTTTTCCCGGCCGCGCACCGCAAGATTACGTGCTGCTCACCAGCTTCATCGGCGGAGCCACCGATCCCGCCGCAGCAAAGCTCTCTGCCGCCGAGCTAGTCGCCGCCGTCCACGGCGAAATCGCCCCTCTCCTATCGATCCAGCAGCCGCCCGCCTTCTCGCATATCGAGATCTACGACCGCGCCATCCCGCAATACAATCTAGGCCACAACTCGCGCATCGCCTCTTTGGATCGCACGCTCAACATTCACCTGAATTTGCGCCTGGCCGGAAATTACCTCCACGGCCCCGCCGTCAGCGCCTGCGTCGAACAGGCCCAGCGCGTGGCCCGGGAACTCCGTCCGCGTCAAAACTCCTAGCGCTGCGCTCATCCGGTTTTCGCTTTATGTCGTATAGACTCATGGGAGAGAAAGAAGCCTAAACCGTGTTTCTTGCGGCTTTACTACCTGCGGCGAAGAGCGAAGTGTCGCCCGATGCGACGCTGGTGTGCCGGCTTCTTCAAAAAGATGTGGCCGCCTTCGAACAGCTCTACGACCGCCATTCCCGCCCGGTATACGCCCTGGTACTGCGCATCCTGCAACAGGCCGGCACGGCCGAAGAGGTCGTTCAGGACGTTTTTCTCCAGCTCTGGCGAAACGCCGCGCAATACGATGAAAGCCGCGGGCCCTTCCTCTCCTGGCTCTTCACTCTGGCCCGCAATCGCGCTCTCGATACGCTGCGCCTGAAAAGCGAGCGCCAGCGCCGCCGTGAAGATCAAACCGAGGAGTTGCCCCAAATCGCGATTGCCCCCGAATACGAAAAGGCTATCGACGAAAAACGGCGCGCGGAAAAGGTGCGCGCCGTGATGAGCGCCTTAAGCGCGCAACAGAAGAAGGCCATCGAACTCGCCTACTTTGAAGGCTTGAGCCACACCGAGATTGCCGCCGCGCTCAAAGAACCGCTCGGTACGGTGAAAAGTTGGATTCGCAACGGATTGCTGAAGTTGAAGGAAGAATTGCAGGCGGCCACGTGAACAACTGCGACCAATACCGGGAGATGTACGAGGCCTACGCGTTGGGCGCGCTCAATCCCGCCGAACGCGCGGCGTTCGAAGCCCACCTCGCCACCGGCTGCAAGATCTGCGCCAAGGCCATGGAAGAAGCGCGCTGGCTCGTCAGCCAACTCGCCTATCTGTCTCCCGAAGCCGCGCCCTCGGAAATGCTCAAGGGCCGCCTGATGCAAACCGTGCGCGCCGAAGCAGCCGCAGCCCGCCCCGCTCAACCGCCGAAGAAACCCATTCCCTTTTGGATGTGGGTCGGCGTTGCCGCTCTATTTATTCTGACGCTTTACTCCGGCTGGGAAGCGCGTCAGCTGCAAATCCAAATCCGCGAAGTGAATGAACGTGCCGCCATGGAACTTAAAAACCGCGAGCAAATCGAGCAAGAACTCGCCGACGCCAAGCGCGAGGCCGTCATTCTCACCGACCCGGCTTCGGTCAGCATCAAGCTTGCCTCATCCGATCCGCAATCCCCGCAACTGGAAGCCAAGTGGCATTCCAAGCTGGGAATCGTGCTGGTCGGCCAAAAGATTCCTGCGCCCTCCGGCAATCGCGTCCTGCAATTGTGGCTGATTCCCAAAGCCGCCGGGGCCAAGCCCATTCCTTCTCTTGTCGTTCGCCCCGACGCAGATGGAAAATTCGAACTGCTCGTCGCCAATCCTCCCCAACTGATGGTGGACACCAAAGCGCTCGCCATCACCGAAGAGCCCGCAGGCGGAAGCCCTGCTCCTACGTCCACGCCTCGCTGGGTCGGCGGCGTTTCCTAATCCTCCTTCTGCTTTTTCTTGAAGCGCAGCGCCAGCCGCACTTTTCTCCGCTGCCCTGCTTCGCGCCAGCGCCGCTTCTCCTCATCCGTCTTCAAAATCAGCGGCGCCACCGTTTTCGGCTGGCGCGTAAACTCGTCCAGCGCCACAAACGTCACGTAAGCCGTGGTCGTGTGCCGTCTCTCTCCGGTAAGCGAATTCTCGGAGAACACTTTCACGCCGACTTCCATCGAAGTATGAAACACGCGATTCACCTGCGACTTGAGAATCACCAATTCCCCGAGATTGATTGGATTCCGAAAATCGATGTAGTCCACCGACGCCGTCACTACGTAACTGTTCGAATGCCGGCTCGCCGCAATCGCCGCCGCTATGTCCACGAGATGCATAACGTGTCCACCCAGGAGTTTCCCAAGCGGATTGGTCTGCGCCGGAAGCACCACTTCGGTCATCTCCGAGCGTGACGCAATCACTGGCTTTCCCCGAGCGCTCAATTCTCCGCCCTGCTTTTCTCTGTCGCTTGCTTTCTGCTTCATGAACTCCCCATCGTCGCTAAGTTTGGCTCTGCCGCGCGCACACCGTATACTATGAGGCGAAATGACAACGACACAAAGCAAATCACGCCGCCAGATGCTCGAAGAGTTTGCCTTGCGAAAGCCGGACGACCCCTTCGTCCGCTATGGCTTGGCCATGGAATGCATGAACTCGGGTGACGTCGCCGCCGCTGACCAGCAGTTTCGCACCCTCATCGAACGCACCCCCAACTACGTGCCCGCCTACCTCATGTTCGCCCAGATGCTCGTCCGCGAATCTCGCGCCGATGACGCCAAGCGAGTCCTTTCCAGCGGTATCACCGCTGCCCTGAAAAAGGGCGACCAGCACGCCTGCGCCGAAATGGAATCATTGCTCAGCGAACTCCAATAGTCGCTGGGCCGTCCCCAATTTGGCACCAGACAGTCCCCCAACCTTTCCTGGCGCCCTCTGGTATGATTCCCACTGGGACTCATGCGGCCAGATCGCATTCCGCTTTTTCCTTTGAACGTCGTCCTCCTTCCCGGCGGGGATCTTCCCTTGCACATCTTCGAGCCGCGCTACCGCCAAATGGTCAAGCGGTGCGTGGAGCATAAGTCTGAATTTGGCATGTTGCTTTCCACGGATAACGGCATCGCCAGAGTCGGCTGCACGGCCGAAATTATGGAGGTCTCCAAGAAGTACGATGATGGCAGGATGGATATTCTCGCCGTCGGCCGCATCCCCTTTCGCGTCGTCCACCTTTTCAAGGAAGACCCGCTGCTCGAAGGCGAAGTGGACTACCTCGAAGACCGTGATGCGCGCACCGACGCCGCCGTCCGGCGTGAACTCAAGGATCTGTTCGAAACTTGCCACACCTTGATCTTCGAAGATTATCCAAAGAATCTGGATGGCGAATTGCCAGAGCAATTCTCCTTTTTGGTCGCTGCCACTTTGCCGATGGATCTCCTCTGGAAGCAGCAAATCCTGGAATTGCGCTCCGAAGCCGATCGCCAGGAACGCCTGGTAACGTACCTTCGCGAATGGGCCCCGCATCTACAAAAAGCAGGCGCGTTGCGCCAGCGCGCTGGTGGCAACGGACACGGTTTGAACTAGTATGGTTATGGTGCGCTTTCCGCTTCGGCGGAAAACGCGGAACGGGACCTTCATGACGGCAAGCACATCTATGCAGTCTTCAGCAGGACATCCCAAACCTCGCACGCTCGGCGAACTAAAGCGCATCCCTGATTTCGATTTACAGGGGGCTTCTCGCTCCGTGAAAAACGAGATTCGCCGCAATCTGCTTCGCGCCATCGAAAAGGGCGAAACACTTTTTCCCGGCGTGCACGGCTTCGATGACACCGTCGTCCCGCAAATCGTCAACGCCCTGCTCTCCCGCCACAATTTCATTTTGCTCGGCTTGCGTGGCCAAGCGAAGAGCCGCATCCTCCGTGGCCTCATCAATTTGCTCGACGCCGAGATTCCCGTTGTCGTCGGCTGCGAAATCAACGACGACCCGCTAAAACCCATCTGCCGCGCTTGCCGCGAAAAAATCGCCGCCGAAGGCGACGACACGCCCATCTCCTGGATGCCTCGCGAAGCGCGTTACGTCGAAAAACTCGCCACTCCCGACGTCACCATGGCCGATATCATCGGTGACGTCGATCCCATCCGTGCCGCCCGCGGCGGCCGCGATCTCTCCGACGAACTCACCATTCACTACGGCCTCCTGCCCCGCGCCAATCGCGGCATCTTCGGCATCAACGAACTCCCCGATCTCGCCGGAAAAATTCAGGTCGGCCTCTTCAACATCATGCAAGAAGGCGACATCCAGATTAAGGGCTACCCGCTGCGTCTCCCTCTCGACGTCCTTCTCGTCTTCACCGCCAATCCCGAAGATTACACCGCGCGCGGAAAAATCATTACCCCGCTTAAAGACCGCATCGGCGCCGAAATTCGCACCCACTACCCTTCTACCGTCGAAGAAGGCATGACCATCACGGCGCAGGAAGCCTGGGTCACGCGCGATGCCAACCGCAAAATTGAGATCCCCCAATATCTGCGCCAAGTGGTCGAAGAGATTGCTTTTCAAGCACGCGAGGACAAGCGCGTTGACCGCCGCTCCGGCGTCAGCCAG
>Ga0210407_10001470_pt1 | contig 21997 bp, 23 predicted proteins | sample IncBWC27MmetaG_FD_150860 | JGI IMG/M metagenome (GOLD analysis project Ga0210407, IMG submission 150860) | Forest soil microbial communities from Barre Woods Harvard Forest LTER site, Petersham, Massachusetts, United States - Inc-BW-C-27-M | ecosystem: Environmental > Terrestrial > Soil >... | reverse complement strand
GAAGGGACAGCCGCGCACGGAAATCCCGGCGGTTGTGGATGGCATCCGCACTCGCATCATCGAAGGGGAGCCTTTCGCGGAAAGCGGTGTGCTTTCGGCGGAACAGACCGCAGCGCTGGAGCAGTCGGCGCCCGCACCGCAGAGCGTTTACCCAATTTCGGAATCGGAGTTTGCCCGCGCGAAGACCGTCCATAAAGCGCACGTAAATGAATGGATGAACAGGGCCGACGTGCAGGGAGTCGGTATCTCATCGAGCGTGGACTCGCCCGGCGAAGCGGCTCTGGTGATTTTTCTGATTCGCGGGGTTGTGCACGAGCCGATCCCGCCCGTGATTGACGGACTACGCACGCGCACCCGCGAATCAAGCCGTTTTCGCGCAGGTTTCGGCGACGACAAACACCGCCCAGCTTGCTCTCTGAGCGCCACCAGTCCCACTAGCGTGAAGCCCGCAACAGCTCCCACAAGACCTCGCTAAAGTTGTCGACAGGCCGATCCAGCCTTGGTGGCGGAGTGCCACTCATTTCCGCCCCTGTCGGTGACGCTGGCATTCACAGGGAAGTGCACTCGCTGACGATTCATGGTCTCCTTTTGCGGACGAAACAACCAACCGCCGGCCGCCGCACTGGCTACACTGCCGATCACCTCTGTATCCCAAATCCTCGCAAGATGGACACTTCCAAACAAGGAAGCCGAGGTAATTCCGGTGGAGCCAAGGGGGTAGGCCGCCCGTGTCCTAGTGCATAGGGTAGACATGTATGCACACTTGTGCATATACTAAAAACTGTGAGCTACGAATTGGGACCCGGCCAAAGCCAAAACGAACTTCGCCAAGCATAGAGTTCGTTTTGCTGATGCCATGACCGTGCTCGAGGACGACCTTGCTTTGACGATACGCGATCCATTTTCAGAAGAAGAGAAGCGGTGGATCGCTCTAGGCAGGGATGCACTTGGCCGCCTCCTCGTCGTGGTTTACACCTGGCGGGGAGAGAGTGTGCGCCTGATCTCGGCGCGCCTGGCCACAGCCCGAGAGACTACTCACTACGAGGAACATCATGAAGCGTGAATACGATTTCCGTAAGGCAAAGCGTGGAGCTGTCGTTTCCGTTCCCAAAGGGAAAACGCGAATCACAATTCGCCTCGATGACGAAATCCTTGCCTGGTTCCGCGACCAAGTCGAACTTGCCGGTGGCGGCAACTATCAAACCGTCATCAACGAAGTCCTGCGCCAACACATCCAACGCGCCCAAGAACCATTAGAAAAAACGCTCCGCCGAGTTATCCGGGAAGAGATCCGCCGGGCGTCCTAGCTTGCAAAATCCGCTCGCGCTATCCCGACGGCCTCAGATTCAAAGCTGGAACACTCTAGTCGGAGATGAATGTCTCGCGTTGTTCGCGCCGCTAACGGTCGGTGCGGCGCGAGGTTATAATACTATTCGCTGTCACCGTTGCCTTGCTGATCGGGAATGCATGGGTTATCCACCGGGTTTTGCGATTCTTGGGTAGAACGCAAACCTCATCTGATCTGAAGGGCGATGAACGCCTCGTGGGACTTGTCAGGTAAGGCGTGCGGGAGTTCAGACTTGTCGAGGAGGTCGCGTCACACGCGGGGACGTGCGATCAGCTTGACGTACCACTGGCCCTTGCGCTGCACGAACTCCACATCGTCGCTAGATTCCGACCCGTGGGTGCGCGTGCCCCACGCGCGCGAGCCTTCGACCTGTACGTGGGTCAGCGTCTCATTCTGAAATAGGCGCGCACTGATCGATCCGCCGCCGCTCACACGTCGGCTGTAGCCTTCGAGCGCGGCAAGAAACGCTGGCAGGTTCGACACCGCGGCTAGGCCGCGCTTCATGGTGTCCCGCTGGTTCGTCGTGGCTTCCATGCCGGGCATCTGCATGACGCGCCGCCGCGCGCTCAAGAGATCGTCGAGTGGAAAGCGGTGCTCATCGCAAATCCGATGGACCTCCTCATCAGCGTCATCAGTGCGTGCGCCCAGAACCAGGGCAACCGCGTTTGCCGCGACTCGCTTGAGATCGTTCACGTCGAGACAGGTAAACACCTCGAACAGGTCGCCGCGAAGCATCGCGGCTTGCGCGTGGTCAAACACAGCCTGAGGGGTCTCGCGACTCATACGGGTCGAAACCTACCACTGAGGCTATAGAACACAAGAAGTTTTATTCAGCGGAAACAGGAACTCGATTTGGAACTCAAGTGCCTGACGGATTCGATAGCCCAAGGCCAGCAGTCTCAAAGCATCATGAAGGCGATTGGAGAGCGGGAAAGGGAATTGCACGTCATCACAGACAAGCTCCTTGAACCCGCACCGGGATCGTTGCGCGCAAAGCTGGAGGAGTTGAGGGAATTTGCGGTGTCACGACTGTCGAGGATTCGGGAGCTACTCGCGCGCCCAGAAAACGTCCAGGAGGCGCATGAGGCGCTTGCCGAGCGCGTCGGCCAACTGACCCTAGAAGCAACGAACGAGAACGGAAAAAAGACGTATCTTGCTCATGGCAAGGTAGATTTCTTTGGTGAAGAAGAGTTGGCGCATTCCGATGGTGCCGGGGGCCCGGATCGCACCACGCGTGTATATGCTTTCAACTTGTCCCTGGCGGCGTGATGAGTTCGCCGTGTGTGAATCTAACGGTTTAGATTCGGGAGTGGTTTAAGGAAGGCGAAACCGGGCTTCCAAGTTACGGAAAACTACGCCTCTCATGCTAAGCTTTAACAATGGAAATCACGCTACACATCCCCGACGATGTCGCCAAGCGGCTTTCGGCTGCCGGTGGCGATCTGTCCCGCCGCGCCCTGGAAGCCCTCGCACTAGAGGGTTATCGCGACCAAACTCTTACCCTTTACCAGATTTCGGAGATGTTGGGCCTTTCCCGAGTCGAGACGGAAGACTTCTTGGGACGGCGTCATGTCCCTCTATCCGAGATTAACGAAGCGGAGCTGGATCGCGAGGCGGCAGTATTCGAAGCGGGATCGCGTCGTACCCGTTAGCAAGTTCACGGCATGATCGCCGTTTCCAATACCACACCTCTCCGGTATCTCATCGCCATTGGCCAAGACGATCTCTTGGGAAAGCTATTCGAGAAAGTGTTCGTGCCAACGGGTGTCCATGAAGAGTTGACGGACCCCAGAACGCCGGAAGTCGTGCGCCGTCGCGTGTTGTCACTCGCAGCCTGGTTTGAGGTACGAGCCGTGCAACAAAGTCACGAGGCTGCCTTTCCGGTAACGTTGCATCGGGGCGAACGGGAAGCCATTCTGCTAGCGGAAGCACTGCGGGCGGACGTGCTTCTAGTAGATGAGCAGATCGGACGCACTATTGCTCTGAGCCGGAAACTCCCCCTTTCGGGGACGCTGGGTGTCCTGGAACGCGCGGACAGGATGGGGTTCGTGAGCGATTTCCCACAGATTCTTCAACGATTGAAAGCGAGTGGGTTCTTTATCGCCGACTCGTTGGAGCAACAACTGCTGCAACGCCATGAGGCGCGGCGAGCAAAGTAAGGTGGCTATGGACGCGTCGATGTACAAGGACGGTCCGACGCCTCTAGAAATTACAATTTGTAGCGCTTTCAGTGTACCCAAGCTTCGGACATGGGTTCGATTCCCATCGCCCGCTCCATAAGTCTCGATTCTATTGTCCTTACGCCGCTAACTCCACTGAAAAGGCCCATAAAACAGGGGTTTTTGGTCCCAAGCTGGTCCCAACGAAATGAATTGGTCCCAACGTCTGAAAACGGAAATTGAAAAGTGCCGGCCTCGAGTCGTTTGTACCAAATCGCCCAGCCATCGCGATCCCAGGACAAAATCTTTAATCGATCGGTGCGGCGATTACAGAAAACCAGCAGGTGTCCCGAGAAGGGGTTGCAGCGGATTACGTGTTCGGCCATCATCGACAACCCATCGAAGGAACGGCGCATGTCACACGGCACCGTGCACAGGTACACCTTGATCGCCGCCGGAAAACTCAGCATCCTTATTTATTCCCCGACTCCATGGCCGCAAGAACCGCTCGCAAGGTCTCTTCCTGAACGCCCTGGCTGATGCGCAGCCGACGACCGTCCTGGAGCACCAGCTCCAATCCGGCCGGCATGTCCATACCGTCTTCACTGACGAGGGCGAAACTGGCTGCTCTGTCCTGAACACTCGGCTTGTTCCGCTCCTGACGGCCGGCTTTCAGTTTGCGTTGCCACCAATAGAACTGGCTTTCTTTCACGCGGCGCTGCCGGCAAGATTCCCGAATCGACATCCCGCTCCGGGCTGCATCCCCAACCGTCCTCTGCCAATACCGCTGCTTCTCGACATCGTGATTCCTCCGGTTCATTCCACACCTCGTCTGCCTGGGGGACCCACTGTTGAATCACAGTGGTGCCGCCCGGGCCTAAGAAAGCTTGGATGCCGGTGCAGTTGTTGTTCGGGCAGATGACTGAAGCGTCTGGGCCGCCCGCCAGCTCAAACGCCTGTCGGGTCGAGTATGTAACGCATGTGCCGGGGAATTGACATTATAGCGTTTAGGATGCTCCGGCCGCCGGATAGATCTTGGAGAAATGACATCCGCGGTCTGAAGAAAAGAAGATTCCCCGAGTCGTCCCAACATATATCTCTCGTGGTCGCGCGGGATTAACGCCTATCGAACGGACAGAATCTATCTGATCAACTCCAAGATTCAGGAGACACCATGTTGCTCCACCGTCTACCGAACGGATTAGCCCCTTATTAGAGACCAGATAAACGATGTTTTCGCTCACGGGGTCGACGAGAATCTGGCGAATGCGTAAGTCTACTTGCCCCTTCAGCAATCGCGTCTGCTCATCTTTATCTGCGCTTGTCAAAGGGCGAAGTTCCAGTTCCCGCTGCTGGCCAACAGGCTCCCAGGTTACGCCGCCGTCTATCGATTTGACCACTCCACTTCGGCCGCGGCCGTAGAGCACCTTTGGGTGCGATGGGCTAATCCCCAAGGCCTCCCCGCGTCGCAGCGCGGAAGTAAACTCCTTCCAGGTTTCTCCACCGTCATTCGAAACAAATGTATTCTCAGGCTGCTTCACATCTTCGTTGCTTTCAGTGTGCTTGAAGTCGGGGTAGTAAAAGGTGACCGCTGTCCAAGGAGACACGGTTAGGTTCGCAAATATTGTAAGCGGGCTCGCGGGGTCAATCGCGACGATATCGAATCTCACTGTGTCCAAGGTACCTCCCCCAAGGTCGAGCGCGAAGCTCTCTCGCGTTTTTCCATTAATCAAATGGGTGGGTATTGTCCAAGATAAACCTCCGTTTTCTGATCTGACGTAGAACCCGAGTTCGCCTACATAGCGGTACAGGACGCTAGGATGCGAGGGAGCTTCCAGGAATCCGCTGTCTTTTGTAAGGAACGGCGTAGGAACATCCTGCGGGACAGGCTCTAGTGTCTTTCCCCCGTCATCTGACCGAGCCACGTGATACTCAGATGAACCTGAAGTTCGAACACGTGCTTTTTTCGATGTGTGAATCACAAGAACGGGTCTCCCGTTTTGGTCGTCTACTCTCAGAACGTCCGCTTCGTCCTGCGGCGTCAAGTCGTGGATGGGCTGCTGATACCAGATTGTTTTCGCTATTGGGCGGCAACACTCGTCAGAGCCTTCCACAGCAGGGACCGTGCAAAGCACGAAGGTGATTAGTGCCGAGAGAACTCCAAGAGTAGGTTGTTCCTTCATTGTTTCTTTTGCCCCCCGCAATTGTCATCCACGTGGTGACTCCACCAAGAGGACGCTGAAGCCTCGCTGGCGGATTTTGCAGTTTTCATGAACGTATTGGCTATGTCGATGTCCGAGAACCCTGGAGGATCGATGTGAAAAGTCTCATGGATGAGGTCGAGAGATCTGTCACCGCCCGCCCCATGAGGGTCTAGCCAAATGGTGTTTACTCCGCCGCTTCTTTCAACGTGGGCACCCGCATCTGGCAAATCCTTTGGCTGCATTTTCGAGTACTTGATGTTTGCGCTCCCTAGTTTGTTGGCAAACCATTGCGCGGTAGATGCTTCAGCGCGGGCTTGTTTCACTTTTGTGCCCGGGAACACGCCACTGTTTTCTTCAGCTTCCGTCCTCGCCGCCCACAGGTCTTTAAGCAGCTTCTCAATGAACTCTCTGCATTTTTGATCATTCAAGATCCTTCGTAAAGCTTCTTTGCATGCTGGTCCGTTACACCCACCACCTGGATCGCCGGAGTCGCCGGGGCCGGGCGGCTCACGACAGCACTGGCCTTAAGTCTCTACGTCGTAAGCAGGCACTGATCCCGGCGGCGCACTCCGAAAGACCAGCAGAAGTGCACTTCAGTACCAGACTTCAGGGGCAACAGCTGTTCGCTTCAGCTCTTCAGCTCTTCAGCTACTACGACGCGTGAAGTGGACTTCACCCCGGCGCTTCACCCATCGCTTTGATTCGCTTCACTTTGGCGGTGACACGAACTTGTAAGAAGCAGTGGAGATACCCCTTGAAAAGAAAGCCATGAAGGACGCGTCTAAATTCGGATGAGGCGGGAGCGACCCCACCCTTTGACGCGCCGTGCGTCACGGCTTCTGTGGGGTCGCTCCCGCCTCAGTCACGCGCAGCGCGTGACTCATTTGGCCGCGTCCCAGAGCCGGAGTTTCGGAGTTGTAAGACAACGTCCATTACAACCCGTAAGGGAGAAAGTAAGGACAAGGATCAAAGCCCTCGCAATACAACCCAAGGCGGTAATCTTCCCTTGTTCATGATGAGCAGAGCAGCGAAGGCGCCTTGGACCGACACGCCTAATTCAGTGATGATCCTGGTTCCCCTGACTGTGGCTCCGTTGTGGCTTCGCAGATTTCTCGAAAAAACCAAACTTTCTGATTGAGGTTTTCCCTTTTCGAGGCCTCTTACTAGTAGGGGCTTTGATTGCTTCAAAAGCCTCGATCTCTGTTTGCAGTGTGGGAAGGTGATCGGCGCACCCGTGTCGGACGCCACTGAACTGCTGGAGGGAGCCTCCGACTGGCCGGTCCCCGCAAAGGAAAATGGCAAATCACAAAGATTCTCCGTGAGGATTTCCTCTGTCGAGGGCCTCTGAGTAAATAGGGGGGAGTTCACGTTGATATCTCCAGCCTGGTGAAGCCGTTTCTTATGCTATTGCGGGGAAAAGGTTTGGAGCCCTTCCTTGTGCGGAAAGGTGACGGGTGCGTGAAAGACACACGTAACCATCACCGTCACCGTTAAAGTCACCCAGGGGCGAGGCGAAATTGTTGGGAACATAGAGGTTGCACACGGCGCGACGCACAGTTTGGACGCGGGTAATGCACTGAAGTGGTCTGGAGCGACCCCACTTTTGCACACGGTTCCGTGGCCAAAGTGAATCGTGGGTCGCTCCAGCCCACACGTCTCCGAGAAGTGCGTCGCGGGTGAAAGGGAATTGATGTGCTGCTGACCAGCCAGAAGAGTTACGAGCTTCTCGCGAAGTACGGATGCTTCGCCCGCGAGACTTGCGACACCTGCGGAATCGTGCTCGGTGCGGTGCGCTTCACGCGGAAAGGCGAAGCGGGCGATTGGTGCAGCCGCGAATGCCGCGATGGGAAAAGGGCGCACGCACCGGGAACCTGCAAGGCGTGCCGCGCTAAGTTGCCAGATGGAAAGCGTCGTGGGGCCTTCTATTGCGATGATGCCTGCCGGAAGGCTCACGGGCGCGGCTCGGACGCGAAATTATCGCGGACAAAACCATCGATTTATGAGGGTTTTTACTCAGATTCACGACCAGGTAGCTACCCCCATAGCAAGAACGGCGAGAGTCGGCTTATCGCGCACCCGGCGGCAAAAAGGGTGCTTGGGTAAACGGGATGGCGCCAGTGGCAAAACTCGTTTCTGCCGGCGACCAAAGCGAACGGCAAAGACTCGGCGCGAAACTCGATCCTGCACCGCGCGCGTGGGCGGATAGGGTAGTCATTCCAGCACTCGCGCGCGAATACCTTACCGAGCAAGAGCAAAAGCGAATTGCGGAATCACTCGAACCTGTGGCACAGTCCGAAAGGAAGATACTGCCATCAGCTGGGGTGACATCGTGAACCTTCGCTGCGCCATCTACGCCCGCTTCAGTAGCGATCGCCAGTCCCCAATCTCTATCGAAGATCAGATTCGGAAGTGCCGCGAATATGCGAGACGCCAGGGCTGGGCGATCCTGGAGGAGCACATCTATGCTGACCATGCCGTCAGCGGCACGAGCGCGGAAAGAACTGGTCTTCAGAAACTCCTGACTGTTGCCGAGCAAAAAGATCACGCCTTCGATGCAATTCTGATCGATGACACGTCCAGACTCACCCGAAAACTTGCGGACGCTTTGAATCTGTACGAACGACTTACGTTCGCCGGCATTCGATTAGTAGCGATTTCACAAGGTGTTGACTCAGAGAGTTCGCAGGCTGAAATTCTCTTCGGTGTCCACGGGCTGATCGACGGCGTGTATTCCCGCGAGCTTGGGCTCAAGACCCACCGCGGCATGCAGGGTTGTGCGCTCAAGACGCTCCACACCGGGGGCCGCGTCTTCGGGTATCGGAGTGAGCGAGGTCCGGACGGCGTGAGGCTTGAGATCGTTGAGAACGAAGCAGCGACAATCCGGCGCATGTTCGATCTATACAGCAAGGGCCAATCGCTGAAACGCATCGCTTATCTTCTGAACGCTGAGGGCGTGAAATCACCGCAGCCTCAGAAGGGCAGGGTGAGTCAGTCCTGGTGTGTGTCGTCGGTCCGGCACGTCTTGAAGAATCGCCGCTACCAAGGGCAGATTATCTGGAACACTAAGCGCAAAGTGCGGGTACCGGGAACGGGCCGGCGAATCTACCGGCGCCGTCCTGAATCCGAATGGGTAGTGACTTCCGCACCCCATCTGCAAATCGTTTCTGATGAGCTGTTCGCCGCAGTCGAGCGGCGGTTCGCTATAACCCAAAAGCTCTGGGGGGTGGAGGGGTCGGGCCTTGCCCGTGGCCAACAGAGGCAGGTGTACCTGTTTTCCGGATTGCTTGAGTGTGGCGAGTGTGGCGGCAGTATCACGCTGGTGGGTGGAAGAGCGAACACGTCGCGATCGGAGTACGGATGCTCTCTCCATGCGCAACGCGGCGATAGCGTTTGCCGAAACGGTTTGAGGATCCAGCGTCAGCAGTTGGAAGGTAGCCTTTTGTCGGGCCTGCGGGACAAGGTGCTGCGCGAGGAATTCGTTGAGTACGTGATCTGCGGACTCCAAGAAGAACTTCGGCAAAGGCATGAAAATCTCGAGGCCGGATTCGAGCGCCTGCGCGATGAGAAGCGGCGCATTGAGGTGGAACTGAAGCGCCTCGTGGATACGATCGCGGCCGGCAACAGCTCCGCGACGGTCATGGCTGCCATCAACGAACGTGAGGCAAGGTTGCGGGAAATCACAAATCAGGTGATCGAATCCGGGCCTGAATCTCTCCAAGAAAAACTCGAAGAGTTACGGAACTTTGCGGTTTTGCGGTTGACGCGCTTGCGCGAGCTACTGACGAACCCGGCGGCGATCCATGAGGCGCGGGCACTCCTCGCGGAGCAGATCGGAAAGTTCACACTTGAGCGCGCCGAGGAAGACGGAAAGGTTAGCTTTAAAGCCAACGGAAACATAGACTTCTTCGGGGAAGAGGTTCTTACACGCGTGGGTGGTGCCGGGGGCCAGAATCGAACTGGCTACGCCCGCCTTTTCAGGGCGGCGCTCTACCACTGAGCTACCCCGGCACGGTGTGGTTTAGAAATTGTATGGGGTGCGGCGCGATTGTGTCAATTCGCCCTGCCAACCTATTCCGACGTATTGCGAAGAGGAATCTCGAAGAGCGTCAAAGCCCGGCGGGCCAGGAAGGACCTCACCAATCTGAGGAAAAAAGCCGCATCGCCGCCTCATGGCTACACTTTTGGTATTGAACGTATGCTGCCGCGGCGCGCATGCGAATCTGTTCTTTGGATTCCTGCTGCATCCACCCGGCCACTGCGGCCTTTAGCGTATACGCCTCAGGAGCCATGAGCCCGGTCGTCCACAAAAGCGGAGTGGCACCGGATGCGCGAAGTAGGTCCCGAAAATAAGACCGGCTTGCGCAAGCCAGAATAATCGCGGAGCGGCTCTCCCTGGACCGCCCTGCGAAGTCAATCGCCAGCGGGAAGTCCATCAAGCCGTCGTGCCCAACGTAAACAACCAACTCCGCCTCCGAGGAAACTTGATAGGTCACTCCACCGATCACCGAATAAAAGAGCGGCTCCTTATCTAGTACGCCTGCAGCCGCATAAAAAAAATCTGTCAGGGCTTGCTTGATTTCGCTCCCGCGGTAGGCGTCCGCCACGAGCAGCACTGTGCCCGCCTTCTCTTGAAAAATGCTTCTTTCCAGGATGAAGGTCTTGGGGTGTGGAACGTTGGCAATTTCCTTCCATTCTGGGCTCTTCCGAAAGAAAGTTCTTACTCCAAATGCCGCGCCCCAGTAAAGATTGCGAGCCGGATCATCCCCGTTTCCGAGTGTGGCAGGAACGGGGACGATGCCTTGATGCTGGTTGTCGGCCAGGGCTACAAATACATGGATTATGCGTGGTTTAGGCTGGCCGGTCGCAACGCCGTGAATGGCAAAGAGGAAAACTCCAAGAAAAAGAGCTGCGGGGCGAACGATCACTGTGCCGACTCGTCGAACTCCTTCATCCATGTCTTGCCCTTGAGCACTTCGCGCGGACGGGTGCCATCTGGGGGGCCGACGATGCCATCTTTTTCCATGATGTCGATCAAGTGAGCCGCGCGTCCGTAGCCAATGCGCAGACGTCGTTGCAGCGTGGAAGTCGACGCGCGGCCCATCTCGCAAACCACGCGAACTGCATCCTGATAAAGGGCGTCGTCCACAGCGTCACCGCCGGCTTCCGCACCGCCCCCGGCCTCGCCTTCCACTTTTCCGTTCTCATCCTTCGGCGTTTCGAGGAGCTGTTCGTTGTACTTCGCCTGCGCTTGCTGCCTCCAGAAGTCGCATACCGCAACGATTTCGTCTTCCGAGACCAGAGGTCCGTGAATGCGGTGCAAGCGCGCTGATCCTGCGGGCAGATAGAGCATGTCGCCCTTACCCAGCAGAGACTCGGAACCGTTCGAATCCAGAATCGTTCGCGAATCGACCTTGCTTGCCACGCGGAAGGAAATTCGCGCGGGAAAATTCGCTTTGATCAATCCTGTAATCACGTCGACGGATGGACGCTGCGTCGCGAGAATTAGGTGTATACCTACCGCGCGGGCCATTTGCGCCAGCCGCGTGATGGACTCTTCCACGTTGTTGGTGTCCACCATCATCAAATCGGCCAGCTCGTCGATCACGATCACTAAGTAGGGAAGCGGCTTGTGCTCGCTCTCTTCGACGTTTTCGAAGAGCGACAGCGATTGCGCCTTCTGGAACGTGCGATTGTACTGTTCGATGTTCCGCACACCGCGCTGCGCCAGTAGCTTGAGCCGTTTCTCCATCTCGCGCGTCGCGTTCCGCAGTACGTTTGATGCGATTTTCGGATCCGTGACTACCGGCGCAATCAAATGTGGAATGTTCTCGTAGAGGTTCAGCTCGAGGCGCTTTGGATCGACCAGCACCAGTTTCACGTCATCGGGGCTCGCCTTATAAAGGATGGACATCATCAGCGAGTTGATGAAAACGCTCTTTCCGGTGCCCGTCGAACCTGCAATCAGCAAGTGCGGCATCGCCGTCAGGTCGGTAATGCGAATCCGGCCGTGCAGGTCACGTCCCATCGCCAGAGTCAGCTTGCTAGGCGAATTGGAGAACTCGGGCGCCTCAATAATCTCTCGCAACGCAATGGTTTGCCGGGTGATATTCGGGACTTCAATTCCAATCGTCGATTTACCGGGGATGCGCTCGATCAAGATCGATTCCGCTTGCAGCGCCAGGCACAAATCTTCTGTCAGCCCGGTAATCCGGCTGTACTTGATCCCCGCCTCGGGCTTGAATTCAAACGTGGTGACGACCGGGCCTGGGTTGATTAGCGTCACGCGGCCTTGAATGTCGAACTCGAGGCACTTTGCTTCGATCGCACGCGCGCGTTCTTTTAATTCGTCCTCGTCGAGTTTTTGGCTGCGTTCTCCTTCTCGCAGTAGCGAGGGTGAAGGCAGCTTGTAATTGGGATTGCCCCTCGTAATCTTTGGTTCGTTAGTCTTCTTCGCAACGGTTTTTTCCGGACCCACAAAGAGAATCGCCTCTTTACGCCGAGGCGTCGTTTCTTTTTCCGACTCTTCCTCTTCCTCAGCCTCAAAGACATCGCTCTCATCCGCCAGGCGAATCGACTTTGCGGGCTCGTCCAGGACGGGGGAATTGCCGAACGATTGCGGAGTGACTGGCTTGCGACCAGAGATGCGCGTTTCCTCGACGCGCCGCCGCATGCGTTCCTGCTCTCGTTCTTGTCGCCAGGAATTCCAGCGCGCCGCGGCCTTGTGCAAAATACCTAGTCTTTCGACGGCTCCGATCGGGCCCCTCGAGCTTCTGGCCCAAGCGTGTGTGCCCGCAAAGGAAAAACGCGTGGTCATGAAGAGTGAAGTAAAAAACAGCGCCACGGTCACTACCGTCGCGCCCCAAAAATTGAATCCCGTGAGGAGGCTGTTTGAAAGGAGCGACCCCAGCATTCCGCCGGCGGGTATCGCGCCGCGCAGCTGGGGAAAATGCCATAGTGAGAGAAGGGAAGGCAGCGATAGCAAGAGCAGCGCGTAGCCAACCAGGGTGGCCACCTGCGAATCAATGGCCCGGCTACGGAACCACCTCCAGCCCAGCACTCCCATCGCTACCGGGAGCATGAACGCCGCAAAACCAAAGATTTGAAACAGCGCGTCAGAGCTATACGCGCCGAACGGTCCAATCCAATTTCGCGCGGGGCTGCCATCTGGTGGGGGAGCAGCGACGTTAAGCGCCGCATCATGCGGCGAATAGGAGATGAGCGCCAGCGCCATCAATACGGCCAGCGTGATACACAGAAACCCAATCAGCTCATTGAGCCGTTTGTTTTCGGTCGGAGTCAGCAGACGCACAGAATTCTCCTCAGCTTTTTGGGGAAGGCTGAGTGGTGCGACGGGCACGTTGGCGCTAGCGCGCGCCCGCCTGGAGAAACGCTAAAACCAGCACGATGATACCAAAGAGCAGCCTGTAAAAAACAAAAACTTTGAGTGTGTGTGTTTGCAAATACCGCAGGAAAAACTCAATCACAAAATAGCCAGCTATGCCTGAAACCAGGATGCTGATGAGCAGCGTCGAAAGCGGCAAGTCCAGCCCGCCCGCTTTGTGCAGTTTGATCAGCTTGGGGAGGTGCGAAACCACGGCACCCGCAATTAGCGGGGTGGAAAGCAGAAACGAAAACCTCGTGGCCGCCTCACGAGTAAATCCGCGAAAGAGGCCCGCCGTAATCGTAATTCCCGAGCGTGACACACCTGGGCAGAGCGCCAGCGCCTGCGCCGTGCCAATTGTCAGGGCGTCACCAACATTTGATTTTTCAAGAGGTCTGGTCAGCCGCAATTTGGAATCCGCCCACCACATTACCAGCGCGACGGCGATCATCGAAATCGCAATCACGTACGGTGTGCGGAAGTGATCCTCAATCTTGCGTTCGAACAGCGCTCCGAGAAGTCCGCCGGGGATAGTTCCGATTACCATGTACCAGAACAATTTCTGATGTTGCGCCACTTCTTCCGAGGGAGCATTTGCCGGATACTTCAATCCCACACCGCAAAGCGCCAGCGTCAACCAGTCTTTGAAAAAATAGAGCAGCACGGCAACCAATGTGCCCGCATGCAAGGCCACGTCGAACGCCAGACCAGGATCCTGCCAGCCCAGCAGCCAGGGAAACAGTGTGAGGTGCGCCGTGCTGCTGACCGGCAAGAATTCAGTGAAAGCTTGCACGAGGGCGAGGACAATCGCCTGGTACAGGGGCATGTGTTTAGGTTTCCTTTTGCGCCGGCGACGTTTTGCCAGTGCCGGGCAAAATTTTGCGCATTTCGTAGGCGTCCAGCCGGGCCAGATAGTAGCGCTTCAACACTACTTCGATACGATAGCCGTGCCTCTTCCAGAACGCAACCGCCGCCTGATTGTCGATTGCCGTTTCAAGCAGAACTGAACGCACGCCGCGCAGCGCCAGGTTTTTCTCGCTCGCTGCGAGCAGCGCCGAACCAAGTCCATGCCGGCGATGGGCTTCCGCGACATCCAGCGTGATGATATGTGCGAGCGGAGGATTTTCCTCCGTCAAAATAAACCCCGTGATCCGCGCACCATCCGCCGCGACAACACAATCCGCGCTGGCAATGGTCAAAAAATAGTGCAGTGTGGTCTTCGAATAGGAAATCCCGGCAGGGAAGCAGGACTGATCCAGCCGGTGCAAAGCAGCGAAGTCGTGCGGTTGATAAGACCGAAGCGTAACCGCCATCCCGCGATTCTACGCCAGCAGCGCGCAAAAAGTAGGGGCACGGCGTGCCGTGCTCGGCTGTTGCCCGAGTCGCGCAAGCCGTGCCCCAACAGCATCAAAAACACTCTGCCTTGCTAAAGCTTCACAGTAACGGTCTTGATCTCCGTGTAGTTCGACAACGAGTATTCGCCGAGTTCGCGCCCAATCCCCGACTGCTTGAATCCTCCGAACGGCGCCCCCGCGTCGAACACATCGTAACAATTCACCCAAACTGTGCCCGCGCGCACGTTGTCCGCGATGGCATGCGCCTTGCCGATGTCCTTGGTCCACACCGCCGCCGCCAACCCATACGCGCTCTTATTTGCCCGTGCTGCCACTTCCTCGACCGTCTTGAACTTCAGAATCGACATCACCGGCCCGAAGATTTCCTCCTTCGCAATAGTCATGTTGTCGGTCACGTCCGCAAACACCGTCGGCTGAATGAAGTAACCTTTTTCTCCGACGCGTCCGCCGCCCGTCAGCATCTTGGCATTTTCTTTCTTGCCCTTGTCAATGTAGCCCATCACCTTATCGAACTGGTCCTGGTCCACTTGCGGCCCCTGCTCCGTCTTCGCATCGAATGGATTGCCGACGGTCCGCTTCTTGGCCCGCGCCACGCTTCGTTCCACAAACTCGTCATAGCACTTCTCCTCGACGAACAACCGCGACCCCGCGCAGCAGCACTGCCCCTGATTGAAGAACAGTGCAAAATGCGCGCCCTCAATCGCCTCGTCCATATCGGCGTCCGCAAACACGATGTTCGGGCTCTTCCCTCCCAACTCCAGCGTTACGCGTTTCAAGTTTGTATCCGCGGCGGCCCGCATGATTAGATGGCCCACTTCCGTTGATCCAGTAAACGCCACTTTATCCACGTCCATATGCCGGGCAATCGACGCGCCCGCCGTCGGCCCATATCCCGGCAAAAGGTTTACGACGCCCTCGGGGAATCCCGCTTCCATGATCAATTCGCCCACGCGCAACGCCGAAAGCGGCGTTTGCTCCGCGGGCTTCATCACTACAGTGCAGCCGGTAGCCAATGCCGGCCCGAGCTTCCAAGCCTGCATCAACAAAGGAAAGTTCCAGGGGATAATCTGCCCTACAACGCCCACAGGCTCATGCCTCGTGTAACAAAAATAGTTTCCATTCACAGGAATCGTCTTCCCCTGAATCTTGTCCGCCCATCCCGCGTAATACCGGTAACATGCCACCGTCAGCGGCACGTCCGCAGCTTTCGCCACCTGGTACGGCTTGCCGTTATCGAGCGCCTCAAGCTGCGCCAATTCGTCGGCATGTTTCTCGATCAAGTCCGCGAGCCGGTTAATCATCGCCCCGCGCTGCGAAGCGGTCATCTTCCTCCGCCAAGCACCAGTTTCAAACGCCGCGCGCGCCGCCGCCACGGCCTTGTCGACGTCCGCCGCATCGGCCTCCGCTACCTGCGTAATGACTTCGCCCGTTGACGGGTTGATCGTCGGAAAGGTCTTGCCCGAAGCGCTGTTGATCCACTTCCCGTTAATCAGCAACTTGTTTGCACTAATTTTCACGCTTGGTTCGAATACAGCCGTTGCGGTTGCCATGGAACCCTCCTTATTGGAATTATCGCGGCGCAGCCAGTCACAAAAAGAATTGTGCCCGCCGCCGCTCGAAATAATTGATCTCGTTCGCCGCCGGTTAGCGGCTGAGGAAGCCCGTTCGCGCTGAGAAAAGGAACGCAGGGCGGAACCCCTCCAGCCCTGGAGGCGCAAACGTGCCACCAACACAGAAGCCTATACCCACGCGCCACTGTAGGCAAGATGCAACGCAAGACGGAAAAGCCAGCAGCACGTTCGGCCGTATGCAATGCTCAGAAGCCGAAATGTCAGAGCGAGCCCAGGAAAATCAAGCCAAACGAAGCGCAGTTCGGCGCACGTAGCCTTCAGACAGTAGGTGGTTCCGAGCAGCAAGCTCAGTCAGTTCTTAGTTTCCGGTGCGCGATGGCACTCTCACCGGCGCAGTTTTGCGTGGGCGTTCCCAGATCACCCATCGAATGGAAGAGTGGAATATCGGCGGCCCACCCAGTTCCACAGCGGGCAGGTGAAACTGCACATTGATGAATACTTCCTGCTGAAATCCCGAGGGCGAAAAGGACGTACTCCTCACCAGATCCATGGCCGTGCGGCTCAGGTCGCGATCTGAATTCTGCAACACTTCCGCGTCCAGGACGCGGCCGTCTTGCGCATCCAGAATGGCGTGGACAATCACTGGCTGGAAGACAGTGGAAGTTGGCGCATCGGCGGGATCGACCCGCATCGGAAACCGGTTGGGCGATGCCAGCGTGAATGATCCGCCCGCTTCAACCATCTCCGGCGTCGGTTGGAAAAGATTCGGGTCGATGCCGGGCGAGTCCTCGAGACTCTCCACGCGCGCACGGACAACAATGTGGCCTTCTTCGAATATGGTTATTTGCCGCGGTAGCATGTGGCCGTGAAACTCCGCGGCGCCATCGTAGTCGTAGACTGCGAAAATCCCTGGTGCTTCGGACCACGTTTGTAAAAGGCCCGTATCAGGATCGATGCAATATTCATTCTCGACCCACGAGCGCGGAGCAGGGTTTGGCGGTATCGAACTGCTCAGCAGCAAGCACGACATCGCCTTGCCGTCGCGCTCGACATCCGCAGCGCGAATCGCGGACGCACCGGCATTGCGTATGATCGGCCAGTGCAGAGCGGAACGGATCATCTGTACGCGCAAAGGAACCAATTCGGACGGATTCGTTCCGTAGACGCGGCCGTTAATGCCAATCCGAATCACCAGCGAATCCTGTAACTTCGCCGTCCAGCGCCAGTGCGACCCTCCGTCGGATAGTTCTTCCATCGTCCCTTCGCCTTCATTTTGTGCTGCGCCGTTTGTTTCGAACGAAACTTTAAGCGCATAGGGCGTGGAGATGTCATGCAGATTGTAGTTGTTTCTCGCGCGGTCCAGAAGATCCAAGGCGGCGGAACGCTGGGCCGGTTTGGAGAGGGTGTGCGGCTCGCGTGTCACCATTTCGTGCGGGTCCGGCGGCGGAGGATTTGTCTGAGCGGGGATTGCGGGAATGCACAGCAGGGAGGGAGCGAACAATCCCAAGAACCGTGCGCTGGTGCGCATAAGGATTCCTCAAACGCGGTTAAATCTTGGCTGAAACCCACACTCATTGCAATCAATTTTTGCCGCTGGGCGCAATTCCAAGAACAGGCCGCCCATTTCCCGTGTCGTCAGCCGGCGGTTCAGAGAGCTGGAAGAATCTTCCGCTCCGCCGCGCGAGCCCGCAGGCCATGAACTTTTGGGTCACGTTCCCCCAGCCCGCACATTGCTGCGCTGTGGCAAGCGCCAGCATCGAAGAAGGAACGACACCGTAACTTTTCTCGCCATGGCCAGTTACTATATCCAGAGCCATGATGGTCGTCCAACGTCCGGCACAAAAAGCCGCGCCGCAAGGCGCTGACGAGCGCCTGCTCGTGCAGGCCGCGCAAAGCGACCCCACGAAATTCGACGCGCTCTATGAACTTCATTTCGAGCGCGTCTACTATTTCCTTGCCCGCCGCGTCCACAACCGCGCCACCGCCGAGGACCTTACCTCAGAGGTCTTTCACAAGGCTCTCGCCAATCTTGCCACCTACCAATGGCGAGGCGCACCCTTCGCAGCATGGCTTTTCCGTATCGCCTCCAACGCTCTCGCCGACCAGTACAAACGAGCCTCACGCGAGCAGTCGTCGTCGGATGATGCGCAAAACCCGGACGAGCATCCAGACCTTTCGCCGCCCGACCTCGACACGATCGACTACCACGCCCGCCTTTTCCGTCTCGTCGATCACCTCCCCGCTGTTCAGTGCCAAGTCATCCGCGAGCGCTTCGTCGAACAACGCTCGATCCGGGAAATCGCCGGCCGCCTTAACAAGACAGAAGGCGCCATCAAGCAGCTGCAATTCCGGGCGCTACAAACTTTGCGCGCTCAGATGGAGGGTGGCGATGCCTAAGCGCTCTCCGGCGGTACAACTCGACCGCGCCATCGAAGCCATGCTCATCGCGCTGCAGCCAGAGGCCGAACCGCCCAATCCGGCACTGGCTCAGCTCATGGCCACTGCACACGCCTTGCGTGACTTGCCTCGTCCCGATTTCAAATCGGCATTGAAGTCCGATTTGCAAAGGAGAACCACAATGAACGAAGCCACCGCATCTGTTCCACAATCATCCAGGACCGTGCATTTCCGCCGTCCCGGTTTCAACAATATTGCGCCGTACATTCTTGTAAACGGCGCTCCCAAATTCATGGAATTCCTTGTGGCAGCCTTCGAGGCCGCCGAGGGGATTCGCGTGCCGCGGCCCGACGGTTCCATCATGCACGCGGAGGTTCGAATCGGCGACTCGGTCATCGAGCTCGCCGAGGCCAATGAACAATATCCGCCACACCCCATGACGACTCATCTCTACGTCTCCGATTCCGACGCCACCTACGCTCGCGCCCTCCGGGCAGGTGCCTCTTCCATACACGCTCCGACGGATGATCACCCATCCGGTGATCGCTGGGGCGCCGTCAAAGACCAGTTCGGCAACGTTTGGTACATTGCCACGCCGAAGGGTTGGGTGCCCGGCCCAGAGGGCCTTCGCGCGGTGCAGCCTTATCTCCATCTTCGCGACGCGCACAACATGATTCCTTTTGTCGAGGCAGCCTTCGGTGCGGAAGCGCTTGGTGTTCACAAATCACCCGACGGCCACATCCTCCACGCCACCCTCAGCATCGCCAATTCCACATTCGAAATTGACGAAGCACACGGCGAGTTCCAGCCAACGCCCGGCTACTTACACGTTTACGTCACAGACACCGACGCCGTTTACGCCCAAGCCGTGCGCTCCGGTGCCGCGAGCGTGACTCCGCCAAACGACGCCCCCTACGGCGATCGCGCTGCCGCGGTCAAGGACCCGTTCGGAAACACTTGGTTCCTGGCCACCTATCTCGGCACCGGTCGAGCATAGCTATGGCCCCGAGAGCTGACGTCAGGGAGTTTTTGGTTCAGGGGAAGGACTTTTTCCTGCGCCGGCTTCAACGCGGACAAATCTTCGCATTCCGTTGATGGCAGCCTGTGCCGCATGAACTTGCTCGTGAATGTCTTCCACCGATCTGCGTTCTACTGGCGTGAGTGTAGGAATATCGCGGAGCAGTTCGGCATAACCCAGAATCGCGGTCAGCGGATTGCTGATTTCGTGAGTCGCACCAAACGCCAGGCGTCCCAGCGCTGCCATTCTTTGCGATTGCACAATCTGGTTTTGCACAAGCTTCAGGCTCTGCAGAGAAGATTCCGTCAGGCCGAGCAAACGCAAAAGCTCGCGGTCCATCGAGGAGAGCTTGAGAAATGTCAAAGTTCCCAGAAACAGCACGGCGCCGAAGATCAACCGGAGGCGAAAGAGAACAATCGATTGCGGATTGTGGTGATCGAAAACCGCGGTGATGGCCAAGAGAGGAAGAGAGATTACTCCAATCATGGCCAGCCGGGCGCTCCATAACCCTGGGTTCTGCGAAGGGACACCCGACGGGACCGGCTGAGACTCAAGCCTTGCCCCCGACGCCGCAGCAACAGCAAGCAGGCCCAGCGAAAAACCCCAAGGCACGTCGTAGAAACTTCCGGTGTAGTACAGGCCGCGGTCGATGAAAACATTCTGGAAAAGACTCCCAGCGGCAAAGGCACCCAAAGCAAAGAAGAATTGCCCGTAAAATCTCTTCCACGAGCCTTCGCTTTTCACATAAAGCGTTCCCACGGCAACCAGCGCCACGCAATGTTCCGTGAGGGCAAGAAGGTAGTACACGGGGTTGTAGTTGGGATAGCTGATGATCACCAATTGCCAGGGCGAAGCAAAATAAAGATAGAGGCAGACCCACCAGAAGAGCAGCAGCAGAAAGTCCAATCGGCGAAATCGCAGATTGCCGGATGCAGATTCGGCTTGGGGCCTGAGCGCCAAGGAGGCCAGCGTAGGGACCAGAGCAAGAAGAAAAAGCCCATCCCCGGCTATGGGATTCGGTGCGGCCCGGCGGAGCACAACATCGTAATAGAACCAGACAAGCTGAGATAGAAACAGGATGCCGAACGCCGTCTCATTCAAGATCCAAAACAATCGAACCGTTCCGCGCGATTGTCTCTGATTGCTGTGAAAAGCCAGCATCACAACCAGGGCGAGCAGACAAGGGAAGGTATCCCCGAGCGCTGTTAGCGCCCGACTAGGTTGCAAGAAGATAGCCGCGGCGAACTGGGTGAGAACCAAGCCCAGCGCGATCCGCGTCCAAAGTGTGTCGACCCTTCGAAGCATTTCTTCGCCCCCGATGAATGTCCCCGATAACTACAAGCCCTTTAGGAAACGGCCTCCACCGTCACCGCTGTAGCCGCTGGAAGCACCAGCCTGAAAACGGCTCCGCCTTCAGGCCGATTCTGGCAGTCGATTTCGCCGCCATGCTGGCGAATGATCCCGTAACACGTGCTCAGCCCGAGCCCCACTCCTTTGCCAACTAGCTTGGTGGTGTAGAACGGTTCAAAAACGCGGCGCGGATCTTTTAACCCCGAGCCCGTGTCCACAAATCCGATTTCTATATGCTCTTGCCCCGCCCTGATGGCGATGGCCAGCAACCCCCCCTGCTCGTTTCCTTCCATAGCGTCAATCGCATTCGCAATAATATGGAGGAATACCTGAATCAGTTGATTGGCGTCACCCTCGACCATAGGTACGGCGCCCTCTTCCTGAATCTCCACTCGAATGCTGTGTCTCCGCCCCGCGCGCGTCAAGTTCACAGCGCTCTGCAAAAGCGGCCGGACATCCACGGAAGCACGATGCAAGGGCATCTCCTGAGCGAAGCTGAGCATGTTCTCCACCAGACCATTCGTACGGCGGGCGGAATCGCCGATCTTGGTGGTCATCCTCTGTCGATTTTCATCCGCCGCGGGCTGGGCGTTTAGATCTTCGACATCCTTGCCCACCGCGGTCATGGCTCGATTGATCTCATGCGCCACTCGCGCCACGAACTTGCCTAACGACACCAGCTTTTCGTTCTGTACGAGTTGATTCTCGAACCGCTTCAGGTTCGAATAAGCTAAGGATGCGTCTCGCAGGTAGCCGGCGAGTTTGAAGTTGAGAAGATCTTGCTTCAGCAAAAGCAGAATGGTCAGAAGCGACATCGTAAACAACGTCAAAACGATACGAAAATGGCGCACCGCATCTTGTGTTTCTCCGCTCGTCACCAACCACAAGCCGATCACGGGAGTCGAGAGGGTTGCCACCATGGAAAGGCGCGCGGACCACAGGATCGTTCTTCGGTCCGAGGGGCTCCCACTTTTAGGCTCCTCCAAGCTTTGGGGTAGCCGCGTTTGGGAGTCAACGCTGTAAGTCATTGCCGTGACGCAAAACCAAGCCATGGCCGTGGTGAGTGGCAGGTCATAAAAGCTCCCCGTGTAGTAGTGTCCAGAGCTGATGGCGCGGTTGATCAGGATGGAAGCAAAACAGTACATCGCGGAGGCGCAAAGAAAGTGCAAGTAGAAACCGCGCCATGGCCCCCGGCTTCGGATGGCCACGAAAGC
>Ga0210407_10001469_pt1 | contig 22001 bp, 21 predicted proteins | sample IncBWC27MmetaG_FD_150860 | JGI IMG/M metagenome (GOLD analysis project Ga0210407, IMG submission 150860) | Forest soil microbial communities from Barre Woods Harvard Forest LTER site, Petersham, Massachusetts, United States - Inc-BW-C-27-M | ecosystem: Environmental > Terrestrial > Soil >... | reverse complement strand
GGCCACATCGGGCAAGTCGAGGTTGTTCACCTGGCCGCCGATTGCGGAAACATTGAACAAAACGAGTCCGGATAATTTCAGGCGATACCTCGCCCCGCTTTCCACCTTGACCTGCCGTTGTTCTTCGACCCGCGCGTTCAAGATATCCCAATCATCCTGGGAGATGTTCGCCTGTCCCTGACCTTCACCGGGTGTCGGCTTCGCCATATTCTTGGGGGATTCCGCCACCACGGCTTTCTCTTCGGCCGCTGCGACGGGTCGAAGCCCGTCGACTTTGCTGATCACTTCTGCGAGTGCCGTCCGCAGCTGCTTTATCTCCATCCGCGATTGGGCCAGCTCGGATCGGGTTTGTTCGAGAGATTCCGTGAGAGCACGAATCTCCGCATCCAAATCCTGGGGGCTAGCCGTGGTGGCAGATGGAGACCTCGTTTGCGCAAAAGCAGCCGGACTCAACAGAAGTACAATGCACACCAGGCGCCTGACCACTCCCAAGGCGATGTCCATGAAAAAGCGCATGCAATCTACCTCCTTGACCGCCCTAGCGGCGGCTCGATTGCAGCGAATGCCCTCACTGAGTATTCGCACATTTCCCCCATTTCAATCCGCTAGTGTACTGCGTCTAATGCTTCTTTTACATTTGGCGATCTTGCTTAGGATGCGCTCCACCGGAGCACCCCAGACGAATATTTGCGACCGCTGGTTGTGATTCTCGATGTACGCGTTGATGGCAGGCATCCGAGTTTTTGCCCAGTCTCAGATAGCAGTCGGCAAGCAGATACAGCGACTGCCGGCTATCTGTGTGTTCCTTGCGCAAGCTTGCAAGCTCGCCGGATGCTTTCTCAAATTCCGCTTGCTTATACCAGGCCACCGCGAGATTCAAGCGAACCACCGAATTCTTCGGATCACGCTTTAGCGCTTCTTGGTATTGAGCGATACCTTTCTGGTAGCGGCCATCGTGCGCCAGGGCTGCGGCGAGGTTGGTTTGGGCTGGGACGGAATCAGGTTGCAGCGTAATCACTTGTGGGCATAGAGAAATTGCGCGTCGGACATCACCGCGGTCGTACGCACCGTTGGCCTCATTGCACAACTGTTCGGCAGTTGGCCCCTGGGTCGCCGCGAAGCCACCAAGTGAGGTCAGTTCCGAAAGAACGAGTATACAGAGCGCGATTGTGCTCATGGGAATAACCACAAATTGAGTTCGCCCTCGAATGGACTGACAGGATTATACTGGCGCAAAATCCCAGGGTTTGACAGTCTTAAAAATGAGTCCGGCAATTTGCACATGGTTCATGGAGATGAAACGAGCCCGAAGGGGTTAACGTACGCGGAGAAGCGAGTCTTCAGGGCGGCACTCGCGGAATCAATCTCCCAACCAACCTGTTATTCAACAGGCGCCGGAGCATCGAGCGAGTGAGGGAGCGGCTGACGCACGGACGATGGGTCCGCTAGTGGGTCGTCAACCAGGAAATTGCCAGGAGGCCTAAATTGATGCGTTCAACCCTTCAGTACCTCTCCTTGCGGGTAGTTTTTCAATTTACATTTCTTCTTACCACCCCTGCTGTCCTAACGGCACAAGTTATGCCCAACGAGCGTAAGGAATGGCACGCCAGCTGGATTGCGCATCCGACAGCGCCGCTCCGCGAGCCTGGGGTGTTCCACTTTCGAAAAACATTTCGTCTGGACGTCAAGCCCGATCACTTTATCGTTCTGGTAAGCGCCGACAATCGCTTTCAGTTGTATGTCAACGGGCGGCGGGCGGGCGATGGACCTGCCCGCGGCAACCTCACCCATTGGCGATACGAATCGCTGGACCTCGCTCCGTTTTTGCACTCTGGCGAAAATCTGATCGCCGCAGCAGTCTGGCAATTTGGCATTCGCGCGCCGCTCGCCCAGGTTTCCGAGCGTCTCGCATTTCTGGTCGAAGGTGACACCAAGCGTGAGTCCGTCGCGAACACCGATACCTCATGGCAGGTGGAAGAAGTTAAGGGCCATACCATACGCGCTCCGCTTCCTCCGGGTATGTGGCAATACTATGCAGCGGGTCCCGGTGAGCAGATTGATTTTAGTGGCTACAACACAGAATGGAACAAACTCGGCTCAATCACTGGCGACTGGGTTGCGGCGGGGCCAGCTTTGCGCGAATCCATCTACCCTAATGGCAGCGTTCCCGTGCCGGCAAGCACTGGCAATGGCCTTGCCTGGCAGCTGTATCCTGACCCTCTTCCACAAATGGAATACAAGGAACTGGCGAAGCCTCGTGTCGCACGTACTACCATTTCCGCACTGAAAACGTTTCCTCAAAGCGCGGTGGTGATTCCTCCAAACCATGAGACGAGCGTGCTGATGGATCAGGGCGAAGTCGTTTCTGCCTACCCGCAACTCATCGTCTCGGGCGGCAAGGGGTCACGCATCGAGCTCGTCTACTCCGAATCCCTTTACGACAAAAACCAAAAGCGCAATCAGAGGGACGCGGTGGGCGATTTAGCCGCTCTCGGCCTTACGGACGTCGTGCTTCCCGACGGCGGGTCTTCGCGTATCTTCACACCGCTGTGGTGGCGCACCTGGCGATACCTCGAACTGAAAATCAAAACTGCCTCTGAGCCGCTACAACTCGATTCCATCCATACTTTTTTCACGGCTTATCCCTTCGTAGATCGCGGCAGCTTCAAGTCGAGCGATCCCAAACTCGCGAGCATTCGGGAAATCTGTTGGCGCACGGCGCGCATCGACGGTCACGAGACGTATATGGATACAGCCTATTGGGAGCAGCTGCAGTACGTCGGCGATACGCGCATCCAAGCGCTAGTTTCTTACGTCGTCAGCGGCGATGACCGATTGGCACTGCAGGCGCTTCAGTCCATCAATGACTCCATAGTCCCCGAAGGTCTAACGCAAAGCCGTTCTCCTTCGTCGCTCTTACAGCTAATCCCGCCGTTCTCGTTGATCTACGTCAACATGCTGCACGACTACTGGCTCTATCGCCCGGATGCTCATTACGTGGCAGCTCTGCTGCCCGGCACTCGCTCGGTACTTGCTTGGTTCTTCCAGCATCAACTAGACGACGGATTTCTTGGCTCGCTTCCTTATTGGAATTTTGTCGACTGGTTGGCCAATGATGAGAAATTCCCTGCGGTGGACACGGAAGGGCGTTCCTCCATTTTGACCTTACAGTTCATTGGCGCCCTCCGCGATGCTGCCGACATGGAGGAATCTGTCGGAGATCCGGCGCGTGCGGCTACATATCGCGAAAAGGCGAAGTTCGCCGCAGACAACGTCTACCGCCAGTGTTGGAGCGCGAAGCTTGGTCTGCTTGCAGACACGCCGGAGCAGAAACATTACAGTCAGCACGCCAATGTCTTGGGCGTGATTTACGATGTGATCCCGGCGAAAGACCAGTCCGGAGTTGTCCGTCGTATTCTTCATCTAGACGCCGCCGATTCAGGCGCGCCGAAACTCACAACCGCCTCCTATTATTTTCAGTTCTATATCTCCCGCGCCCTGGATCACACTGGGTTGGGCGATTTGTACCTCGATACTCTGAAACCTTGGCGCGAGATGCTGGCCAAAGGCTTCACTACCACTCCCGAAACTACTGACCCCTCGCGGTCGGACACGCACGCCTGGAGCGGTCATCCTGCCTTCGATTTCAATACGCTTGTCGCTGGTGTTCACCCCGGCGCACCCGGTTATGCCAGCGTGCGGATTCGGCCTGCGCTTGCTGGCCTTGACTGGGTTGAAGCTGTCACACCGCATCCAGAAGGCCTGATTCGTACGGCATATACACACAAGGGCGACACGTTCGAGGCCACCATTGAACTTCCCGGAAAGCTCGCCGGAGTGTTGGTCTGGAACGACAAGGAATACGCACTTCATTCGGGTCAGCAGAAATTCGAATTAAAGTGAAGCTTTCCGATACCTGTGGCCGCGCATGTTCGAGAGCAAAATGGCACCTCTTCGTTGCATCACAATTTAGGACTTCATCTAACAACGGAAAGTGGAACAAAGGAAAGGCCCTACGAGGAGTCGGCGTTTTTCCCCAGTGGAGCGGTTCTCGATGGGGTCTTTCGCGCACCCGCTTCGCAGCTAGCTGCCGCCGCACCCCCGATTCGCGTCTTGGCGCTAGGGATATGCTCTAATTCTTCCGCCTCGGCCCTTGTGTCATTGGGACCGTACTAAGGCATCTACATTCTGCTTGTCAATCCAAATCACACCTGTATCCACAAAACTGGGAACCGGAGCGAAAGGATCCTTCGCCCAGGCCCGATCCAGAGAGCTAAGTTGGGAGCGGTACAGTTCGTCCAGCATCTTCAATCCAACAAATCCCATTGTGAAGGGCCTTTGGGCAATGGTGGCTTGAATTCGCCCCTTCCGAATCCAATCCAGGGTTTCAGGGTCCGTGTCCATCGCGATCACCAGCCTGCTGCTGGCATGACCACCGTTCAGGGCCTCAGCCACCGCTTTGCACGCCAATGCTTCAAGGCATACAAAAGCATCCACGGTGCTCTTTTGCGACTCAATCATCTTCTTTGCCTCGTCGAAAGCAACCCGTGGGTCTCCTTTGATGTCCACGACGTTCTGTACTGTGATATGCGGATAGCCGGCCAGGATCTCCATGTAGCCGCGAAATCGTCCTTCAAGATTCGTTTGCCCCGGCAGAGTGAAAAATGCGACGTTACCCTTGCCTTTCAAAGCCAGACCCAAAAACTCACCCCCGACCCTTCCCGCTTGGTAGTTGTCCGTTCCGATGAAGGAGAGGCGTTTGCTGGAGGGAGAATCCGCATCGATGGTGATGACCGGTATTCCCGCCGCGATAGCTGCGTCGATGTCCGGTTTCATCAATTCCGGGTCCGCGGGCGAGACCAGAATCCCGGCCGGCTTCAACTTTACGACCCGGCTGAATTCCTGCTCTTCAGCCTTAGGATCATAATTGCTTGGCCCTGCCACCTCGGCCTTGACTTGCAATTCGGAGGCGGCCTTCTTGAAACCGGCCCCTGCCGTTTGCCAATAAGGGACTTGAATGTTGACCGAAATCAGAAAATATTGCGCACCGGATCCGCGCTGCTGCCCGGAATCCTGGCTGCGCGCGCAGCCGTGACTTAGAATCAAGACGCTGCAAAGAAGGGAGACGGAGAACCTGGGGGGCACTAGCATCGTAACCTCCCTGCAAAGGCACTCACTTGGACGTGAACAGATGAATGGCGGAGTTTAACCAGCGCAAATCATAGACGTGGAGCCTGCGGAATGCAATCAACGAAGTGCACATTCTCGTTACCCTTCTTCTCCGCCCTCTGCCCACTCTCCCTCACTCCTTGCCGAACTGACAGTCCGCGAGAGCGCGACATCGTCGAGTTTTTGACGGTAAGCATTGTGGCCCGCAATGTCGAGTTCCCAAAAGCCGAGTTCTTAAAACCAATCGGTAACCACCCGGGGGTGAGCCAGCGTCGCGAATATTCCGTTACATGAGTGGGCCTGGTTTGAAGGCGGAATGGCTTTTAGAACTCAATCTGAAGAGCTCAATTCATCACGCGCGTACAGGAGTGACACTCAGCGCGCTCCGGACGAGGGGCGCCACTTGAGTGCCGAGGATTTCTATGGCGTGCAGCATTTTTTCGTGTGGGAGCGTAGAGACACCCATTTGGAATGTGACGCGGGAGATGCCGCCGAGAACTTCGTTCACGTAAAGGACTTTTTTTGCGACCGTTTTAGCGTCGCCGATCAGCAGCGCGCCGGTAGGTCCGCGCAGAGCGTCAAACTGCGCGCGTGTAGCGGGTGGCCAGCCGCGTTCCTTGCCGATTTCGGTAAAAGTGTGCGCATAGCCTGGAAAGAATATTTCTGCGGCTTCGTCCGTGGTGTCCGCGAGAAAGCCCACGGAATGAAGCCCGACGGTGAGTTGCTCGTGAGAATGACCGGCGCGGCGTCCGGCCTCGCGATAGAGGTCTATTAGAGGCTTGAAGCGTCTGGGCTCACCGCCGATGATGGCAACCATCAGAGGAAGTCCGAGCATTCCCGCGCGAACGAAAGATTCGGGCGTACCGCCGACACCGACCCATATGGGGAGCGGATTCTGCAGCGGGCGAGGGTAGATTGCCTGGCCGGTAAGAGCCGCGCGGTGTTTTCCGGACCAGTGCACTTTGGTGCTTTCCCGGATTTTCAGGAGAAGCTCGAGTTTTTCTGCAAAGAGCGAATCGTAATCTTCAAGCCGCAGTCCGAAGAGGGGATACGACTCAACGAACGAACCGCGACCGGCGACAATTTCGGCGCGGCCCCGCGAGATCAAGTCGAGAGTCGCGAACTCCTGGAAAACGCGAACGGGGTCTGAAGCACTGAGAACTGTGACTGCGCTCGTGAGTCGAATATTTTCCGTGCGGGTCGCGGCAGCGGAGAGGATTACAGCGGGAGCTGAGTCGAGGAACTCCGCCCGGTGATGTTCGCCAATACCGAAGACGTCGAGGCCGACCTTATCGGCAAGCTCAATCTCCTCTAGTAAATGGTGCATGCGCTCGACGGGGCTGAGCGTAATACCTGTGGCCGGGTCGGAAATAGCTGCTGCGAAGCTGTCGATTCCAATCTGCATTTCCGTTACTTCTCCAGGGCAACTTTCATTTCAATGATTGGCGCACTGCGCCACTATGTCATCGTTGGCTTAAACACTTTGGACTGGCTCCGATCCCCAGACTTTCAGCGCGCTTCCCAATCTTTTTCAATGTTGTTTCAATTCAAGAGCTCGCATCGGCAGAGACTCTCCTGATTTCGGCTGCGTGCTTGCGAAAAATCGGCGGGATCAATTCTTTGCTTTTTGGCGTGAGCGATACGATCCGGACGCGTCGATCCTCAGGACTCTCGACTCGGCTTACCAGGCCTCTCTCCAACAGGCGGTCGATGGCCACGCTGATCGAGCCGGGCGTAAGGTGCACCTTTGGGCCGATCGTATTCACCGGCAAAGGCCCTTTGTTGAGGAGTGCTTCAAGTATCCGGAAGTCGGTATCGTCGATTCTCGTCTCCTGAAATCCCGCATAAAGATATTTCGCGGCCGCCCGAAAGGCCTTCCCCAATACCAATACCAGCCAACAGTGAACTGGGTCTCGTGGGTTCTTGTCCATGACCAAACTATTCTGCCCTTTTATATAACCGATGTCCAGCAAAATATATCTATGTCAATATACTCTGGATCAATAGATAGTAAAAGAGAGGCTGCATATGGAGCACACCAAGAAGCTCATCGCCGTAGTGGGCGCAACGGGGCAAGATCGACTTCCGCCGTGGGCTGCGGCAGAATTGTCGGGAAGCACAGATCAGACAACAACTTCCTCGTATACTCTGTTGGAGCAGCTCGAGGGGGCAACGAAGGCGTGTACGTCGGGCAGAGTACCAATATCGGCAACCGCGTCACCACCCACGCAGCCGAGTCCACTAAAGATCATGACAAAGTATTTTTCCTTCGTGTTCTCGCCAGTCAACTTGTCGAAGTCGAGTCCCGCTTCATCGCCAGTCTAAAACCATTCCACAACAGGGACGGCAAAAAGGCAGCGGCATGAGCAACCTGACGCCGATCCATCAAGCCGTCCAATCCTTCCTGACCATCGAACACGTTGCCGAGGAACTGCTCCACACTACCGAGTGGGTTGAGTCCAAGTGCCGCCGTCGATGTTGCGACCCTATTCCATTTCACAACGTCGGCAATCATCGCCTGTTCGTTTGGTCGGAGGTCTTCAACTGGGTGACATCATCACCGAAGTTTATTCACTCCCGCCACCGTCGTCGCACTAAGAAAGAGATTGATGCGGTCAGGAAAGCGAAGGCTACGAAGCTGTGGGCCTCGAAGGATTTGAACCTTCAACCTGCGGATTATGAGTCCGATGCTCTAACCGGATTGAGCTAGAGGCCCGTGGCACCATCATACCTTGATCTTGTAAGTCTTGCGCGCTGCTTCTGCCGGTTTCCTCAGCCCCGCCTTGGTCTTATCAGGATTCGGAAACACATAGTGTGCCGTCGTTGTTGAGATGCTCGCGTGCCGCAGCATGCTCTGGATGTTCGTGAGAGACATCCCCATGTCGTTCAACCGAGCCCCGAGTCCTCGACGGAAGGCGTGCCATCCCCGCCATGCGCCGTTTATGAATTGTGGAGTCTCTCGCCGCGACAGGTTATCCATGTCAATCGGCTTTTTCTCTTTCGACCCGTAGAATATCCAACCACCTTCGACCGGAGGGTAGTTTCGGTCCTTCCGATACTTCGCCAATATCTCTTGCAGCAGCGGCGCTACCGGGACTGTGGCCTCTCTCGCCGTTGTCTTCGGTGCTCCGATATGTCCCCGCCATTTCTTTCTCACCACGCTGACCTCGCCGTCAAGTCCCCGGCCTTCCGGCCCTTCGACATCCCGCCCGCCTGGTTGACGACATTGGATTCACCCCCGTGATGACATTCGATTGGAGCGCGACGTGGGCTGCTGCTTAACAGCTTAATTGGCTTTTTGAGTCCGTCGCGCTTTTCCCCTTACCAAGCGCAACAGTACGCGCAGACCAGGCGATTTAATGCTTTGCTCACCAACCAAACTGATCGGGCCGAAGTTGAGATCCAGACTATTTGGGCGTTTCACTCTAGTTCGCGTGGTCCTGCACGGACTTCGTCGTAGCCCTGTTGCTAATCGTCGACTTGGTGGCGAGGCCGCACGCAGTGGGGGGATTTGTCATTTGCTTGGCGAAAACACGGTAGCTCGGCCCTCCCGGTCGCAAAGTTGACCAGTATCCGGAAGAGGTCAGCAAAGGTTTGTGCTGGACGATGATCTGGTTGACCAGGATCTTCACTCCACATTCGAGATTGTTCTTCGGCTGGAGAATCGTTTTGGCCGGATCGTTCGCCTTTAGCTGACGGTCCACCTGCCAATTGAAATCGCATCCATAACGCTTTTGATCTGCATATGCAAGCTGCAACAGTCCTTCGCTGCGCATAGCCATCCCGGTCACTTCGTCGCGTTTCGTACCTTCCGGATTGGTGTGCCGGACGGTTGTGTTTGGATTCAGGCCGGCTTCAGCACCCGCAAGTGCCTGAAAAAAGTAAGCCCAAAATGTGCGTTTGTCGGTTTCAGCCATCTCATAAAATCGCGGGCAGAATCGCCGGACACCCTGTGGGACCTGCGAGGAAAGCAATCCCTGCGGCAAGGCCTTCTCGATGATCTGATCCCATTGTGGATTCCAGGGCCTTCCGCCAAGTTCGACCTTCTTCTCGTCGATAGGGGTCGGCGGGGCTGGCTTGGTGGCCTGCGCGTGCAGTGATGTGACCATTCCGATGAAAAATACGAGACTCACGATGAACGATGTTTTCAGAGCTGAGATAGTCATGTTTGCCAGCACCTAAGTCGGAATTGTTCTAGTTGTCATGGCTCCAGGGTGGCAGAACCATCTCCGTCCAAGCTGTCCAATTTGGGTCACTCGAACAATGTATGGGCCGCCAGGAGCAGGTGGACGCCTTTGAGGGCTTCATTGTATTTGCGAAGGCGGCGTTGACTAAATGCCAATGGAAAAGCTACCGGAATGAAAGTCAAGAGGATGCCCGAAATCTTGAACATTAGCATTCTAGATCTAAGCCGTTGCCAAGTCCCGACTAACGCCGATCTCGTCAATGTGAATTCCGCGAAGCGAACGAGAAGTCCTGTTGTGGGACATGATGCGCGATCATGCGCGATGTTGAATAGGTTGCGGTAAAGGCCGCTGTCGCCGAACACCGGGTGCAATCACGACTTCGCAAACTCTCAAGCCGCATCGCAGGCTACTGAGATTCCGAATCGATCATTGACCGCTTCTCTGAGGTTTTGCTGGCATCCTATGTATTTTTCATGTGCTGCAGCACATAAGCGCTACCTTTCGCTGTAAGCAGCGGATTCGATCGGCCCTCAATGATCGCATTGGCATCGAGCCGAATCCTTGAGCTGAACGCGCGGTTGTGGAAGGGTTGCCGAACGATCCGCTCAGAATCTCGTAATTTGCTTCCCTCAGGTCCATTCATTTGGAATATTTGGCGATTCGAGTACAATCGCGTGATGGAAAATTCCCAACATATTAGACTGGCAGACTGGCTGCCATGCTAATCATCTTTGGCGGCCTACCGGGTACTGGAAAAACAACCATTGCCAGAGAGCTGGCCCGCCAGCTCGGTGCAATGTATGTGCGCATTGACTCGATTGAACAAGCCATCCGCGACTCCGAGACGGTGAACCAACCGCTCAACGACACGGGGTATCGTGTTGCTTATGCGATTGCCGAGGACAACCTTCGCCTGGGTCGAACTGTGATTTCGGATTCTGTCAATCCCATTCGGCTGAGTCGCGATGCCTGGATCGACGTTGCGCATCGGTCGCAGGTACGCGTCGCTGAAGTTGAGGTGATATGTTCTGACCCGCAACAACATCGCCAGCGTGTGGAAACGCGATCGGCAGACATCAGCGGACTGAGACTACCGACATGGGAAGAAGTTATCTCTCGTGAATACGAGCCTTGGGGCCGTAAGCACATAGTAATCGATACGACGGGGCGAAGCATTGCAGAGAGCGTTGAAGAAATTCGGGAAGCTCTACCAAGGTGATCGACCTCGCCATCCTGCGTTTCCCGAGCGAGTGACGGCAACCCGCAGGTAATCTCCAGAAGAGTGGATTTGCACTATTACTTCCGGATTGCCATTCGGGAGTTGGCCCCTTTAATCACCACAAGCGCGTTTAACTTTATTTAGTTTCACCGAAGCCGACTTCAGTCACGCCACGGTTCAACTTCCGAAATTGGAAACTTGGAACTGCACTGCAACATGCCTACAGCCTAAATGAGCTGGGTTGCTATTGTTAGCGGGAGAGAGAGTGTGGGGGCTCGAATCGTTTTTTCTCTATCACGATTCAGCTCTACGAGCGATGGCACGCAGCCACATTTGGCGGATCAACGGACTTCCTGGATAGATTAGGCGCCAGTAGGGAGCAAAACGGCGGCGAGTTGAGGCGTCGGTGGCATAGACGCGAGTCTCGGTCGTGAGCGTACACGCGGTGGGACCCGCGTCTTCTATCCGAAAGTTCATCGTGGCCGAGGCGAAACCGGGGGTACTGGTAGTGACAATGAGTGCCTTGAAGCCATCGGGAGTTGGCTTGCCGCTGGGGCGCCACCCGCGCGGCGTGGCTACCAGCGTTCCCAGAACAATTTCGCGGTTCGGCTCCTCGGTCAGAACAAGAAATGATGTTCTGGTGGCGACATCGAGGAGCGGCACGTGCGGCGGCGGATTAAGGATGCTTTCCGGTCCAGGGCGGCCGAAGCGCCGGAGCCAGGTCAGCGTACGGAAAAAGGCAATCTCTTCGGCCGTTACTAGCTTGAGGGCGCGATACACCTGCTCTTTTGGGGCCGTGATCCGAACGGAGTGGAACTCACTGAACTGGTACACGGGCGCAAACTGGTCCAGTCGTGTGCGCGGCGTCGCGATGCGTGTCTCCTGGGCCGGCAGAGATTCGCCTATCACAACTACTATGAAACCCAATGCCAGGATCAGCGCCGCTTGTCGGCGGGAGCGAATCGCAAGAAAAGATAGAGGCAGGAGAAGGGATACGCCACCTAAAAATGCGGCAATCAGAGCGAAATACACCACCACGACACCGAGCATGCCGCTATCCTAACAAGCATTCAGGCCTTAGACTAAAACCATCATTCATTGCATGCGAAGTGATGGCATGCAGAAGCGTTGTCCTTGGTAGCCGATTAGCGGCGCATCCCGAGGATGTGCCCGAGTGACGCCTAAGCCGTACGTAATCTCACCAGACCCGATTGGCACCCCTACTTCTGGATTGCAGACGATCTGGGAGTGACCTAGAAAGAGCACCTGGGACTTTGGCCGTAGCGGCTTTAGCTGGACCTATTCCGGCGGCAGGTCCGCGGCGCTGCGAGCCATCCAGCTGCGGTCCTCGAAGAGGTTATTGCGGATACGCATCCAGTTTTCTTCCAGATGATCACGTGGATCGCTGGCGGAAGTGTGTTTGGCGAGAGAAGCTAGTGTCTTGATTTCGGAAGCTTCCATCTTCAGGAAGCGCGATTCGGACCCGCCCGTGATACGCGAGGCCAAGCCTTCCAGCGTGGCAGCCAGCTGGGAACGGCGCGCGTCATCGTAGGGCTTTGGATTGAAGAAAAGACGGTCAATATCGGTAATCTCCGGGCGATAGTCGTCGGGATTCAGGGTCACCGGCTCCGGCAATGGTTTGCTGGGGTCGACGCCACAACCAAACGTCACGACGAGAGCGACCGCGACCGCAAGTGCACGCAAAGTGGATTGCATCGTTTAATGACTCTTTCTGGTTGCCTGCATTTCGAGTTGCTCTTTCGCTTGGCGAGCGACCTTGGGAACCTCTTCGTATTCCGGGTTCGGCTCGGAAGCCAGTTTGTCGAGCTTTTGGAAAACGCGTTCGTCGGAGGTTCCTGTTTTCTCAACCGCGTACATCATAGAAGGCTCGGTTTTGCGGCGCAGAAATTGGTCCACTATGGTGTCAAAAGCGGAGCGATCTCCGCACACCGCGATGGTTTGAGCGGAGATGCCGGCAATGTAGTCATCGGGACTTTCCTTAAGCAGATGCAACAGCTCCGGTACGGCCTTGCAAGCCCTGTAATATTGGATTTTCTGGACGGCTTCGTTCAGGACTTCCCGGTCAGGCGAGCCAAGATTAGCTATCGCTTTGTCGGCGTCCAAGTCTCGCTCAGCTTGTTTTGCCCGGTCCTCGCTACTCGCTACTCCAGCTGCCTGAGCATGAGCTTCCTCGGCGTTTTTTCTGCCGAGCTCGCGGATGGCCTCTTGTTTTCGGCGCTCGCGCCCAGCTTGGTTCGAACTCACGATAGACAACACCAGGAACAATGCCACTACGCAGCCTACAATCGTCATCAATGCAGTCTTGAGGGCATTCTTGACCATTGAGTCCTCTGGCAGTTAAGGGCTTACACCGCCATTATTATGTTAAGGCGTGCTGGGCGGACTGCATGATCGTCAGTGTCGTTTCAGGTACTGTGAGGTCGAAGCACTCGCGAAACGGTTCGGTCTGCTGCGGAGAGGATTAGCTCTCCGTGCGCTATGGCCCGCCGCGTCAGCGCACGTGATTGATAGAGTCAAATCGTGGAACCGGATTACACCCAGGAAGGGTCATCGGATCATGTGGTTCGCATTTTCACCATCGTGATTGCGAATGACGACCGTCCCCACTTCCGACACTAGCTTATTGCCTAGGTTTGGACGAATCCATCGTTCGAGGCAATGCTGCCATCCATAGACCGTGGCGGGTTTCAGCGGCGTGCGGACGCAGGAAAGAATCTCAGCACGCCACGACTGGGTCGGGGTCCCATTGCAGACCGGATCCAAAAAACGCACCCCGCAGGATCATCCGGGACGCAACAAACGTTGACGAGGAGGACTGAGGAAGCAGTTCTTTCTCGATTGGTTCTTTGTGGCTTTGAGTGAATGTTGCTTTGACGCTGAGGCGGCTTGCGCAGTGAAGAAGCTGGTCCACCAACTGACTCAGCTTTGCCCCGCATACCCCATGCCGGCCATCACGCCTCGCATATACGCAAAGCTAGCGATGGCGCCCGGCATCGGATCGTCGGGATGAATCTCATACTCTAGATCGACGAAGCCCCTGTACTTTATCGCGCTAAGAGCTTCGAAAATCTTCTTCAGCGGCATGATGCCTTCTCCCACTGCTACCTGGCTCTCCTTGCTCTGGAAGCTCGTGAGGTCCTTCATGTGCACGTTAAACACCCGCGCGCCCACCTCGTGGATGGCCTGAACCACGTCCGTGCCCGCGCGAACTGTATGCCCGACATCTATGCAGCAACCGATGCGCGGATCCAAACTCTTCACCGCTTTCAATACATCCAGCGGCGAATGCCACAACTTATCTTCCGGGCCGTGATTGTGGATCGCGATACGGATGTCGTATTCCTTTACGAACTTCTCAAGCCGCGGTAGAGTCTGCGGCGCGGGGTCGCCCGCGACAATCACGCCAATCCCCGCCCGCCTGCAGTATTCGAATTTGCTGCGGATGTCGGCGTCTTCATCTTTCGCGAAATAAATGGTTCCGGCAGCGTGAAGTTGGATGCCTGCCGCGGCATAGTCTGCCAGGGCCGCCGCCTCCTCTTGAGTATCCATTGGGAGATGGTCTTTGACATCCTTTGCATTCAGCGCCAACACGTTGAGCTGCTTCAGGAAGCCGATCATCTGCGTCCGGTTGAAATTGCGGAACGTGTAACTGGCCGCGCCCAGTCTAATAGCCGATCCTTCGTCAGCCGGTATTCGTTCCGCGGCCAGTGCGAAGGCTTCCTTCGAAGCAGCGAACGCCGCGGTAAGCAGCGCACTGGAGCAAACGAAATTACGGCGCGAAAAAATGTTTTTTGTTTGCATGTCATCGCCCGGCTGGCGCTGCCGCAGCTTAGACATGCGGAGCCCAGCCCTTTTCGTACTGGCGCGCCCACATGGTCATCGCTTCGCGGTCGTCCTGGATCGTTCCGTCTTTCGCGTCAAGATGCAACTCACGGTTGACTTCCCAGGCGATGTTGGAAAGCTGAAGCATCGTAACAGCGACGTTGCCCACGGAGATCGGCGCGTTGAGCTTCTCGCCTTTGCGGATTCCCGCAATGAAGTTCGCGAAGTGGCGATCGGTCATGGAATCGGCTCCGCGGAGGTCGGCGGATGACGTTGCGCTACCGATTTTGAACTCGTTCGTCCTGTTGCCTTTGAGGTCGTAGATCTCGTAGCCATCGCGGTCCACGACCACGGTGCCAGTCGTACCCATGATGGCCGAGCCGCGGTCACGGCCGTAATACTTCATTCCCTGGCAGCTCTTGCCTTCCCAGGTGAGCATCCTGTCGTCGTACTCAAAGCTGGTCACGAGCGTGTCGTAAAACTGCCAGTCGTCTTTGAATTGATACCTGCCGCCTGACGCAGTGACCCGCTTCGGAAAGTCGACGTCGAGCGCCCAGCGGCAGACGTCGACCTCGTGCGTTCCATTATTGAGCGTTTCGCCGGTGCCGTAGTTTCTAAACCAGTGCCAGTTGTACGGATGCACGTTGTCCCGATAGGGACCGTGAGGCGCCGGGCCCTGCCACAAGTCCCAGTCAAGCTGCGGCGGCACTGGCACTTCTTTGCCTGTGCCAATCGACTTCCGCACATTGCTGTACCAGGCCTTCGCGAGGTAGGGCCTGCCTATCACGCCTTCGCGAATCTTTTGGACGACTTCTATCGTGTGCGGCGAAGAGCGCTGCTGCGTACCCGTCTGCACAAGCTTCCCGTACTTCTGCTGGGCTTGCACCAGCATCTGTCCCTCAGCCGGATTGTGGCTGCATGGCTTTTCCACGTAGACGTGCTTGCCTGCCTGCAACCCGGCGATGGCCATCGGTGTGTGCCAATGGTCAGGAGTGGCAATCGCGATGGCGTCCACATCTCGCCGCTCGAGAATCGCGCGAAAGTCCTTGTCCGTCGCAGGAGACTCGCCGGTCTCGCGCTGCGCGGCCTCAGCAAACTTTCTGAGAATGGTGTTGTCCACATCGCAGACATGCGAGATGCGGGCGGCGCTCCGGTTGGCCTTGAGCGAGGAGAGATGAGCGTACCCGCGGCCATTCAGCCCGATCACAGCAAAGTTGAGCCGATCGTTGGAACCGAGGATCTGGCCATAGCTCTTCGCCGTCGTTCCCAGGGCTAGCCCGGCTGTGCCCGCTGCAAGTCCATCGAGAAATTGACGTCGTGGCATTCGATTTTGCATGGATTCTCCTCCTCGTCTGCTTCCAGGCGGTACGGTTTGCGGACTGGAGGTTAGGGCCGACGCGTTTGGCGACGGCATTAGGCTCTGTTTTTCAAAGCGGATTGGCATCGCCTCAGAAAATGAGTCTCCCTCCAAAATAGATGCTGCGCGCGCCCCCGGCACCTGTAACGTGCCCAAAGTTTGCGTCCCCCAGCGTTACGTCAGGGTTACTAAATTGCGGCATATTTGTGGCGCTAAACCAATCCGTCCGAAACTCAAAATGGAACCGTTCTGTAAGCCGGAAGACCTTTGCCAACGAAGAGTCCAGATTGAAGAAATTTGGGCCGGATAGGATGTAGCGTCCAACGTTGCCAAACGTGACGGTGTTATTGTTGGCGGTAAAGGGATCTTGGAACACGGAAGTATCGAACCACAGCTGCGTGTCCACGCCCTTCGGCTCCGCGATGGCGCCGGTCACCCAAGGAGACTGGTGGTTTCCTGGAGTGTTGATCGTGTGGCAGTTGCAGCCGAAATTGAAGGGAGTTCCGGTCATGAAGGTTATGACGTTGCTAAAGCGCCATCCGCCGAAGGCTACGTTCAGGGGACCGCTTTGAAGCCAGCGCTGCCCTTTTCCAAACGGAAGGTCCCAGACGAAACTTTGCACGAACATGTGGGTGCGATCGAAGTCCGCTCGAGCATAATTTCTGCGGAAATTAATGTAGTAATCGATTCCATTGGAGTTTTCGCCATTCTCCTCGATATAGCCGAGTGCCTTGCCATACGTGTAGGAAGTGGTCAGAAGGAACCCAGTCGAGATTCGACGGTCAAACTTCACTTGAAGAGCGTTGTAGTCGGAGCTTGCACCTGCAAAACGCTCGGTCGAAGACGCGGTGCGGCAATTGGTCGTGCCTGGCACGCAAAAACCGTGGAGTGGCTGGCCAGCGGCTCCCGAGTTAAACTTCGTAGGGTCTGAAACCGCGTTCAGGTCGTATTGGATAGGAGCGCGAACGCCCCGGTTGCCAACGTAGGAGACATCGAGAGTGAACTTGGCAGGGAGGGCCCGCTCATATGTGAGGTTCCAGGACTGAATGTACGGGTCGCGATAGTGAAGATTAATGACGTCATAGGACTGGCTGATCAGAAGCGGAGTGTTAGCCGGAATGATGCCATTTGAAGGAATAGTCGCCACCAAAGGCGCCGGAAATCCCTTCGAAAAGGTCGCCGCCGTCCCGTCCGAAAGAATGGCCGGTCCGAAACCCGACACGCTGTTGAATGCGTTGTTCTGCTTCACGGGGAAGTCATAGGCGTACGTATTATCGGCGAAAGGTTGGTAACTGATCCCGTAACCAGCACGCACGACATCCTTGCTGGTGAATTGATAAGCCACGCCCACCCGCGGAGCAAAGTCCTTGTAATTTTTCTGCATGCCTATATCCAGTGGATTGTTGCCAACTCCCGCGACAACCAGATTGTTCGTCGTTGGATCGTAGTTGGAGAAGCCACCTGGGAAATGCGGAGTGCCGGGCGGGTAATATTCCCAGCGCAACCCAAGATTCACCGTCAGCTTGGGTTTGACTTGCCATTTGTCATTGACATAGGCAAAGACTTGCCATTCCCGATAGGCGGGAAATACAAGCGCAAGGTCGCGACCCACCTGACTGGGGTCACCGAGGAAGAAGCTGGCGAAATTATTGGCAAAACCAACCTTCGGCGCCCCTGTGGCGTTCAATCCCGTCTGGCTTGACCCGAAATGCCAGAGACCGCGCGGGCTGAATGTCTGCTCCTGCAACAAGTCGTCCCGCAAGCGGATAAGATTTCCTCCCCACTTGATGGTATGGTTGCCGATCACCTTGTTCCAGTTGCTGACAATGTCTAAGTCGGTTTCGGCTCGGACCCAAGGGAGACTCGGGGAGTACCCGACCATCGGATTAGAAATCGTGGCGTCAATAGAAATACCGGTCAGTCCGCTCTCAAATGCTCCTACGTTTACCCCTGGAATTCCGAGCGTCGTCGAAGCATTCGATCCGTAGTCGCTCTGTTGTGCAACGTTCCGATAGCGGTTCAGCCCAACTCGATTCTGCACAATGAACGTGGGGGAAAACGTGTGGTCCCAGTTGATAGCAGCGGAAAAGGTCTTGTCGGTGCTAGAGCCCTGGAATCCAGCATTGCTGGTGGGCACAGGACCGCCTGCGAGACCGAAGCCAGGAGCCTGAAAAGTGAACGGGTTCATATAGCCAAGATGTCCCGAAAGGTGATCGTTCTTGCCTTGGTAATGGTCAATTTTGACGTCAAAGGAATTGTTATCTTGACTGAACCCGGTGCTCTCCAAGAAATTCTGAGCGTATTTCTGAGTGCCAGTCGCGGTTTGGTTGTTATTGGGCAAAGGAACCAGAGCCATTATCTTGGCGGCAATCGGGTCGATTCTGTTGATGGGAATGATGTTTGGGCAGTTACCGTTGTTGAAGCCTGGAGTGGCGGACGTGCATGCCGGGTTAAAATTGGCGCTCGACGGACTGGATGATGCCACGAACTGTGTGCGGCCCGTGCCGCACAACTTCGAATTGCCACCGGGAAGGCAGTCCACCGTATCCCCGGTCATAGGGTCAAAAATCGCTGTCAGGGCAGGATCACTGAAATCTCCATTACGCTCAGCGGCCGTCGGCACGCTCAGCCGCTGAAATTGAGAGGAGTGGTTCGTGGTCCTCAAGTAGTCGACAAAGAAGAAAGTCTTGCCTTTGCGAATCGGACCCCCTAAATTCCCTCCCCAGTAGTTGTACACAGAATGCGGCTTCTGGAACGGCGCTCCGTTGGGGCCGCGGTCGAAGAAGCCTTTGGCATTCAGAGCGCTCCCGTTGTAAAAGTCGTACAAGGCTCCATGGAAATTATTGCTGCCTGACTTATAAATGACGTTGACCACCGCCCCGAGCGCCGTTCCCTGTTCCGCGTCGTAATTGCTGGTAATGACCTGCACTTCCTGGATCGCCTCGATGGGCGGGACGTAGACTTGCAAAAGCCCAGTTCGCTCGTTGTCATTGACTCCTTCGATTTGAAAGTTGTTGCTCAAACTCGATGTGCCGTTCACTTCACTATTGAGGCTGCCTTGGGGATTGAAGAAAACCGAATGGTTGAAGGCGGCGCGTGTCGCGCCCGGAACTAGGTTCAGGAGATTCTGAAAGTTGCGCCCGTTGCCAACAGGCAAGTCCTCCGCTTGAACGGCGCCGAGGTCTGACCCCGTTTGGGCGCTGTCGGTCTGCAGCGGCGGAATCGTGAGCTCGACGGTCACGGTCTCGCTGACCGACCCAGGTTCCAGATTGAGGTCCACGTGAACCGTGGTGCTTACGGAAAGGGTCACGTCGTTTTGGACGACTGTTTTAAACCCCGGCTTTTCAACCCTGACCTTGTAGACGCCGGGCGGCACGTCGGGGAAAGAGTAGAAACCGCTGTCGTTGGTCGTCGCTGTGCGGCTGACGTTCTCGTTGACTTCGGTGATCGTGACCCTCGCGCCGGACACCATCGCACCGCTGGAATCCGTTATCGTGCCGAGAATATTTCCATTGACCGCCTGCCCTACGACTGAGGCAGAGAACCCGAGCAGTATTATCCCGAATAGGACGGCCGCGCTCAGGTACCACCGTTTGACTAGACGGGCTGCCGCAGGCAGTTCAAATTCCTGGTGGTTCTTAGCAGGAGAATTATTCCAACCGCTCACCTGAGGGAAAGATGAACCAAACAGTTTTTTCATGGCATCACACCCCACTCGATTTGAACAACCCCCGACCAAATGCAAGGAAAATCCACCACACCCTGGAACTGTTTCCACACCCTAACTGAGCGAAAACGCCCTGTCAAGCGAGAATCTCGGATTGGGTTTTAGAAACTTGTCAGCAGAACGTGGAATCGCCGAACCCGTTGCGGAACAGCCGTCGTTTTGGTGTGCTAGACTTGTCAAGGAAAGATGATCTCTGGTCTTTATAACCAGCCGAGCCTACTTCAACGCGATAAAAGGGCAAAATTGCCATGGAAGCAGTTCCAAGGAAAACGACGATTCGCGAAGTCGCAAAGGCCGCTGCCGTCGGCATTGGAACGATTTCCCGCGTGCTAAATTCCAGCCCTCAGGTAAGCCACGAAACGCGGGCGCGAGTACTTGAAGCCATCCGGCGTCTGGGATTCCGCCCCAACGCGCAGGCTCGTCGGATGCTCAAGCGACGGTCAGAAATGGTCTGCTTTCTCCTGAGCAATCGCGATTTCCTCCATCCGTTTCATGCGCGCATCCTGCAAGGCGTCGAATCTTATGCAAGCGGCTTGAAACAGCACGTGTTGTTCGCCGCGCTTCATTATTCTCCGCGAACGCCTCCCGAAAGGATCGACCTGCCCCCCGTTCTTCAGGAGCATGGCTTGATTGACGGGCTCATTCTGGCGGGGACGATTTATCCGAATCTTCTCCGCAGGATCGAATCCATCCATATGCCTTTCGTGGCCTTCAGTAACAACGTGGTTGGAATGGGCGACGAGCAGCAATTCGACCAAGTAGGATTCGATGATTTAAATGGTGCACTCCAATCCACGCGTTACCTGATCGGCGAGGGTCATCGCCAGGTCGCTTTCGCGGGAGACACCTCCTACCCCTGGCTTCGTCGCCGATTCGAAGGCTACCGGCAAGGAATGCGCGAAAACAAACTAAAACCTGTCTCGATCATGGCTCGAAATTCTCAGAGTTTCGTCGATTTCGGTCAAAAGAGCGCAGAGCGAGTCCTCGCTCGACGGCCGCGACCCACTGCTGTCGTAGCGGGCAACGACGAAATCGCGTACGGACTTTGGCGATCGCTGCAGCGCCACGAAATGAAAGTGCCCGGCGATATCAGCCTGGTGGGGTTTGACGACCGCGAAGAGGCCCTCTTGATGGACCCGCCGCTTTCGACCGTCCGCGTCCACAAAGAAGAGATCGGCGAAACCTGCATGAAAATGCTTCTCGAGCGGCTACATCATCCGCGAATGACCTTCAGCCAGCGCATCCTGCCTACGGAATTCGTGATCCGCGGGACGGTCCGCCAACTTTGCGAATGACGCCCGGCCCGACAGCCCGCCAGATGGCCATTGCCGAACTAGCCAGCTCCTGCTTATCCGGTTGTTTCGGCAAACCGCAATCGCTGGTAGTCAGCCCTCGGAAGGGGGCTCGCCCAGGTCGGATGCACCTGGTATCTCCTCATATTTAGTGGGTTTATGCCCAGTTCCAAGTCTCGTAAACGCGGCAGCGCAAGCTGGCGCTGCAGAAGCAAGGCGGAGAGCCCGCGCTTGTCGGTGGTCATCAGGTACGCGGCCCAGAACCAAACCGTCAGCGGTGTTTTCGTATTATGCAGGATCGTCCCGGCCGTTAGTGAGACTTGGTTCCGGCAGCCTGCACACTGCCACCGTTTGAGGCTCGCTAATTCATAAGCCCGGCGGTTTCCACATTTCGGGCACACGAAGTCATCCGGCCAGCGGCAGTCGGCAAGATACTGCTGGCAGGCCCCCTCCGTTGCAAACTTCGATTGAAATTCCCGCAAGGTCTTTGGAAACGCTGGCCGAGGCACTCGCTCATACTATCGGTATGGGTTTGCTGAAACAACCGGATAAACAGAAGCTAGCTAGACTATCTGCACACACATCGCGAAGAACAAAAAACGTGAAGAGCCTGAAGAGATGAGCCGCGCACGAGATCTGGCCGATATTCTTCTCGCCGCTTCGCTCGCGGAATTCGACGGTCTGAAGTTGAAGCAGGCCATCGACGCGACCTTCAAAGCAAGGGCCTCGCATCCTGTCCCACCACAAATGCCAGACCCACCGAAACGCATCGCCTCGTCCTACAGGCAAGTAGCCCGCGAACTCGAGCTGCCCTGGCGAACAATCGAAGAGGCCGGACACGCCGCAGCGCAAATCCTGAATCTGGTCCTGAAAAGCGATGCTCGTACCAAGTGGAACCCCGTTGAGTGGAAATGGGGAAGGTAGCTTAGGGCCAACGCAGCTGGCACTGTTAGGCATGTAATTTTCCCCAGGCAAACTTTTTTTCAGGTTAGCCGACCATTTTCGCCGAGTCGTTGGGCATTTAGTAGATTTGAGGGAGAGTTCGATCCTCGTTCAGGCACGGTTATGACAGATAGTGCGTCCTGGCAAAAGCTTTTGGGGGCAACGCGCTCGTTTTTGCCGAGTCGATGTGCATTAGGAGATTTGAGGGCCAGTTTGTAGCCCGACCGGAAGGGGGCGCAACCGGTGGCCGGAGGCTGGCCCGAAA
>Ga0210407_10001468_pt1 | contig 22007 bp, 20 predicted proteins | sample IncBWC27MmetaG_FD_150860 | JGI IMG/M metagenome (GOLD analysis project Ga0210407, IMG submission 150860) | Forest soil microbial communities from Barre Woods Harvard Forest LTER site, Petersham, Massachusetts, United States - Inc-BW-C-27-M | ecosystem: Environmental > Terrestrial > Soil >... | reverse complement strand
ACTTCTGAAAAAGCATCTCTACCCGGAGCCGCGATTGGCTTTGGGCGCGTGGCTTGGAAAGAGTAGGCTCGCGACCGCGATGATGGACTTGTCGGACGGGCTCTCGAGCGACTTGCCGAGGCTTTGCGTGGCGAGCGGGGTCGGGGCACGAATCGAAGCTCGCTTACTTCCGGCCGTGCGCTTAACTGCTGCCGATGCGCGTCACGGTTCGGAGGCCAGGCGGCTGGCGCAGGAATTGGCGCTGCACGGTGGCGACGACTACGAACTTCTTTTCACGGTGAACCGGAAGAACGCGAAGGGTCTACCGAAGTCTTATGAGGGAGTGGCGCTGACCGCCATTGGTGAGATCACATCGGATCGCCGCATCCTTTTAATGGAAGAAACGGGCCGGAGACGCGCGATCGAGCCCGGCGGCTGGGATCCGTTTCGCGCAGTCGCGCGGAAAAAATCGGGCCATTGAATTCGCGCTGAGTTTTTCTCGCTTGTGCTGCGTTACGCAAGCGGCTGAGAATCCGGTTCACGCCTTGCTGTTCTGACTTGGTGCAGCCCCCGGCCAGTGGGCTACCTGTCTTTCGTGCTGGCCTGATTCCGTTCCTTGGACCAATTGCACAACTTTACTTGAGGCGCTTACAGTCGCACTGGCAATAACTCCAGGGATCCCACCCCACTCGGCCCTCCTGGTTTGGCAAAACAAAAAGATATCTGTGCCTACTCGGAGGCCCCACCATGAAAAGGTTAGTTGTAGTTGTTTCCTTTTTAGCAGCCATGTGTTTGCCCGCGGCAACTCCAGCGCAACAGAAAATAGTGCGCATGAATTGCGGCGGCTCCGCCTACACCGATACAAAGGGAAACAACTGGCAAGCGGATGCCGATTTCAGCGGCGGGAGTGTGAGCACCACGCAGGCGCAGGTGACTGGCACGGCCGATCCCGCGCTTTACCAAACCGCGCGCCGCAACGATTCCGGCAGCGCGCTGATTTATTCGATTCCCGTTGCCAATGGCAGCTATCACGTAAATCTCTATTTTGCCGAGACTTCCGACGCGATGCAGAAAACCGGCGCTCGCGTTTTCAACGTAAAGCTTCAGGGAAATCCTGCCTTCACGAACATGGACGTTTTTGCCGAGGCCGGCGCTGATGCGGCTTTGGAAAAGGGCACGGATGTGAGCGTTGCCAGCGGCGCGCTCAAAATTGAATTCGATAACGTTGTGGGCGACGCCAAAGTGGACGCCATCGAAATTTTGCCGGGTACTTCCGGGCCCATGCTGACGATGAATTTCAAATATCCCGACGGAACGCCCGTAATTGGAACTCTGGCTTACGCGGTTTCCTCGTCGTTGGCAAACTTTCAAGGAAGTGCCGCGTTGACCAACGGAAACGTGCAATCCGCGCTTTTCGCCAACCCCAGTTCGTTGGGAATCAGCGTGCAATTCACGGTGAAGCTAAGCCTTACGGACACCGCGGGGCACGTCTTGTGGCAATTGAACATTGGGATGAATCCCGCGGACGTGAATCTCGCGGCGGTGCAGAATTCCACGCTGAACGTGACCGTCCAGAAAATGTAATTTGGGGGCGTGGGACGCCGCGCCGTCTCGAAGGGCCAGCGCGTCAGCGAAGGCCAGTCGCGGCCGCCGTGGTTTTTGGCGGTGGTGGCGGGATGTCTGGTGGTTTTGCTCTCGGCGCACCAGGCTCATCTTCCGTGGGAGCGGTGTCCGGCGTGTCTACGTTGACGTGATGTTCTTGCGCTTGCTTTTCGAGCGTCTCAACATTGGCGAAATCGAGCGTGGGCATTCCGGCCAGGGCGCCCTGCATGAATTCCAACCAGACTGGCAAAGCCGCGCGCGCCCCGGTCTCTTTTTTTCCCAGTGAAATCTGTTTGTCGTCGAAGCCGACCCACACGCCCGCGGTGATCTGCGGCGTAAAGCCGACGAACCACGCGTCGGTGTAGTCCTGAGTGGTTCCCGTCTTTCCGCCAGCGGGGCGATTGAGCGCTTTCGCCTGAATGCCGGTGCCGAATTGAATGACTTCTTCGAGCATGGCCGTCATCGTGCGCGCTACGTCCGGAGAGACGACGTCGTGCACTTCCGGGTGCGCCTCTTCGAGCAATGCGCCGTCGTAGCTGGTAACGCGGCGAATCATGTGCGGATCGATGCGGATGCCGTCGTTGGGAAAAACGGTGAATGCGGAAACGTGTTGCAGTAGCTGCATGTCCGCGGCGCCGAGCGCCAGCGGAAGGTAGGGCGGCAGCGGGGTCGTAATTCCAAAACGTTTGGCCATTTCGACCACGCTCGAAATGCCAATTTTCTCGGCGAGCTTCACGGCCGGGACGTTTCGTGAACCAGCGAGGGCGCGGCGCAGCGTGATGGTGCCTTCAAATTTCTCGTCGTAGTTGCGCGGCGAATAGGGCTGGCCGCCGCTGATCGTGGTGAACGGCGTATCGACGATGGTGTCGAACGGCGTAGAACCTTTTTCGATGGCGTCGGCGTAGACGTAAACCTTGAAAGAGCTGCCCACCTGGCGGACCGCCTGCGTGGCGCGGTTGAATTTTGAATCTTCGAAGCTGTAGCCGCCGACCATGGCTTTGATTTCGCCCGTGGAATTATCGATCGCCACCATGGCGCCCTGCGGCCCGGGTTGCTGTTCGAGTTGGACGCGCGCGGTAGACTCGTGCAATTCCTGGATCGAGAATTGCGCCAGATCGCCGGGTTTCAATAGATCGGCGGGTTTTTTGCGGCCAGTCCATGCGAAGTCTGAGGGCGCAAGAATGGCGCGGAACGGGCCGATTTTGATAGTGGCGTTTTTTTCCTCGATGCTCAGGACCAGGCCGGTGACGTAGCTTCCCTTTTCGATGGGATGGCGCCAATCGTCGTCTTCGTAGGTGGCAAGATTTCCAAGGTTGTCTCGCAGAACGTTCGGGAGATTTCCCTTCCACCCGTGGCGGCGTTCGTATTGGTGCAATCCGTCGCGAATGGCCTGGTTGGCGGTGCGCTGCATATTGATGTTGAGCGTGGTGTAGACGCGCAGGCCGCGTTCGTGGACGGCTTCCGTGCCGTAGGTAGTCTCGAGATATTTGCGAATGTCCTCGAAGAAATAGGGCGCGAGATCGTTGCGCGGATACTGGATGTGCAAGCCGAGCGGCGTCTTTTTCGCAGCGGCGGCTTCCGCGGCGGAGATTTTCCCTTCTTCTTCCATGCGGTAGATGACGAGGTTGCGGCGATTGAGCGCAGCTTCCGGATTGGTGAGCGGAGAAAATTTCGGACCGTTGACCATACCTGCTAGCAGCGCTGCTTCCTGAAGTTTCAGGTCCGTGACCGGCTTGCCGAAATAGAATTGCGATGAAGCAGCGAAACCGTAGTTGCCATGCGCCAGATAGACTTGATTCGCGTACATGGTGAAGATCTGCGGCTTGGTGTAGCGGCGCTCGATTTGCAGCGCTAGCAAGATTTCCTGCATTTTTCGGCGAAACGTGCGATCGCTGCGGTCCAGGAAAAGATTTCCGGCCAGCTGCATGGTGATGGTGCTGGCGCCGGCGGTGATGCGGTGCTTGGCGACATTGCGCACGGCGGCGCCGGCGATGCGCGGAAAGTCGATGCCCCAGTGTTCTTCGAAATGCTGATCTTCAATGGCGGTGACGGCGTTGTAGAGAATTTTGGGGCACTGCTCGTATGTCATCAAAATGCGGCGCTGCAGCGCAAAGCTGCCAACGAGCTGGCCGTCATCCGCGTAAATTTCCGTGACGACCGTAGGGCGGTACGTTTCGAGCGCGTGAATTTCCGGCAAGTCGCTGGCGTAAACGAAGAGCAAACCGCAGCCCGCGCCCAGCGCCACGGCGCAAAGAATCAGAAAGGCCAGCGCGACGCGGTCAATCAGTTTCCAACCGCGCAGCCGCAGTGTGATCGGTGGCAGACTTAACATGAAGGAATGATTTTAGCTCAGAAAACTACCGCTGCCCCCATTTTGAGCGTTTAGAGGTTCGTTCGCCAAACGGGGCAATCGACTGATTTTAGGAAATCCAAGTCATACGCGATTGGAGAACGTTCCATTTTGCGTTCTCAAGCCGGACCGTGAACACTTCCCCGGCCGCGCAAAGGCCGCCGCAATGATATCCACCAGCCACCTCGACTTCATTCTCCTTCGTCCAGTGAACTTCGTCCGCCTGAAAGATGATCCCAGGTTGATGAGTATCTTTGTCCGTGACCCATTCCATCGAGAGTGAGTTGGTCTGCGCGCGAGATTTCTTCTTGACGACGCGAGGAATATCCTGAAACCGTTTCAAAAACTCTTCGCTTGGATCTTTTCCACCGATCGATACAAAGAAGACTCGAAAGTTCAATTGCTTCGCGAGGGCCCTATCTCGTTCATTCTTACCTTCTTTCTCGTTCTTGTCTCCTTGTCTCACCCACGCTGCCATTTGATATCGAATGACCGCTTCGCGAATAGCTGCTTCTTGGAAGGCGCGCTTTGAAGGATCGGAGTCCTGAGCCCTAGCTTGCCCGACGATATGAGGAAGCATGAGCGAGAAGAGAATTATCGAGCAACGACCAGTCACGAGAGAAGTTGTTGACTGCATCCTTAGCCTCCGTAATTTGACTCCGACGGTAAGTCAATTGTTCCCGATGGCTGAAGTCGTAGAGCTAGGTCCTTCCGAGGCGGTCCAGGGATGCGGCTTGCGGGCTTCGATAAAGGCGAAGACGGTCATGAGGATGGCCAGGATGGACATGGCCGCGTCTTCGAGAATTTTCTGTGGGCCAATTTTTTCCGGGGTAGCGAAACAGCCGCAATTGATGTCCATGTGCAGGAGGTGGGCGCGCAGGACGACGAAAAAGAAGCCGAGCATGATCGCGGTGAGAATTGTGGCCCAGATGCGGAGCCGCCAGCCGATTAGAACGAGCAGACCGAGAATGATTTCGGTGGGAGGCAGAGTGTGAGCGACAAATTGGACGCCCCAATCCGGGAGCAGTTTGAAGGCCTCCACCTGGAGGGCGAAATTGGAGATATTCGTGAGAATTGAGAATTTGAAGAAGAACCACGGCCAGAAATGAGCGTTGGGGAGAAAGAGCTTGGAGTAACCAGCGTAGATAAAAATTCCGCCGAGGATGAGCCGGCCGATCCAGATGATGGCACGGCGGAGATTGAGAGGGCTGGATTGCAACATTTTGCAGTTCTCAGTTTTCCGTGATCAGCTCGCAGTGCGTGTTCTTTGCTTCTTGTTTTCGGTTCTCAGCTTCTAAATCGTTTGTCACTGTCCAGTCGATGGCTATTTCATGGAGAGAAGCTGATCGAGAAAGTCGCGAAAAATGGGATAGGACTGCTGGCCGACGACGGGATAAGTTTGGCCCTTGTAGTGAATGATGGAAGTCGGGGTCTGATTGACCTGATAGGTCTGGCCCATGGCGTAGTCTTTGTTGATTTCGTCTTCCAACGTGCCGCCTTTTACAAGCGCGCGCACCTTGGCCATGTCGGCGGCGGTCAGAACGCTGGCGACGGTGCCGTCCACGTCGCCGCTCTGTTCCCAGATTTCCTGCTTTTCAAAAAGAATCTTCTCGACCGGCTCAAATTTTCCGATGTGCGCGGCGGCCACGCCGTAGCGCGCGGCGATGCGGGAGTACGCGTGCATGGGAAGAGGAAAATCGCGATGGACCAGATAGACCTTGCCGGTGTTGACGTAGTTTTCAATCACTTGCTTCATGGTAGTGGTGTAGAGCTGCTTGCAAGCGGGACACTGGTAGTCGCTGAAAACTTCGATGGCGATGGGCGCCGTCTTTGAACCTAGAGCCTTGTGGGTATCGACGTCAGCAAGAGCGGCGGGCGTCTGCGCGGGGAGCGGCAGAGAAGGCGCAGGAATCGCTTCGGGCGCGCTGGCTACCGCGGAAGAGGGCGCGGCCGGTTCGAGGGGGACGGGCGACGAATAGTCAGGCTGCGGAGAAGGTGCGACGGCATCCGCTGCTGGATGATTCCCGGCCGTGGCTGGCCGGGGCGGATTCGCACTATATCGCGCGGCCAAGGCTGGACGAATGGTGCGATTGACCGTAAGCCCAACAACAAGCAGGGCTACGACGGAAACGAGACTAACGGTAGCGCGGCGACCCACAAACCCCTCCAGCGAGAAATCGCAAGATTCCGACGAGAGACAGAGACTCAGATTATCACAGCTTGACCAAAGCGGAGTCCGTGACGCACGGGAGTGCATCGAATGGGTGACTCAAAGCGCGATAGATTAACCACGGTCGGTTTGACTATGGTCGTTTGAATGAACGTCCAGGGGAAACGTTGTCACCCCCACCCCGGGTGTTTTTTCCAAAGAGTGGGTAATTCATTGATAAAAAAGAGCTTGCTATTTCGCAGCGTGCAAAAAAGCGCAAAAGAGTGTGCAATAGCATGAAAAGAAAAGGGTTAAGTAAAAGAGAGCCCTCCCGAGGGGACGACCATCCAAGAGTAGATTGTTGCTAGGGGAAGACGCAGGTTTAACTGAGTATGATTATAAGGGAAAGGGAGGAGAAAGTCAAGGGGAAGATGAAATGGGGAATTGAGGAGAGATAAGGGCTTTGGAATGAGTTCATTGCTAACGCTATAAGAAAACTTGACAAACAGGCACTCAAGTCGTATAATGTGGTTCGAGCTGAGGCCAAGGCGAGAGAACCTGGGTGGAAAAGCCTTAGAGTCAGCGACTTGCGGGCGAAACAAGAGTGCAACGGGTTTCAGAGAGGAATAGAAGCGATGAGTAAGATTATTGGAATTGACCTGGGAACAACGAACTCGGTGGTGGCCGTGATGCAGGGCGGCGAGCCGGTGGTGATCCCCAATCAAGAGGGTGCGCGAACGACGCCTTCAGTTGTGGCGATTACGAAAACCGGGGAGCGGCTGGTGGGGCAGGTGGCCAAGCGGCAGGCGGTGACGAATCCCGAGAATACAGTGTATTCGATCAAGCGGTTCATGGGCCGCCGGTACGACGAAGTTGGAGAAGAGACGCGGCGAGTGCCTTATAAGGTTGTCGCGGGGCCGCACCAGGATGCGCGCGTAGAGATTTCCGGGAAGGCGTACAGCCCGCCCGAGATTTCCGCGATGATCCTGGGCAAGCTGAAGTCCGCGGCCGAGGATTTCCTCGGGGAAAAGGTCACGAAAGCGGTGATCACCGTTCCGGCGTACTTCAATGACGCGCAGCGGCAAGCGACCAAGCAGGCGGGCGAGATCGCCGGCCTGGATGTGGTGCGCATTATCAACGAGCCGACCGCGGCGGCGCTGGCGTACGGACTGGACAAGAAGAGCGACGAGACGATCGCGGTGTACGACCTGGGCGGCGGCACGTTCGACATTTCGGTGCTGGAAGTGGGCGCGGGAGTGGTGGAAGTGAAATCGACGAACGGGGATACGCACCTGGGCGGCGACGATATCGACCAGAGAATCGTGGACTGGATGATCGATGAGTTCAAGAAAGAGAACAGCATCGATCTGAGCAAGGACCGCATGGCGCTGCAGAGGCTGAAGGAAGCGGCGGAGAAGGCCAAGATCGAACTTTCGCAAATGATGGAAACGTCGATCAATCTTCCGTTTCTTACGGCGGGCGCGGCGGGACCGATTCACTTTGAGAAGACGCTGACGCGGACGCGGCTGGAGCAGTTGATGAGCGATTTGCTGGAGCGCTCAATGAAGCCGGTGAAGCAGGCGCTTGAGGATGCGAAGATGTCGCCGAGCGATATCCAAGAAATCGTGATGGTCGGCGGCTCGACGCGTATCCCGAAGGTGCAGCAGCTGGTGCGGACGTTCTTTGGCGAGAAAGAACTGCATCGCGGCGTGAACCCGGACGAAGTGGTGGCGGTGGGCGCGGCGATTCAAGGCGCGGTGCTGGCGGGAGACGTGAAGGACATCCTGCTGCTGGACGTGACGCCGCTTTCGCTGGGCGTGGAAACGCTTGGCGGAGTGATGACCGTGCAGATTCCGCGGAACACGACGATTCCGACGCGCAAGGTGGAGACGTATTCGACGGCGGCGGACAACCAGCCGGGCGTGGAGATTCACGTACTGCAAGGCGAGCGCAAGTTCGCGAAGGATAACCGTTCGCTGGGCACCTTCAAGCTGGACGGGATTCCACCGGCTCCGCGAGGAACTCCGAAGATTGAAGTGGCGTTTGACATCGACGCGAACGGGATTTTGAACGTGAGCGCGAAAGATACGGCCACGAACAAGGAGCAGAAGATCACCATCACGGCATCGAGCGGGCTGAGCAAGGAAGAGGCCGAGAAGATGCGCGTGGAAGCGGAATCGCACTCCGAGGACGATCGCCGGAGGATGGAGGAGGTCGAGGCGCGCAACCGCCTGGACGGGATTCTCTATCAGTCGGAAAAGATGATCCGGGAAAACCGCGAGAAGATTGCGGAAGCGGATGCGAAGAGCGCCGAAGAGGCGATTGAAGACGCGAAGAAGGCGATCAACGAAGGCGGCGTGGCGCGGCTGCGGTCGGCGACGGAGAACCTGGAGCGTTCGCTGCACAAGATCGCCGAGCAGCTGTATAAGACGACGCAAGCGGCTGGAGGCGCGGAGCAGGCTGGTGCTGCGAGCGCTGGAGCAGGCGCGGGCGGCGGGGCCACGAGCGGCGGAGCGCCTCAGGAAAAGAAGCCTGGGGATGTGATCGACGCGGAGTACGTGGATGTGGACGAGACGAAGCGGCCGAATTGAAGAGGCAGTTCACAGTCGACAGTGGACAGTTCACAGTAACGAAGCGCCTTGGCCCGGTTCGTGAGCTGTGAGGCGGCGGAAAGCACACTGTTGAGACTGTGATTTAAGGGGCGCAGCATGCTTTCCGGCAGGAGTTCCGGGCGGGCCGGAACAGGCCGGAATCCACGAGCGCCCCTACAAGTTTGGTTGTGGAGCGCGTGGGAGCAAATGCGCTGACGGGAAATTTGGCGGGACATGGCGACGACTAGTAAAGCGGATTACTACGAGCTTCTGGGAGTGGGGCGGAAAGCGGGCGCCAAAGATATTCGTACGGCGTTTCGGAAGCTGGCGCGGAAGTATCATCCGGATTTGAATCCGGGGGATAAATCCTCGGAAGAGAAATTCAAGCAGTTGCAGGAAGCCTACGACGTTCTTTCCGATTCGAAGAAACGGCAGATGTACGACCAGTATGGGTTTTACAGCGACAACATGCCTGCGAGCGGGCCGGGTGGTCCCGGCGCTGGCGGGCATTCGAACAGCGAGGAAGCGGATATCAATTTTGATTTTGGCGGATTTGATTTTGGCGGGGGATCCGGCGCAACGGGCAGTAATTCAAGTTTCCGCGATCTGTTCAGCCAGTTTTTCAAGAGCGGGCGCGGCGGCAGCGAGCTGGAACCGGAGCACGAACCGGGCGGCGACCTGGAATACCAGATCGAGATTGATTTTTGGGATGCGGTGCGCGGAGCGGTAAAGAAACTTTCGATCACGCGGCTGGATACTTGCGAGACGTGTCACGGGACGGGGGCGGTGGGTTCGCCGCAGACGTGCATGGCTTGCGGAGGAACGGGAACGGTGCAGCAGACCGCGGGCAAGATGAAATTTAACGTGCCGTGCACGCGGTGCGGCGGGACGGGAAAGCTGCGCACGATGTGCAAAACGTGCAACGGCGAGGGCCGGGTGCGGCGGGCGGAAACGATCGACGTGCGCATACCAGCGGGCGTGGCGAACGGCGGGCGAGTGCGCGTGCCGGGCAAAGGAAATGCCGGGACGATGGGCGCTCCGGCGGGGGATTTGTATTTGCGAGTGGTGGTGAAGCCGCATGAATTTTTCGAACGGCGCGGCGACGATTTGTACACGGAGATTCCGGTGACGGTGCCGGAAGCGTCGCTGGGGGCAAAGATCGAAGTGCCAACGATCGATGGAAGGTCGCTGGTGCGGATTCCGCCGGGGACGAACAGCGGGAAGACGCTGCGGCTGAAAGAAAAAGGCGTGCCGAGCGCGCGGAACGGCTCGCGCGGCGATCAGTACGTGCAGATCAAAGTGGTGGTGCCGCAACCGACCGATGAGCGCGTGAGGAACTTGATGAAAGAGTTGGAGAGCGTGGCGCCGGAGGATCCGAGGAAGGATTTGTTTGGGAAGGCGGGAGTCTGACGAGGAGTTTTCAGGCGTTAGTAATCAGTTTTCAGTTAGAAGCGGAAAGAACCTTCCAACTCAAAACTAGGATTCAAGCATTCGGGTCTCTTTGATTCTGACTGCAGGCTGAGAACTTAGGACTGAGAACTAGAAAATGCCACCACGAGCAAAAAAACGGGCGAAGGCTGGATACATGATCAGCGCGGTGGCGGAGTTGTATAAATTGCATCCGCAGACGCTGCGATTGTACGAACGCGTGGGATTGCTGAAGCCGTCGAGGTCGCAGGGGAACACGCGGCTCTATACCGATGGCGATTTGGAGCGGCTGGACGTGATTTTGACGCTGGCGCGGGACATGGGCGTGAACTTGGCGGGGATCGAAATCATTTTGAACATGCGGGAGAAAATGATCGAGATGGAACGGCAGATGACGGAATTTGCGACCGTTGTGCAGCAGGAGTTGTCGCGAGTGGCTTCTTCGCATACGCAGGATCGAGAGCCGCGGCATGCAATCGTGCGGGCGACGCCGCGGATTGTTCGGTAGTTGTCAGTGATAGGTTTTCAGTAGTCAGGTTAAGAAAAGAAACGCGGGACTTCCTTCCACAGTTTTCCCAATGTAGACAACTTGCAGTGAGACAGGCGCGCTCGTATGCTGTCGAGCATGGCGCTGGAGAATTGTACGCTTTGCAAGGGTACGGGATGGAAGTTGGTGGCGCGGGCCGATGGTGCGGGCCGCGCGGCGGTGGCGTGCGATTGCGGGATGCAGGAGCGGGCGGAACGCGTGATGGACCGGGCACGGGTGCCGAAGCGCTACGAGCACTGTGATTTTGAGAGTTATGTCACGGACTTGGTGGATGGAAAAACCTGGACGGCGCAGCATGCCCAGTCGATGAAGCAGGCAAAGCTGCTGACGCAAGGATTCGTGCGGGACTACCCGGGTGCGGGAGAAAAAGGCCTGCTACTGATGGGGCCCTCCGGCGTGGGCAAGACACATCTGGGCGTAGCAGCGCTGAAAGAGTTGATCCGGCGCGGGCATGCGGGGATTTTTTGCGATTATCGGGAGTTGCTGAAGGAGATTCAGGCGAGCTACAACCCGGCGAGCGAATCGACGGAAATGAGCATTCTGGAGCCGATTCGAACGGTGGAGATTCTGGTGCTGGATGATTTGGGGGCGAGCAAGCCGTCGGCATGGGTGCTGGATATTATCGGGCTGGTGCTGAACGCGCGGTACAACGAGAAGCGCGTAACGATATTGACGACAAATTATTTTGACGAGACGGCGGCGAGCGGCGAACCGGCTCCGAGATTGCCGGGTGGCCAGAGAGTAGTGGTGAAGGAAGATACGTTAGGAGACCGGATCGGAGCGCGGATGAGGTCGCGATTGTTTGAGATGTGCCGGACGGTGGAAGTCTCGGCGCCTGATTTCCGTCGCGAAGTGCGGCAGGCGGGGCGGGCAAGAGCATAGTAAATGGAGAGGGGCCTCACGCTGCTTGAAAAATGGTACCGCCGGCAATGCAACGGCGACTGGGAACATTCTTGGGGCGTGAAGATCGGGACGCTAGACAACCCTGGTTGGACCATGGCAATTGCATTAAACGAAACTAACGCTGAATATCGCATCCTCGAAAGAGTCAGAATTGACCGCGCAGAAGAAGATTGGATTCAGTACTGGGTTGAGAAGAAAACGTTTCAGGCCAGGTGTGGACCTTTAAACCTGACTGAAACAATCAAGATTTTCGTCGACTGGTTTGAGTCCTAAATCGTTGTGCCGTCTGGTCCGTCGATTCTGAAGAAAAGCGAAAAGCCGCCCCGGCTTACGAAGAGAGGTACGTCAAGCTTTCATTGAACTAAGTGAGGGCGGGTAGACTATCGCACTTTTCGACGTTTGGTATGAATAGGCTCCGCTTGAGTTTCACCAGAGGACCGGGAAGAGGGGTCGAGAGCCCGGCAAATGCGCTCGAAACGAACGTCACGCTCCGCCGGAGAAAATCGAGCGAGGCCCTTTTCAATAATGCAGGCAAGTTCTTCGACCACTTTTCGTTCACGAGCGGTTGGTCGTTTGTCTGGCATAGTTGCGACCTCGTTGTTAATGCTCACGTGTATTTTATAGGATTCCTCTTTCTGGGGCTGAAGGACCTAGCGTAGAGATTCCAAGAGCGATCTGCCAGCAGCGGGCACGAGGAGTCACAGGAGTTTCACGCCAGTTTCATTGACAGGGGAGTGAGGCGGCGAGTATGCTTTTAGGGTTGCAGCGTTTGGTGTAACGCCCGCAGCATTTCCAGATTGACCGTGTCCCGGTCAACCACCTTGCATCAACCCCTAGTAGGGATTCCGCAAGGAATTTATGCGACTGATGTGGGGCCGCAGAGCGGCTACCGCATGTGAAATTATCTCCTGGAGGCCAACAACCATGTTTTCCGACCACGACAACGCAACTCATGCCGCAGCAGCAGCGCCAGCCACCGAACCAGAGACGGCTTCGACCGGCGCACCAGCAGAGCAAAATGCCGGACCAGACGTAGCGGCAGAGAGCACATCTCCAGCAAGTCCAACAGAACATGCAGAGGCAGTGAGTGCAGCGCAAGAAGCGCCGGCGGCGGCGACGCCTGCTCACGCGGAGCCTGCGGCGGCGCATGAAGCCGCGGAAGCGCATGCCGCGACCAAAGCGGCGGATGCCGAGACGGCCAGCGCCGATGAAGAAGCGGCCGGCTCTGAAGAGATGAGCAAGATCATGGCGCAGTACGACGAGCAGCAAGAGGCTGCGGCGTCGAACGAGGTCATTGAGGTCAAGGTTGTCGCCTACACGGAACACGGCGTGGTGGTGGACATCGGCGGAAAAACCGAGGGGCTGATCCCCGCCGCGGAGTTCACGGATACGGAAATTCCGCGTCCGGAGCCGAACAGCACAATCGAAGTGCAGCGCACGGGCGAGCACAAGGACGGGTACGCGATCGTTTCGTACCAGAAGGTGCTGCGGCGCAAGACCTGGGAAAAAATTGACGCGGCGTTCAAAGCCAAGGAAACGGTCACCGGAAAAGTGGTAGACCGCATCAAGGGCGGGCTGGTGGTGGACATCGGCGTGCGCGCATTTTTGCCGGGATCGCAATACGACCTGCGACCTGCGCAGAACCTGGATAATTTGGCGGGCGCGGAACTGCAAGTGCGCATCACGAAGCTGAACCGCCGCCGCGGCAACGTGGTGGTGAGCCGGCGCGCGCTGCTGGAAGAAGAGTTGCAATCCAAGCGCGGCGAACTGATGGAGAAGCTGAGCGAAGGCCAGGTGGTGCATGGCTACGTGAAAAACGTGACCGAGTACGGCGCTTTCGTGGATCTGGGCGGCATCGATGGATTGTTGCACTTGACGGACCTGAGCTGGGGCCGCGTGAAGCATCCTTCGGACGTGGTGAAGCCCGAGCAAGAGCTGGACGTCATCATCCTAAAGTTCGACAAGGAAAAGCAGCGCGTATCGCTGGGCCTGAAACAGTTGATGCCCGACCCCTGGGTCGGCGCTGCGGAGAAGTATCCGGCAGGCGGCAAGGTGAAGGGCAAGATCGTCGGCGTGGTGGACTACGGCGTGTTCGTCGAACTGGAACAGGGCATCGAAGGCCTGGTGCACGTTTCGGAGATGAGCTGGAACAAGAAGGTCACGCACCCGTCGAAGATTGCCAAGGTCGGCGAAGAAGTCGACGTCGTGGTGCTGGACATCAAGCCGAGCGACCGGCGCGTTTCGCTGGGCATCAAGCAAGCCCAGCCCGATCCATGGTTGCTGACCGCGGAGAAGTACCCCGTGGGCACGGTGGTGACCGGCAAGGTGCGGAACATCGCGGAGTTCGGCGCGTTCGTGGAACTCGAGGATGGCTTCGACGGACTGGTTCACGTCAGCGACGTAAGCTGGACGGAGCGCATCAAGAATCCGCACGAAGTGTTTAAGAAGGGCGAGCCGGTAACGGCCAAGGTGCTGAAGATCGACCCGGAGAACCGCCGGGTATCGCTGGGCATCAAGCAGGTGAACGATATCTGGGGCGACTGGTTCAAGGATCACAAGGTCGGACAGATCGTAAAGGGCAAGGTCTCGCGGATCGCCACCTTCGGCGCCTTCGTGGAGCTCGGCGAAAACATCGAGGCCCTTTGCCATAACACAGAAATCGAAGAGCGCAAGCGCCGAGATGAGGGAGCATCAAGCTTCCGTCCGACCACTGGTCCGCTCAAGAGCGCGGGTCCGCTGGAGCCAGGCAAGGAATACGATTTCAAGATCATCAAGATCAGTCCGGAAACGCGGCGAATCGGGCTGAGCTACCGGGCGGCGGCCAAGCAAATCGAGCGGCGGGAGATCGAACAGTACCGCTCGACGACGAAAACCTCGTCAACGGCAACCATTGGCGACGCGCTAAAGTCCAAGCTCTCAGCCAGGTAATTTCTGGATAACAGGGTGCGCCGGATTCTGAATGAGTCCGGCGCTAGAATTTCATTTCCCTCCGGGTCGATTTAATGATAGGAAAGGTGTCAGTCAAAGGGGCGGCTGCCTGTGTAAGCCGTTTCGCTACAGGGTTTTGGGCGGCCAAAGAGCGATTGAGGATATTGCAATTTGCCGAGCGGTTTAGCATTGTAAAGACTGCAACGCGTTAAGTGTTTTAAGATGCCGCAAAGCGGTCCAATTTACGGGCGGTCGCAAAGCGACCGATGAGGCATAGGGACGATGACGAAGCAACCGACGCTAACGAAGGCCGACTTGATCGCGGAAGTCGAGCGCATCACCGAATTGAAGCGCACCGATTCGGAAACCATTGTCGAGACCATTTTCGAGAGCATCATCGAGTCGCTGCAGAAGGGCGACAAGATCGAGATTCGTGGATTTGGCAGTTTCCGGACGCGGCAGCGGCGCGGACGCGTGGGGCGCAATCCGAAGACCGGAGAAAAAGTGGAAGTGCCGCCGAAGAAGATTCCTTTTTTCAAGCCCAGCAAGGAGCTGAAGGATTTTGTGAATAATTCGAATGGCGAGGCTTCCGCGGCGGATTGAGGGGAGTTTCACGACAGGTATTTGAATAAGGGGAAATTTTTATATGTGCGACGCCGGCTGATTGCCGGCGTTTTTGTTTATGGGCATGCTGAAAGCGCTGTATATGGCAGCGAAGGGGGAAAAGAAAAGGCCCCACTCCGGGAGGGGTGAGCTGCAGCGTTGCGAATCTGCGATATGCTGTGCGGACGATTCGCTGTCGTTGAGGATGGATACGCGATGGATTATCTCTGGACCCCCTGGCGCTACCAGTACATGGAGCAGGTCTCGGCCGGCAAACAGCCGGAATGTATTTTTTGCGACGCGGTGGCGCGCAACGATGACGCCGAGACGCTTATCGTCTATCGCGGGACGAAGTCGTTCATTATCCTGAACCGGTTTCCCTACACTTCGGGACACGTAATGATCGTGCCCTACGCACACGTTGCGGAATTGAATTTGTGCGGAGCGGATGCGCTGGACGAGTTGATGAAGCTGGCGCAGCGGGTGGAAACAGTTTTTAAAACAAATTACAAACCGGATGGGATGAACCTGGGCATGAATTTGGGACGCGCGGCGGGCGCGGGAGTCGTCGGGCATCTGCATTTGCACGCCTTGCCGCGGTGGATCGGCGATTCGAATTTCATGACCGTGGTGGGAGAAACTCGTGTGCACCCTGAGGATTTGAAGACCACATATGAACGGATCTCGAAGGCGCTGAAGTAAGTCGAAGAACGGTGCATCTCATCAGGCGTACCCTGCACGGCCAGGCGATTCGCAGGCCGGCGCGAGGCGCGCTAGAATAGACAATTCAAACAAGCGTTTGGCTGGATCGGGAGAGAGCTGCGGTGAACCTCGAACTGACGGAAGAGCAAAAGCTGCTGCAGAAGAGCGTGCGCGAATTCGCCGAAGCGGAAGTGAAGCCGCTGGCGCGCGAACTGGATGAACGGGGGCATTTTCCGCGGGAGCTATTTCGTAAGGCGGCGGAGCTGGGGCTGACGGGCGTCGCGGTGCCGGAGTCGGAGGGGGGAGCAGGTTTCGACCACGTCGCCTATACCATCGTGATTGAAGAGGTTTCGCGGTGTTGCGCTTCCACGGGCGTGATTCTTTCCGTGCAGAACTCGTTGTACTGTGATCCGCTTCATCGCTACGGGACGGAAGAGCAGAAGAAAAGGTTTTTGGGGCCGTTCGCGCGGGGCGAAAAAATCGGATGCTATGCGTTGACGGAGCCGCAAGCGGGATCGAACGCGGCCGCCCTGCAAACGAAGGCGGTGAAGCACGGCGATGCCTACGTCATCAATGGAACGAAAGCATGGATCACCAATGGCGGTGCAGCAGACGCGGCGATTGTCTACGTGAATACGGAACCGTCTAAGGGAGAAAAAGGAATCACCGCACTGGTGGTGGAAAAGGGCACGCCGGGATTTAAGGTTGGGAAGGAAGAAAAAAAGCTCGGCATCAACGCGACGGCGTGCAGCGAACTCGTTTTCACGGATTGCGAAGTGCCGGTGACGAATCGCATCGGAAACGAAGGCGAAGGCTATAAGGTCGCTCTTTCGACGCTCGATGGTGGACGTATCGGAATTGCGGCGCAGGCCGCCGGAATCGCGCAGGGAGCGTTCGAAGCGGCGCTGAAATACTCGCAGGAGCGGCTAGCGTTTGGCCATCCGATTTCTCAATTTCAAGCTATCCAATTCATGCTGGCGGACATGGCGACGGAGATCGACGCCGCGCGGCTGCTGATTCGCAAGGCTGCGTGGAAGCAGGACACCGGAGCACGCTTTAGCATGGATGCGGCCATCGCCAAATTATTCGCCAGCGAAATGGCCACGCGCGTCACCCACAAGGCCATCCAGGTACATGGAGGAAACGGCTACAGCCGCGAATATCCCGTGGAGCGCAACTACCGCGATGCGCGCATCACTGAAATTTACGAAGGCACCAGCGAAATTCAGCGCCTGGTTATTTCTTCCTGGGTTCTGAAGTGAACGCTGCCTCGTAGTATCCTGACCGCGTGATGGAACTCGATCGCGGACTTGAATTTGATGCTTCGAGCGCGGAGGAGGAGTTCTTCCCCGCCCTGCCGCCGCAGCCTGCGGTTTGTCTGATCGAGGCGCGAGAGGTGAACGCGGAGCCATATCTCATTCGCACGCAGAATTTGCAGCGGCGGCTGCAGCGGCTGCTGGGACCCCTCGATCCGGCGAGCAAGCGATTGAATTTGCGCGGTTTCGCGGCCAGGATTCGCTACCGGCTGACGGGCTCGGCATTCGAACAAACCTTCACCTATTATCAGCACGCGAAGCAGCTTTTTCCGAAACGTTATCGCGACTTGATGCGCTTGCGGCCCGCCGCGGTTCTGAAAGTGAATTTGCAGAACGCGTACCCGCGCTGCTATGCAACGCGGCGAATTCCCGTGGACGACACTGGCCAGCCGACGGGCGGCAGTTACTACGGTCCTTTTGCATCGCGGCGTGGCGCGCAGGCCTTTGCCGAGAGAGCCCTCGATCTCTTCAAGGTGCGGCGCTGCCAAATTAAAATCCGGCGCGATCCCACTTTTCCGGGCTGCATCTATTCAGAAATGAAAATGTGCCTGGCGCCGTGCTTTGCCGGGTGCACGAAAGAAGAATATGACACCGAGGTTGCGCGGCTGGTGCAATTTCTGGACACCAGCGGCGGATCTTTGCGCGCAACTTATGAAGAAGAACGAGAGAAAGCCAGCGAGCAGCTGGATTTCGAACGGGCGGCTCTTTTGCACAAGAGAGTGGAAAAACTCGACGAGGTGCTTCGCGGGCAGCCGGAACTCATCCGGCGTGTGCAGGATATCGATGCGGTGATTCTGCAGCGCGCCGCGGAAGAGCAAACGATTGCGGTGTTCGGCGTGCGCGGCGGGAGATTTGCGGAACCCTATTTTCTCCGGTTTGCAGAAATCGCCAGCCAGCCCAGATCCGCAGAGCAGATTTTCCGAGAGTACCTGGAACCAGCGCCTACTGACGTAGGGGCGGGGCTTGCCCCGCCCGCTCTTGCCTCTCCGCGGCCGCAAGCGGATCTAGGCGAAAATTTGTGGCTGCTGGCGCGCTGGTATTACAGTAATCCCCGCGATGGCGAAATTTTCTTCCGCGAAAAAGACTGGCCGTACCGTAGGATTCTCCGGGCGTGCTCGCGTCTGCTAGCCCCGAAAGCAGATGATGCCGATGCAAGCGGCGCCCCGAAGCAAAACGAAATCCCGGAAGCGCCACGGAACGAAGGAGCGACATGAGTCTTTGCGCCACAAAAGAAGCGACGACGCGGTACGCACAAAGATTTGCCGGACGCGCCGCAAAGGGACATTTCCGCGATGCCCACAGGATGGTGATGTCGTCACTGGGAATGGGAACGTATCTGGGCCAGCCAGATGAGAAGACGGACGCGGGGTATGCGGCATCGGCCGTGGCCGCAGTGGAAAACGGCATCAATGTGATCGACGCGGCGATCAACTACCGCTTTCAACGGAGCGAACGCAGCATTGGGGCGGCGTTGAAGCAGCTTGCGGCGAAGGGCTTTTCGCGCGAAGAGGTGGTGCTTTGCACCAAAGGCGGTTACCTCACGCCAGACGGATCGATGCCCAGCGATCCAAACGACTACTTTTTCCGCGAGTACATCCAGCCGGGAATTTTCAGTGCAAAGGATATCGCTGGGGGGAGCCATTGCATGACGCCGCGATTCCTGAAAAATCAACTGGGGCGCAGCTTGAAAAATTTCGGCGTCGAGTGCATCGACATCTATTACCTGCACAATCCGGAGTCGCAACTTTCGGAAGTGACCAAACCAGTTTTTCTGGAAAGAGTGCGGGAAGCGTTTACCTTTCTTGAGGAAGCGGTGGGAGCCCGGGAAATTCAGTACTACGGCATGGCCACCTGGAATGGTTTCCGCCAGGATGCGAACGAACGCGACGCGATGCAACTGGCGGAGCTCGCGCAGATCGCACAGGAAATCGCGGGAGGAAGGCACCACTTCAGGTTTGTCCAACTGCCGTTTAATTTGGGGATGACCGAAGCGTTGACGCTGGGCAACCAGTCGGTGAACGGAAAGAACCGGACGATCATGGAAGCCGCCGGCGATTTGGATATTTCGTTGATTGCGAGCGCGGCCCTTTTGCAGGGGCAAGTGGCGAAAAATCTGCCTGGATTTGTTGCGGAAGCGCTGGGGCTGAATAACGACGCGGAGCGTGCGCTGCAGTTTGCGCGTTCGTCGCCCGGAATTACCACGGCGCTGGTGGGCATGTCGAGCGTGGAACATGCCAAAGCGAATGCGCGGCTGGTTGGAGCGGCCCCGGCGACAGTGGAAGAGTTCAGCAAGCTTTTCTCGCGGGGCGAAGGGGCATAAAAAAACAAATACGAGGTGCGCAGTGCCCGCGGAGTTCACGGAGAATTTGAACCTGGCGAGAAATCCGAACGCTACCCCAGTTGTGTGGAGAACTGTTCGGCGACCCAGTCCGTGATGGCTTGATTTAATTCGTTGAGTTTTCCGGTGAAAAAATGATCGACGCCGTCGACCACGACCAGGCGGTTTTCTCCCCCGAATGACGGCACGAGGGCTTTCACCTTTTCGATAGCGCCGTGCTCGTCGTTGCTTCCCTGAACGAACAGTTTGGGCTTCGCGCAATCTGCCAGGAAAGAAAAATCCGTGTTGTTTACGGGAATGCCCAGTCCGATCAAATGCGAGACTCGCTGATCCGCGCATCCCACGCGCAGACCCACCCAGGAACCGAAGCTGAACCCCGCCAAAAGTAAAGGCGCGCCCGGAAATTCCTTCGCCAGAAAATCCAGAGCGGCACGCACGTCTCCTTCTTCGCCGCGTCCGCGGCCATGAACTCCCGCGCTAAGGCCTGCGCCGCGAAAATTAAAACGCAGCACCGGCAGCCCGAGAGCGTCGAGCGATTTTGCCGCCTGATAAATCACCTTGTTGTGCATCGTGCCGCCGAACAACGGATGCGGATGGCAGACGAGCGCTGCAAGCGGCGGTTGCGCAGCCGCCGAGGGCGTCCAAAGAATGGCTTCCAGCCGCCCAACAGGGCCTTCTAGAAAAAGATTTCGCGAATCGTGGTTGGCGCTCATCGAATTTGCGGTGACCGTTTCGAGTCTAGCGCAACGGCGCAGAAGACAGAAATAACGGTCGGAAACGAGTGCATCCATGGGGACTCGCCGCGGTCTCCCGCTTCCAGGGTGGGAGTAACAGTACCCTTCATGAAAGCCTAATTTTACGTGGAAATTTGAACTTTCCGGAATCGCCAAGACCTCGTACTAGGACATAATTGTGTGATTTTCGGATTGCAGTTTCACTAACCCGATGTTACGTTTCCTTCAGTTTTTACCAGCCGAGGGGGGTACATGAGTGATGGTTCGGATCGCCGCGAGGCGCGGCGGTTCACAATGACCCTGCCGATGCGCGTCACGCCGCGCGGAAAGCCGAATTCCGAAATGCAAGTGCAGACGCGTGACCTCAGCTACCGCGGTCTGTATTTCCTCACCGAAGCAAAGTTTGAAATTGGCAACGAGATTGATTTTGTGATTACGCTGCCGCAGCAAGTCACGCGCTCGGGCGACGTGAACATTCTTTGCCAGGGAAAGATCGTTCGCGTGGAGCCCACGAACAACGGCTGCACGGGAATCGCGGCGAAGATCGAGCGGTACGAATTTATGCCTGCCTCCGCGACCGCGGCCTGAGTTTTGCCCCACCAAAGCACGTCTCTTCCTATCGCGCAATTCTGCGCTACGCGAGTACAATGCTTTTTTCGATTGCATTCACTCGGGGGAAACCATGTATCACTACGACCCAAAGACGGCGCTTGAAGAACTGCAGGAAGATGCCCTGCTGCCGCATCCCGTCAAATTGCGCGATATGATTCTGAGGATCAAGCTGGGCCCGCAAGAAGCGCAGTCCCTGAATCACGATTTTCAGGAGTATTTGACGCGCTTCGGCGAATTACAGAGCGCCGCCCGCGGCATCCTCGAAAAGCTGGCTGCGGGCCAGCCCAAGGCTTCCTGATGAAAGCAATCGGCGCCGCGCGGTCGTGCGCATGAAGACGAAACCGCGCGTGTTGCTGCTGTCTGCATCGTCAGGAGCGGGTCACGTCCGCGCCGCGCAAGCTCTTGAGAAAGCATTCGCTTCACGCGGCGATTGCCTCGTCGAGCACATCGACGCCATCGAATACGTCAGCAAGCTTTTCCAGCGCATCTACGACGACGCTTACATCACCATGGTTCGCCACGCGCCGGATTTGATGGGCTTGCTCTACAACCAAACGGACGAGCCGTGGCGGAATCCGCGCCGCCGGCTCGCTCTCGACAGATTGAATACCGGGCCGATGATCCGCATGCTGCAGCGCGTTCAGCCGGATCTGTGCGTCGCCACGCATTTTCTCCCCGCGGAAATCATCGCTTGGCTGATCGCCAAGCGAAAACTCCGCGCCCACAACGCCATCGTGGTGACGGACTACGATGTCCACGCGATGTGGCTCTGCAAGACGGTGGACCGTTATTACGTCGCACGCGAAGAAGCGGCGGAATATTTGGCGAACATAGGCGTGCCCCGCGAAATCGTGCGAGTCACCGGAATTCCAATTGATCCCTGTTTCTCCGTTCCGGGGAACCGCAGCGCGATTCGTTCGCGGCTCGGTCTGGACGCCAGCGCCAAAGTCATCCTGATCTCCGCCGGCGGATATGGCGTTGGTCCCATCGAGCAACTCGTCGAGGATTTGCTCGCGCTGCAAGAACCATGGCAGATCGTGGCCATTGCGGGCAAAGCCGAAAAAGTAAAAGCCCGCCTCGAAGAAATTTCCAAGCGCGCCGGAAAGCTCCCAGGCGGTGCACGCAGACTTTGTCCTGTGGGCTTCACAACCGAAATGGATCAGTACATGGCCGCGGCGGATCTTCTTGTGGGCAAAGCCGGCGGCCTGACGACATCCGAAGCGCT
>Ga0210407_10001466_pt1 | contig 22014 bp, 15 predicted proteins | sample IncBWC27MmetaG_FD_150860 | JGI IMG/M metagenome (GOLD analysis project Ga0210407, IMG submission 150860) | Forest soil microbial communities from Barre Woods Harvard Forest LTER site, Petersham, Massachusetts, United States - Inc-BW-C-27-M | ecosystem: Environmental > Terrestrial > Soil >... | reverse complement strand
AGCTCGCCGTGTAAGTCGTGTTCTGAGTCGGAGCGACCATATGAGAGATAGCGCCGCCGCCACTCCATCCGCTCCACATATATTGAACGCCAGAGCCACCACTCTGAGGCGACGTTGTGGCAATGGTATGATGGGAACCAGGGGTCCAGGAAAACGTCTGGGCCGCAGTATAAGGAGTGCCGTCAACCGTGAAACTTAAACCAGCGACACTCGTTTGCACCGTTATCTGAACTGTTGGCGTTGCTGTAGGGGTAGGAGTCGGGGTAGGAGTCGGCGTAGGCGTAGGAGTAGGAGTAGGAGTAGGAGTAGGGGTAGGGGTAGGGGTAGGGGTAGGGGTAGGAGTAGGAGTAGGAGTAGGAGTAGGGGTAGGAGTCGGGGTAGGAGTAGGAGTAGGAGTAGGAGTAGGAGTCGGGGTTGGGGTTGGGGTTGGAGTTGGAGTTGGAGTTGGAGTCGGGGTAGGAGTAGGAGTAGGAGTCGGGGTAGGAGTAGGAGTAGGGGTAGGAGTAGGAGTCGGGGTTGGAGTAGGAGTAGGAGTCGGGGTTGGGGTTGGAGTTGGAGTTGGAGTCGGGGTAGGAGTCGGAGTCGGAGTAGGGGTTGGGCTTGGAGTTGGAGTTGGGGTCGGTGTCGGTGCAGGAAAAACGAGCTGCTCTAAATGGATAGGAATTGCATTAAACGCTGTCGTGCAATCAGCTGCCTGTGTATATGCATAGTCAAATACTGTTTGCCCCGCTGCATTTAAACCAACGATTTCCGCCATTGTTGTCGACAAGATATTCGCGTCCGTATAGTCCACAAGGTAGTTTAGCGGCGCATCCTCATAAACGCTCGAGCAGTAGGCACTGTAAACACTCTGGTTTCTCGTGTAGTTCCACATTTCTGTAGCCGTGTTCGCATGCAAATCTAGTTGGTACTTACGTGGGGCAGAGTAGTTCCGGACCGCTCCTCTTGGGCTTTGAAAGTCACTACAGTGTCCATTATCTAACAGTAGCAGGTTGTCATCTCGAGTTATTGACACGGCATGCTGGCCAATAGGCGGAACCCCGCCAGAAGCAACCGCCAGCGCATATTGCCTCAAGGACGGAAACTGATGCCACTTTTTGGTCGGGTCCCCCAAAATCCATTTGATCGCACCAGTGTCATAATCAAGGCAAATCACAAAATTCTCACGACTGGAAACAATTAGAGAATTATCGCTTGCCCTATAAGCTGCCGAGTTGTGATGAAACCAATCGCTAGGACTCCCTAGGACCGTCCAGACAAACTGGCTTGGGTCGTCTCCACCGGCCGTCATCGCCGCGCTAATGATGCCAGCAAGGTCCCACGTTTTTAGCACGTTGCCGTCCTTATCCACCTCTATATTCAGCGACGTCACGTAACTCTGATTACTCGCATCCAAAATCATCCCATATTTCCCGTAATCAATATTGTGATCGAATGCAGTGACACCGATACTCCCATACCTAGTCGGCAACACCCGAACCGTGCCGTCAAGTTCGTCTCGGATTAACTGTGATTCTGCGATATAGACGGCGTTATCGAAAAATGCGGAAGGACCGCCATTTGTCGTTCCAACCCAGCGAATCGCCCCATCGGTATCGATTATTGTGGGCGAGTTAGGGCAACGGCCCTTAACTAGAATGTAATCATAGCTTAAACTGGCATCTTGTGTCCGTGCTTGCAAGACTGTTGGATTGTTGAATCCGCAAGGATCAACATAGTTACTTGTAGTTATCACGACACTATCCTGTTGGACCGACTGATCATTGAAAGTATAAGTTAGAGTGACATTATTGGCGTAATTTGCGTAGAGTCCAAATATTGGCAGCGTTATCTGCCCAGTTTGCGGCGAATTCACATAACCTCTGCTCGCAAGATAACCAATGGAGTAAGTCGCAGAGAGTGCTCGGGTGACGGATCCCATCGTGGGCGTAATCGTAAATTGTATGCTGTTGAGAACGCTTGGATCGCCGACGCTCAAAGTCAGCAGACTTATAAATGGGGTGCGCCCAGCCTGTTGGCCGATGATAGGAAATGGCGTTGGTGTTGGAGTCGGGGTTGGACTTGGTGTCGGAGTTGGAGTTGGAGTCGGAGTCGGAGTCGGAGTCGGGGTTGGAGTTGGTGTCGGAGTGGGAGTGGGAGTGGGAGTGGGAGTAGGAGTTGGAGTGGGAGTAGGAGTAGGAGTAGGAGTAGGAGTAGGAGTAGGAGTAGGAGTAGGAGTGGGAGTGGGAGTAGGAGTGGGAGTAGGAGTAGGAGTAGGAGTAGGAGTAGGAGTGGGAGTGGGGGTGGGAGTGGGAGTGGGAGTGGGAGTAGGAGTGGGTATTGGCGCTACGACCAGGTATTTCGAATCGCTAGGGATGCCGTTAGTAAAGACGGTCACCAGGGCTGGGCCCCCAGGAAAATTATTGACCGTGGTCGAAGTAAAAGAGGTATCGGACCACCCGACTATTGGATCCACCGGGAGAAAGGCGGCCTGGCTGTTGTCCATGTTACGCAGTTGGACCAACGGGTAATTAGTCGATGAGTCCTGATAGTTTCCACCGGAAGCTTGCGAGATTCCCTGGAAGCGCGAGCCCCCGACCGTGAGGGTGTTGCCCAATATGAGGGGCGAAGTCGCAGTGGCGATCTGCGGCTGCCAGTCAGGCCTAACAAATCCGAGCCCGACATCGTAGAGTTCCGCGCTGGCGATAATATTGTTGCTGCTATCAAGTCCAGCGGCAACGAGGACGGTGCCGTTGCGCAGCAAGGTCGCCGTGTGCCGATAACGGGCGGTGTTGAGGTTGCCTGTGGCCGTCCACGTTCCACTCGCCGGGTCGTAGAGTTCTGCGCTGCCGATCGCATGGTTGCTGCTATCTTCTCCCCCTACAACGAGGACCATGCCGTTAGGAAGCAAGGTCGCCGTGTGAATGTAGTGTGCGGTGTTGAGGTTGCCCGTGGCGGTCCAGCTCCCGCTCGCCGGGTCGTACAGTTCGGCGCTGGCGATAGCATGGTTGCTGCTATCTTGTCCCGCGGCAACGAGGACCATGCCGTTGGGCAGCAAGGTCGCCGTGTGCACTTGGCGGGCGGTGTTGAGGTTGCCTGTGGTCGTCCAGGTCCCGCTCGCCGGGTCGTACAGTTCCGCGCTGGCGGAAAAGCCCGCTGCAACGAGAACCATGCCGTTAGGCAGCAAGGTCGCCGTGTGAATATAGTGTGCGGTGTTGAGGTTACCCGTGGCGGTCCAAGTCCCGCTCGCCGGATCGTACAGTTCCGCGCTCACGAGAGAAGATTGATAGGTATCAGAACCGCCTGCAACGAGGACCATGCCGTTGGGCAACAAGGTCGCCGTGTGATTAGAGCGTGCGATGTTGAGGCTGCCCGTGGCCGTCCAGGTCCCGCTCGCCGGGTCGTACAGTTCCGCGCTCGTGAGAGCATTGAAACCGCTATCACGTCCCCCTGCAACGAGGACCATGCCGTTGGGCAGCAAGGTCGCCGTGTGCCCAAAGCGTGCGGTGTTGAGGGTGCCCGTGGCCGTCCAGGTCCCGCTCGCCGGGTCGTACAGTTCGGCACTCGCGAGAACGCCGCCATTATTACCGCCTGCGATAAGCACGTTGCCGTTAGGCAGCAAGGTCGCCGTGTGTCCACCGCGGCCGATGTTAAGGCTGCCCGTAGCAGTCCAGGTTCCGCTCGCCGGGTCGTACAGTTCCGCACTCGCGGTAGCGCTGTTGCTGCTATCAATTCCCCCTGCAACGAGCACCTTGCCGTTGGGCAGCAAAGTCGCCGTGTGAAAACCGCGGGCGGTGTTGAGGTTGCCCGTGGCCGCCCAAGTCCCGCTCGCCGGATCGTACACTTCCACACTCGCGAGAGCGCCGCCACTATTAGTGCCCCCTGCAACGAGCACCTTGCCGTTGGGCAACAAGGTCGCCGTGTGATCATAGCGTGCGGTGTTGAAGCTGCCCGTGGCCGTCCAGGTCCCGCTCGCCGGATCGTACAGTTCCGCGCTCACGAGAGCGCCGCCATTATAACCCCCTGCAACGAGGACCACGCCGTTGGGCAACAAGATCGCTGTGTGCACCTGGCGGGCGGTGTTGAGGTTGCCCGTGGCAGTCCAGGTCCCGTTCGCCGGGTCGTACAGTTCCGCACTCGCGAGAGCGCCGCTGCCGTCAAATCCCCCCGCAACGAGGACCTTGCCGTTGGGCAGCAAGGTCGCGGTGTGCCTATAGCGTGCGGTGTTGAGGCTGCCCGTGACAGTCCAGGTCCCGCTCGCCGGATCGTACAGTTCCGCCCTCGCGAGAGCAGTGAGATTGCTATCAGAACCCCCTGCAACGAGAACCTCGCCGTTGGGCAACAAGGTCGCCGTGTGAGCATAGCGGCCCGTGTTGAGGTTGCCCGTGACAGTCCAGCTCCCGTTCGCCGGATCGTACAGTTCCGCACTCGCGGAAGCGCTGTTGCTACTATCTTGTCCCCCGGCAACGAGAACCTTGCCGTTGGGCAGCAAAGTCGCCGTGTGAAAACCGCGGGCGGTGTTGAGGTTGCCCGTGGCCGCCCAAGTCCCGCTCGCCGGATCGTACAGTTCCGCACTCGCGAGAGCGCCGCCATTATTAGTGCCCCCTGCAACGAGCACCTTGCCGTTGGGCAACAAGGTCGCCGTGTGATCACAGCGCGCAGTGTTGAGGTTGCCCGTCATGTTATATGTAAATGGGGCATCGCTGTTAGACAGTGTCGTTCCCAACAACAACAATGGGGCTGCGAGGAGAAGAGAAAGCTTAGCGCTGAGCCGCGGGAAACCCGCAGCGAGGAGGGACGGTGTTTTCATCTTCACCATCCTTCTCCGAGAATTGCGGGGCGAAGTTCTCGATGTGGTCTGAAATAGTGAAATGGAATTTGGATTGCTTTCAAATTGTTGACGCTAGATTTTTGAATTCACCGCAATCCAATTCCGCGCAGAACCATCCTCGCGAGGCGCTTTGAACAGCGGCCTCACTTCGGCTGACTCGGGGCTCCAGTTGGATCTGGAGATCGCGTAAAGCGGCTTTCCAGCGAAGGTGCAGCCCCACGAACTTTTCAGTCCGGCCGAAGATGCGTTGAAACGTCGGGTGACGTAATCAAGGGCGCTTTTACTAGGCCGCGAAAAATGCGTCAAGCTTAATTTTTCGGACAGCGATGGGCAATGGTTGCGCGCGCTGAGCTGGTTGTTGGCGAAGGGCGCGAGTCGGAAGCGATTGCCCGTTCCTGAGAATTCCAGCAGTCGTCGTGGCTTCTTAAACCGCTCAACGTCGATCTTGATTGCTGCGATGATGTTCCAATCGCTTTGATGCTGTTGCGACGATCACGCGCGAATCACCCTGATGGTGGCAGTCAGCGGCTGGAAGGCGCGACTTCTAATCACTAATCACGTATCACTATTCACTAATGCAGGACCGGTGAGGGAGGGATTATCCAAAGCTGCGCTTTGGCTCTGGAGTCAGATCCCGCAGTGGTGGGACTCGGCCAGCACTATAGCGATACGATTGACGGTCTGCGCGTCATCAACAACACCGTAATCCGCGGCCCTTATTGTTTCATCAACAACAGTCCGAACCACGACAAAAACATTGTGATCCTGCACAATTATTTCGATATCCAGAATCGCGTCGCCGGCGGCGCGAGTTATGGCGTGGGAAATACCGGCAACGGACTACAGGAAAATTGGCAGATCGACGACAACACCATTATCGAAGACGCGGTGCCGGGACACGGATACTACGAAGTCCGGGGCACTTCCGTTGGCGGTTCCTACCGCAACGTCGGCATCTATCGAAACATCGTCCAATGCACCAACTCAAATTACGCCGTAGGACCCCACCGCAGCGGAAACCGCGATGCTCAGGGCCACGTCGTTCCGGGATCGGAAGATAATCTCGCCGTAATCGCTTGAGGCTCGATTGTTTTTCGCCGCGCCGTTGGAAGGGCTGAAATCTCTTTCAGTTCTCGAATGATCGCATTGCATTTGCCAATTACCACGAACGGAAAAACAAGCCATGTGATGGTGATAAAGAGTGCCAAAAAAGCGGTAGCTATCCCGATTCCCACCACGCCGAACGCGCCCAATAGGTTATGGATGATTGATTCCGCGCTCTTTGCAGGTCGGGGCGTCTGAGAGTCCATCCCGACGCCAACCCGTTGTTGCTGCGCAGCGGACGAAATCGGATCTGGCCCGGTCGAATTCCCCACCACAACCGGTTGCGCAACCTCGTCTTCCTTTCGGCCTTGCTTTGAATCGAGTGGATACTGCGCCTGGACCGCTGCCGGCATTTCCGTCCAGGCCACGTGCGCAATCCCGCTATCGTGCTCGATCACAAACTCGCCATCAGAGAAGTTTGCGATCCTGGCGTGATGGAGGATGCGGCCGTTGTTTAGCGAGATGTCCTGCTCATTGGTGGCCGCAGCGGCTAAACCTGCCAGGAGAAAATATGCAAATACGCAAGTACGCTTCTTCATGCCTTCCTAGTGGCATGGTCCATGCCAAAAGAGGGTCGCTAGCGTAAAGAAACGTGAAAGTTTTCTCCGTCTGAACGGTGATAGAATGACCAAATCGGCAAAAAGATCGACATCCCGTTTCTCCACTCTATTCCGCAAGATTAAGGCTAAGAATCAAGACGGTGAGGGAGGGATTCGAACCCTACCACGTGGCGGCGAGAATGCACTCGCTGTCGTCGCTACGAGGGAAACGGCGCGCTAACGAAAGTTCGAAATGTCAGCGAACGACACGAAATGCTGCCAAAATCGGCACGTTTTGGCACGTTATCACGCAATCGGCTGAATAACGTTAAAGGCGACGGTGGCAATTGTGCAGCAGGCTGCTGCACAATTGTATCGCGGATTTTTGGAAAGCATTCCTCAGACTTTCTGCGCGGACTGAATCCACAATCGAAAGAATCGATCGGTGATTAGAAACGAGCTGTTGTCGCGGTCAATGACATCTCTGGCCAGGAGTGATTCGACCGCTCGTTGTGCGTTCGATGCGGAGCTCAGTCCGTACCGGCTGATGAATTCTCCGGCGAAAACTTTAACTCCCGCGGCTTCGCTTGCGAGCCCCTTAAGGAATCTTTTCTGGGGAAGCGTCAACGACTCCCACAATGTCGTGTAAGCATAAGCTTCCCGGTCCAATAGCAACTTTACCGCTGCGCGAATTAAGTCTGGCGTAACGGCCGCTTTGCGTTCGCACAATTCCCATAGCGCGTGACAAAGATGCTGAGTGTAAAACGGGTGTCCCTGCGTCATATCGCAGATCCGATGAATCTGCTCCTCATCGATGCGCTTTTCCGCGTCGGAAAAGTGTTGTTGAATGAATGGTTGCCAGTGTTTTTCTGCAATCGGACCGAGCGGATAATGACCGCCGGCTCGGTAGAGTGGACGGTTCTTATCTAGGACCATCTTCTGGATCAGATGTTTGCGGCTACCGAGAAAAATGTAGCTCACCCGGCGGTGCTTCTGAATTACGCTTCGCAGCTTCCGCTCCACGCGATCAGTGCCGTATTCGAGAATTTGCTGAAATTCATCGATCACCATTGCAACCTGTGGGCCATTTTTCGCCGCGATGCGCGCGGGTGTCTCGAGGACTTCTTCGAGGATCGGCTCGATCCGGGCGTTCTTGGCAAGGCCAAAGTTCAAGCTGGGTTTCCCTTCCTCGTCGACTGTTATGCTCGGCGATAAGTTGCCAAAAAACCTCTTTGCCGTCTCCAGCGCTTTTTCCACTGTGGAGCTCATCGATTCACTAATGGCGCGCGCGACCGCAGGCACAAAAGTCGCCTCACTATCTGTTGGCCATAGATCGACGTACGCTGATACGAAGTTTTTGCGCGGCAGCTTGTCGAGGGTGGCGCGCACCAGGGATGTCTTGCCGTAGCGCCGCTCGGAGAACACAAACAGCTTCTCCGCGTTCTCCATGGCGCGCCGTAGATCTGCGAGTTCCTGCTTCCGGTTGCAGAAGGCGTCACCGCTGACCACACCGCCGTATTGGAATGGGTTCCTCACATTACGCAGTTTGCGTTACGCATGTTGCGTAATACACCCGGGCTCTGGCCTCTCGTAAAGCGAAATCTCGCTGCCCTGTTCGTCCAAGCCGACTTCAATCGCGCCCAGAGGCTAACGATTTGGCATTCGGTTTTTACGGGAGCGCGAGCCGGAGTATCCGGCGTACTCGCGGAGTTTGATGACGCCTGGATAGGTCTGCTTCAAGATCTCTTTCATCCGCGGCGTGCGCATGAGGTCTTGAAAGAATGGCTGCTCAATGGCGCCTCCCTTGATGATTCGCTCCAAGTGGCGAATCGCATCGTAGGCCGAAGCTTTGGCAATGGCTCTGCGAAAGCAGCTGATTCGGTACGGATCGTTAGGGTGCCATCGCGCACCGTTTGCCGCGAGAATTTCTATGCAACGCAGCGCAGCCTCGGTCCGGGAATAATCTCGAAATAATGAATCCAAGCTCCATTCGAACGAGGAGAAAGCCCAGCGCATTGCGTTATCTTCACCAGCTGCACTCCGCAAGTCAGCACCCAGTTTGATGAGAAATTCGAGGAGCTCAGGATTGGGCCAAAGACAGTATTCATTGATCAGCGCGGTCACATCGTCTCGCGCCGGATCAATCCCGATCTTCTTAACGACATCGAACTGACCGCGGCGCACCGCCGCGACCAGCCCAGTCTCTAGATCCTCTTCGTCGACATCTGAATCGTCCATCTTGGGTACCGGCAGCCGGGGATCAGCTCCCGCCCGCCGTTCGTATGTGTTCATGAAAACACTTGATTATTTGAATACGTTTGTGATACAACGGCCTAATGAGCAAAGCCAGGGTTCCCGTCCTGATTCTCGTCCGCGTTTCGACTGTCGAACAGGAAACCGACCGCCAGATTTCTGAGCTGCGGACATACGCCAAGACAAAGGGCTACGATATCATTGAAGTTTGCCGCGAGACGGTCTCGGGAACTGCCGATGGCGACGAACGCCACGGATTGAGGCGGGCAGAAGCTCTCGCCCTCGAAGGCAGAGTGAAAAAGGTGTTGGTGCATGAGATTTCGCGCCTCGCTCGAAGGAATAGCGTTGCTCATCACTTCGTTGAGACGCTTGAGGAGTCTGGGGTCTCTCTTTATTGGCATGCTCAGGGAATCGAAACGCTTTTGCCGAACGGGAAGCGCAACCCAGCCGCGGGGATCATGCTCGCGCTACTCGCCGAGATGGCGCGAAGCGAAGTTGAGCTGCTGCGGGAGCGTATTAATTCGGGACTCAGAGAAGCGCGCCGCAAAGGGGTGAAACTGGGCCGACCGAAGGGGACGACTCTCGATCGCAAGGTATTTCTGCAAAAACACAAGGATGTGCTGCGTCAGTTAAAGGCTGGACAGTCGGTGCGCAACGCCGCAAAGATTACCGGCAGGGGCGTTTCGACAGTTCAGCGCGTAAAGCTGGCGCTCGCGGCGTAAACCATCATTATGAAAAGCAAATTGATCTGGCCGCTCGTTTTCGGCGTGTGCGCAGGTGGAGCGCTGTGGATGCACTCGATTGCGCCAACTTCAGCTCAGAGTGCGCCTGCCGTGCCCAATCCAGCCCCACCGATTCGACCTACTTCACCGCCGCCCATCACGCCGAACCCATTACCGCCACGTCCCCCTTTACCGTTCCCGACGATTTCTCCAACAAAGCCAACTTCACCAACGCCACTGCCGACGCCGATTCCCTGAATCCTGGTTGAGGTCGATGAGTGTTCGGAGGCGATTCGCGTTTGCGGGCGCGAGCACCGGGGGGCCGCGATAATCGGCCAAATGGCCGGTTCGTCGCGATCGTGACGGGGAGTGCCGCGTAAAAGGAGGGTTGGGTTAAGCCAATAGCGCGATGAACCCGACCGCGCGCCCGCTGCCGGCTCGGCCACCATGATCGGGTTAAGCGATTGCGCGGATGGGTTAAGCTGTTTTACCAAGTGACAGTGGCTGAGGGGATTTCATTGGGAAAATGCGTGTGGCTCAAGCGTTAGCGACTGCGTGCTCGCCGCCCTCCGACCAGTACAAACCTTCGTTTCCGAGCTTCGCTAGTTTTGGCGACCGCCCAGATCGAATCAGAAAAACCTTGTCATTTTGTCATAATTATGAGAATTGTCGATAGTTACCAGCTTTACTGCATGGAAGCTATCCCTCCTTTCCTTGCGCCCGTTGCCTCGGTCGGTAGCGCCCCCATCATGTCTGCTCGCGTGCTAAGAACGAGGAAAAAAAATCTTCTCGCTCGGGAGCCCGCGCGCTCTCGGGTGCTGCGTTGCGCGTCCTCGCTAAAAGCAACTGCCTTCGTGTGTCGTCGCGGTTCCCGTTTTCGGACTGTCACCAGCCGCTCTTTGGTCCTTCTGCCGCTGATGATAAGGCCTCCAACATCACCTGGCGGGATACGTCGTACCTCAATGGCGCCCGCATCACTTATGCGCCTGACAATTTGAACCGCATCTCACGCCGGGATATATATCTTGGCGAGACCGACATTTCCTGGGAAACTTATGGCTACGACCCCATGAGCCGGCTCCAGAGCGTTGATCGCGACGATAACAGTTCCGATTCGTTTGGCTATTATTTGGACGGTGAGCTTAACGTAGCGCAATACTCGGCACCAACCCCGACTCCAACCCCGACCCCGACTCCGACTCCAACCCCGACCCCGACTCCGACTCCAACCCCGACTCCAACACCAACTCCAACGCCCACTCCAACCCCAACTCCTGGGCCACCAACAGCAACGGCTGCAACCAACGTGACCAGCAGCAGCTTCACAGCACATTGGAGTTCCGTGACCGGAGCGACCAGTTACCGCCTTGACGTCGCCACAAACGGCAACTTTACGATTCTCTTTCTCAGCAATTTGAATGTTGGCAATGTTACCAGCCACAACGTGACGGGGCTCAACGCGGGCACAAATTACTGGTACCGGGTTCGCGCGTATAACGGCGGTGGACAAAGCGCTAACTCCAACATAATCATGGTGACGACCAGCCCGATGTCGCAGGTGGCGGCGGTGGACTTTACGCTCGGAGGGGGCTACCCAGAACCGATGCAGGTCGGAATGACAACCGCAACCTCTGGCGCGACCATCTTTTACACCCACGGGCTAAATCCTAATAATATTCCCAATCCCACCCACAGTGGCGGGACCCCTGGGACTGGAACCTTCGTTTATAGCCCTTACGTTATTGTCCCTCCCGGTCAGAGGTGGTACTTCAGGGCGCTAGGTTATAAAGCGGGGATGACGGATTCGGTGATTACCGATCCCCCGTTTGAAGCCGACAATACTCAGCCACATATGCCAGAGAGCGTGCGGAGTGTGACCTATAACCTCGACCGAGCGGGCAACCGCAGCGGGTCGAACGGCGTCGTGGACAACGGCGTCCCTACTAGCTACACGCTCAACAATGTTTTGAATGAGTACAACGGTGTTGGAACCGATACAGTGACCAATGGGGACCAGCAAGGGGGCGAGCACGAGATTGTGGCTTACCAGAACAGCTACACCTACATCAATGACACCCATCTGGTTTCAGTCAACAACACTTATTACCAATTGGCCTACGATGCCCTGGGCCGGTGCGTGAGCAGGACACTCACAGGCGTTGGAACCACCTACTACTTCTATGATGGCGAGAAACCGATCCAGGAGACTGGCGCCGTCTTGGCAAGCACGGTTTACGGGATCGGGGTTGATGAACCAGTGATCCGGTTCACTCCCAACTACATTTATTACTTCTACCAGGACCACGAAGGCAGCGTCACCCACGTGCTCAGCGGCTCGACGCTGGTGGAGCAATACCGGTACGATGCATTCGGCGCGCCGACGATCAAAGATGGTAATGGAACCGTGCTCACGCAATCAGCGATCGGCAATCGCTTCATGTTCACGGGCCGTGAATGGGCCCCAGCGAACTTGGGCTTCTACGATTACAGAGCCAGAGCCTATCATCCGGGCTTAGGCCGGTTCATGAGCGAAGACCCGAAAGTCTTCGATGCCGGCGATTACAACCTGTTCCGCTACTGCCACAACGATCCCGAGGATCTGACCGATCCAATGGGACTGGAAGGCACGGACCAGACTCCGACTCCTCGCTCACAGGAGCAACTGTCGGTGATCCAACAGTGGCGGCAGGCAGAGAATCTCCGGCACGCACTCGGGTGGTCGGGAGGGGCCATTGCCATGGGCCAAGTCAATTTCGCCATCGGCCAGTTGTCGCAGGCGGTAGCACAAACGGTCTATGCCGTTAAGGCATCTCTTCAATATGGGGACAAAATGACAGGCGGCCCTGAGTATCGGGCATTTTTGCAGAGCTATAATACATGGCTAGAAAATAATCGAGCAACATTGCCGCCCTTGGCACAGAATGTTCTCAAAGCCATGGATGCATCCGGCGGAATCGGTATCGGTGTGCCAGTTGCAGGAGTCACCGGAACGACGTATCTATATCAAAAAGTGGGAGCGGTCGGCGAGCACCTCAAGTTTGGGATTACCAACAATCCGGCAACAAGGTACAGTGCGGCTCAATTGAATGGCGGGCAATTGAGAATCATTGGCCAAGGCCAGCGGTCAGAGATGCTAGGGTTGGAGAGGCAGTTGCACGAAACTTTGCCACTCGGGCCAGAGGAGCGGCAATCATTCTATATTGATAGGCAAGTAGAGAGCGGCTTGAGGTCACCTCCGTACTAACCAATTTACCATTTACGATGAAATACCAATTGATCTTACAATTCCCAGCTTCGTCCATCAGCGACTACGATGCCATGATTGAGCTTGAGGAAAGGATTATCGAGGATCTTGGCGATGTCGGCGAGGTAGACGGACATGACGCCGGCTCAGGGGAGATGAATATCTTCGTTCTCACCAACCGTCCGAAGCTTGCTTTCGAACGAGTGAAGAACGTAGTCCGCACGAGCGACCTCATGCCGGTCCTGAAAGCTGCCTACCGAGAGGTTGGAGAAGACGAGTTTAGCATTCTGCATCCGGAAGGCCTCAACCGATTTTCCGTTGCGTAGCGCCAGCCATCTGGGTGGCAAAGTGGGGTCAGGTAACATGGAAAGCAGTTTGGGTTTGGTGTCGACGTAGGGCAAACGACACCGAACGGAGGCTGCTGTGCTCAGTACACAGAAAATATCCTCTGGTCGTTCGGCTAAAATTGAGAGTGCTGGCCTGATTCCATGCCACCCCGCTGCCCGAGTAAAATTCTGTCGGGGTGACCGGGCTGGTCGGCATAGCACCGTAGTGCGTAAGCAAAATCTCAACGGTTCATGGCTATTGCCAGTCTCTCTTGCGAACAATGCCGGCAATCAGGGGCGGCCTAACGAGCGAATTCGTCTGTCAGTCAGAGATTGCGTCGGGAAAGGGAAATACTGGTCAGGCATCAGTTCTTCACAGCGTAGAATTCACGCGCGATTGACAAGGGCGTTCAAAAAAGGGGGTGAAACTGTTCCGAGGGAGAATCAATGGATTATTTGGCGTTCATAAAACATTCGTTTAATGAACAAGTTCGTGTCCGCCGAGGTCGACGGCCCCCCGAGCACGCGTCCGTGTCCACGATCACCGCTCCGCGCGAAGAGCCGGAGAATCACCGCGGCGGCGATTGAATCACGGGACCATTCGCCACGCAAGAGCCTCCGTTCGCGACCATTACCGTTCCCCCGCCGCCGCTCTCCGTCAACGTCGCCGCGATTTGCAGGGTGGCAGTAGGCGTTGTGCTGTCCAGGTTGATGGTTCCCGTCGCCGTCCGTGATTGGCCGGCCGCGAGTTGGACGGCATTCAGCGCGACGCTGAAGGCGCCGAGCCGCACGATCGTCGAGCTCCCGGAGTGCGTCACTTTGAAGGTCGAGCCGTTTCCAGTCTGGCTGTTCCATACGTTGAACCAGCTCGAATCCGAGTCGTCGAAGCTGACCTCGATGTCGGGCAGCGCCGTGAGCGACGGCGTCGTTCCGGTCGTGGGCGTGACCGACAGCGTGAGTTGAGCGTTGCCGTTCGACGTAGTTCCATTGGTGAGCGGATACACGCAGGGACTGACGAACTCGATGTTACGCTGCGCGACCTGGTTTGAGTCCGGAGCGTCGAAGTTGTTCGGCGGCGCCGCCTCGCTGTCGGCTTCGATGGACGCGAGGATGCACTTGTGACCGTTGCCGAGGCCGGTCGTCGGCGCAGTGAACTGGAGCGGACCGATGAGCGCTGCGCCTCCCGTCGGAGCGGTGACGCCGGTCGGGCCTCCGTTGGGGCCGACGTATTGCCCGCCTGTCACCGGAGTCCACTGAACCGAGAGCGCCGAGGGGTCGGCCAGGTACACGAGCGCCTTCACGCCCGTGACGTCGTTGCAGCCGAGATCGTTGTGTACGCGAACCCAGATATCGAACGAACCTCCGGGCGTGAGGATCGTCTCGGTGGAGACCGAGTTGAGATCGACCGGCGTACCGTGCGGCACGAGGAAGATGTCGGGGCTCTCCCAAAAGACCTGGTTTCCCAGGTTCGACGGTGTCGCGCCGTAGTCGGTGTTGTTGTCGCGCACGTACGCGTGGTTCGTCCCCAGACAACTTCCCGACGTCGTGGCCCTCATGTTGGTCACGACCAGATCCGAATTGGGAAAGCTCACCGAAGGGGAACCGATTGCCGTCAAGTTGTTCGTCTCGACGGTGCCGGTGCCGCCAACGAACGCGCTCGCGTTCGGCTGGAGTGTGGGTGGCGCGCAGACCGGGCTCGTCCCGTCGGTATCGCCCGGGCACGTCGAAGCGACGGCCCGAGAACAAAGCCATTGCCGCCGCCCGACTTCAGTGACTTGTTGTAGGAATTGTTGTAAGTTTCGCCTTGCTTGCCGGTGTTTTACCTTGGAACCGGTGAGGGAGGGATTACGCACCCTGCTAGTGCATCCAAAAGTGTGCCCGCATATAGATTTCCCTCTCGCGCCTTGCAAGGCGCGGTGAGGGAGGGATTCGAACCCTCGGTGCCCTTTTGAGGCACGGCGCTTTAGCAAAGCGCTGCTTTCAACCACTCAGCCACCTCACCAAATTGGCTGCGAGAATATGAGGTGGATGGGATGCTCGTCAAACAAGAGGCGCTAATGCAGGTTGTAGGGGAAGCTGATAGCTTCCCATTCCAAACGCGGGACGCTGACAGCGTCCCCTACAAAAAAATGATTTCTGAAGACGAAGCCCGGACTAGAATTCTCGAGAAAATCCAAGCGAGGCCGAGCCGCCTGGTGTCGCTTTCGCAGGCGCTGGGTTGTTTCGCGGCGGAAGATTGCTTCGCACGATTGCCGCTGCCGAATTTCGACAATTCGGCGATGGATGGTTATGCCGTCGTCGCTAGTTCCTGTGCTCGAGGCAAACGATTACGCGTCGTTGGAGAGCAGCCCGCTGGTTTGGATCGACATCTTCGTGTGTCGCCGGGTGAAGCGGTCCGCATTTTCACCGGCGCTCCGGTGCCGGGTGGAGCGGATGCGGTCGTCATGCAAGAAGATGTCACGCGCGAAGGAAACGAGATTGTTCTAAATGCAGGGGTCGACGCTGGCGAGTTTGTGCGACGTCGCGGCTGCGATCTCGGCGAAGGGCAGAAGATTCTCGCGGCCGGCGAGCGCATTCGCGCGGCGACCCTGGCCTTGCTGGCGTCGCAAGGTTTGGGTGAGATCACGGTCGGCGGCGAAGTTGACGCAGCGATCATTTCCACCGGCGACGAGCTCGTGAAATTCGGCGAACAATTAAAGCCGGGTCAGATTTACGAAAGCAATTCGATGCTGTTGCAAGCGCTGCTGCAAAAATGCCGCGCAATTGTTCAGTCAGTTCAAAGCTGCCGCGATGATGACGATTCGTTGGGCCAGGCACTTCGGTCGGGCATTAGGAATCGTGTTTTGATTATAAACGGCGGCGTGTCTGTCGGTGAACACGATTTGGTTCAAGCCGCCCTGCGCTCGCTCGGCGCCGAGATCGACATCTGGCGCGTGGCCATCAAGCCTGGCAAACCATTTCTCTTCGGTCGCATCGGCGAATGCGCGGTCTTTGGTTTGCCGGGAAATCCCGTTTCGGCTTTCGTGACGTTCTTGCAATTTGTTCGGCCGGCGATCTTAAGAATGATGGGCGCGACCGATTTGGATCTGCCGAAGGTGCCGGCAAAGTTGCTTGTCGATCTTAGAAACGATGGCGAACGCCCGCATTACATTCGGGGAAAACTTGAGAACGGGAATTTCACTCCGGTAGGCCGTCAGGAGTCGCATGCGCTTTTCGGTTTAAGCCAATCAAATGCGTTGCTTTCGCTGGCCGTCGGCGAATCGCAGAAACGGGGCGCGCTTGTCGATGTTGCAATCTGGAATTGAGCCGCTCCTTTTCGCTGAGCCTGTTTGACAGCCCACGCACCCATTTTAGTTTAAGCGCGTTGAACACAGGAACCGCCATCACTTTTACACGAATTTCAAGGGACGAGATTCGTGCGGATGCGGAGCGGCTTTCTCACATCGTGATGGAGATGCAGCGCTGTTTCGTGCTGCATTTGTGCAAGGAACTCGCGCCGGGCAACGTCTCTTTCCCGCAATTTTTTCTGCTCGCTTATCTCGATCAAAAGGAAGTGCTCACCATGTCGGCCATCGCCCAGAAAATGGGGCATACCACGGCGGCGGCGAGCGGGCTGGTGGCGCGGCTTGAAAACCTCGGCCACGTGGTTCGTTCTGTCGCACGAGAGGACCGGCGCAAGGTGATGGTTTGCATCACCCCGAAAGGTTCGGCTCTCGTCCGGCGAATCCGTGAGGAGATGGTTGGCAATCTGATGAAGATTATGGAACACCTAACGCCGGAGGAACAAAAGGCGTGGCTGCATATCTACAGCAAAATCTATGATTACTGCCAATCGAAATGATTTTTATCTATTGGCCGGCGGTGTTATCACACCAAGGTAAAAAGCGCGCATTTTGAATCTACGCGCCTAGATTACGCATCTAATCTCTCGGACTAAATCTTCTTGATGGGAAAATATTTTGTAATCTCCGGGTTCGCCGCCGCGATCATTCTTGCAAGCTTGGTGGCACGCGCCGGCGCTGGTGAAGGATCGACATCGACAGGCGGTGGTACATCTTCTTCAGGCAAGGTTCCCACGTTTACACTCGACCAAGCGATCCTGACGGCGCTCCAGCGCAATCCGACTCTCCTCATCGCGGAACAAGAGATCAAACGGACCAAAGGCGTCATCATTCAAGTCCGAGCGCAGGCCCTGCCGAATATCTCAGCAAGGGGAAATTTCGACTGGACCGATCCGAATTTAATTGGCGCCCGAATATTCGGAAATACGACCGGGACAACTACAACGCCCGGTACGGGCGGCGGTGCGGCATCGTTTGTTGAGTCAGTACCGTCGCAAGGCCGCGAGGTTCAGGCACCACTGGCCGCTCCGTCACCGACACCAAGTATTAGCAGTAATCAGGCGAGCGATGTCTCCTACTCCATTAGCGTTGTTGGAACGCAGCTGATTTTTAACGGCACCACTTACCCGCAGATCCGTGGGACGTTCTTTCAGCGAGACAGCGCCTACTTCGGGTTCCGTAATGTTCTGGACCAATTGCTCGCGACCGTGAAAACACAGTTCTACCAGGTAATCCTCAATCGCGAGCTCATCAAAGTGCAGGAGGAATCGGTACATCTGTTGGAAAGTCAGCTGAAGGACCAGCAGAATCGGTTCGAAGCCGGAACGGTCCCGCGGTTTAACGTGCTCCAGGCGGAAGTGGCCCTCTACAATCAGCTTCCGCTATTGATCACCGCGCAAAATAATTATCGCATCTCGAAGATCACTCTGGCCAAGACACTCGGCCTCGATTTCCAGCCAAGGCACGGTGAAAGTCCGCCGCTGGAAGTCATCGGCGAAATGCCATACAATCCGCGAAAAATTTCGTTAGTCGATGCGATCGAGCTTGGAAAAGAGCGGCGCCCGTTTCTTAAACAGGCGAGGGCAAACGTCTTGAACCAGAAAGAGCAACTGCACGCGGCAGCCGGCCAGTGGCTCCCAACCATCACCACGACCGGGGGCGGCGAATGGGTCAGCTCGCCCACGAATTCCAGTTGGCACGATATTTCCAAAGGTTGGATCGCAACTGTCCAGGGCAGTTTGCCAATCTGGGACAGCGGCGCGATCGCTGGCCAGGTCTTACAACAGCGCGCCCTTCTTTCGGAGGCCAAAGATAGTTACGACGATGACGTTCGGCAGGTGGAGCTGGAAGTGCAGACTGCGTATTCAAATTTGCTGCAGAACCGCGAACTTATTAAGAGCCAGGTGAAAAACGTGGAAGAGGCTGAGGAAGCGGTTCGGCTGGCCAAGGCCCGGCTCGACGCCGGCGCGGGGGTGCAGCTCGATGTTCTCAACGCCCAGGTCCAGTTGCTCACGGCGCAATCGACGCAGTTGCAGGCCCTCTTTGGATACAACTCGACATTGGCGGAATTCGACCGCGCGACCGGTGCACAGAGCACCTATCACGAGATGTTCTCCGACCTGGCGCCACACGCGACGCGATCTAAAACCTATAACACCAGCAGCGACGTGGACGCGGAAGGAAAGCCAAAACACAGCGACGATAACGCGCTGCAAATTCCGGCTGGAAGATCCCGAACTTCATATTCTAAATAAGCTCAACCCAAAATTTCAAACCGGTCGCAAAGCTTTGGGATTTGATGATTGGAGTTTCATTGGGATTTGGATCTTGGGATTTGGGATTCAGATTCAAAATGACGCAGCTTCCATTCGAACAATTTTCCGCGCTCAACGCGGTTGGAATCTGTCGTCACGTTTTCACGCAAAGAACTCCAGGAATCGACGTCTCCCACGACAAGGTTGAAGCGTTAAGGTGCCTGGACTGGGCGCATCGCGAAATTCGGCGCGCAACCGGCGTTAGCGAGTGGCCGGTGCTTACGGCTGAGCAGGTTCACGGCGACCAAATTGCGATTGTCGCCGAACCCGGCCAAGCCGGGCAGCTCCTTCAACAGAAATCAGCCACTGATCGTAGCGACACAAATAGAGGGAGATGGGCGACCCAGCCGATTGATCCAATCGGCTGGCCTTCAGGCGCAACGCGGGTGGATCTACCGATTGAATCCGACGCGCAGTTCGCTGGCTGCGACGGTATCATCACGAATCAGAGAGAAGTGGTGCTTGGTATTCACGTGGCCGACTGTTGCGCGGTTTACATTGTCGACCCAGAGAAACCGGCGATTGGCCTCGTGCACTCGGGAAAAAAAGGCACGGAACTCGGCGTGGTCACGAATGCCATCGCGCAAATGAAAGCGCATTTCGGATCGAATCCGGCCGACCTTGTCGTGCAACTCAGCCCGTGCGTACGTCCGCCGCATTACGAAGTCGATTTCGCCGCAAAAATTATCGGGCAATGTCGTGCGCAAGGCGTAAAGCAAATCCACGACAGCGGCGTCTGCACAGCGTGCCATCCCGATCTTTACTATTCTTATCGCGCCGAAAAAGGAAAAACCGGCCGCATGCTCGCGCTGCTCGCGCTCCTGTAGTCGCGTTTCTGTGAGACGCGTGGCGCGCGCGCCTTGCAAACACATCAGCGCCACGCTTCGCACAGCGAAAGCGGCTACAAATCGGCGCCGCGTTTGTACGGGCAGATGCCGCGCTTTTTTGCTGCCGCGACAAACGCAAAAAATTCTCGGGCCGGTGCGCCAAATTTCGTCGTGGCGGCTTTTTCGAGTGCCTGCGAGATGTTCAGTCCGCTTGTGTAAAGCAATTTGAACGCATTCTTAATTTCATTTCGATCCTTCGGGCTAAATCCAGCGCGTCGCAGCCCGACGACGTTCACGCCAAAAACAGAATTGCGTTCCGCCGCGACCACGAACGGCGGCAGGTCCTTTCCAAACGCGGAGCTGCCTTGCACCATCACGAGCCGACCAACGCGCATGTGTTGGTGAAAGGTCGATCCACCGCCGAGAAAAGCCTGATCATCGACCCGAACATGTCCCGCAAGCAGACAATTGTTCGCAATGATCACGTTGTTGCCGATCTCGCAGTTGTGCCCGACGTGCGCGCCCACCATCAGGAAATTGTTGTCGCCGATCTTCGTTGCGCTGCCTTCGGCACTGCCGCGATGAATTGTACAGTATTCGCGAATGACGTTGCCGTTTCCAATCTGGATCTTGGTTTTTCTTTCCGGTGAAAACGAAAGGTCTTGCGGCGCGCCACCAATGATCACGCCGTGCCCGATGAAATTGTCGGCGCCGATCGCCACGCTTCCTTCAATGACCACATGCGATTGAATAACCGTGCCCGCCCCGACCGTCGCCTGCGAACCGATAACGGAATACGCCCCGATCTGGACATCGCTGCCGACTTGCGCGCCCGGATCGACAATTGCCGTTGGATGAATTTTCACAGCACGCCTGCTTCTTTGAAACTGAAATAACCGGCGCCTCGCTCGCTCGGCGAACCGATGATGATGTGGTCGAGCAGTTTGATTTGCAGCAATTCCGCGGCCTCCGCCAATCGTCTTGTTAAGCTGTGGTCCGTCTGGCTCGGTGACGGATCGCCGGAGGGATGATTGTGCACGACGATCACAGCGTAGGCGGAAGAGACCACCGCCGGACGAAACACATCGCGGGGATGGGCGATGCTCTCGTTCACACTGCCAATCGAGACTTCTTCGATGCGGATGAGATGATAGCGCGTGTCGAGCAGAATCACGCGCAACGATTCCTTGTGCAGTCGTCGCATCTCCGCACCGACGAGTTCGTTTGCCAGCTCGGGTGAGTCGATTTTTTGTTTCGACAATGTCTCGCGCGCCAAACGCTGCCCGAGTCCAAATGCCGCCACCAGCTGGACCGCTTTCGCGAAGCCAACACCACGAGTCTTTGCCAGTTCGTCAACTGTGCAGCGACTCAGGCCGGCCAGCGACCCGTAGCTTTTCAAGAGTTCGCGCCCCACTTCCACCGCGTTCGCGCCCACAACTCCGGTGCGCAGAAGAATCGCAATCAGTTCCGGGTCCGTGAGAGCGGCGGCGCCGTGCGCCGCAAGTTTCTCGCGCGGCCGCTCTTCCTGCGGCATCTCGCGAATTTTAATCTGCGACATTCCGCGCTCTTAAAGGTTTAGATCGACATCTGCGCAGTGTCGCTGCTCAAACACGCAACTGCTCGAGCATTTCCCGCAACGCTTCGCCCAGTCCCAAGAGCGCGTCGGTGTGCGCGTTGGAAGAGAGAGCTTCGATCCCGGCTTGTGCCTCGCGGATGAGATCGTTCCCGGCTGCGATCGACTCGCTGAGAGCGCCGTTGGTCGCGCGATTTTTCAAAAGCTCCGTCATTTCCTCACATTTTCCAGCGAGGATGAGCGTGCAACAGCGCTCGCGTTCAAACTCGGAAGCGGACCGCAAAAAAGCCAGCACCGGCAGAGTGAACTTGCCTTTGCGCAAATCCGTCCCGAGCGTTTTTCCAGTCACGTTTTCGGTGCCGGCAATGTCGAGGCAATCGTCGTAGATCTGGTAAGCCGTGCCGATTCGCATGCCAAAGGTTTTCAGGATTTCGATTACGGCGGAGTCGGCTTCGCTGATCGTGGCCCCCAATTGCGCAGCCGCCGCGAAGAGGGCCCCAGTTTTCATTTTCACGATGCGCAAATAATCCTCAACCTGGAGCTTGAGATCGAAGCGGCGCTGAGTTTGGATCATCTCGCCGGAGCAAATTTCACTCGCGGTGCGCGCAATCGCCCGGCTGATGTCCGCGTTTTCGAAATTTGTCGATAAGCTCAAAGCGTGTGCGAACAGGCAATCGCCTAGCAACACGCTGAGCGAATTTCCCCAACGCGCGTTCACCGTCGGCCGCGCCCGGCGTCGCTCCGCTTCATCCATAATGTCGTCATGCACGAGGGTCGCGATGTGAATCAGTTCGACAATTACGGCAAGATCGACGTGCCCAGCATTGAGATTCCCGGTCGCGCCGCCGGCCAGAAGCGCAAGCAGCGGGCGCAGGCGTTTGCCGCGTCCGCCTATCGCATAGGTTACATAACCTTCAATCGCTGGATCGAAATCCGCCGCTTGCCGCACGATGCGGGCCT
>Ga0210407_10001465_pt1 | contig 22021 bp, 17 predicted proteins | sample IncBWC27MmetaG_FD_150860 | JGI IMG/M metagenome (GOLD analysis project Ga0210407, IMG submission 150860) | Forest soil microbial communities from Barre Woods Harvard Forest LTER site, Petersham, Massachusetts, United States - Inc-BW-C-27-M | ecosystem: Environmental > Terrestrial > Soil >... | reverse complement strand
CCATACTGTCTCGCGTTTGATCGGCGCCCCGCCGGGCTATGTGGGTTTCGATCAGGGCGGCTTGTTGACCGAGGCCATAGCCAAACATCCGCATTGTGTGTTGCTGCTCGATGAAATCGAGAAAGCGCATCCCGACGTGTTCAACCTCTTGCTGCAGGTCATGGATCACGGCACGCTGACCGATAATAATGGCCGCAAGGCCGATTTCCGCCATGTCATCATCGTCATGACTACCAACGCGGGAGCCTTCGAAATGAGTCGGCCGAGCATCGGGTTCACCCAATCGGACACCGGTCCGGATGCCATGGAGGCGATTCGGCGGCTATTTTCACCGGAATTCCGCAATCGGCTGGATGCCGTCATTCAGTTCGGCAGCTTGGATCAGGACACCATCGAGCGGGTGGTGGACAAACTATTGGTCGAGGCGGAGGCGCAGCTGGAACAGAAGCGCGTGTCGATCTCCGTGGACGAACCGGCACGCCGCTGGATCGCGAAGCGCGGTTACGACCCGAAGATGGGCGCGCGGCCCATGGCGCGCATCATTCAGGAATTCATCAAGCGGCCGCTGGCCGAGGAGCTGTTGTTCGGCAAGCTGGTGAACGGCGGTCACGTGGAAGTTACGTTGACGGAGGATGGCGAGAAACTCAAGCTCGAGACGCGCGGCGCCGACCAACCCGCGCTCTTATCTCACGAAAACTAAGGGACGGGGTCGCTACTTAAGGACGGGGTCGCTTCGACCCCGTTTAGAGGTGGCGCGCAAGCGCCTAGAAACACATCAGCGGCCGCGGTAGACGATGCGGCCCTTGGTCAAATCGTAAGGGGTCATCTCAACGGTGACTTGGTCGCCGGTCAGGATTCGAATGTAGTTTTTGCGCATCTTGCCTGAGATATGTGCGGTAACTACATGGCCGGTCTTGAGTTTGACGCGAAATGTCGTATTGGGCAGAGTCTCGACGACCTCGCCCTCGAATTGAATAGCCTCTTCTTTTGACATGCGTCCCTGTGGTATGCGTGAAACCGCGCGCATTGTGCATAAAGCACTGTGGTAATGCAATTTACGAGGCTTGAGGCAGCCAGCTGCCGCGCGGCGCGCGCTTCGCATGCTGGCGCAGCAATCCGACAAACTGGCTGCGCGACACCTCGCGGGCACCCAAACTTGCCAAGTGCTTGCTGGCCACCTGGCAGTCGATGACCTTGATGTCGCGTGCGCGACACTCATCCACCAAACGCGCCAACGCCACCTTCGATGCGTCGCGCTCGAGGCTGAACATCGATTCGCCGAAGAATACCTGTCCCAGCTGAATGCCGTACAAGCCTCCCACGAGCCGCTCCTCCCGGTAAGTCTCCACGCAGTGGCCAAATCCGAGCTCGTGAAGTTGCTCGTAGGATTCGATCATCTCCGCATTCAGCCATGTGTCGGGGCCGGAGCGGCGCGGCTTTGCGCAGCCGCGGATCGTTGCGCTGAAGGCATGATCGATCCGGGTCGTGAATGAACGGCTGCGCAGGGTTTTCTTAAGGCTGCGCGAGCAGCGAAATTCGCCGGGAAACAGCACCATGCGCGGATCCGGAGACCACCAAAGAATGGGCTGTTGCGCTGAATACCAGGGAAACACGCCGCGTTCATAGGCCGCGAGCAGCCGCGCCGGACTCAAGTCCCCGCCGGCGGCGAGCAGTCCCGGCGGCTCGCGCAAAGCTTGATCCAAGGGCGGAAACCAATTTGGATCCGCCTGCTCGCCCAGCCAAACGAGTCTGCTCAGAATTGCAACTCCTCATCCGGCGCCCGGTGGTAGGGCACATGTTCATTGACGGCGGCGGCGTAGTGGTCCACGCCGCGGGCCTCGCGCAGCGCAAAATCGCGGATGGCCGCGGCAAATCGTTGGTCCGCAATGAAATGCGCCGAGCTCGTCAAAGTCGGTACAAATCCCCGCGGCACCTTGTGCTCGCCCTGCGTGCCCGGCTCGAAGCGCTGCAGCTTGTTCTCGATGCAATACTCGATTCCCTGGTAGTAGCAGGTCTCGAAATGCAGGCTGTGGTAATTGCCGCCGGCCCCCCAGTAGCGGCCGAATAGAGCATTCTCACCGACGAAAAATATTGCCACTGCGATGGGTTCCCTGCCGACACGCGCCACTTTGAGCATGAGTTGATCCGGCATCGCCGCGCCGATGCGCTTGAAGAAATTCAAGTTCAGATATGGTTCATGGCCGTGACGATGAAAGGTATCTGCGTAGAAGCCGTACAGGGTGTTCCACAACGCGTTGTCCAGCTGCGCGCCGGTCAGGGTATCGAATTCGATGCCTGCTTCGGCCACGCGCCGGCGCTCGCGTTTTACCTTCTTGCGCTTCTCGGCGGTAAAGCTCGCGAGAAAGGCCTCGAAGGATTCGTAGCCCTGGTTATACCAATGGAACTGGCAATCGCGACGCAGTACCAGTCCGGCATGGTCCAGACTCGCGGCCATCTCGTTGCTGGGGAACAGCACGTGCCAGGACGACAATTGTTCGCTGCGCGCGTAGTCCATTGCGGCGCGGACCATGCTCTTGGTCACGGCGTTGGCATCGACTGTCGGACTCAGGAGCAGCCGCGGACCGCACACGGGAGTAAAGGGCACCGCTGCTGGTAATTTCGGATAGTACTTGAGGCCATGTTGAGCGTAGGCGCTCGCCCAGGAGAAATCGAAAACAAACTCGCCTCGAGAGTGCGACTTGCGGAACAGGGGCATTGCCGCGACCGCAACGCCTTGCGCGTCTGCCATGATGAGATGCTGGGGAACCCAGCCGGTGCGCGGCGCGGTGCATCCGGATTCCTCCAGCGCGAGGAGAAACTCATGGCGCAGGAAAGGCTGCGCGCAACCCGCCAGTGCGTTCCAACTCTGCGCGTCGATCTGCGCGATGCTGTCGAGAAATCGAGCAGACCGGTGGGTCACGCGTGGGCAGCGCGCGGTTTGGCGTGGGACTCCGCCTCAATTCGCTCCAAATATTTGTCGGCATCGAGTGCCGCCATGCATCCGGTGCCAGCCGAAGTAACGGCCTGTCGGTACACATGATCGGCCACGTCGCCGGCGGCAAAGACTCCGGCAATGCTGGTTGCGGTGGCCGCGCCGTCGCTGCCGCCTTTTACCACGATGTACCCGCCGCGCATTTCCAATTGCTTTTCGAAGAGCTGGGTATTGGGGACATGTCCCACCGCGATGAATACGCCGTCGACTTCGATGCTGCGCGCCGAGCTTCCCGGCAAGCCGCGCAGGCGGACGCCGGTGACCCCGGCTTCGTCGCCGATTATCTCATCGACGGCGTGATTCCAAACGATGCTGGCCTTGCCGGCCGATGCCTGTGCGAACAGGCGATCCTGCAGGATCTTCTCGGCGCGCAGCTTGTCGCGGCGATGCACGAGAGTGACGTGGGAAGCGATGTTGGTCAGGTACAGAGCCTCTTCCACCGCGGTATTGCCGCCGCCGACCACCGCGACGGCTTTGCCGCGGTAGAAAAAGCCGTCGCAGGTCGCGCAGGCAGACACGCCCTTGCCCCGGTAGGTTTCTTCCGACGGCAGGCCCAAGTATTTCGCCGAGGCGCCCGTGGCGATGATCAGGGCATCGCAGGTGTATTCGCCATTGTCGCCGAACAGATGAAAAGGCCGTTGGCGCAACTCGACCCGATTGATGTGGTCGAACACGACGGCGGTATTGAACCGCTCGGCATGGCGGCGCATGCGGTCCATCAGCGCCGGTCCCTGCAGGTGCTCGACGTCCCCGGGCCAATTGTCCACATCGGTGGTGGTCATGAGCTGTCCGCCCTGTTCCAAACCCGTGATGAGGACGGGTTTACGATTCGCCCGCGCCGCGTAAACGGCCGCGGAGTAGCCTGCCGGTCCAGACCCCAGGATCAGGAGTGGACTGTGCCTGACAACGCTCATGTATAATTTGCCTCTCGTCGTGAAACATCGCTAGCGAATGGCCGCCGGCGGGCGCTTAAGGTTAGCTGACCCATGGTAAGTAAATCTGTGGGCTCCAGCCAGTTCCTACAAGTCCACTCAAAAACCTTGCCCTGCGGTGTTGTTGCATCAAGTTCGACTGAGTTACTATCACATAATATTCAATTAGTTAAGAAGTAAACATCATTAAGGGTCTAGATTTTTCCGAAGAGCCTGCGGCGAAGAAGCCCAAGGCGGGTGCGATGCTCTCGGTCGCCGTGGCGCGCTCCCTGCGCGAGGGTACTCTGTGGGTGCTAGGCGCGCTTGCGCTGATTTTGCTGCTGGCATTGCTGTCCTATCAGGTTCATGACCGGGGTTTCGCGGACACCGGTGAACCTGGTCCGGTGGGTAATTGGATCGGGCCGGTGGGCGCCTGGCTCGCCGGATTTTTCCTGCTTCTGTTCGGCCGCCCCGCATATTTGTTTCCACTGATGTTGGCCTATGCCGGCTGGCTGGTGCACATGGATCATTCGCTGCCGGATTCGCGCTCACGAATTAATACCCTACTGCGCGCCACCGGGTTTGTGCTGACGCTGGTCACCAGCTGCGGTCTTGCGACGCTGCATTGGAGCGATTCCATGCTGCCGAATAGCGCCGGCGGTGTGCTCGGCGATCTTGCCGGCAACGGCGCGGCGAAAGGCTTGAGCTTTCTTGGCGCGACGCTGCTGCTGTTGGGGCTGTGGCTTGCCGGGGTGGCATTATTCTTGGGCGTGTCGTGGTTCTCCATCATGGACAAGCTCGGCGCTTCGGTTTTGGCCGCGATCGAGTGGCTGCAAAGCCGCTTCCAGCAGCGCCGCGAGTTGAGCTCCGGTCAGCTGCGCAAACAGGCGCGCCAAGAGGGGGTACGCGAGGAGCAGAAGAAAGTGGCCGGCCGCCTGCCGCCTCGAATCGAGGCGCTCGCGCCCTTGCTGCAGAAGAGCGATCGGGTGGAACGCGAACGGCAGGTGCCGTTGTTCGATGCGCCGAAGTCGAGCGAATTGCCGGCGCTTTCCCTGCTCGACGAAGCGCGCGCGCGCGAGCAGTCCTATTCGGACGAGGCATTGGAAGCCATGTCGCGCCTGGTGGAGATAAAGCTGCGCGACTTTGGCATCGAGGTGGAGGTTGTGGCCGTGCAACCCGGTCCGGTGATCACGCGCTTTGAATTGCGCCCGGCGCCCGGCGTCAAGGTCAGCCAGATCAGCAGTCTTGCCAAGGATTTGGCGCGCGCCCTGTCCTCGATCAGCGTCCGCGTCGTCGAAGTCATTCCGGGCAAATCCGTCGTCGGCTTGGAGATTCCGAACGAGAAGCGCGAGATCGTAACCTTGGGCGAAATCATCAAATCCAAGCCCTATGATGAATTGAGTTCACCGCTGGCCCTCGCCCTGGGCAAGGACATCGGCGGCGTGCCGGTAGTCGCGGATCTTGCGCGGATGCCGCACTTGCTCATCGCCGGCACGACGGGCTCCGGAAAATCGGTCGCGATCAACGCCATGGTATTGAGCCTGATTTACAAAGCCACGCCGGATCATGTGCGGATGATCATGATCGATCCGAAGATGTTGGAGCTCTCGGTCTACGAGGGCATCCCGCATCTGCTGTCGCCGGTGGTCACGGACATGAAACAGGCGGCCAACGCGCTGCGATGGTGTGTCGCGGAAATGGAGCGCCGCTATGCGCTCATGTCGGCGCTCGGCGTTCGCAACATCGGCGGCTTTAACCGCAAGATCAAGGATGCGGCGGACAGCGGCAGGCCGATCAAAGATCCGATTCGCATGCAGAAGATCGCGCAGGGCGTCCCCGGCGTGGTCGCCGAAGATGTCCAGGATCTGACCAGCTTGCCCTTTGTCGTGGTCATCATCGATGAGCTCGCCGACCTCATGATGATCGTGGGTAAGAAGGTCGAGGAACTGATTGCACGGCTCGCGCAGAAAGCCCGCGCCTCCGGTATCCACTTGATCTTGGCCACGCAGCGTCCGTCGGTCGATGTCATTACCGGTCTCATCAAGGCGAATATTCCGACGCGCATCGCCTTCCAAGTGTCGGCTAAGGTCGACTCGCGCACCATCCTGGATCAAAGCGGCGCCGAGTCGCTGCTCGGGCACGGCGATATGCTGTATCTGCCCCCCGGCACCTCGATTCCGACGCGCGTGCACGGCGCCTTCGTCTCGGACCAGGAAGTCCACCGTGTGGTCGCCGGTCTGAAATCCGCGGAGCCGCCCATTTACATCGATGAAATCCTGGAGGGCCCGCGCCATCCCATACCCGGATTCCCGTCCGACGAGGAGGAAGAGAGTGGTGAGGGCAGCGCCGATGCGGAAGCAGATCCCTTGTACGACGAGGCGGTGCGCATCGTCACCGAGAGCCGCAAAGCATCGATTTCCGGCGTCCAGCGACGCCTCAAAATTGGTTACAACCGCGCCGCGCGCCTGGTCGAGGCCATGGAAGCGGCAGGTCTCGTGGGCCCGCTGCAGTCGAATGGCAATCGAGAAATATACGGCGCCGCGCCCCCCGAGGAATGAGACCGATGCTGAAACCAAGGATCGGCGCAGCGCCTTTCGCCCGCGGGCTGCGCTTTGCAGGCGTGCTGGGCTTTGCCTGCGTGCCGGCACTGGCAGGCGCGAACATTGCCTCGGCGTCTCCGGCCACGGAAGTTGAGAAGTACCTAAACGGTCTGGCCACCTGGTCTGCCGACTTTACCCAGACCATCGATGATGGGCATGGCAAAGTCATGCGCAGCGCTGCCGGCAAACTATATCTGCAGAAGCCGGGAAAATTTCGTTGGGACTATGCGCAGCCGTCCGAGCAATTGATTTTGGCGGACGGCAAGCAAATTTGGTTCTACGACAAAGATCTTCAGCAGGCGAACGTGCGCGATATGGATGCCACGCTGTCCAGCACGCCGGCCGTGCTGTTATCGGGCGGCGGTTCGGTCAGCAGCCAATTCGATGTCACAGCATTGCCTCCCGAAGGCGGCCTGGAATGGTATCAGCTGATACCCAAGCACCCCGAAACGGACTTTCAGCTGGTGCGCATTGGATTCGACAAGGGTCAGTTGGCGTCGATGTTTCTGGCCGACAAGCTCAATCAAGTCACCCAATTGACCTTTACCAATCCGAAGCGCAACGCCAAATTTGCAGCGGACCTTTTCAAGTTCGTGCCGCCACCGGGGGTCGATGTGATCGGGCGCGGCGGCCAGTGACGGTCGGCGGCGGCACTTACCGACCGCTGGCAGATCGACTGCGACCGCAGTCCCTCGAGGAATTTGTCGGCCAATCGCACCTGTTGGGCGCGGGTGCGCCATTGCGCCGTGCCTTGGAGTCGGGCCATCCCCATTCCATGATCCTGTGGGGTCCCCCGGGCACGGGCAAAACCACGCTGGCGCGATTGGTCGCGCATGGCGCGCGGGCCGAGTTCGTCGGGCTCTCGGCGGTGCAGGCAGGCATCAAGGATATCCGTACCGTGGTGGAGCAGGCCCGCAGCTTGCGCGGTACCCGCGACACGGTCTTATTCCTCGATGAGGTGCATCGCTTCAATAAAGCCCAGCAGGACGCGTTTTTGCCGTACGTCGAGGACGGAACTTTGATTTTCATCGGCGCGACCACGGAGAATCCGTCCTTTGAAGTCAATAACGCCTTGCTGTCGCGGGCGCGCGTGTATGTGCTGAAATCTTTGGACAGCGCCGATCTTGGCAAGCTGCTCGATCGCGCACTTGTCGATCGGGAGCGGGGCTTAGGTTCACTGAATCTGCATGTCGACGAAGCAGCGCGAGACCTGCTGCTGGCAGCCGCCGACGGGGACGCCCGCCGCATGCTCAATTTACTGGAAACCGCCGCGGACTTGGGCACCCCGAGCGGCTCAGGCCGCCAACTGGACGTCGATACGATGCGCGCGGTAATCGGCAGCACGTACGTACGCTTCGATAAGGGTGGTGAAAATTTTTACGACCAGATATCGGCGCTCCACAAATCCGTTCGCGGCAGCGATCCGGACGCCGCATTGTATTGGTTGTGCCGCATGTTGGCCGGCGGCTGCGATCCTTTGTATGTGGCGCGCCGCGCGCTGCGCATGGCCAGCGAGGATATAGGCAATGCCGATCCGCGGGCGTTGACCATGGCGCTGGAGGCCTGCGCGGTGTACGAGCGCTTGGGCAGTCCCGAAGGCGAATTGGCCATTGCCCAAGCCATTGTCTTCATGGCGTGCGCCGCGAAGAGCAACGCCGTCTACACCGCGTTCAATGCGGCAACCACAGATGCCACGAGCCTGGGTTCCCTCGAAGTTCCGCTGCACCTGCGCAATGCGCCGACCCGCTTGATGAAAGACATCGGCTATGGCAAGGGCTATCGATATGCGCACGACGAGCCGGGCGGCTATGCCGCGGGCGAGCGCTATTTTCCGGATGAAATGCCGGACCGCCGTTACTATGTGCCGGTTACGCGTGGGTTGGAAATCAAAATCGGCGAAGCGCTTGCGGCGCGCCGTGCGCGCGACACCAAAGCGCAGGACGCGGGCAAATCGTGAACCGCCCCGCGTGCGCCTACAATGATACGTAGCTCAAGGAACCAATCGTGCTCGACCCCAAGCTGCTGCGCAGCGATCTGACCGGAGTTGCCGACGCGCTCGCGCGGCGCGGCTTCCTGCTCGATGTGGCAGGCTTTGCCGCGCTTGAAGAGCAGCGTAAGAGCGTGCAAATCGAAGCCGATCGGCTGCGCGCCGATCGCAACGCCAGCGCCAAAGCCGTCGGGATTGCAAAATCCAAAGGCCAGGACATTGCGGGATTGCTGAAATTGAGCGAGTCCTTGGGAGAGCAGCTGCAAAGCGTGGAGCAGCGGCTGGAAGCGATTCAGGCGCAAATCACCAGCCTGCAGATGGGTTTGCCGAATATTTTGCACGCCAGCGTGCCCGACGGGAACGACGAGAGCGCCAACGTCGAGGTACGCCGGTGGGGCGAACCGCGACGGTTTGCGTTCGAACCGAAAGATCATGTGGCGCTCGGTGAACCGCTCGGCATGGATTTCGAAGCGGCTGGTCGAATCTCCGGAGCGCGGTTCGTCGTGATGACCGGGATGTTGGCCAAGCTGCACCGCGCCCTGGCGCAATTCATGCTGGACCTGCACGTCCGCGATCATGGCTATCGCGAGGCGTATGTGCCGTACCTGGTTCACGACACGGCGCTCATCGGAACCGGGCAACTGCCGAAGTTCGCGCAGGATCTTTTCGCCGTGCGCGGCGATCCGGGCTTCTACTTGATCCCCACCGCCGAGGTGCCGTTGACGAATCTGGTTCGCGATCAAATCTTGGCCGCCGAGCGGTTGCCCATTAAATTTGTCGGGCACACACCCTGTTTTCGTTCCGAGGCGGGCGCTGCGGGAAGGGATACGCGCGGAATGATTCGCCAGCATCAATTCGACAAGGTCGAGCTGGTGCAGATCGTGCGACCCGAAAGTTCGTACGCGGCCTTGGAGGATCTGACCGGTCATGCCGAAGCAGTGCTGCAAGCCTTGGAGTTGCCCTATCGAGTGTTGACTCTTTGCGCCGGCGACACGGGCCCCAGCAGCGCCAAGACCTACGATCTTGAAGTGTGGCTGCCTTCGCAGAACCGCTATCGGGAGATTTCATCCTGCAGCAATTGCGAATCCTTTCAAGCGCGCCGCTTGCAGGCTCGATGGCGCAATCCCGACACTGGTAAGCCGGAATTGGTGCACACCTTGAACGGATCGGGAGTCGCGGTCGGCCGCGCGCTGGTCGCCGTGCTGGAGAACTATCAGCAGGCGGACGGCACGATTGTCGTGCCGTCCGTGCTCGCGCCCTACATGGGCGGAGCGAACCTGCTGCAAAATTAGTTGCGGCTGCCCATGAGTAGGCGCAGCACGTACCAGAACATCAGTGCGATCGAGGCGAACAGCTGCATGGCCGCCGACACGTAGCGGTCTTCAGGATAATTCAGAATGATGTTCGACGTGTCGTAGAGCACTGCGGCGCCGGCAAAGCCGATCATGGCCACCGAGAACCAGGTTCCGAGCTGGAATCCAAATATTGCGCCGCCGATCATTGCAAGGATCGCGACCACGCCGCCCCACATCAAAATGGCGCGCAGGAAGGAGAAATCCTTGCGCGTGCGATGTGCGACCACCATGAGACCCCCGGCGCCCAACGCGGTTATCAACGTGGCGCTGTCGATGGCCCCCGGCGCCTTGGCGTTGGCTATGAAGAGCAGGGGTACGAAAATCAGCGCTTCCGCAACGATGTACGCCCCGTAGGCGAAATATTGCATGCCGATGGAAGAACTGGTTTGCGCCGTGCGCGATGCCAGCCAGCCCACGAGCATGAAGGCCCCGAGAATCAGGAACCAATTGAAGCCGAGCATGAACCGCGCAATCTGCAATGCCAGGCCCGATTCAAAAAGACCCAGTTCGATCAGAATGAAAGCAAGGATGCCGCCCACCACATGCGTATAGGTGCGCGTGATGAAAGCGCTGCGGCTATCGACGCCGGCGCTTTGGAATGCGGCGTTGTTGCTTGGAAAGTTGGCCATCGTGTCCTCCAGTTGCCAGTGCGGCTATTTTAGCACCCCCGCGAGCAGGGCGCCGGTTTAGCCCGGTTGCGGCTTATATAAGGGCTGCAAGCCGCTGTTCAATGGTCCGGCGGGCGGGCGTGGGCATTTGTTGTCGGGTAAAATCGCCGCGCGAACCGCGGCTTGCAGTTCGGCAGGGCGATGGGCTTAGGGGCGAGTCTTGAAGACATGCGTGGAGGAGTGGCCGAGCGGTTTAAGGCACTAGTCTTGAAAACTAGCAAGGGAGCAATCCCTTCGTGAGTTCGAATCTCACCTCCTCCGCCAGTTGAAAACAGCCGCAGTCGTTCGCGCAATAATCCGCAGCGAGCTGCTCTAGGAAAGCTACTCCGGAGACAGGGAAGCTTTTCACCGCGCAGTTGATACCCGGCACGCTGGCCCGCTGTGACATAACGCCTTTTTGCCTGCGACAAGCCCCGTGGTTTTGCACCAGCCCGCTTGCGACGAACTGCAGATCGCACGAATATCGATCGAGCATCATTCCTCTAGGATGCGTCGAGCTGAGGGTGCGTTTATGCAGCGCAGAGCAAGTAGTGCATCGGCCGGATTCTGGCGGGCGTCAATTCTGTTTCAGACGCAGCCTGGTACTGCGTGGCGCCGGCATGTCGCGGCAATCGCGACAGACATCCGCGTTGCATCAGCAAACCCGTACTCGCGACGCTTTTCGTCATGGCAAGGAACCGTCAACGCATTGACGAGCTGATCGACGCGCTTGTGTGGATGCGCAGACACGAGTCGAGCCCTATTGGCGCAGCCAACGACAATACGCAGGTGGACTGGGACACCATCGCGCGCCTGGCGAAATCCATAGTCAAACGACTGCATCAGTCTGTCATTTTGCGCCGTGATGTGGTTCGCATCGGAGCATGGACGCCGGCGATAAATCGCTGCCACGACAATGTGGCAATTTGGGTGGCTAAAAACCCGCCGCACAAGCAGGTGCAGGGGTTCATTTACATGGACTTGAGACCCAGCGATCAGTGCATCCGATTGATGGCGCATAGCGCCGTGGAGACCGAAGACGGAACGTTGTGCGACATCACACCTCACGGAGCCGCAATTGATTATCCGTTCATCCGGCATTTGGGAACGGACGAGGAATTCGAGCTCTTCGGTAAAATTGGGCACTTCGATCTGCCGGTATAACCGGCCGCACTTCAGCCTCGGCGCCGGTTGCGAATCGTGCTCGAGCAGCGCGCCTGGGCAGGGCCGGGCTCACTCAGTCCCCAAACGGTAACGCGCCTGGTTGTAGGCTAGACTTTCGCGATGCGCCGCGGGTACGCGACGCCAGCGAACGAATGGCCCGACAAACCGAGGAGATGCGCAATTGCCGGAAAATGCGCCTAAAGACAGTGCGTTCATGCTCGGCGCGCTGGGGATTCTTGCCTACGCCGCTTCAATGATGACGCATGAAGTCCTTGGTCACGGCGGATTTTGCCTCGCCGTGGGCGGCCATAACGCCATGCTGACCGCCTGGGCGGAACGGTGCAATTTCCCGAATGTTCAGCCGTCCGGAATTGAAGCGGCCGGCCCCGGATTGCAATTCGGCGCGGGCTTACTCGCGTGGCTGCCGTTGCACCGGCTGCCGGCAGAAGCTGTCAGGCTGCGCTATTTTTTTTGGCTGTACCTGATTTTCAATCTGTTTGTTTCCTCCGGCTATGTGGCCTTCAGCGGCATCACCGATTTTGGCGATGCCGCCGTCATCATTGCTGGCCTCTCGCCCCGCATCATCTGGCGCGTCGTGCTGATTCTCCTCGGAGCCGGGGTCTACTATTTGTCGATGCGGCTGGCAGCCTCGGAACTGAAGCGATTTGTCGGCGCCAATGCTGGCAGCAGAAGCCTTTTCCGCCTGGTCTGGATTCCGTATGTTACCGCCGGGGTTTTTGCCTGTTGCGCCGGCGCATTGAATCGGACCATGGCGCCCGGCGTCGCGCTTGGATTGGCGGCGGCATCATCCTTCGGCGCCGGCTTCGGTATGCTGCGTTTGCCGGATATGCAGCGTCAGATGCCGATGAGAACCACGATTGCCGGCGGCTACCTCAGCTGGAGCGTCGGCTGGGTCCTCGCGGCGCTTGTTGTAGTGGCAGCCTTTCTGTTTATCATCGGTCCCGGAGTTGAACGATAGCCGCGGGAGCGGTTGAGCATAGTGACAGATCGCCCGAGCAAAATTTCCGGCACGTCATCCCAGGAGCGTGAGGCAGCGCATTTGGGTCTCGTGCGAGAGCTCGTCATGATGACTCGGGTCATCTTCGCCTCCCGGGTGGGGAAGACGGTGCTGCTGCTGGTGGTAACTCTGATTATTGTCGTTATCGCGACCGCGTACGGACAAATCCGCCTCAACGCCTGGAACAAGCCTTTCTACGATGCGTTGTCGCGCCGCGACCTGCGCACTTTTCTGTTCCAGCTCGGTGTGTTCTTCCTGATCGCGGGATTTCTCCTGACCCTCAACGTGGTGCAGAGATGGCTGGTCGAAACGTTGGGACTCAAGCTCCGCGAGGGCCTCGTGACGAGTCTGCTCCAGGATTGGATGCTGCCGCGCCAGGCGTTTTGGCTCGCCAATGCGGGAACCATCGGCGTCAATCCAGATCAGCGCATGCACGAGGATGCCCGCCAGCTCTGCACGCTGTCGGCCAATCTCGGCACCGGATTGCTGCAGGCTTCAATCCTATTCTGCACCTTCGCCGGCGTACTCTGGGTTCTGTCGAGCGAATTTACATTCCGAATCGGCGATCGGGACTATGTGATCCCAGGTTTCATGCTGTGGGCGGCGATTATCTACGCCAGCGCCGGCACGCTGCTGAGCTACTGGGTTGGGCGCGGTCTCATCGGCCGCAACGCAGCACGCTACTCGCGGGAGGCCGATCTGCGCTTTTCGCTGGTGCGAGTCAATGAGCACGTCGATGAGATTTCGTTGGCCCAGGGTGAGGCGGACGAGAGACGCCGTATCGAACTCAATCTTGGCAGGGTGCTGGCCGCCACGCGGCGCCTCATCATCGGTGAAACCAATCTCACCTGGATCACAGCGGGCTTTGCTTGGGTGACGACGGTTGCTCCGATTCTGGTTGCCGCACCTCTGTATTTCACGGGCAAGATTTCATTCGGCGGTCTCATGATGGCGGCCGGTGCCTTCACTCAGGCACAGTCGTCGCTGCGCTGGTTTATAGACAATTTCAGCGCCATCGCCGATTGGCGCGCAACGCTGCTTCGAGTCGCAGGCTTTCGCCATGCGCTGATCACCATCCACGAACCGCGCGGATTCCAATCGCGCATCACTTATGCCGAAGGTGATCCGGGCGCGATTGCAATCGAGAACCTCGAGATTGTGTCTTCCGCCCACGCCGACATGCTCAAGGAAACGAACGTGCTGGTGAGGGCCGGGGAACGCACCCTCATTTTGGGTGCGCCGGGAACAGGCAAAACCCAATTGTTCCGCGCGTTGGCAGGCTTGTGGCCCTGGGGCACGGGGCACATTGTCCTCCCGCGAGGCGAACAGATATTCTACTTGCCGAGAGGCACGCCCTATTTGCCTCGCGGAACCTTGCGGGAAGTACTCGCCTATCCCCTGAAGGCCGAGAGTTTCAAAGCCGGCGCGTTTACGCGCTCTCTCTATCGGCTCGGTCTTGAACGACTCGTGCTGTTGCTGGATGAGACGCACCGTTGGGATCGGGAACTGAGTCAAGACGAGCAACTTTGCCTGGTCTTCGCCCGCATCTTGATCCAGACGCCGCCGTGGATACTCATCGACGGCACGTTCGGGTCGCTCGATGACGACGTGCTCGAGCAGGTCATCGACATCTTCAGCAACGAACTTCAGCACACTGGAGTCATCCACATTGGCGGCCCCGGCGAGGCGCATCCGCTCTTTTCGAGGGTGCTGCATCTTGTCAGAGCCCCGCGGGCTGATAAAAACACAGCCCAGCTTGAGGCTGGCGAATGACCAAGACCTCGATGCCAACCCGCGCAGTAATCTGCATCTGGGCGGCGACTACCCTGTTTTTGTCGTTCGCTGCGGCATCATGGGCGGGCGCGGAAGCGCCGGATCTTGATTTTCACGCGCCGCCAACCGCTGACGGCCCGACAACCCCCGCGGTCATGCGCGATTTGGCCGAGCGACTCCTTCCGGTCTATCAGGAGCCCGATCCTGATCGCTATCTTGCGAGTCTATCTGTGCTGCAAATGGTCGCCGGCGATTACGCGGCCGCCGACGCTTCGCGGCGAGAGTTGCGCAATCGGCGGCCACACGCAGATGTTGGCCAGCCTGTGGGGCGGGGAGTGATATACGACATATACTCATATGCGAAGACCATCGAAGTAGAAAATCGGGTTTCATTTGCACAATCCTTGGCGAAGTCCTTCAATGAAGTGGTTGCGCCTCTCAATGATCATGACTCGTACGTGGTTACCCGATGGCTGGGTATCTCTGCCGCGGTGTTTCGGGGTGCTTTGCAAAGATCTTTGGATCAGCAGCGAGCCAAAGACATCATTGACCAAACAGCAGCACTCGAGCTTCTCCGGACCTACCTGTCGTATGTTGCCTATCGGAATTTTGGTCCCTTGGTTGAGTCGCTCGTCGCCGCTGACGAGCGACGACGCTATACGGTCGATAGTGAGGTCGTAATCAAAATCCCGGATGGGACGAGCATCGTGGCGGTGGTGGTTCGCCCGAGGAGCCCTTCTAAACCGCTGCCCACGCTGCTCGAGTTCACGATCGACGCCACCCAAGACGACGCCATGGAATGTGCCGCGCACGGCTATGTTGGGGTCGTGGCGTATGCGCGCGGAACGCGTGCGAGTCCCCGCCGATTGGTCCCTTTTCATCGCGTTGGCGACGCTGCGCGCGCGGCAATCAGCTGGATTGCCAAGCAACCGTGGAGCGACGGACGGGTGGGAATGTATGGCGACGGCTATGGCGGATTTACCGCGTGGTCGGCGGCGAAACGTGTGCCGAGCGCGCTCAAGGCCATAGCTACATCCGCGCCTAACGCACCTGGGATCGATGTACCTATGGCAGGCAGCGTCTTTCACAACTCCGCATACCGCTGGTCCTTGAACATGAGCACCACCGAGGCATCGAGCGAAGAAGAGGATGATGACGACGATGCGCTGTGGCGCGTCCTCGATCAAAACTGGTACCGAAGTGGACGCCGATACCGAGATTTGGGTCGGCTGCTCGGGCGGCCCAATCCGATCTTCATCCGCTGGTTGAATCATCCGAGCTACGACGGGTTTTGGCAAAAGCTGATCCCTTTCCGGGAACAATTCGCGCACATCAACATCCCCGTGCTCACCACAACCGGCTACTTTGCCGCAAGCGAACCGGGTGCCTTGTATTACTTCACGCAGCATTATCGAAATAACCCGAGAGCCGACCACACGCTGGTCATCGGCCCTTACGATGATGGCGTGATGCAGAGTGGACCTACGGCAGTGCTGCACGGTTATCAGGTCGATTCGGCCGCTCTCATCGATCTTCATGAGTTGCAATATCAGTGGTTCGACCATGTCCTCAAGGGCGGCGCAACGCCGCCCGTATTGATGGGCCGGATCAACTACGAGGTGATGGGAGCAAACGAATGGCGGCATGCGCCATCGCTCGAAGCCATGGCGGGGGACTCGCTTAAGTTTTACCTGGACGCTACCGCGTCCGGGGAGCGCCGCCGGCTCACGCGGCGCAAGAGTGCCACGCCGGCTTTCATCTCACAGAGAGTCAACTTCGCCGATCGCTCGGACTACGGCTGGATGCCGCCGACGGATCTCATCAGCAGCAGCCTTGCAACTCACAACGACATCACGTTCGTCAGCGAGCCGCTGGCGAAGCCCATCGAGTTCAGCGGCCTGTTCTCGGGCCGGCTCGATTTCACGGTGAACAAGATGGACATGGATCTGAACATAATGCTGTACGAACGCCTGGCGAGCGGCGACTATGTCCGTCTGTTCAATCCAATTGACGAGTTCCGCGCCAGTTATGCGCAAGACCGGGTAGATCGACATCTATTGAGGGCGGGCGAACGCCAGGAGCTTACATTCAGGAGTGAAAGGATGACGAGCCGCCGGCTGCAGGCAGGCAGCCGGTTGGTGCTGGTTCTTGGCATCAACAAGCGCCCGGATCGCGAAATCAACTACGGCACAGGGGGTGACGTGAGTGAGGAATCCCTCGCCGACGCCAAGATCCCGCTCAAGATCCGCTGGCATAGCGACAGCTATATCGAAATACCGGTACGCAGGTAGTCCCCAAAAGAATGATCCAACGACCCCGCTCGAGCATCAAATCGGCCTACTTGCAAATGTGGACTGAAATCACATACTTAGCCGATAACCCGGGAATTGCCCAGTCAAAGTATCGGCAGATGACGTCCGTCACGTCGCGCCGCGGGCAAGCGTGACAACAATGATACATCCGCGGTGCTGCACTGCAGTCATTATGTAACTGGGAATGCGGCAAATCACAAAAAACGCACTGGTTTTGATCGTGGGCCTGGCGGCCTCGGCAGTCGCTGCTGCGGCCGAACAGACCCTGGTCGACCGGATCGAGATGCTGGATTGGTCCGATCCGGAGCGCGCGGAGCGATTAGTCGACGCGCAGCCGGTATCCACGGAAAAGGGCGCTCCCGAGGTCCAGATGCTCGAAGTGGGCGGCATGGTGTACGACGATGTGCACCGCGACGCGGACGTCGATGCGACTCTTGCGCGCCTGCAGGCAATCGCTCAGGGTGGCGATAAGTCCGCTGTTTTGGCAGAACACTATGTTCGGGCGTATTCGCTCTACCAGCGCGGTCAATATACGGCGGCGGGCACTGAACTCAGCCGCATTGACATCGAATCGATCGCCACGGACGCCGAACGCTATCGAGTGTCGATTTTACGCGGCAACATTCTGCGCGGGCTCGGCCAGGCTGAGGCTGCATTGCCGTATCTCGAAAGGGCCTTGGATATCGCCCACGACATGCACGATGATCTGCGCAGCCTGCACGCGATGCTATGGTTGGCTCGCATCTATACGAATACCGGCAATTTTGATCGCGCATCTGAACAGTTGAATGCGTCCCGGAAATTGGCCGTGTTGCTTGGCGACGATGCGGCGCTCGTGGACATTGACGTATGCACGTCGGATGTTGCCGATCGGCGCGGAGATCATGTCGCGGAGCGCCGCGCCAGTCTGTCCGCGCTCGAGCACGCCAAGCGTTCGGGAAGCAATAAGTGGCTGGCGCATGCCCTGGTCAATCTGGGTGATTCGTATCTGAAGGCGCGCGACTATCGCGAGTCGCTCAAGTACTCCAAACAAGCGCTGCCGCTCGTGCTGCGGTTGCGCGGCAGCGGCGACGAGCCGATCGTGTTGTTCAATGAAGGGCTTGCCGACATCGGTCTTGGCGCCATCAAGCCGGGCGAAAAATTGGCGGAGGATACGATCGCCGGGGCAATCGCCGGCAACGATCTGATGGATGCCCAGGAATTGCTGCGCGAATACGCAGACGCCCTGGAACACGCCGGGTACTTGATGATGGCAATCCAGGCCTATCATCGTTACGATGAGATCAGCCAGAAGATCATGAACAGCACGCGCCAGCGCGCGTTTCTCGAACTTTCGGCTAAATTCGACGATGAGCGCAGAGCGCGCGAACTCGAACTTCTGCGGCGCGACAACGCGCTCAAAGTGTCGGAGATGCATGAGCAGCGGCTGCGGCTGCAACTCATCCTGGCCGGGACCCTGTTCGTGACCGGAATTTGCGCGGCGCTCGCCTGGGCATTCGCCCGGGTGAGGAAAGCCAACGACAAATTGCGCTTCAACAGCGAGCGCGACGCGTTGACCGGGCTGCGCAATCGCCGCTATTTCAATGAGCACGTGTTGAGCGTCGACGGCGCGCGGCCTGCCGCCGGGTGTGTGCTGCTCGCGGATCTGGATCATTTCAAGCGCATCAACGACACATTGGGACACCCGGCGGGAGATGCGGTGTTGGCGACGGTGAGCCATCGACTCTCTGCGGCATTACGCGAGAGCGATAAGCTCGTGCGTTGGGGCGGCGAGGAATTCCTCGCGGTGCTCGATCCGATAACGAATGACCAGGCGGATCGGACCGTCGAAAGACTGCTGCAGGCCGTGCGCCGCGATCCCGTGCTGTGGAACGGCCAGGCTATTGCCTGTACGATTTCGATCGGCTACGCGCACTTTCCGATGGCCGGATCGGCAACGGAGATTTCTTTGCAGAGCGCCATTAGCCTCATCGATAAGGCCCTCTACGAGGCAAAACGCCGCGGTCGCGATCGCGCGTGTTTGATCAGCACCGTGACCGCGCACGATGAACAGCAGTTGACCCTCATCAGCGACGAGTTTGAATCTGCGGCGGCTGATCGGAGGGTTGAGCTGATCGAGATGGGCTCCGCAGCCTAGCATCACGCAGTCGGCGCGCGCTGCCCCCTATTGCGCCGTAAGCGGGTTTCTGGTTGCAGCGCGACCTTGGCAAAAACGCGCTGGCGTTTATTGGCTCGAAAGCGTCGCGCCGGGCTAGTGTCGGGCGGCGAAATATTGCTATCGTTGAAAGGCACCGCCTACACCTGAGACCCTTGCATGCCTGCGCGCGACGCCATTTTGAGCCGATTACGCGACCGCAATCCCGAGACTGCCCTGGAACGGGATTTCTATTGCAGTCAGGAAGACTACCAGATCGATCTTGACATGATCTGGTATCGCGATTGGCTGTTTGTGGGCCACGATTGCGAAGTCGCGAATCCCGGCAACTACATGACGGTGCAAATCGGCGAGTATCCCGTGCTCATCGTACGCGACCGCGACGGCGGTCTGCGCGCTTTCCATAATACTTGCCGGCACCGCGGGTCGAGAATCTGTTCGGCGGCGTACGGCTCGGCGCCGCGATTTGTATGTCCGTATCATCAATGGACCTACGCGCACGATGGCCGCTTGATCGCGGCGCGCGACATGGGCAGTGACTTCGATAAATCGCAGCACGGCCTGAAACCGGTGCACTGCGCGAGTATCGCGGGCTACATTTGGATTTGTCTGGCGGCGGCGGCGCCGGACTTTGCGCCGATTCGAAATCACCTCGAGCCGTACTTTCTGCCGCATGAAATGCATCAAACGAAAGTCGCCTTTCAGTCGACCATCATCGAGCAGGCCAATTGGAAACTGGTCTGGGAAAACAATCGCGAGTGCTATCATTGCAAAGCGAATCATCCGGAACTGATCCGCACCTTTCCGGAAGAGCCGACCGCAACCGGCGGCGAGGACGCCGCCTCAAACCCGAGAACCGCCGCCCGCTGGGCGCAGTGGGAGTCGATCGGACTGCCGAGCAAATTTCATATCTCCGCCAACGGGCAATACCGTACCTTGCGTACGCCGCTGAACGAGGGGTCGGTCAGTTTCACCATGTCCGGCAAAGCCGCTGTGCGGCGGCCGCTGTCGGATTCGGTTACGGCACCGGATATCGGCACCCTGCTGCTGTTTCACTTCCCCACGATCTGGAACCATGTTCTTGCCGACCACGCCATTTCCTTTCGCGTGCTGCCGATCAGCCCAACCCAGACGCAATTGACGACCAAGTGGCTGGTGCATCGCGACGCGGTTGAGGGCGTAGATTACGACCTCAAAGAATTGACCGAAGTTTGGCTGGCCACCAACGCGGCCGATACCCGGAACTGTCAGGAAAATCAGATCGGCGTGAATTCGCCCGCTTATGCTCCCGCGCCTTATTCTCCGGTACACGAGTCCGGCGTGACGCAATTCGTGCACTGGTATTGCACGCACCTTGAGGACAGACTGACGCGAGATGCGAAGTAAGCCCAACAGCAGGGGCGGGCAATCAACGGGCGCGTTTTCGTGAAGCATTCCACATGACGGAGCGCTACTCAGCCCTATCGATCGTCCGGCATGCGATGACCCGCGCACCGTGGCCGCGGGCGTGGCGCAAAGCAGAGCCCAAATCCGGATATGACGTCATCATCATCGGCGGCGGCGGACATGGACTGGCGACTGCCTACTATCTCGCCGCCAATCACGGCATCAACAAGGTTGCGGTGATCGAGCGCGGCGACATCGGCTCCGGAAACGTCGGGCGCAACACGACCATCGTGCGCTCGAACTATCAGCTGGACGGCAACACGCAGTTTTTCGAGCACTCGCTCAAGCTGTGGGAGGGACTGTCGCACGTTCTCAACTATAACGTGATGCTCTCGCAGCGCGGCCAGATCGTTCTGGCGCACGGCCCGTCGCAGCTGGATGTGATCGCCCGCAAAGGCAACATCATGCGCTTGAACGGCATCGACGCCGAGCTGCTCGATCGCGACGAGCTCATGCGCGAATTGCCGTACCTCGACTACTCGCGGGATGCTCGTTTCCCCATTCATGCCGGACTGCTGCAACGTCGTGCGGGTACTGCCCGGCACGATGCGGTCGCCTGGGGTTACGCCCGCGCCGCCGACCGGCTTGGAGTCGATATCATCGAGCACTGCGAGGTGCATGGATTTACCGAGGCCGGCGGCCGCATCACCGGCGTGCGGACCAACCGGGGGGAGATCCTGGCCGATCGGACCGCGATCTCGGTCGCCGGACATACGTCGCATCTCGCGGCGATGGCGGGCTTGAGATTGCCGGTCGAGAGTCACCTGCTGCAGGCTTTCGTGACGGAGCCCATCAAGCCCTTCGTCGATCATGTGATTTCGTTCGGCGCCGAGCTCTTCTATATTTCCCAGTCGGACAAAGGTGGTCTGGTGTTTGGCGGCCACATCGACGGGTTCAATAGCTACACGCAGCGTGGCCAATTCCCCAAGGTGCAGGAGGTCGCCGAATGCGCTGTTGCGCTGATCCCGGCGATATCGCGGTTGAGAGTACTGCGGCATTGGGCCGGCATACAGGACATGACACCGGACGGCAGTCCATTCATCGGACGGACGCCTCGTGAGAACCTTTATCTAAACGGCGGCTGGTGTTATCAGGGATTCAAGGCGACGCCGGCGACCGGCTGGTGCTTCGCGCACACGCTGGCGCATGGCGAGGAACATCCCCTGATCCGGCATCTGTCGCTTGACCGATTCGAGCACGGCAATGGGTATGATGAGTACGGGTTGGGCAACTGGACTTACAAGCAGTGAACGCATGCTGAAAATCCCCTGTCCCCACTGTGGCGAGCGCCACTATACCGAGTTTCGTTACGGCGGCGACGCGACCAAGCCGCGCCCCGCACACGGTGCGGATATGAAGGCCTGGCACGACTATGTGTTCCTGTACGACAATCCGAAAGGCGCACATTCGGAATATTGGCAGCACGTGCTCGGGTGCCGGCAGTGGCTCATTCTCGAGCGCGACACGGCGACAAACCACGCGGGGCGCGCGCGGCTCGCGAGTGACCGGGCGCCTCGCCGATGAGTCATCAACCGCGCCGACTCTCGAGCGGCGGCCGCATCGATCGCGACCGCGTGCTGGCATTCACGCTGGAGGGCAGGGCACTGTCGGGGTTTGCGGGCGATACCCTGGCCTCCGCCCTGCTCGCCAATGGCATCAGG
>Ga0210407_10001464_pt1 | contig 22032 bp, 23 predicted proteins | sample IncBWC27MmetaG_FD_150860 | JGI IMG/M metagenome (GOLD analysis project Ga0210407, IMG submission 150860) | Forest soil microbial communities from Barre Woods Harvard Forest LTER site, Petersham, Massachusetts, United States - Inc-BW-C-27-M | ecosystem: Environmental > Terrestrial > Soil >... | reverse complement strand
ATCGGTGTACTGCCTTACCGCTGTCAGAATTGCGACACACGCTTTTATGCCTTTTCGCGGTTCGGCGCTGGCACTTCGGTTACAGACAAGGCTGCGTGAGACGGCGCGCTAGAGCGGGGAGTGGCAGGCGCGAGCCGACGCGCAGGAAGCCAAGAAACGGCCCGAAGTGCAGAGGCTCGTGAGCATCCTCGCGTGGGCCCACTGACGGCGTTGGCCTTCGTGTTTTCCCCATGATCTCAGGTATTCACCGGATTGTGTATCCATTTGCGCATCAGTAGGCTCCCCAGGAAGATGCCTAGCACGCTCCCCCACCCAGGGAGTTCTGCGAGTGAGGCCCATTTGCCCTGGAGACATCGCTCTACAGATTTGTCGGGCGGGGAGGAATAGATGACGCAACAGGCCTCACTCGAGTTCCCGGGTTCCGTGGATGGCCAGAAAGGGAACGACGCAGAGCTCGAGCGACTTCTGAGTGTCTCCAGCACGTCCCGAGAGGCCAGGAAAGCGCGTGGCCCTAAGATTGTCTACTCGATCGACCCGCTAAGCGACCCGCGCTGGGAGCGTTTCGTCCGAGTACATCCGCGCGCCAGCGTTTTTCACAGCCGGGGATGGCTCGAAGCGCTGAAGCGCTGCTACGGATACTTGCCGATGGCCTTTACCACCTCCGTACCGCACGAAGAGCTTCGGAACGCGGTGGTGTTCTGCGAGGTTCAGACCTGGCTGACGAAGCGGCGGCTGGTGTCCCTGCCCTTTTCGGATCACTGCGAACCTTTGATGGACAATCCAGAAGACCTCCAGGCAATTCTCAGCCACCTAATGCAAAATCCGCGACGCTGGCGCTATATCGAGATGAGACCTCGCACGGGCATCCCCGGATCGTGGTCGCCGTTCCACAAATCAGAGAGCTACTGCCTTCATTTGCTCGATCTCCGTGCCGATCGCGAAGTCATTTTTCAGGGCATGCACGCCGATTGCGTTCGGCGAAAGATCCGGCGCGCGCGGCGGGAGGGCGTCACATGCGAGCGCGGAAACTCCGCGCGGTTGCTGAGGGACTTTTACAATTTGCAAGTGGCCACCAGGAGGCGCCACGGCTTGCCGCCGCAGCCGCTCGCGTGGTTCGAGGCTCTGGCCCAGAGTCTGGGACAGGATTTCACCATCTGGACTGCCCGAAGGAGCGGAACGCCCCTGGCAAGTGTGATTACCCTCAGTTTCCGTCAACAGATCGTTTACAAATACGGAGCCTCCCATGAGGTTCACCACAGCCTTGGAAGCGTGCCGCTGCTAATGGGGGAAATCATCGAGCACGCCAAGGGTCACGGTTACCGTGAATTGGACTTTGGTCGATCCGCGCTCGATCACGAAGGATTGTTGCGATTCAAAGACCACTTGGGTGCGCAGCGCGCGCCACTTGCTTACCGGCGGTATCCAGCCGAAGCCGGAGTGGCTTCCCCGAAAAATCTCAGACTGCGCGTAGGGAACTGGGCGCTGGCGCGCATGCCCGAACGGCTGCTAGTGCCGCTTGGAAAACTGCTATACCCACACGCGGGTTAGTCGCATTCGCAGGCGCGGATCACCTGAACCGAGTTTGAGTAAAGCGCTGATTGATGTCATAACGATGTCGGCCTCCTTCGGTCCGAGCACTGTTGGGGTGAACACCAAGCAGTCTAATCGGGCCGTCGCGAGCACGGCGTCGTTATGGCGTCAACCAATCAGGACTTTAGTCGCTTACGAGGTAAGAGGCTAAGCGCGCTGTGTTTTCGGGCGTAACAATTAAACGCCGTATTCGCGAAATGCGTCATGTTGCCCTTCAACAGCAGACCGTTTGACCATATGGCGAAGCTCGGTCGTGAATGTTCGAGTGCTCACTCAGATCGCCTGGTGCGCAACGAGGCCCGACACCTCAGTGGACAGCCGTTTCTATGATGCCCATCTGTAACAAATGGGCGAACTGTTCGGCAGGCACCGGTCGGCTGAAGTAAAAGCCCTGTGCCTCATCACATTGATGAGCCAGAAGAAATGCGAGTTCTTCATGCGTTTCCACGCCCTCGGCAACGATCCGCAGGTTCAGGCTTCGGCCCATGCTAATGATCGCATTCACGATGGTCGTTTCCTCGGGAGCGATGGTGATCCGACGAACGAACGACTGGTCGATTTTCAAGGTATCGATCGGAAACTTCTGAAGGTAGCTTAAGCTGGAGAAACCCGTGCCGAAGTCATCGACGGCCAGCTGCACCCCTCGCGCTCTCAGTGTCTTGAGGATGGATTCCGTGGACTCGACATGTTTCATAAGAACGCTTTCAGTCAGCTCCAACTCAAGAAATCTCGGATCCAAGCCCGTATCGTTAAGCACCGCGAATACACCTTTAAGAAAGTTTTCGTCTCGAAACTCCACCGCAGAGACGTTGACTGCCATCGTACCCAATGGCAGGCCTGCATCCAACCATCTCCGTGCTTGCTTGCAGGCTTCACGAACGACCCAGCTGCCAATCGGCAGAATCAGGCCGCAATCTTCCGCAATAGGAATGAATTGTGCCGGAGAAACCGGCCCCCGAATGGGGTGCGTCCAGCGGATCAATGCTTCAGCCCCCGTAATCTCTCCTGATTTTATATTGACCTTCGGCTGGTAGTGCAGCGTGAATTCCTGCCGTTCCAGCGCACCCCGCAGGCTCTCCTCAGTAGATTGCCGCTGCACGGCTCGAACATTCATGGCTGCCTTGAAAAACTGATAGTTCTGACGCCCATTTTCCTTTGCCTGATACATCGCGGTGTCTGCGTTCTTGATGAGCGTTTCCGCATCCGGGCCATCGTCGGGATAGACGGTAACGCCAATGCTTGCCGTGACGTGAAGATCGTGCTGGTCGATAGAATGAGCCTCCGCCACGACCTGCAGCAATCTTCTCGCCGTGATGGCAGCATCTTCCGATCGCTTCAAGTCTGAAAGCAGCACGACGAATTCGTCACCTCCCTGACGGCTTATCGTGTCCGCACCGCGGATGCAACTCACCAGGCATTTTGCGATGGATTGAAGAAGTTTGTCGCCGACCGGATGTCCCAGGGAATCGTTTATGTGTTTGAAACCATCCAAATCCAAAAAAAGGACCGCGACCTTTTTCTCGTGACGCTGCGCGAAGGCGATAGCCTGCCTAACCCGGTCATTCAGAAGCGTTCGGTTGGGCAAACCGGTCAGAAAGTCGTGCTGGGCCGCATGGGTCATCTGCTGCGCGATACCTCGGGCCGCGCTTACGTCGCGGATTGCTGCCGTTACTAGGATTCCTTCGGCACTTTCCAGCGGGCTCAACATGATCTCGACTGGAAACTCGCTTCCGTCTTTCCGCTGACCAGTAAGTTCAATTCCCGTCCCGATCTGTTGCGCCAACGCTTCTTCCTCGGTTCGGGTAGCGTCCTCCGTCAAGCGCTCCCCGAACCCCTCGGGAATAATGTTCTTCACCTTCTGGCCTAGGAGTTCATCGCGGTGGTATCCGAACTGTTTCTCCGCCTGACGATTCAGTAGGACGATCTCTCCGCTTTGGTTCACCACCACCATCGCATCCGGCGCCGCCTCCAACAGACCGCGGTACCGGGCCTCCATCTGGACCATAAGTTTTTCGGCCGCTTTGCGCACAGAAATGTCGCGGCCAATCGTGGAGGCACCCACAATTCTTTCCATGGCGTCTTTGATGGGTGATGCGGTGATTTCAACGTGGAATTCTTCCCCGTCTTTTCTCACGCGAACCGTCTCAAAATGATCGACGATTTCACCCCGTTCCAGCCGTTCCAGCACTTCGGGAATTTCATCCGGATGATTGGCGGGAACGAGCATACTCACGGACATCCCAATAGCCTCGTTGGCCGAATAGCCATACATTCGCTCGGCACCGGCGTTCCAACTAGTAATGATCCCGTCGAGCGTCTTGCCAATAATCGCGTCATCCGAATAAGCAACAATCGAGGCTAGTCGGCGAAGGTCTTCTTCGGTCCTCCTCCTTTCACTGACATCGCGGATGGCACTTGAAACCCATATTCCTTGCTCAGTGTGCATTGGGCTCAGCCTAATCTCGGCGGGGAATTCGCTGCCATCTTTGCGCAAACCAAAAAGCTCCAGGGCTGCCACCGTCGGCCGTTCCAGGGGGGCGATTAGGAAGCGGGAGTGCTGATCGGTATGCTGACCTCGGGAATGTGCGGAAACGAGAATTTCAGCGGGTTGACCAATCAACTCGTTCCCGCGATACCCAAAAAGTCTTTCCGCCTGCGCATTGACCAATACAATCACGCCGAATTGATCGACGACGACGATGGCGTCAGGCGCCGCTTGCAGCAGAGTCTGGTACTGGAGATCGTCAATCTTGCTGTCTCGCCTGGTAGGCGGAGGCGACATGTGTAGAGATGGATCGCTTGGACCTCTTCTTGGCGGTTTGATGGGAATGGATTTCATATCGAATACTCTAAAAGGTCAAAGGTCGAGCGAATATAGTTTCTGGCCACTTGCCAGCAGAAACTGTGTGGAGCAGAACACACGGTAGGCCTGTGTATTGCTGAATAATTCTCTCGATATTGGGTGCAACGACGTCGCGTCAGCGAACGGATACCGTCCTAGTGCTGCGTTCGTCCGTGTTATTCAGGCGCTGGAGGAAGCTTTATGTTGCTAAGGGTCAGCAGATTCGAAGCTTCCACCAAGTCTAAATCTCTTAGTATGCGCCGGCCAAAGAGGTTTATTGGAAATCAAGCCTCGCTACCGTCTTTGCCTATTCTCGACCCTTTCCTCGAATTCACGCATCTGCTCCGTTAGGTACCGGCGATGGTGATGTTTGCCGGGCCGCGGCTTAGCTCTGACGCCTTTTTGAGTGAAAGGCTTGTCATAAATATATGTTCCATCACAAACACCCGCGGCTGCGAATCCAGTCGCGTAAAGACTTCCCACCGGAAGCTCATTTTCGTTGGCATCCTGATCGCTCATAATTACCCATTCCAAATCACCGACATTGTCCGCCAAACTGAGCACCACGAGTTCGCCCAAGCTTACGCTAGAAATCCCATCCGTTGGATCAACTCCGTTGTTAATGGCTACCGGGTCCGAAGAAGATAAGGTAAGCGTGGTAGTTTGTGCCGGACAAAGTTCGCCCGGGGCAACCACCAAGGTTGCCGTGACAGAAAAGTCAGAGTTAACATTCAACGAAAGTATATCCGAGCCGTTTCCAGTAGCATTTTTGTGATTGTTGCCACTACTGCCATTGTCATTGAAAGTTCCGGTATAGGTTCCGCTTGGGTCGGGGAGGGCGTAAATGGTGTAGTTGCCAATCTCACCGGTGGAGAGGCTATAACTGCCTGTCGCAGGACTGCCCGGAGAACTCAGGCAAGGGTTGCTATTGCCTGCACCATTTACGATGCTCGATCCTGAAAACGTGTAATTGGTCCCATCTTCATTTCCCACCTGAATTACCGAATTACTGCCACAAAGATTGGTCGTCGTTAGGCTAATAAGTTGATCTGGATCGTCGATCGAGTTCGTGGCCCATAGAACATTCGGATGACCCAATATCGCTGGTTGTTGGCTTATGGTGTTAAAAGCTAGATACAGGTCTTGGAGACACGGTGCCGCGACCGTGCATTGGACAGTCGCATTCGGGTCTGAAGACGTAGCGAGTTCTGCGCTTGGTGAGGTTTTGTCAGATTCAATGGTGAACTGTTGATTTGATGCGGTATCAATCGCGTTAGTATCTAAGGTCACGGCACCTAAGAGCGCAAAGATGTGCCCGGCGACGCTGCTGCCGCCGGTGACGCTGACGCTGGTGTGGGCGAGAATGCTTCCTTCAAGAAAGGTGCTATCGCCAAGAGTGGCTGAACTGCCGACCTGCCAGAACACATTTTCTGCTGTCGCGCCGCCGGCCAGCACGACAGAGGCATTGCTGGCAGAGGTAAGCGCGCTCCCAATCTGGAAAACGTAGACACCGTTGCCGCTCAGGGTGAGGGTTCCTGTCAACTGCGCGGAGGAACCAAAACAATAGACACCAGGCGCGAGCACGACCGCGCCAGGACTTGTGCCCAGTATCTTGCCGCTCAAGTTCGTGCCGCACGTCTCCGCCACTAGATCAGCGTAGGCCGTGTGCGCATCGGCCTGAGCGGTAACGGCGGTCGGATCGTCCGCATGAATCGCGCCTCGTATCACCGTCCCCGGGGGAAAACCGGTTACGGCCGTCCCTGGGCTCACACCCAAATCTCCATTGATATCCGTTGGGCCGGTATTAGTAACCGTCGTGGCGCCCAGGACGGCGAAGCTCTGGGCGGATGCGAGCGGTGGCGCAGACTGCCCCCATACAACGCTTCCGATACTCAGCATGCAAGCCACTGTGAGAAGTCGTTTCATTTAGATGTCCTTTGGGTTGAGCGAACACAGTGTCTAGCCACTGGCCATCAGGAACTGTGCGGAACAGTACACTCCATAGATATGTGTCCTACTGAATAACGTGCAGGCGTTCGACGCAAAGATATCGACGCGGCGAGCCCAGTCGATTTAAATTTGCGACCCGCTAATTAACCCGCTACATAATTGATGGAAGTTAAATGGTCAACTGCTGGTAAGTCACGCCAGCTCAACCGGTCGATGCAACACCACCTAACCCGTTAGTCTAACAATGCTTCCCACTGGAGAATCGATCTGTCCGGCTGCGCTCGACCAGAGCCTCGCCAGGGGGTGTTTCGGCTCAATCAACCCTGGCGAACGACCTAGCGCGCCTGAAAACCCTCCGAGCGAGCTTCGCGTTAGTGTTAAATCGAATCCTTGAGAGCGCCTTAGATACTAGAGAAGTTACGTACGACTATCAATATCCGGTAACCGCGTTGATCCAGAATTCGGCAACTGCACCGGATGAGCCTGCGTCGGCGGCTACCGATGCCGGTCAGATTCTCCTGTGCAGTTTTGAACAGATTTTCGTTTTCCCGGGGATGTATTTATACAGAGCCCTTGAACGGGCGTTTATCCTATGAACGATTGGGCGAAAGTCCTCCAACACACCAAACGCCGGGTCAATCCATACAACTTCGCAACTTGGTTCCGCCCAACTCGGCTGAAGGGAACCGACAACGGGCGTTTGTTCGTTCGGGTTCCCACGCCCCTATTCAAGCAGAGACTCACTGAAACCTACGGCGAACTTCTCCAGGCGGTCCTGCAAGAAGTGGGGTTGTCCGGCACTCGGCTGGAGTTTCTGTGCTCGGAGCCAGAACCCGCGGCGCCACCCTCTAACTTCGATCCGACAAATGCACGCAACGCCTTTGAGAACTTCATCGATCATCAAAACAAGCCCGTAACGATTGAGATGATCCAGAAACGAGTGGGGCGGTACTTCGGGGTGTTTCCTCCCGACCTGAAGCTGAAAGGCGGATCTCAGTCCATCGTCTTCCCTCGTCACGTGGCAATGTATCTCGTTAAGCAGCTCACGTTGGCATCCCTTCCGAAGATCGGCCGAGAGTTCGGCGGCAAACATCACACTACGGTTTTGAGTGCGATCAAAAAGATCGAAGCCCGCCGCCGCATCGACGTAGATCTCGATCAGACAATTAGCAGACTGTCTGATTCACTGCGTTAGCGGATTTTCTGCAAAGCGGGGAAACTCTTCGTCGCATTCCAGCAAACATTTCTCGTTCGTGGTTTCTTGAGGAATCCTCACATCAATTATGAATCCTGCTGGTGTCTCGTTTTTTGAAATTTCGTTGTGTAAATAGATGACATCTAGCGCCGCACTGGGCTTCTCCGTGCCTACACTTTGAAAGTTGAAAACGGCCATAACACCTCAACTGATGGAACTATAGATCAATTCCCAAGCGCCCTGGACGTTCCGCTCTACAGATTTTTCATTGACGATCAGCGAATCAAAACGCCCAACTGCCCGAGTCCCACGATAACGGAAGCAATGGCGCGGACGGGCGCGGGATCCGAAGATTTGCGAGTGCGTTCAAGCCGCCGAGTAATCGCGACAGAAACATTCGCTCGTGACGGTGGAGAAAATGGCGGGTCGAAATGCAAGAGGGCGATGTGCATCCGGCGGGACGCTCAAGCTTCGGCGATTGGTTCCGTGTGTTTTCCGAGCTGTTGCGCCGAGGGGATGCTGCCGTCCTGCGGAACGGACGGAGCAAACGCCCGATCAAACCCGGAAATCAGGTAGGTGAACCATTTCTCGATGTTGGCCTCGGTGACCAGCTCCGCTCGGAACAGCGAGCTGTAACTGACTTCGATCCTATATCCCTCGACCCCAAGCAGACGATAAATCCAGCCAAAGGATTTCAAGAATCGAGGGTCTCGCCATTTGCGCCTGAGGAAAACCACGGTTGGTCTGGGACCCCAGCTCTCGAGCTGTAGAATGTAATCTTGGTCACCCACGCGGAAGCTAAAGCTGCGCACCAACGCCTCCGGTGGGAGATAGGCCTGGACATCAATCACCAAGTTTTCGGCCTTTTCGTTCACTGCATCGGCGATGCGCCCCATCGTCGTCAGTAATTCCGATTGATCCAGCTGGTCGCGAAAAAGGGCCAAGTATCGGCGGTTTTCCCTGCCATTAACGTGGTGTTCCAAGTACTGCCAAAGAGACGGCGCGCGACGGCTCATTTTATTCCTTTCGGCCCATCGAGGGCGGCCTGTTGCAGTTCGTGTTGCCCTTCTGGACGGCACGCACTTCTTACCAAACGTCCCGGACGAGAGAGGGCGACAAATTCAGCACGCTAGCCCACACGTGTAAAATCGCCCTCAGCGCTTGCGCCATTCGCGCGGGATTCGAAACTCCGCGAATCCGCCACGCGTTCGGCGTACGATGGCATTCCAAGAGTTCGGTGTCGGAGTTCCCCCGTCGTCAGGATTACGAGCGGAACGTCCGCAAGATGGGATTCAACTCTGACCTCGCGCACGATCTCAGGCCCCTTTTCCTTCTTGGAATCTCAAGTCGAGCACGAGAAAGTCTGGCTTGCCCGCATCGGTGCCCTCCTAGTCCTGGCGCAGCATTTGGGCGATGCCGGGACTGCTGGCTGCCACACACACATGGGCGCGCAGGCTCTCACTCTGAGCCGCGTCCTGGATTGACCTCGAATGACCGCGATCGTCCTGCGCGAGAAGAATGGGTGCGAACTGTTGATCGGTGAATGAAACCAGCTTCCCGAGCAAAGGTTGCGCTGTGAGTTGGTTGCGCAGGAGATGAGGTATGTCCGTCGCGGACCTCGGAACACACTCTGGCTTGCTATCTTCCTTTGAGGCGGGGTGGGCGCGCTCGGCTTGCCTGCGCACAATGCTACGCTCCTGTTTTGTGCACTTGGGCTGGGAGACGCGCGTGAGAATGATCTAGACTTCGCGTGTCAAAAGTCTAGACTCAGCAAGAGTTTGCTCGGTAATCGGACTGGTACGCTAACTAGCAAAGCATTAAGTATCAGCATAGATACCGGTACACTAATACTCCAAACCCCGGGAGTGATGCAAGCAGAAAAGCTGTATCGCAGGCAGCGATGCGCCCGGCCCAGCAGCCCCGCCGATCATCGCTTCTTGCAGAGTTCCCAAAACGAAACAACGGTCGCGGGCGCAAAGCCGGAATGGTGGTTGTTTAGGTACGCGAACGTTTCCACGCCAGGCGATTCGTGCGGTCGCAAGCATCAACCCAACCTCGCAATTGTTTCGAGTCGTCCACGATCACCTTCTCTGAGATTTTGGTTTGTTGCTCAATACCTTTGCGATCGCCGAGCAGGCGGATGTACGTGAAAGCTGGGATGGTCGGATCGAATTTCTCGGATATCCCACCTGCGCGTGGAATCCGTGATTGATCCGTCAGCGTACAGGCCACCTCGATTTCGCGCGACAAATCGAAGAATTCGACAGTCAATCGGTTTTTGTTGCGAAATGCGAGAGCGAAATGACGCTTGATCGGTAGTTTTTTGAAGAATGGTTTTAGGCGAGCAATGAATCGTGCGCCGGTACTAAACACCGAGCGATTGAGGCATCCGAAGTGAGACAGCATCGGCCCAAGCTCGTCGCCAAGCAATTCTGCGGTTCTCACGAAATTCTCGAAACGCTCATCGCAATCGGCCAGTTGCGTTTCCTGTGTGATGAGTCGTGGAGCCTTCAGGCAGAAAATAAAATTATCCGAAGCTTTCCGCGCCCACCCTTTAACCGTGGCGGCTGATGGCGTGCGATAGAACGCAGAGTCAACTTCTACCGTGTCGAATTCCGTGGCGTGGTAGGTCAAGAACTCAGCGGGGTTGATTCCAGCAGGATGGAACGCATTTTCCCATCCGGCGGCGCTGAATGCGCTAGCGCCGACTTGAATCTCAGCCATGGCGACGCGATCGTACATCGAGATGGCTGGTGGCATACTTCGCGGACATCTTAATGCGGTTTGCCGTCTTTCAGAAACAACAACTCACGTCCCCGCAATACGGTCCGCCAGTACGACCTCGATCGCCCCTAACAATCCAACACTACGAACAGGATGCATTTACCAAGTTCCATCTTCGCGTGTACCGCTGGTGCACCCGTCCTATCGGTTGAGGCACGATAGAATCGGTTCAAGTTCCGTCTGCCAAACTGGATATCGTCGGTCGTCTGTTTTACAAGACCGAGACCGAATGTTGTTCCGCGCCAGAGCAGAAGCAGTTCTTGAGGTCGTTCGCGATCCGCGGCGCCCCGGCGCGGAAATCAGCTTCTTCACCGCGCTACATAGTTGGAGCTAGGTATTCGTCCCCTACCGTTTTTCGTGAGCGCACCCGGTTTCTAGGAAGAGCGAGCTGGGGAGTGTCGCCGATTGCGACAGGCGGCAATGTGCTGTCCTGGGTACTGGTCTTAGTACCCGGTGTTCAAGATTAGACAGTAACAAATAACCCGTCTAGATATGCTTTCTACGACTTAAGTACGACGACGTGCGGGCCGCGTTGGCCGCGACAGACTGGCCGCACGGCTAAAGGGAACAATGACCACACCTATTCTGCCTCCCAAAATACTTCTAATTGAAAGCGATGCAGTTGCCGCCGATAAGATTCGCGCGGCGCTCACCGCGGCAGGCAGCCGATCGTTTGAAGTGGAATGGTTACTCCACCTCTCCGAGGGTCTTGCACGCCTGAGCAAAGGAGGAATCGACGCCGTCTTGCTCGAGTTGTCGCTGCCCGATAGTCACGGTATCGAGACGTTCGACAAGCTGTTCAACGCCGTGCCCGACATCCCAATTTTGATTCTCGGCGACGGTAACGAGGCCCTCGCGAAAGAGGCTGTAGGACGCGGTGCCCAGGATTATCTGTTAGCGGTTCACCTCAACAGTTATTCACTGCCGCGCGCCTTGCGCAGTGCTATCGGACGCAAAGCTGTTGAAGATGCGTTATACGCCGAAAAAGAGCGAGCCGTGGTCACCCTCAACTCAATTGGTGACGCCGTGCTGTGCACCGACATTTCCGGTAACATTACCTATCTGAATCTCGTTGCAGAAGCCATGACCGGTTGGCGTCGTGAAGAAGCCACTGGTAAACCCCTCGCCGAAGTCTTCCGAATTATCGACGGCAGCACCCGCAAGACCGCCCGAGACCCCATGGAGATGGCCGTCGAGGAAAACAGGACGGTGGGACTAACCGTGAATTGCATCCTCATCCGCCGCGATGGATTGGAATCCGCCATTGAAGATTCTGCTGCGCCGATCCACGACCGGGCAGGCCGGGTCATTGGAGCGGTGATTGTTTTCCATGATGTGAGTGCGGCTCGGGCCATGTCGGTCCGAATGACGCACTCGGCGGAGCACGATATCGTCACGAATCTGCCTAATCGCCTGTTGCTAAATGACCGGATCTCTCAGTCGATTGCCTTGGCCCGCCGGCAGAATAAATCTCTTGCCGTGGTTTTTCTGGATTTGGATCGTTTCAAGAACATCAATGATTCGCTGGGCCATCCCGTTGGAGACAAGCTTCTTCAGTCCGTTTCGAGGCGATTGCTGGCCAGCGTTCGCGGATCCGATACGGTCAGCCGCCAGGGCGGAGATGAATTCGCGATCCTGCTTTCGGAGATTTCCCATCCGGAAGACGCGGCGACGAGTGCGAAAAAGATTCTTCTTGCACTCGGAGCAGCGCACTCCATCGCGGGACAAGATCTGCATGTCGATGGCAGCATAGGTATCAGCATCTACCCGGGAGATGGAGAGGATGCCGAAACGCTAATCAAGAATGCGGACACAGCGATGTATCACGCCAAGGAAAACGGTCGCAACAATTTCCAGTTCTTCAAGGCGGATATGAATCGGAAGGCAGTCGAGCGGCAAACTCTGGAAGGCAGCTTGCGCAGAGCGCTCGAGCGAGAAGAGTTCCTGCTGCACTTTCAGCCGAAGATAAATCTCGACACCGGTGAAATCACTGGGGTGGAGGTATTGATACGCTGGCAGCACCCCGATCGAGGACTCGTCCCTCCTGCCCAGTTCGTGCCGATCGCAGAAGATTGTGGCCTCATACTCCCGATTGGCCGTTGGGTGTTGCGTCAAGCGTGCAGGCAAGCGCACGAATGGCAAGAAGCGGGTCTGCCTTTCAATCGGATTTCTGTCAATGTTTCTGCTGTCGAATTTCGAGCTAACACGTTTCTCGCAGAGGTCAGCAGCTCTCTCAACGAAAGCGGCTTGGAAGCGCGCTACCTCGACCTCGAACTCACCGAAAGCACTCTCATGCATCATGCCAAATCCTCTGCGGCCATACTTCACTCACTCAAGGAGATAGGAGTACACCTTGCGGTGGATGACTTCGGCACCGGCTATTCCAGCCTCAGCTATCTGCAACGGTTTCCCATTGATATCTTGAAAATTGACAAGTCCTTCGTGCACCAGATCAGTGGCAATCTCGAGGACGCTCCCATCGTGGGAGCCATCATTAACATGGGGAAAAGCCTCAAGCAGCGCGTGATTGCTGAAGGCATCGAAACGCACCAGCAGCTGGCATTCCTTCAGGCCCAGCACTGTATGGAAGGGCAAGGCTACCTCTTCAGTAAGCCTCTTGCGGCCGCACAATTTGCCGATTTACTGCGGGTAGGTATTACAGGATCCCTTGTCGCCTAAGGTCTGCCACACGATCCGATCCCACCCGCGGGCAGCATTCACACTTGGGGACGGGAATACGCCCGCAGATGGGTTAGCCGACGCTCTCATCAGGGCACCTCTCGGAATCGATCTTGCCCGGACCTGGGCAAGCAGTCTCGGGAGAGGTGTCTGAACACTCGCGAGTCATTCCGCGTCTATTCGTGTTAAACCCGAGTCGGTTCAGAAACACACGCAAGAAGTTGCCCGAAAGACTCGACCTAGCAACATCGCGGATTCTTAAGCGTGAGGGCGGGCCGATTTGGGGTCCTCCCTGAGCGGACGCTTTTTGAGAATCGCAAAATGCCACGCGAGGGATCGTGCGATATCGCCACACTGGGAAAGCGACACGCAGGAACTAGTAGATCGAATCGTGCAAAACCACTTGTCCCGTTGGCAAGGGAACAAACGTCTCTAGTCCACTGGAGACAAATGTCTCTAGGACAAATCTACCTACGGCCGGACCTCGGTGGAGTGTGCGAGGGCGCTGCGCCTCTGATCCGATGGCGGTTCTGATGGTCGAGCACATCTGCAAGGAATTGAGAGAACGGGGGTTACGCCCAGCGGCGCCACCACGTAACGATCAGCCGGCAATGGACCTGCTTGCGTATACACGATACGATTGCGTTTCGGGGTGACCCATCTTGCCAGCCATAGACGTGATCGACGAGGTTGTTTCAGGTAAAAGGATTTTATTGACCGGAGCCGGGGGTTCGATCGGCTCTGCCTTGGCCAAGACCGTGATCCGCCTGGAGCCGCAGCTCCTCATTCTTCTCGACAACTCGGAGCGAAACCTACAGGAAATCGATTTGGAGTTGGCTACCGCGATTGACCGCAATTCGTACAAATCCGTGCTCGGCGATATTCGCGACGCGAAGCTGTTAGCCGAGCTTTTTGAGCGCTATCACCCAGAGGTCGTGTATCACGCGGCGGCTTTCAAGCATGTGCCGCTGATGGAGAACAACCCTTTTGCGGCTGTTCGCAACAACGCCTTGGGAACCGCGGGTATCGCGAGGATGGCTCAGGAGGAAGGCGTCGCTAACTTCGTCATGGTCTCGACGGATAAAGCCGTCAATCCGATCAGTATCATGGGTGCTTCGAAACGTGTAGCGGAACTTGCGCTACTGAGCTTGAACAATCCCAAGAACCGTATGAGCGCGGTGCGACTGGCAAATGTATTGGGTTCTCAGGGAAGTGTCGTTCCGACATTCCTCAAGCAAATTTCCCAAGGCGGTCCGGTGACCGTCACTCACCCGGACGTATCCAGATACTTCGTAACAATGGACGAGGCGGTGAAACTGATACTCTTGGCATCTGGATTGGAGGAAAGCGGAGGCATATTTGTTCCTCAAGTCGGCGCGCCGCTGAAAATTCTAGACATTGCTCTTGAGTTGATAAGTCACACCCCTTCCATCTCTGGAAAGGACACTCCAGTTACCTTCACAGGACTTCGTGCCGGAGACAAAATGACGGAGGAATTTCTCTCCCAGGATGAATCCACGAAGCAAACAATCGATCCGAGACTCCTGCGAGTCAAGACAATCGAAATTTCCGCGGACACGCTCGCTGTTCAGATCGGGCGCCTCTCCCAGAGCGTTGAAGAGCGTAACCTTAATGCCATGATCGCGACTCTCTGCCAAATCGTTCCCGACTATCGACCGACGGATTTGCTGTCTCCCTCATCGCTAGGATCTTCGGTTTAGCGCCATGAAGAGAAAAATTGCTGTAATCACGACATCGCGAGCCGACTACGGGCATTTGTATTGGCCCTTAAGAGATCTGTCAGAGAACGAAAATGTAGATCTGAAAATCATCGCGCTTGGGTCGCATCTGTCACCTGAATTTGGGAATACGTTCCAGGAAATTGTAAACGACGGCTTCGCGATCGACTCCCGGATCGAGTGTTTGCTCAGCTCTGATACCGATGTCGGCATGGCCAAGACAATCGGCATCGCCACGCTGGGGCTGGCTGACCTATTCGGGCAGACGCGGCCGGACCTGCTCTTGCTGATCGCTGATCGTTACGAGATGCTTGCTCCGGCGTCGGTTGCTCTAGCGCTGCGGATTCCGATCGCCCACATCGAAGGCGGAGAGATTAGCGAGGGAGCGATCGACGATGCGGTGCGAAATGCTCTTACGAAAATGAGCCACATCCACTTTACTTCGACGCACGCTGCCCGGGAGCGAGTGATCGCGATGGGCGAAGAAGAATGGCGCGTGTACCGGGCCGGTGCTCCGTCTCTAGATCACCTTCGGAGGCGAATGCTTCTCAGCCGAGAGCGAGTCGAGGAGCGGCTCGCGCTCGATCTCCGGAAGCCTACCGTTCTCGTCGTATACCATCCGATGACCATCGCTCTCGACACGCTACAAGAAGCGGGCGCGTTGTTCACAGCCCTTGAAAATCTGACGGACCAAATCGTGTTCTGTTACCCGAACGCAGATGCGGGAAGCAGGGCATTGATAGCCCGGACGCGCGGATTCATCGAGCGCCGAGGCCACGGAAAAATCTTCACCAATCTCGATTCGGTGACCTATTTGAGCCTGTTGCGTCAGGTCGATATGCTGGTTGGGAACTCAAGTAGTGGAATCATGGAATCCGCGTCGTTTGCGCTGCCTACCGTGAACGTTGGGTTGCGGCAGCAAGGGCGCGAACGGGGACAAAATGTATTGGACGCCGACGCTCATCCGGGAGCCATTCTCGAAGCCCTGAACACGGCAAGAACGCCTGCATTTCGTCAATCCTTAATCGGCATGATCAATCCGTATGGTGAAGGGTTTGCTTCCGAGACCATCGTCCGAGTACTGTCCACCACTCCTCTCTCGCAGGAACTTCTGATGAAACGTCATGCGGGTGTTCCTGTGTCTCTTGCTGTTCCCGGCCGTTCGCAACATTCATGAGAATACCGCTGTCAGCGCCGGACATCACAGAGCAGGACATTGAGGCAGTGACGGGCGTGCTTCGTACTTCGAGCCTTAGCATGGGTCCCAAGGTCCGGGAGTTCGAGCGCGCCATCTCGCAGTACGTGGGTGCCTCGGATGCGATTGCCGTAAATTCCGGGACCAGCGGTCTGCACCTGTGTATTCGAGCCCTCGGTATTTCCGAAGGCGACGAAGTGCTGGTGCCTTCTTTTACCTTTATCGCAGTCGCGAACGCAGTCCGCTATGAAAAGGCTACTCCGGTATTCGTTGACATCGACCCGCAAACGCTCAACCTCGATCCGGGCCTGCTCGAACAAGCAATCACCGCGCGAACACGGGCGATCATCGTCGTGCACACTTTCGGACACCCTGCGGAGCTAACGAGCATATTGCAAGTCGCGAGGTGCCACGGCCTCGTCGTGATCGAAGATGCTTGTGAGGCCATCGGAGCAGAATACGAGGGACAAAAAGTAGGCGCTTTGGGGGATGTCGGGGTCTTTGCCTTTTATCCCAACAAGCAAATTACAACGGGAGAGGGCGGGGCGGTCGTCACCAACAACTCTGAAATCGCGCTCAAGGTCAGAAATCTTCGCAATCAAGGAAGAGATGATTCAGAAGCGTGGTTGCAGCATACGGAATTGGGGTACAACTACCGGATTTCGGACATCAACTGCGCCTTGGGAATCGAGCAACTGACGAGAATCGATGCCATTCTGGATCGCCGTGAATCAATCGCTCGCAAGTACAGTGACATACTAGCTTGTGTTCCAGACCTAATGCTTCCGCCTATGGCATTGCCGCGTCGCAAAATCAGTTGGTTCGTCTACGTGGTCCGACTGAGTCGTCGTTTCGACGAAGTCCGGCGCGATTCGATCGTCAAGGAAATGAAGTCGCGCGGGATTGCTTTGGGCAGATATTTTGCGCCGATCCACTTGCAACCCATCTATCAGCCGTGCGACAGCGGCAAAACCGCTCTCCCCGTGACAGAATTCCAGGCGTCCCGCTCGCTCGCATTGCCATTCTTCAATCGAATCCGAGAAGAGGAAATCAAAGAGGTCTGTCAAACGTTGGTCGAGCTGATTCAACGAGTGTAACGGCATCGTTTCAACAGTTTGAATTCGCAAATAGCGCAAGCGCGCGCAGAGTTTCGGCGGCAACAGCAATGAAGAACTCTAATCTGAGCCGAAGCTTACGACCGAGGTGTCGGCTCTAGAGCAGCAGCCCCCGGGAGGTAATGTATCGCCAGGACGCTTCTTCGCCGTTAGAGTCGTGTTGGTCAGCCCAGAACCCGGGTGCGGCAGACTCGAATTGCACTCCGAGCTTGTGAAATCCGGTGGGTTCTTTGCTTCCCGACCAAACGACGCGACCCCGAACGCCAAGCCCCGTTTTTTACTTTGAATGGTAAGCATTGTGCCTTGCGGCCAGTTGATGGGAGTTAGGATCAAAGCTCCGTGAAGATTTATCACGGCAGTCACGAGTTCCAGTGACTCGCCACTGGAATGAATTACCAGCCGCACGGCCGCCAAGGTGCGAGGGCTTCTGCGGTGCTCCCTGGCAGCGTGCATTTCGATTGATGGGTCAGGCGGCACAAGATGTGAGTTTGTCTCGCTTCGCTCGTTTTGCTTTTGTCAATCGTTGAACGAGTGCGAGAACCAGGTGCCTGTCTTGATCTTCCATCTTTGTCAGAGCCGAGACGATCTTGCGGTTTTGAAATCGCTCTCTCGGCGTCGCACCCCAATCGGACTTTTGGGGAATTGGCGGTGGTTCCACTCCTGGCGAATTTGCATCGATTGAGAAAAATGCAGACAGCGGTATTCCCAAAGCGGTCACGTATTTTTCTATGGTATCGACGCCGGGAACAATGTGCCCGGTCTCGACGCGACTTGTGTAGCAGCGCAGCAGCCCGGTGCGAGCTTCCAAGTCACCTTGACTGAGGTGCCGAGACTCACGAAGTTCTCTTAGTCTGCGCCCGATTTCCACAATCATCACAATACTCAGTTATGTTGTATATAACAAGTCAGTGATACTACTTATCCGCATAATCCGCCATCCGTAATTCACTTTATAGCCGTGCACCCGCCTCAGAAGGTCAGCGGCCCGCTCGTTGCACCCCTGGCCCTGTGATAATTTCTCTGGCACTCGAGACACAATCGCCCAAAGCCTCGGAAAAATTCCCCACTACGCCCACCTTTTTAAGCCGCCTCTTCAGACAATTCGCCAAACGCCCTCGGACGATTACCGAGCAGTTTTCGCCCATGCCATTACTCCCATACAGGATGTCACGTCGTTCGCATCGCAAACATCCGTGGTCATCGAAGTAATACCGCATCTTGGCTAGATGGATGCTGGGCAAAATCTTCTGCATCTGCAATGAAACAGGCTTTGGCATGTACCACGGTTGCAGAAATATGTCCTCCTCTCCGGCTGGTGCGGATCGAGGAGTAGATTTCGAAGACGGCGGGACTTTTGGTCGAGTTCGATACATGCTAGCTCCTTGGGTGAAAACGGCGATGCACCTTCGCCAGTTCGGTATTCGCAACGCGCGCGTACACCTGAGTCGTGATAAGAGACGTGTGCCCTCGTAAGCCTTGAATGTGACGAATATCTGCTCCCTCTTGAAGTAGATGCGTCGCGAAAGAGTGCCGGATCATGTGCGGCGTGATGCGCGCTAGCCCCGCGCGCAGCGCGGCATATCGAATGACTCTCGCCACCGCCTGTGTTTGCAGATGTCGAGATGGAGGCGCACTAACGAGCTTTGATTTCGGAACCAGCTGCTGCGCACGCAGCTTGGCTTGTCGCAAGGTTAGATTTATGCCGAGATACGTCGAAGTCTTGTGCGCGTGTACGGTCCCACCCGAATCGTCTCGCCAGTGCAGCCGCCACACGCCCTTGTGTGCATGAATGCATCCCGTCTGCTTTAGGAGTTCCGGCAAAAACAACGGGCCTTTGCGCCGGCCCCCCAGGTGCTGTCTCAATAGTCGGGCAGCGCGCGAGCCGAAGAACACCGTTCGCTCTTTTCCCTTGCCCGCGACGCGAATGGTTCGCCTCGACTGGTCTACGTCTTCTACCCGAATCCGCACCACTTCTCCGACGCGACAGCCCGTTGCCTACAGAAGCTCGATCCTGGTTTGATTTCGCAGGGTACCGGCTGCGTTCACGAGCCGGCCGACATCCCCGACCGACACGACCGCGGGCAAGCGGCGCTCCCGTCTTCTGCCGCGAACCAGTCGAGGTGCGACCGCATCGACCACACCGCCCATGTATAGAAAGTCGAAGAACCGTCGCAGCGCGTAAAGATGGCGGTTATAGCCATCGACGGTGAGGTCTAGCTTCATCAAGTCGATTAAGAAAAACCGAACGTCTAGATGATTTGTTGTGCTGATGTGGCGCTGGCCGATGAAGTGACAGAAGGAAAAGGCCACTTTCGTGTATGCCTCATACGCGCTCCGGGAAAATCTCTGAGCGACAAGCCCTTCACCGAACTTGTACGCTAGTTCGGAATTCGACTTGTTTCTTATGGGAAGGGGCGGATTCTGTGCGGGCGGGATGGCGGGATACCAATGCGAAATGTTCGACGAATTCATTCACCCGACCTCTCAAGACTTCGGCAGAAGGGTACTTATTTAACGCTAGAATCTGGTTGTCAAGAAATTTGTGACACGACTCGGTTCCGACCTTAGACCGTTCAGACCGAGTTTGAGGGGGCTGTTACCGACTGTCCGATCAAGACGGGGATACCGCCGGGACCAGGAAATCCGCCAAAGGTTGACCGTTCGGCTGCGTCCAGGCCGTCTGGAGTGCGAGCCGCTCGGGATCTGGCCGCCCAGAACAATTTGGCGCGCATGCGGTCGCCATGTTACGCGGGCATTCGGCAGCAACACGAAGCCCGTGTAGGGGTCGTGCTCCAGCTTTGTGCCCACGGTCAGGCAGATCCGTTCGGGCGAGATGGCAATTTCATACTGAATAAAGGAACTAGCTATTTGAGTGTCGAGGTCTGCGGGGTCCAAAGATATGTGAGATTAACTGTTTCAACAATGAATGATCCTGTTTAACTTAACCCGTTGACTTCTGTACGCTAGCGTACATAATGGTTCCGTAAGAAGGTAGCGACTAGTGCAGGCGTAGTCATGGCTAAAGCGCCCGATGCCGCAATTAGAAAATCCCCACGAAGAAGCGCTTTTGGCGCCCAAGCGTTTCTTGAGTCTGCGAGCGTGTCCAGCAGAGTTACGAAGTTTCGGCGAGCCGAAATCATCTTTCGGCAGGGTGATCCTTCCAAACATATCTTTTGCATTCAGGAAGGTGGGGTCAAACTCTCCGTTTTAAGTAATTCTGGCAAGGAGGCCGTCGTAGCGCTTCTGGGGCCGGGCGAGTTTTTTGGTGAAGGATGCCTGATCGGGCTGCCCTGCCGCAGGGCAACAGCGGCAGCTATCGCTCCTTCCACGGTGCTTGCCATTAAAAAAGAGGAAATGATTCGCGTGCTTCACGTCGAACATGCCCTGTCCGACCGTTTTATCTCGCACATGCTCGCGCGCAATATCCGTCTTGAAGAAGACTTGATGGATCAACTCTTTAATTCCAGCGAGAAACGGCTAGCACGTACTCTTTTGTTGCTCGCCCGTTATGGGAAGCAGGGCCAGCCGCAAAAACTGCTCCCCCGAATATCACAAGGGATGCTAGCAGAGATGATCGGAACGACGCGCTCTCGCGTCAATTTTTTCATGAATAAATTCAGAAAACTGGGATTTATTCGCTACAATGGCGGCCTGCACGTCGACGACTCCCTGCTAAGCGTTGTTCTGCACGACTGATTTATGAAATCGCGAGTGAACGATAAGATTTCAAGAAGTAGCGTACCCGCAGCAACCAGCGCGAGCGTTGGCGGGACCGAGCAGCGAATTTGCAGCCTAACTCTTGAGCGGACGTGGCGCTTTTCGGGAGAATTACCCGTAGGGTCGAGGGAGGCAAGGATGCCGAGCCGAATTCTTTTTGTAGAAGATGATCCAGTGGTCTGCGAGTTGATCCAGCAGTCTTCAGTTCGGACGAGATGGAATCATTTTCACTCACGAATAGCAGCCAGGCTGTCAAGCATCGCTCCCGTGAAAACGTCGGCGCGATTTTTCTCGATGTGCGCATGCCGTCGCCGGATGGCAGAGACCGACCCAGCAGATACGTGCCGGAGGTTTGAATCGGAAGATGCCGATCGTGATCGTTGCGGGCGATGAGGACCGTGCCGTGCTCGCGCGCGCATTCAAAGCTGGCGCCAGCTTTTTCCTTTTCAAACCCGTTGACCGGCATGGCATTCTGCGCCGGATTTGGATTACCGGAGATTCCATTCGGCGCGAGGCGCGGCGGTTCCAACGCGTCGGGATTCGATGCAAGGTTTCCTTGGAATTGGAGCCGGAGCAGGTCCGTGGCTGGACGCTAGACCTGTGTTTGGGTGGCTTGTTTGTGCAAGCAATTCGCGCGCTCAATCTCGGATCAATCGCGCGTCAGCGTGGAACTGATGTCGCGCGCGCCGCCTTTGTGCGCGACTGCGCACGTCGTTCGATTACCCGGCGACAGCTGCATGGGTCTGCAAATCGAAAATGTTGGACGACCCGAAACCAAGAGGTTGCAGGAGTTCCCATTGCCCCTAATTCCAGGACGGATGAATTGAGCACCTCTGCGCCGTCATCACGAAGGCGTCTCCACCTTCGCAGACTCTCTGCCACTCGGGCATGTGAATCTCTATCCTGAACGGAACCTAATTCCGCGCTTCCTGTCGTTGCCGTAGCGCTACGCTTACGCGGTCCCGCCCTTCCGTTTTGGATTGATAGAGCGACTGGTCTGCCATTCGCAGAATCTGCTCGGTCGTCGACCCATGCTCGGGAAACGCCGCAACTCCGATGGATAGCGTCACACTATCGAGAACCTGACCCAGGTGGCGCATGGAGATTTTACTCGCCTCGATGCGCAGTAGATTTGCGCGCTTGGCGGCGCCTTTCGCGGATGATTCAGGCAAGATGATCGCAAACTCTTCGCCGCCGTACCGGCAAATCACATCATCGCCGCGAAA
>Ga0210407_10001462_pt1 | contig 22094 bp, 16 predicted proteins | sample IncBWC27MmetaG_FD_150860 | JGI IMG/M metagenome (GOLD analysis project Ga0210407, IMG submission 150860) | Forest soil microbial communities from Barre Woods Harvard Forest LTER site, Petersham, Massachusetts, United States - Inc-BW-C-27-M | ecosystem: Environmental > Terrestrial > Soil >... | reverse complement strand
CTGACGAGAAGCCGGGGAAGTGAGGCGGTCGATCATTTCGAAACCGTGCGTGTCCGCAAAGATGGGCAAAAGATCGACATTTCCGCGACGATTTCGCCGATCAAGAACAGCCAGGGCGCGGTGGTTGGGGCGTCAAAGATTGCGCGCGACATGACCGAGCGAAAGCGGGCCGAGGAGGCTTTGAAGAAAAGCCTTGCCACCAGCGAGGCTGCGCTGCAAGAGTTGGCCGATCAGAAGTTCGCTCTGGATCAGCACGCTATTGTGGCCATCACCGACGTCCAGGGCACGATCACTTATGTCAACGACAAGTTCTGCGCCATCAGCCAATATTCGGAAGACGAACTGATTGGCCAGAATCACCGCATTCTCAACTCTGGTCACCACTCGAAGGAATTCTTCCAGGAAATGTATCACGCCATCGCTAACGGGAAAGTTTGGCACGGGGAGATCAAGAACCGTGCCAAAGACGGGTCGATCTATTGGGTGGACACAACCATTGTTCCGTTCGTAGGAGCGGATGGCAAACCGCGGCAGTATGTGGCCATCCGCGCGGACATCACGGAACGCAAGCGGGTTGAGCAAAAAGTGAAGGAAAGCCTCGCCATCAGCGAGGCTGCGCTCAAGGAATTAGCCGACCAGAAGTTTGCTTTGGATCAGCACGCCATCGTAGCGGTGACCGACGTGCAGGGCACGATTACCTATGTCAACGAGAAGTTCTGCACCATCAGCCAATACTCGGAAGAAGAACTGATCGGCCAGAATCACCGCATCCTCAACTCTGGCCACCATCCCAAGGAATTTTTTCAGCAGATGTACCGCACCATCGCCAATGGGATGGTTTGGCACGGGGAGATCAAGAACCGGGCCAAAGACGGATCGATTTATTGGGTGGATACGACCATCGTGCCGGCCGTGAGCGCGGATGGGAAACCGAGCCAGTACGTGGCGATCCGGGCCGATATCACCGAACGCAAGCGGTCCGAGGACGCGGTGAGGGAAAGCCTCGCCAGCAGCGAGAGAGCACTCAAGGAGCTTGCCGACCAGAAATTTGCCCTGGATCAGCATGCGATTGTGGCCATAACCGACGTTCAGGGCACGATCACCTATGTCAACGACAAGTTCTGCGCTATCAGCCAATATTCGGAGGACGAACTGATCGGGCAGAATCACCGCATTCTCAACTCGGGTCATCACTCGAAGGAATTTTTCCAGGAAATGTACCACGCTATCGCCAATGGGAGGGTTTGGCACGGGGAAATCAAGAACCGGGCGAAGGACGGTTCATTTTACTGGGTGGATACGACCGTTGTCCCGTTCGTCGCAGCGGATGGAAAACCGCGCCAGTACGTCGCCATCCGAGCGGACATCACGGAACGCAAGCGTGCGGGTGACACGCTGGTTGGGCAGGCGTTGGAACTGTCTCGCTACGCCGAAGAATTGAGCGCTTCGCAAGAGGCGCTGCACAGCAAGAGCCTGATGCTGCAGTCAGTGCTGGATAGTATGTCCGAGGGGTTAGTGGTCGCGGACGAGAATGGGAAGTTCATCATCTGGAACCCGGCGGCGGAGAAAATAGTTGGTCTGGGAGCGGCCGATGTGCCCAGCGATCAGTGGACCTCGCACTACGGCGTCTTCTTGCCCGACACGGTGACACCTTTCCCTGTGGAACAAAATCCCTTGTTACGTGCAATTCATGGCGAAGTGTGCTCCGCCGAAATGTTCTTACGAAACGCACAACTCGACGAGGGGGTTTGGATCGAGTCGAGCGCCAGTCCCCTGAAGAACAAGGATGGTGTTTCGCGGGGCGCGGTTGTCGCCTTCCGTAACATCACGCAGAGAAAGAAAGATGAGCGCGAGATCAGGACCCTCAATGACGAACTCGAACACAGAGTCGTTGAGCGGACGGCCCAACTTGAAACCGCCAACAAAGAGCTCGAATCTTTCAGTTACTCTGTGTCTCACGATCTGCGGGCGCCGTTGCGGCATATTGGCGGTTTTTCCAAAATGCTGGTCGAGGAATTCGGTTCTACGCTTGATCCCACCGCCAAGCATTACATCGACCGCATCCAGTCGGGCACACAGAAAATGGGCCTGCTGGTGGACGAATTGTTGAGTCTGGCGCGAGTTGGGCGCCAGGCGCTGAAACTCCAGCCAACCAAGCTAACTCCGATTGTCAGGGAAGTCATTGCGATGCTCCAACCGGAGAGCGAAGGGCGAGTGGTGGACTGGGTCGTCGCGGACTTGCCCTTGGCGGAGTGCGATCCGGTTTTGGTGAAGCAGGTGTTTCAGAACCTATTGACCAACGCACTTAAATTCACGCGTTCCCCTTCCAGCGCCGATGTAAATGTACAGACAGGAACGCTCCCGTCTGCACGGGCTGTCATCGAGATCAGTTGCACAGAAAAGGATGGGCAGGCGGTTTTCATGGTCCGGGACAATGGCATCGGTTTCGACATGAAGTATGTGGACAAATTGTTCGGTGTCTTCCAGCGTCTGCACCGCGCTGAGGACTTTGAAGGAACTGGCATCGGCTTGGCAACGGTGCAGCGTATTGTGCAAAAGCATGGAGGCCGAGTGTGGGCTGAGGGGGAAACTGGCAAGGGAGCGACTTTCTCTTTCACCTTGGGTTCGGGAACACACGCTGAATCGAAAAGCAACGGAGCTACGGCTGGAGGCCGCTTATGAACTCAGACGAACTCGATATTCTTTTAGTAGAAGACAATCAGGACGATATGGATCTTGCCCTGCATGCCCTGCGGCGCGAGAAGCTGGCCAACAACATTTTCGTAGCCCGCGATGGCGAGGAGGCTCTGGACTTCCTCTTCTGTCGCGGAGCATTCGTGCATCGATCGTTTGATCATCCTCCGAAATTAGTGTTGCTGGACTTGAAACTGCCCAAGGTCGACGGGTTGGAAGTCCTCAAGCAGGTTAAGAGTGATGCGCGAACCAAAACCATCCCAGTCGTCATGATGACCTCGTCCAAAGAAGAGCGGGATCTGGTGTCCAGTTACAGTCTGGGGGCTAATAGCTTTATCCAGAAGCCGGTCGACTTCGACCAGTTTCGGAACACGGTCAAGAGCGTAGGATTGTACTGGGTGGTCATCAATCAACCGCCCCCGGCACTAGTGAAGAGCACACTATGACACGGTCTTGACTTGTGTTGCACTGCCCCTCGGCTGGTCCGAACCTGCCACCCCACCTAACGCAGGGCGATCGCTCGGACTGAGTTCTAACTTCGTGGTCTTCCCGGTCGAGGCCTGTCTGTCTCTGAATCTTCCAAAACTAGTAGAAAATGGCTTGTGGTATAGTGGTCAGACCAACGTTATTGGGAATGCAATGGCGATAGCAAGTATCAACCCCGCGACTGGCGAACTCCTTAAATCCTTTGAACCACTGTCTGATTCTCAGATCGATGAGAAGCTGCGCCGCGCCACCGAAGCATTCTCGACGTATCGCCGAACGGCGTTCGCCGAGCGGGCGCGAATGATGGTCAAGGCGGCGGAGATTCTGGAGAACGACAAAGAGAAATTCGCGCGGATCATGACTCTGGAAATGGGCAAGCCATTTCGAGCCGCCGTGGATGAGGCGGTCAAGTGCGCCTCGGCCTGCCGCTACTATGCGGAGAACGCGGAACGTTTTCTGGCCGATGAAGTGATTGAGACGACGGCCAGCCGAAGCTATATCCACTATCAACCGCTGGGACCGATCCTGGCGGTGATGCCGTGGAATTTTCCATTTTGGCAGGTCATGCGTTTTGCGGCGCCAGCTTTGATGGCGGGAAATGTTGGGCTGCTGAAGCATGCGTCGAATGTGCCGCAGTGCGCGCTCGAAATCGAAGAACTGTTTCGCCGCGCGGGCTTTCCCGAGGGAGTCTTCCAGACGCTGTTGATCGGCGCTCAGAAAGTGGACGGCATCCTAAATGACCGACGGGTTGTAGCCGCTACGCTAACCGGCAGCGAGGAAGCGGGAGTGCAGGTAGGAACCTCGGCTGCCAAGAGAATTAAGAAGGTGGTGTTGGAGTTGGGCGGCAGCGATCCTTTTATTGTGATGCCGAGCGCGGACATGGACGAAGCGGTCGCGACTGCGGTCAAGGCCCGGGTTATCAACAATGGGCAGTCGTGCATTGCGGCCAAACGCTTTATTGTCGCCGAATCAGTTGCCGGCGAGTTTGAACGGAAATTCGTCAGCAAGATGGAAGCGTTGAAACTCGGCGATCCGTTCGACGAGAGCACCGAGTTGGGACCGTTGGCGACGGCGGATGCAGTGGTAAGTTTGGACGCAGATGTCCGCAAGACAATTGCGGCCGGGGCTCGTGTTCTCACCGGAGGCAAACCGGTGAATCGGCCGGGCAACTTCTACGCGCCGACGGTTTTGACCAACATTCCCAAAGAATCGCCGGCATATCGCGATGAGCTATTTGGTCCTGTGGCTTCGATTTTTCGCGCTAAGAATTTGGACGATGCCATTGCGATCGCGAACGACAGCCGCTTTGGGCTGGGAGCGAGTGCGTGGACCAATGACAAACACGAACGCGATCGCTTGATCAACGAAATCGAAGCGGGGATGGTGTTCATCAACCGCATGGTTGCGTCCGATACAAGGCTGCCGTTTGGCGGGGTGAAGTATTCCGGCCACGGGCGGGAGCTCGGACCGTACGGGATTCGGGAGTTTGCGAATATCAAGACTGTCTGGATTCAAGAAGGTCGTAGCTGAAATCGGGAACTGCCAGGGTTCGCCGTTTTGTCTTCCCGCGTGAGTGACTTGGCTTCGGATCGCATGCGGAATCGCTGCAGGTTTAGTTGGTCGTCGAACAAGTGAGATTCGTATCAGAGCATGCCTTCAGGCATGCCGTGAATCCTGCGATATATAAATGCGCCTTCAGGCGCCGGTTTTTGAAATCGGTAGGTCGCCATGGGCAGCTAGTTGGTGGTCCGGAGACTTTGTGTACAAGACAGTTCGAACATCGCGACTTTACGAGCAGATCGTTCAGCAGATCGAGGAGTCGATCCTTAAAGGCGCGCTCAAGGCGGGAGACCAGTTGCCCGCAGAGCGGGATCTGGCGCAAAAATTCGGCGTGAGCCGGACAGCGGTGCGTGAAGCGGTGAAGGCTCTGCGGGAAAAAGGGCTGGTGGAAGCCTATTCCGGTCGAGGAACTTTCATCACCGATGGAACGTCGCAGGCAATCCGGCAATCGCTTGGGTTGATGGTCAAGATTGGCCAACCGACCGGGTCTGTTCATCTGGCGGAGGTGCGCGCGATTGTTGAGCCGGAGATCGCGGCGCTCGCGGCCACTCGGATCCAGGAGCAGCATCTGGCCCTGATGCGAGAAGCAGTCGCGGTGATGGATCGAAATCACGACGATCCCGATGCTTACATCGAAGCTGACCTCGACTTCCATCTGGCGCTGGCCGAAGCGGCGGACAATCCTTTGATCTTGTCCCTGCTCGATTCCATCGTGGGTTTGCTCAGGGAACAGCGCATGCGAATCTTTCAGGTCGAAGGTGGGCCGAACCGCGGCCAGTATCACCACAAACGCATTCTTGAAGCAGTTGAGCAGCGCAGTCCCGAGAAAGCGCGTGAGGCGATGCGGGCTCACCTGCTGCAGGTTCGTGAGGATTCCAAGGCCAGTGAAGCGCATCCGGCGCTTTCGAAATCCATGTCGTAGTTGGAGCTTATAGCGAATGGCGAATCTAGGTTTTGTCGGGCTCGGAGTGATGGGCAGCCAGATGGTGAACCGTCTGCTGAGCAAGGGGCACAGTGTCACTGGGTACAACCGGACGCGATCGAAGGCGCAGTGGCTGATCGATAAAGGAATGAAATGGGCCGATTCGCCGCGCGCGGTCGCTGCCGCTGCGGACGTCACGTTCGCCATGGTCACGAACTCTGCGGCGATTGCGTCGATTACAGAAGGGCCCGACGGGATATTGGCGGGGCTGGGTCCGGGCAAGATATTTGTCGACATCAGCACGGTGAGTCCGAGCGTAAGCCGCGCCACGGCGGCGAAAGTACGGGAGAAGGGCGCGGACATGGTGGATTCACCTGTCTCCGGAAGCGTGATCACCCTCCAGGAAGGTAAGTTGTCGGTGATGGTGGGCGGGCGGCGCGAGACTTTTGAGCGCGTCAAACCTCTGCTATTGGATATCGGACCGAAGGTGACTCACGTTGGCGATAACGGGCTTGCACTGGCAATGAAGATCGCGGTCAACCTGAGTCTCGCGGTTCAGATGATGGCTTTCTCCGAAGGTGTTTTGCTGGCGGAGAAAAGCGGGATCGCGCGGGAAACTGCGGTGGACGTGCTCACGCATAGCGCGGTGGCTTCGCCAATGATTCAATATCGCGGACCCTTCGTTCTCAAGCAACCAGAGGAAGCCTGGTTCGATGTGAACATGATGCAGAAAGACATGCTGCTGGCGCTCGAGTTGGGCCGGCAACTGGATGTGCCTCTGCCAACGACCGCCGTCAGCAACGAGTTTCTGACGGCCGCGCGTGGCATGGGAATGGCCAAGCTGGATTTTGCAGTGATGTTCGATGTGTTGGCGCGAATGTCGGGAATTTCGAAATGACGATTGCAACGGACAAATCCGCGGCGAACTCCGGGATCAAAGTCGAAAAGTGGATTCGGATGTACCGGCAGATGGTATCGATCCGTCTCTTTGAGGAGCAAGTCAACGAACTCTATACGCGGGCGTTGATGCCGGGGCTGGCTCATCTTTATATCGGTGAAGAAGCAGTCGCGGTGGGAATCTGTGAAACGCTGCGCGCTGACGATTACATTACGAGCACTCATCGCGGCCATGGGCACTGCCTGGCGAAAGGGGCGTCGCCGGACCGCATGTTTGCTGAGTTGCTGGGCAAGGAAGCTGGCTACTGCAAGGGCAAGGGCGGGTCGATGCACATTGCCGATCCTGCGACCGGCAACCTGGGAGCAAACGCCATCGTAGCGGGAAGCGTGGGAATCGCGACCGGCGCTGCATTGTCGGCTAAGCGCCTGGGAACGGACCGGGTGGCGGTGTGCTTCTTCGGAGAAGGTGCGCTCGGCCAGGGTGTTTTGTATGAAGTGATGAATGTGGCGTCTCTCTGGAAGCTGCCGGTGATTTATGTCTGCGAGAACAATCTGTATACGGAATATACCCACTACACGGAAACCACCGCGGGAGACATTCCGGCGCGGGCGGCTGCCTTCGGATTGCAGGCGGAGGCCGTCGATGGGCAGGATGTGCGGGCGGTGTATGCAACCGCGGGGCGGCTGGTTGATCGTGCGCGCAGCGGTGGTGGGCCATCGTTTATGGTATGCAATACCTATCGCTACACCGGCCATCACGTGGGCGATATCAATCGCGAATACTATCGCTCGAAAGAAGAAGAGAAGAAGTGGAAGACCGAGCGCGATCCCATCAAGTTGCTGGGCGATTGGCTCACTGGCCAGGGCCTAGCGGATTCTGTTCAGTTCAGTCGGATTCAATCCGAGGTGGAGTCAGAGATGAAGAAGGCGGTCGAGTTCGCGGTGGCCGCTCCGTATCCCGGTATCGCGGAAGTGGAGCAAGACGTTTATGCCTGAAGCCGTTCCTCGAGAGTTGACTTTCGGACAAGCGGTGCGAGAGGCGCTGGCGGAAGAGATGCGCCGCGACTCGCGCGTGTGCATTTTTGGGGAAGATGTGGCTGAGGCGGGCACGCCATTCAAGGTGCTCTCTGGGTTGGTCGAGGAATTCGGAACTGAGCGGGTGTTGGACACTCCGATTTCGGAAGCGGGCTTCACGGGCATCGCCGTCGGCGCGGCGATGACAGGGCTGCGGCCGGTTGTCGACATCATGTTTGGAGATTTCATTACGCTGACCATGGACCAGATGGTGAACCAGGCGGCCAAAGTCCATTACATGTCGGGCGGGGCGTGGAGAGTTCCGATGGTGATGCGGACGACTCTGGGCGCGACTCGCCGGTCGGGGGCGCAACATTCGCAGTCTCTGCACGCGTGGTTTAGTCACGTCCCGGGATTGAAAGTCGTGATGCCGTCAACGCCGTACGATGCAAAAGGATTGCTGAAGACCGCGATCCGAGATGAGAATCCGGTGGTCTTTTTTGAAGACAAGATGATGTATGCCAAGTTAAAAGGCCCGGTTCCTGCGGAAGAGTACACAATCCCGTTCGGAGTGGCGGATGTGAAACGCGCGGGCCGCGACATTACTCTTGTCGGGACTAGCAGCATGGTGCAAGTCGCGCTCGGTGCTGCGACGCTGCTGGAAGAAATCAGGGTCAGCGCCGAAGTGATCGATCCGCGAACCATGTGGCCGCTCGACGAGAAGACGCTGATTGAGTCCGCGAAGAAAACATCGCGAGTGATCGTGATCGACGAGGGCTATGAACGGTACGGGGTCACGGCGGAGATTGCGGCGGTGATTGCCGAGGGCGCGTTCTATAACTTGGACGCACCGGTTAGGCGGATGGGGGCGATGCATATACCGATTCCATTTTCGCCTCCGCTGGAAGACGCGACCGTTCCGACGGAGAAAACTGTGTTCGAAGTGGCCCGCAAGCTCTGCGGACGAACATAAGAGTTGAAACAGGAGGTGCATCGTGGCATTGCCGACTCATGGAACGATGGCTGTGGATTGGGAACAGCGAGTGGATTTTGATCGCTTGCGCAAAGAGCGACTGGCGCGGGCCAAAGAGCTGCTTGCTAAGTCGTCGATGGGTTCGCTTCTGTGCTTTGACATGAATAATGTGCGCTATTTGACGTCAACGCACATTGGCAGTTGGGCACAGGACAAATGCAATCGCTTCACTTTGCTGCCGCAGAACGACGAGCCGATTCTGTGGGACTTCGGGTCGGCCGCCAAACATCATCAGCTCCATTGTCCGTGGTTGGGAGAGCGCTCGCGGCCGGGAATCTCGATGCTGCGCGGCGCCATGTCGCCAGAGATGGGGCGGGCGGAAGATGTCGCGAAGAAGATTCGCATTGAACTTGAGATGCGCGGCCTGCACAAAGAACCGGTCGGAATCGACATCATCGAGTTGCCGGTGCTTTTTGCTTTGCAGCGCGAGGGCATCACCGTCGTCGACGGACAGCAATTGATGTCGGATGCACGGGTGATTAAAACGCAGGACGAGATCGCACTGCTGAACACCTCGGCAATGATGGTAGACGCGGCTTACGACGAACTGTATCGCGCGATGAAGCCTGGGATGCGCGAAAACGAGGCAGTCGGGCTGGTCAGCAAAGTTCTCTATGACCTCGGCTCCGAATATGTCGAGGCTGTGAACGCGATTTCCGGGGAGCGGTGCAATCCGCATCCGCATGTATTTTCCGATCGCGTGCTTCGCCCTGGCGATCCCGTGTACTACGACATTCTGCATTCGTACATGGGATACCGCACTTGCTATTACCGGTGCTTCACCATCGGCTACGGATCGCACGCCATGGTCGATGCGTACAAGCGCTGCCGGGAATATCTGGATGCGGCGATTGAGTTGGTGCGTCCGGGGCGGACCACGGCGGAGATTGCCGCAGTGTGGCCGAAGGCGAAGGAGTTCGGCTTTCCGAATGAGGAAGCGTGCTTCGCGCTGCAATATGGGCATGGCATTGGCCTGGCGATCTGGGAAAAACCAGTGATCAGCCGGTTGGTTTCGTTCGATCATCCGCATGAAATCAAGCCGGGAATGGTTTTTGCGCTTGAGACGTTCTGGCCTTCGACTGACGGCTGGAGCGCGGCGCGCATCGAAGAGGAGATTGTGGTCACGCCGACGGGGCACGAGGTCATTACGCGGTTCCCGGCGGAAGAACTGCTGGTGGCGGGGGCGCATTACTTTACCGTCAACGGACCGCTGCCGACGACTCGCGAAAATGAGTCTGCGCCCAGCCGCAGGGTGGTCGAGCTGATCGAAGAGAGTGCGCGGACGGAACGCGTCGGAGTGTCGGATTAGGAGGATCGTTTCTGTCGTTGTCAGCGCACGCATCAGATGACCTCACTCCGAGTGCACGTTGAGAATTCCCTGAGGCGGCGATAGCAGAATTGCTCTATAGGGGTCCTTCGACTACGCAAAACGATTCGCGAGCGAATCGTTTTGCTGCGCTCAGGATGACGCGGCGTCGGGGGGACGACACCGGAACGAAGTTATGGCGTTTAGCGTTGTGATGCCCGCTCTCGAGATGGCGCAGGAAACCGGCAAGCTTGTGGCTTGGCGGAAGTCCGAGGGCGAGAGTGTGGTTAAGGGTGAGCCACTCCTGGAAATAGAAACTGACAAGGCCGTGCTTGAGGTTGAGTCTCCCGCGGACGGCATTCTCGCCGGTGTAAGTGAACAGGCGGGTGCGGTCGTCCCGGTTGGAAAAACTATTGCCTGGATCGTTCGTCCTGGCGAAGCTCCTCCCTCGGAAGTCGCTGCCTCTGGTTCTTCGGTGCCGAACGCAACCGAAACGACACGAGTTGCCACGCCTGTCGTCCCGTCGCGGGAGGCGGCGTCAGGCGCTCCAATTTCGCCAAAAGCGCGCCGGCTTGCCAAGGAGCGCGGAGTTGACATCGCAAGCTTGCGAGGATCAGGACCGGGTGGGGAAATTCTCGCGTCCGATGTTTTAGCCGCTGCCGAGCCGACAAATGCGACGCCCAAAGCCACGCCCAAAGATGTCGAAATACCGAGTTCGATTGGACGGCTCATGGCTGAGCGCACCACGCAAAGCTGGACCACGGTGCCTCACTTCTTCGTGGTCCGCGAAATCGACGCTGGAGCACTCGTCGAAGCGCGCGAGCGGCTCGGATCAGCAACTGAAAAGGCGCGCGGAATCAAGCTCACGCACACTGATTTCCTGGTTGCATTAATTGCCCGCGTTCTAGTGAAGCATCCGCGCATGAACGCAAGTTGGAGTGGCGCGGGAATCAGTCTGAATCACGAAGTAAATATCGGCGTTGCCATGGCGGTTGAAGACAGCGTCGTGGCCACTGTAATCCACAACGCTGACAAAGCGAATCTCGGCGAAGTTGCGGTTCAACGCCGTGATCTGACGGAGCGGGCTCGCGCCGGCCGCTTGCGTCCGTTCGACATTGCAGGCGCAACTTTTACTATCAGCAACCTCGGCATGTTCCATGTTGATGCTTTCAGCGCGATTATCAGTCCGCCGCAGGCGGCGATTCTCGCGGTGGGAAGCATTACCGATCGTGTCGTGCCCGTCGATGGGCGGCCGGCGATCCGCCCCATGATGACGTTAACCCTCTCGTGCGACCACCGTGTAGTCGATGGTGCGCGAGCAGCGGTTTTCCTGAATGAGGTTGCTGAAGCAGTTCGCGAGCCGGACAATTGGCTGCGATGACGATGCCGGTGCGTTCGGTGCGCGTACGCGCCGGCATCGTAGAACACACTTCATTTTAACCAAAACGGTTCCCTTTTCGCTTCTTGGTAACCATTAGTCGGAACCAAGGTAACCTACGGGTTTTAGATATCCTCTGCCGCGTGCCTACAGCGGCATGCTATACTGACGTTACGCTTAATACCGCGGTTGTATGGTGCGATGGCTCTGGTGCAGCGTTTGATCTGAGAAGTCCCGCCTTAAGTTTCTCCTCCGTACGTCTTCAGCGTAATCAAAACTAAGACTGGCAAATGCAGGCTGCTGTGCTTACGCCGTTCGTGTGCGCACTGTAGTCGCTTACGCCAAAGAAAGCAAAATGCAGAATTTTTCAGAATTATCGATTTCCCCTTACGTTAAAGACCGTTTGTCGTTCGCTGGTTTTTCCGTACCCACTCCGGTTCAAGCCGCTGCCATCCCACAAGCGCTCACAGGCAAGGACGTGCTCGCAACCGCCCAGACAGGCACCGGCAAGACGCTCGCCTTCCTGATTCCAATCATGGAGCAACTGCTCAAGCAAAGTTCGCCGGGGATCGCGGCGCTGGTGCTGGTCCCGACACGTGAGCTGGCGATGCAGGTCGCCGATCAATACGATGCGTTGCGTGGCAAGCAACTGTTACCCGCGGCTTTGGTCGTTGGAGGCTTGTCCGAAGGACAACAGCTCCGCGCCATTCGCAATGGAGCTCGGGTAGTCGTCGCTACCCCAGGCCGATTAGAAGATTTCCTGGATCGCAGGTTGGTCAATTTCCGTGATCTGCGGGTGCTCGTACTCGACGAAGCAGATCGCATGCTTGACATGGGATTCCTTCCCGCGATTCGCCGGATTGCGGCCGTCCTGCCCAAAGATCGTCAGACGATGTGTTTTTCGGCCACGCTCGAAGCGTCCGTGGTTCATCTTGTAAACGACTATATGAGGAACCCGGTGCGGGTCGCACTTGGGTCTACCCTAAAGCCTTCGGAAAATGTGCGGGTGCAAGCGTTCGAAGTCGATGCAGATCGCAAGCAGGAAGTGCTGCATCGCTTGTTAGCGAAAGAAACAGGCCGTTGTCTGGTTTTCGCGCGGACCAAGCGTGGAACGGAGCGGCTGGCCAAGAATCTGAATCGCGAAGGATTCACCGCGGCCATGATTCATGGCGACCGTTCGCAATCCCAGCGAACCGCCGCGCTCACAGGCTTTCAGCAGGGACGCTATCGCATCCTGGTGGCGACCGATCTGGCGGCACGCGGAATTCACGTGCAAGACATCGCGCACGTCATCAACTACGATCTGCCCGAAGTGGCGGAGAATTTTATCCACCGGGTTGGGCGCACCGGCCGTGCGGGTGAACATGGCGTGGCTTCTACCCTTTTCGCCAGAGAGCAGCGATCCGATCTGTACCAACTGGAGCGCACGCTCGGAATTCGCATGGAGAGAATGAGTTCCACTAACGACCGGAGCGACAAGGATACCGCTCGCAAGCAAGACACGCGCCCGAACGGCAGTGATCGCGCACAATCCGTTCGGACTGAATCCACTCCGAGATCAAGGATGGTTCGGCTCCCGGGCGAGTTCCTGCAAGTGCAGATGCAGAACTAACTAAGACTCTTGCCTGGTGCGCGAAGGAGCGACGTGGTAGGCTCTGCGCCACACACGGCGAAACTGGCGCGCATCCGCAAATCCACATTCACTGGCGATCGCCTCCAGCGTAAGTTCAGGACTGCTCATCAGTGTACGCGCATGCTCCAGGCGTAGACGCGTGCGGTACGTTTGAATAGAAACCCCGGTCACTTCACGAAAATTTCGTGTTAGATTCCGCGGGCTCATGTGCGCCATCTTCGCCAGTTCGTCAATCCTCACCTTTTTCGAAGGGTGCGACGTGAGCCAGTCCTGTACCGAGTGGACGCCCGGGTGTAAGTGAGTGCGATAGTCGAGATAGACGCTCCGTTGTTGATGATGAGCATCGCGTCTCAAATAGACCACCATCTCGCGTGCCACTTTTGCCGCGACCAGAGGACCGTGGTCTCCTTCGATGAGAGCCAGCGCCATGTCGATGCCAGCAGCAATTCCGGCACTGCTGATGATGCGCCCATCCTCGACGAAAAGACGGTCCGCGAGAATTTGTGCGCTGGGGCAGAGTATCTGAAGTTCCGCAGTACGCTTCCAGTGCGTCGTGCAGCGGCGGTTCTTCAGCAGACCGGCTTGAGCAAGAGCAAAAGCGCCCGTACAGACCGAGCTAATCCTTGCGCCTTGGTCGTAGGACGTTTTGAGCCACCGTATCAAAGTCCGCGGAAGACGCACTTTCCCAAGGGTGAAGCCGGGCACAATGACCAAATCTTCCGGAGCGGCCGGCGGCAGGGGATTCAAACCATGGAGCTTCAGGCCTTGATTAGTTATCGCCCGGGGAACAGCCGCACAGTGCTCGATAAGGTATTTCGCCCCGAGGGAGTTCGCCTCAAAGAAAGCCTGCAAAGGACCAGCGAAATCGAGCACCTCGCATCCGTCGAAATAGGTGAAGATTACGCGACGGCTCCGCAATGTGTTCCCTTCAACTCTTTTATGAGTTGCGCGACGGTTGTGATGCGAGCAAAGCGGCGGCGCAATGCATATTCGGTTCGCTCGCGTATGGCATCGACGCCGAGTTCTTCGCCGGGGTTATCCCAGTTGGGAATTGGGAAAGTCATGGTCGCCTCGATAACGAAGTCCACCGCATACCCGAGATCGGCCGCAACCCTGGCGGTGGTTTCGCAGCATTGCTCCATCTGAATCCCGCTGATGGTAACTCGCCGCACACCTTTTTCGAGCAAGTAAGGTTGCAGCGGGGTGCTGGTGAAGCAATTGCGAGTATTTTTGATCAAGACCGGCTCATCAGGTCGCGGCTTGATGAAGTCCATCAGCTTGAAGAACGGGCTATCGGTCGCAAAGCCTTCGTCGCTGTCGGTGTGAAGAAAGAATACGACCGGCAACTCTGCCGCCCGGTACGCCTTGATCAACTCGCCAACATTTTGTTCAAAAGCAAGATTGTTGCGGTGCTCCCAGCGTGGAGCAGCTTTGAAAGAATCCTGCGCATCAACGACCAGCAAAGCGGATTGAGCGATCGGCACCTGGTTTGAATCCAGCATGAGTCCTCCTAAACTGACACCTATGCTACACGCTTCAGAAACCTGCGGCGAGGTCCGGCAGGGACAAGTACCGGACATTTTGGGCCATATGGCTGGGGTAAGAATTAACGTGAGGCGAGCATTTTCAGCGCGAGGTTGGCTTTCGGATATCTCCGAGAAGCCGCCCTGCGCAGCCACTTCTCCGATTCGCCTCGATTGGCGGACACCCCGTCGCCATCGAGGTAGCGCAGCCCGAGGTTGTACTGTGCGGCGGCGTTGCCGGCTTCGGCCGCGGTCGTAACCCAGCGGGACGCTTCCGCGCAGTTCTGAGGGACATGCCGCCCCACTTCGTAGGCCATCCCGAGAGTAAAGGCTGCGGAGGAGTCTCCGTACTTGGCCTGACGCCGCAATCCCTTAATCTCATACCGGCTCAACCCGTGCACGGCGGATAACGTAGCCGGATCAGTAACCTCCTTATGGCTCGATTGAGGAGGAGGAATCGAACTGGGCTGCTTGAGTTCGTTGTCTGCGACCTTTTTATGGTCTCGTCTTTGGCCTTTGGATGCGGCACGTTTTGTTGTGGTGCGGGTTGTCGAGTTGTCGTTGACCGCCAGAGTTGCGGTAGGAGCGCTCGACTTCGAAATCGTCTCCGCGCTATTGACCGGCGTGCGACGCCAGGTTTCGAAGAGGAGCGACAGCGCGACCATTGCCAAAACCAAAACGGGCGTCGCAATCGCTACAGCGCGAAGCGCAGGCAGAGTGAGATTGACGCGGAGAGCAGGCCGAAGGCTGGTGACCGCATCGAGTGCGTGGCGGAGAACGCTTCGAACCTCAGCGTTCCTGATATCGAACCCCGTCCGGGGCCGAGTCCGTTCCTTCCGTTCATCATTGGCCACCTTCTCCAAAACAGGGAGGGCAGGTTTGCTGGCATGCCAGACGGCTTCACTTTTCCGGTGCAGGTTCGTTGCAGGTTCGAGTGTTTCAGGATCGACCTTCGCGGGGGCGTCAACGCTTGGGGCTCTAGTCTCGGCTGCCGGTTGAACAACCAGTCCCGCAAGAACCTTGTCGTCAGCACTCTGACCACCGTGCACATCAGGAGTGCTCTCCCCACAAGGTACGCCCGGCGAAGGCTGGGCCACTGTTTCTACAACCGTCGGTGAATCTGAGTTTGCTGCTCGCAGCGGTTCTCGAGTCTCAGCCAAATCAACAATGGCTTCGCCGCGACCGGCTTCCTGGTTGTGCAATTGATCATGCAGACATTGGAGAACCCAGGCTGCTGCCAACAACTTCTCGAAGGAGGAACGATCGAGGGTAAGCCGCTGACTCATACCAGAACCCGTCTCCGCAACCATGGACAGAGGGATCTGCCCCGAACCGGGCATCACAACGGGCGCGAAGTTGTCAGACCCCGCCATCTATCGAGAGATAATACACCCGTTTTGCCATCGCCGAACCACGGAAAGTGGCCGTCTGTGGCTGTCGGACGGGGCTGACCTGGCCGGAAAGTCGTCGCGATCCCGCTTCCCGGAGCGGACGGAGTCCTTCACAAGTTGATGGAAGAAATACTTTGCTGGGGTATTCTTCTAGCATGCATTCTTTTTCTCCACCTTCTCGGGATCAGGCATTGATCCAAATCGTAGACGCAGCGTTGGCCGACGCCACGCGGAGAAGCGGCAAGTGGATCGCCTGTCGTCCTGGATGCACGCAGTGTTGCATCGGAGTTTTTCCCATCAATCAGCTCGACGCTGCCCGGCTCCGGCAAGGACTTACGAATCTGGAAGCATCCGCACCGGAGCGCGCCGCTCGCATGCGCCAACGCGCACGGGACGCGGTTTTCCGGCTGTCGCACGACTTTCCCGGTGATCCAACCAGTGGCTTGCTGGACGAAGGCGAAGAGGCGGAACGTCGCTTTTCGGATTTCGCGAATGATGAGCCTTGCCCGGCACTCGATCCGCAGACTGGGCTTTGTGATCTCTATGAAGCGCGACCGATGACCTGCCGGGTCTTTGGGCCGCCGGTGCGCTCGGAAGATGGTCTGGGCGTTTGCGAGCTTTGTTTTCAGGGTGCCAGTGACAAAGAAGTTGCTGCGTGTGAGATGAATCCTGATCCGGAGGATTTGGAATCCACCTTAGTCGAGCAAGTCAAAAAAACCTCTGGTGCGCACGGTCGGACGATTGTCGCATTCTGTTTAGCATCTTGATTCCTTTTTGAACAACATGACGCCGATCGAGTTCGAGACACGGCAATTTGATGACTTTCAAATGAATGGCCCATCAATCAATGACCATCCATCACAATGATCCAGCAATTTGACGCGTTGGTCCTCGGCGGTGGAGCTGCAGGGTTGATGTGCGCGCTGGAAGCCGGCAGGCGCGGACGGCGCGTAGCGGTGATCGAGCGCGCCGAACGCGCGGGCAAGAAAATCCTGATCTCCGGAGGCGGGCGCTGCAATTTCACGAATATTCACTGCCGTCCAGAAAACTTCATCTCTTCAAATCCTCACTTTGCGAAATCCGCCCTCGCTCGGTACACGCCCTCGGATTTCATCGGGCTGGTGGAGAAGCATCGAATCCCTTACCACGAGAAGACGCTCGGGCAACTGTTCTGCGATCGCTCCGCCCGCGAAATTACAGGCATGCTTGAAGGCGAGTGCCGAGATGCCGAGGTTCGGCTCTTTGTGAAGACTTCGATTCAGGAAGTGTTGAGAACGACGGAGTTTGTAGTGCGCGCAGGAGAGATGGAATTTCGCGCCCCGGTACTCGTGGTCGCCACGGGCGGGCTGTCGATTCCGAAGATGGGTGCGACCGGGTTCGGCTATGACTTGGCACGACAATTTGGATTGGCGATTCGCGAACCTCGGCCTGCGCTGGTGCCGTTTGTGCTCGGGCCGGAAGATCGAGATCGTTACTGCGATCTGGCCGGAGTCTCGGCGGGCGTGGCCGTCTCTTGTGCCGATCAGCAATTCCGGGAAAAGATGCTCATCACCCACCGAGGGCTCAGCGGACCGGCGATTCTGCAAATCTCGTCGTATTGGAAACCTGGGCAAGCAGTCGCCATCGATTTGGCCCCCGGCAGCGATGTGACGGCAGCGCTGCTTGAGCCGAAGGCTGCGAGAAATATCGCAGCGATGAAGTCAGCGTTGCATAATTTCTTGCCGAGTCGCCTCGCCAATCGATGGCTGGATTTGAATCCACCCTCAGCGTGGACGAACTCGGGGCTCACGGAACTGGAACACGTCATGCACAATTGGAAAGTGATTCCGGCCGGAACCGAGGGCTATGACAAAGCCGAAGTGACCGCGGGTGGCGTCGATACTGATGAAGTATCTGCGAAGACGATGGAGAGCCGAAAAGTACCCGGATTATTTTTCGTCGGCGAAGTGGTCGATGTGACCGGCCATCTGGGTGGCTTTAATTTTCAATGGGCATGGGCCTCGGGCGCTTGCGCAGGCCGAGCCTTGTGAATGTAGGCGCACCCGTGCGTTGTGACCAGGAATCAGGCCAGAACCGACTGGTACTCTTCGTACGCCCCCTTGAAGTCGGTGATCTTGTGGTCCGCCTCGAAATGCCAAATCCTGGTTGCGACTTCATCGATCAGATCGTGGTCGTGCGTCACCAAAAGCACCGTTCCGTGGTAGCGCTGCAGCGCGATGTTGAGAGCGTTGATGGATTCGAGATCTAAGTGGTTGGTGGGTTCATCGAACACAAGAACATTCGGCTTCTGTAGCATGAGCTTGCAAAACAGCAGCCGGGCCGCTTCGCCGCCGGATAGAACGTCGGTGCGCTTCAGTGCGTCCTCGCGTGGGAACAGCATCTGCCCGAGCAAGCCGCGAATCTCTTCGTGCGCGGCTGAGGGATCCCACTGATGCAGCCATTCGAATGCCGTCATGTCTCCCTGAATCAAAGCCCGGTGATCCTGGGCGAAGTATCCGACGGCGGCCTCGTGCCCCCAGACTACTTTTCCGTCAGTGAGAAATGGTCCGTCGTAGCCGCTCGTCTTGCGTAGTTCGGCGTCGGGAATTGTCTGAGAATTTGCCAGCAGCGCGTTGAGCAACGTCGTTTTGCCCGCGCCATTGCGGCCCATCAACGCGATTTTCTCTCCGCGGGTTACGCTGGCCGTGAAGCCTCGGATGATCTCGGTATCGCCATAAGACTTTGCAACGCCTTCGAGTTCAAGAATATGTTTTCCTGAAGGCCGCTTCTGTTCGAATTTCAAGAACGGACGCTGGATGTTCGACTTGGCGAGTTCCGTCACCTGCAGGCGCTCAACTTCTTTGCGTCGTGACTGCACCTGACTGGAGCGGGTGCCGGCCGAGAAGCGCGCAATGAATTCGTTGAGCTGAGAAATCTTCTTTTCCCGCTGCGCGTTTTGCCCTTCGATCTGGGAGCGGATCTGCGTCTTCGCCACCACCATATCGTCATAACTTCCGGTATACGTGATGATGGTTTGGTAGTCGATGTCCGCAATGTGAGTGCAGATACTGTTCAGAAAATGGCGATCGTGCGAGATCGCAATCAGCACACCGTCATAGTTATTGAGGAAACCCTGGAGCCAGTGGATCGAGTCCAAATCCAGGTGATTCGTGGGTTCGTCGAGCAACAACGCGAGCGGATGTCCGAACAATGCCTGCGCCAGCAGCACGCGGACTTTTTGTCCGCCTTGCAGTTCGCCCATTTTTCGCTCGTGCAGTTCGTCCGAAATATCTAGCCCTTGCAGCAAAATCGCAGCGTCGGTCTCGGCCGTATAGCCATCTTCTTCGCCGACGATGCCTTCTAACTCGCCCAGCTTCATTCCGTCTTCATCGGTGAGTTCTGGCTTGGCATGAACGCGGTCGCGCTCTTCCATCGCAGCCCACAAACGTTTGTTGCCCATCATCACAGTATCGATAACTCGATAGGCGTCGAAGGCAAATTGGTCCTGGCTCAGCACGCCGAACTTCTTCGGGCGCACGACGGTGCCCTTCTGGGGATCGAGTTCGCCGGTCAGCAATCTCATAAATGTCGTCTTGCCGGCGCCGTTCGGTCCGGTAAGGCCATAGCGCTTGCCCGGCGTGAAGGCCGTCGATACATCTTCGAACAGAACTTTGGCGCCGTAGCGCATGGACACATTGCTTACTGAAATCATGATTTCTCAAGGAAACTGCGGAAAATTTGCCCAAAAGGCGGGGACGCAGCTGCTGTTATTAGAATATCACGAGCGAGGGTTCGGTTAGCCGATCACGTCACCGCAAAACGCAATCTAAAGTCACGTGTTAGCCTTTCTATGCCCGGCCTTATTCGACGAGGAATCCATGAACGACGCTCGCCCTTCTCATCTCGACCTACAGGCAACCGCCAGACAAGTCATGCTTGCCCACGGCTTCGAGCCGGATTTCCTTCCCCAAGTGCCGCAGCAGCTTGCCGACTTGAAAGCGCACCCGCCGCGGGCTGTACCGGGCGGTGATATTCGTGATCTGCGGAACCTGCTCTGGTCTTCGATCGACAACGATACGTCGCGGGACCTTGATCAGATCGAAGTTGCTGAGCGGTTCCCCAACGGTGACATCAAAGTGCTCATAGGAATTGCCGACGTGGATGCCTTCGTGTCGAAGCATTCTCCGATCGATGAACATGCCGCGACAGAAACTACGTCCGTCTACACCGGGGTGCGAATTTTTCCTATGTTGCCAGAAGAGCTTTCGACCGGCGCGACTTCGCTGCTCGAAAACGCTGACAAGTTGAGCGTCGTGATTGAGTATACGGTCGACGCAGCGGGCTCGGTCAGTGCGAGCAATGTCTATCGGGCGATCGTTCGCAACAAAGCGCAACTCGCTTACAACGCGGTCGGAGGATGGCTTGAAGGCACGGGCACGGCTCCCGCAAAAGTAGCCGCTTCCCCGGAATTGCAGGCACAACTTAAGCTGCAAGACGAGGCCGCACAGGCCCTCAAGAATCAGCGTTACAAGAACGGCGCGCTCAATATCGAGACCAACGAGGTGCATCCGGTAATTCTCAATCAGCAGGTTGTGGACATTGCGAAGCAGCAGAAGAACCGCGCCACCGAGTTGATCGAGGACTTCATGATCGCGGCTAACGGAGTCGTGGCGCGGATGCTGGAGAAAGTATCCTCGCTGCGCCGCATTGTGAAAACTCCTGAGCGCTGGGACCGGATTGTGCAACTAGCCGCCGCGCATGGCGGGAACCTTCCGCCAGATCCCGATTCCAAGGCGCTGAATGATTTTCTCCTCAAGCGCAAGGCGGCTGATCCGGATCACTTTGCGGATGTGTCGTTGACCGTGATCAAGCTGATTGGGCCGGGAGAGTATGTTCTGGAACGTCCCGGAGATCCTGAGCAAGGCCACTTCGGGCTCGCGGTGCAGGATTACACCCATTCTACCGCTCCCAATCGGCGCTTCGCTGATGTCGTCACCCAGAGGCTGATCAAGGCGATGCTTGGCAATCAACCTGCGCCTTATTCTGATGACGAGTTAGCGGCCGTCGCTAAGAACTGCACGGTGAAAGAAGATGCGGCGCGGAAGGTTGAGCGCGAAATGTCAAAAAGGTTGGCAGCGGTTGCCATGAGCCACCGGATTGGCGAAACATTCGACGCGCTGGTCACCGGCGTTACGCCGAAAGGAACTTTTGTTCGCGTACTGCAGCCGCACGTCGAGGGATTGTTGGCCCAAGGACAGCAAGGAGTTGATGTCGGAGACAGGTTACGTGTGAAGCTGATTCGTACCGATGTCCAGCGCGGATACATCGATTTTGCCCGCGCTTAGGCGGAGCTCACCCCTTTTTCTGTTCGAGTTCGGCCCAGCGCGAGTAAAGTTCATCCGCGACCTTCTGGGCTTCGTCCATCTCGGCGTGCGCACGCATGAGACGAGGGCCGTCGCTTGCGATGGCTGGGTCCTCGAGTTGGGCACGCTTCCGCTGCAACACTTCCTCGGCCTCGGCAACGCGCTGCTCGATGGTTGCATACTCGCGTGCTTCCAGATAAGACAGCTTCTTCTTTGCCGCTGGTGGCTCAGCGGCAGGCGCGATTCGCCGAGATTGATTGCCGCTTGACCGCACGGTTCTCGCAAGTTGTGCCCGCTCTGCCTGCCACAACTCCCATTGCGCGTAATCCGCAAAACTCTCTGCGCCACCCTGTCCGTCGAGTCCAAGCACGATCGTTGAAACCCGGTCGAGCATATAGCGGTCATGCGTGACCAGCACCAGCGCACCGCGATATTCGAGCAGGCTTTCTTCCAGGATATCGAGAGTTGGAATATCGAGATCGTTCGTGGGCTCATCGAGCAACAGCACGTCGGCAGGCTGAAGCATGAGCTGCGCGATCAGGACGCGGGCGCGTTCGCCGCCGGAGAGCCGTCCGATAGGCTGATTGAGTTGCTCGCCGGTGAACAAAAATCTCGCTGCCCACGATGCCACGTGAATCACGCGGTCCTGATAGACCACCGAATCGCTGTCGGGAGCCAGCGCGCGGCGGAGAGTCACATCCGGATCGAGTTGGCGAGTCTGATCGAAGTACACGATCCGCAGCCAGTCGGCTCGTCGAATTCCCCCGGCAGCCGGTGTTAATTCTCCCAGCAACAGACGGAGCAGCGTAGTCTTGCCGCTGCCATTCGGTCCGACTAGTCCGACCCTCATCCCAGCCGTGATCACGAATTCAAGCCCGTCGAAAAGTGTACGGTCGTTGATTTGGTAAGCGATGT
>Ga0210407_10001460_pt1 | contig 22109 bp, 19 predicted proteins | sample IncBWC27MmetaG_FD_150860 | JGI IMG/M metagenome (GOLD analysis project Ga0210407, IMG submission 150860) | Forest soil microbial communities from Barre Woods Harvard Forest LTER site, Petersham, Massachusetts, United States - Inc-BW-C-27-M | ecosystem: Environmental > Terrestrial > Soil >... | reverse complement strand
GGCGGTGAAAGAAGCGGAAGAGTTTTTCCCCGGTGCGTCCGCAGCGAAACTGCTCAAATCGACCGTGATTAAGGAAGTGCACGCGACGTATTCGCCACGCCCGGGAATCGACCAGTACCGGCCCAAGCCAGAGACGGCATGGCCTCGAGTCTTTCTCTCCGGTGATTGGACCGCGACCGGCTGGCCGGCCACCATGGAGGGGGCGGTTCGCAGCGGGTATCTTGCGGCGGAAGCACTGGCGCGGTTCGCCGGCGGCAAAAACGCCAGCTTTCTCGTCCCCGATCTGGCTCCGGATGGATTGATGAAGCTGTTTGGCTGAGACGCACCTGCACGTCGATTTACTTCGGTTTCGAATCCTGCATTACCTTGATGCCACCTCAAGAATCATCGCTCGACAGACGATTTACTACACATGGCTGAGAATACCAACGGAGACGACGTTCGCCCCGGTAATCCCCGGTTCCGTTGTGGAGGTGTCGCGAAGATCAGTCTCCTCCCATCCAACGGCCTTTTCCTTTCGGGGAAGATCTTCGACCTGATCCTGGGGCGGATGTTGCGTCGACACCCCCGTGCCGATTGAATGCTGCGCGCGCGCTGCGATCGTCGTGCGCGTCAATTCTTCTTCGTTCCGGGCGGTCGGTGAGGTGAGGGGAATTCACGGCAACTCGGAAGCCGGCATACAGTTCATGGATTGAAGTAGGGGCGGAAAAGCCCTGCTCGCGGAGTTGGCGAGATTGCAGGCGCTCATAAACCAGCTCAAAGCTGCACGCCGGGACGCGGAATCGGAATCGTTCCGCAAGCAACGGGAGAGCGGAAAACTTCTATGGGCAATGTGGAGAGAGCGCTTCGTTCTATGGAGGGACTTGCGCCCGCGGAGAGTTCGGAAACGGATCAAGTCTCTTCCGGCGGCGGGGAATCAAGCAAGGGAGGGCAGCCGCTTGTAACCCGAGTCCGTCTGTTCCGTTAGCAATTCAGACCGCCATTAACACCACTCCGCCCGCGACCAGCAAAGCCGCAATCCACCGGCGGCGCCCCACGCGTTCGTGCAGGAAGATGCTTGCAGCGACCGCATTGGCCACAAAGGTGAGGGAGGCCGAAGCAGGCACGACCAGACTAAGATTCCCCCACGAGAGGCCGAAGAGCAAGCTGTAGAACGCGACGCCCATCGCCATCAATCCGAGACCAAACGTGGGCGTGGCCAGCACGCGCCCGATAACCGCCAATGCCCCGCGCCGCTTCCAGAGTTCACCGACGTCGCCCACTCGCTTCATGGAGTAGGAGAGCAGCACGTCCCCGGTGGTCGAGGCGAAAACGATGAGCCCGATCGCGGACCAGGCGTATAGGTCTTTCATGGTTTCACCTCAAGGGAAACGGTGTCGCGAGGAGCGCTCTGGGAATCACGGCGTTCGCGAGCGGGCGTAAACGATGGGCCGGCGGCCACGAAGCCCACGCCGGCGGCGATGAGCGCAATGCCAGCCCAGCGCGTCGGCGAGATTTCCTCATGCAGACGGAAGTGACCAATCAAAGCGACGAGCACATAGGCGAACGAGGTGGCTGGCAGCACATAGGTGAGGTCTGCCCACGACAGAGCCGACATGTAACAAGCGAAGAAGGTCAGCAGGAAAAGGATTCCCATTGCGACCCAAGGGTTGAGGATAGCCAGCAGCAAACCGGAAAGATGGTGGAGGGAAACGCCGCCGAGATCTTTCATGCCGCGAGCCAGCAGGGAATCACCCGCAGTGCTGAATACGGTGATTCCCGCCAGGACGAGGTATTTGCGAAACGTCACTTAGGATCTGACTCCGTGTCGGTGGAGCGCCGGGCGTCCCCGCCCGGCTGGATGGCTGCTGGACGGACGGGACACCCGTCTCTCCACTTAGGCCTTGGCTGGTTCCGGAGCAGGCGTTTCTTCTTTGCGGTTTTCCTTGACCCACTTGTGGCGCTGCGCGCGCAGTTTCAGGAAGGTCCGCGCATCTTTGTACAGGCGCTTGCGCTCGGAGTTGTCGAACACCGCTTTCCTCAAAATGCGGTACGCGGCTTTCGGACGGAAATAATATTCATCATAAAAGTGATGGACTGCCTCAAGAATTTCCGTCGCGGGCAGACCCGGATATTCGATCTGCACCATCTGGTGGCCGCCGTCGTCCACCATTTTCGTGTCGCTGGTCATGAAGCCGTTCTTGATCGCGAATTCGTGCAGTTCCGTTCCCGGGAAAGCGTGCGCCACCGAAACCTGAATCGTCTCCACGTCCAGTTCCTTGGCGAATTTGATTGTGTTCTTGATGGTCTCGCGAGTCTCTCCGGGCAGGCCAAGGATGAAATCTCCGTGCACCACCAGTCCCAGCTTGTGGCAATCCTTGGTGAACTGGCGCGCGCGTTCGATGGTCGCGCCTTTCTTGATGTTTTTCAGAATCTGCTGATCGCCCGATTCGTAGCCCACGATCAGGAGCCGGCACCCCGCCTCTTTCATGGCCTTGAGCGTCTCGAAGTCGGTTGTGACGCGCGATGTGCACGACCAGGTCAGGCCCAGCGGTTTCAACTTGGCGCACAATTCGACAGTGCGCGCCTTCTGAAGGTTGAAGGTGTCGTCGTCGAAGAAAAATTCCTTCACGTAGGGCCAGTAGTCTTTCGCCTTGGCCATTTCGCGGGCTACGTCGTCGGTGGAGCGTTTGCGCCACGGGTGTCCGCTGAGCGTCTGGGGCCAGAGGCAGAACGTGCACTGCGCCGGGCATCCGCGCGTCGTGTACAGCGATACAAAGGGGTGGAGCAGGAAAGGCACGTTGTAGCGGCGGACATCCAGGTCGCGACGATAAACGTCGGTCACGTGCGGCAGTGCGTCGAGATTCTCGATGGTTGGCCGGTCGGGATTATGCACCACGTGTCCATTCTTGCGGTACGAAATGCCGAGTATGTCTTCGATCGGCTTGCCCTGCGCGTATTCGACGATGGAGTAATCGAATTCCTTGCGGCAGGCTACGTCAATCACTTTCGCTTCCATCAGAGACTTCTCGGGCAGGACGCTGACGTGGGGTCCGACGAAGGCGATCTTGATGTGCGGATTGCTGTCTTTGATGGCCTCCGCGATGCGTACGTCGCCCGGAAATCCAGGCGTGCTCGTGAACAGTACGAGGAGTTCGTAGTCCTTGCAGGTGCGGATCGTTTCTTCCGCTGTGATGTGATGTGGCGGGGCGTCCAGCAAGCGCGCGCCCTCCAGCATTCCCGTTGGATAGGCGAGCCAAACAGGATACCAGTACGATTCAATTTCACGCGTAGCGGGCCAGCGCGAGCCGGCACCCCCATCGAAATTCTCAAACGAAGGCGGATTCAAGAACAGTGTTTTTAAGGGCATATTGGGAGTCTCTATTTTAGCACTCTTACCTGCGTACATACCCCAGCCGACGCTACCATTCTGGTACGTCCGAACCCGGGCCGAAAAGCGTGGAAACCCTTACCCAAGTGTGCCTTAGCGGGGGTCAAACCGCAAAAGAACCTCGTCGAACGTCGTTTCTGAGCATTAAGGCGCGAGAATCGGATGCTGGCTGGGTACGCTGTTTTGGGGTGTCATTTTGGAGCGGGGTTGGGCAACGCCCAATTCTCCAAGTCTCCGGTGGCTCGCAGCAAGTTCATACGGATTCTCTGGTATTCAAAATCGGCATCCTGGAAAAGCAAATAACGTTCGGCGGCCTGCACTCGGGCATCGGCCAATTCGTGCAAGGTCCCCGTCTTTGCGTCGACCCGGGTTTGGGCCGCTTCAAGGCCCGACTGTGCCAGTTGATATTCGAGTTGCGCCACCTCGCGGGCGGCCTCGAGTTGCTCGGCGGCGCGCTGTAGCTTCAGGGTCTCTTCAGCCACCTGATTGCGAACCGCCTCTGCTTGCTTCTTCGCCTTGAGGGCTTGGGCCTCGGCTGCGTCGGCTCGTGCGCGTTGGCTGGCATTGAACAACGGGATCTTCAGGGCGATGCCGATCGTAGCGTTGTCCACCTGGAAGGTATGCGGCGGAAAGTACTTGGTGTAATTGTTGAAAGTGGAAAACCGCGCATACTGCGCCGAGAAATCGATCGACGGATATAGAGCGCGATGCTCGCCCGAAGCGCGCATCGCTTCCGCCAGCGAATGCTGCTCGGCCAACTTGATAGCGGGACTGGAGGCAATCGCTTTTTCCGAAAGATCTTCTTCTGAAGCGACGGGCGGCAGTGCCGGAATCGTCTCGGGAGCGAGCTCGATCGAGGAGACCGGCAAACCGGTCAGCGTTGAAAGGTGGCGCCGAAGGACGTCGGCGTTGCCGCGTGCCTCGGCCCGATGAAGGCGTACGCGTGCTGCGGTTAGCTTTGCTTTGTTCAGGTCCACGGCGCTGTCCACGCCTTCGTGCAAGCGCTCAGCCACCGCTTGTTCCATTTGCTGCGCATGGTCCTCGTCCTGCTGCAGGCGCTGGAGTCGCGTCTCCCACTTTGCCAGTTCAGCATAGGTCACCGCGACGTCCTGGATGACGGCATTGCGCTCGTCTTTGCCCTGAAACTCGGAAGCATGCCATTCGATTTTCGCGGCATGCAGGAACTGGCGCTGCGCCGGGTTGAAAACCGTACTCTGCGCGACGGCATTTGCCAGTGCGGGTGCGGATCCTTCGATGCTGAGGGGATATCCATAGGACCAGCCGAGACCCGAACCGACGAATATCGTAGGTAAGTAGTTGTTGCGGAGTTCGCGGTAGGAGGCAAAGGCCCGCTGGACGTCGGCAGTCGCAATCGCCGACGCCGTGCTGTGCGCGAGCGCGAGCCGAATGGCGCGCTCGAGAGGCAGCGGCTCCGCCTGGCCGCGTGTTGCGATCGTTAATACGGCTGCAAAAAAAGCGAGCAGATTTGTAGAGCGCAAGCACGGCGGCAATTGGAGTTTCATCTCGTCACCCATCATCTCGTTACCCATGGATCAGGCACAAATAGATCAGGCCGCGGCTCCGCGGCGACGCACAAATTGTAGTGTGCCAGAAGCCGATCGGGCAGTGGCTTTGGAAAGTTATTTGGGACGTCACGAGGCGCGGTCGGAATCGCGTCATCCTCAGCGGGCAACTCGGTTCAGTGCCTGCTGGGCCAGGCCAAAGTTCCGGACCAATGCCAGCGAAGCCCGATACTCGCGCACGGCTCCTGCTTTGTCTCCTTGTCTTTCCAGCAGCAGCCCCAGTTGATGATGGGCCTTGAACGCGGGAGCCGCCTCTACCGGGCCGGCGGCGAGATAGCGATTCAGTAGTTGCGTGGCGAAGGGATAGTTACGGCCGGCGCGATACAGCATCTGGGACGCTTCAACCAGAACATCGAGTTTGGGCATCGGGGACTGGCTGAGCTTGACGATGGCTTGCTCCATTTCGTCGATGCGCTTCTGGCGACGGAGAAAAAGAGCGAGGTTGAGCCAGGCTTCCGCGTCACCCTTGCTAAGGTCGATGTACTGGTGATATTCCCGTTCGGCGGTGGCAGCGTCTTTTTTCTGTTCGGCGATGCGCGCGTAAACCCAGTGTTCACGGGCAGGGTTCACAGTTGCGATGAACTGCGCTTGCTGGCGGGCCTTCTGTTCTCCGCCGCCGACAATGCCCGGCGCTGCCAGATAGAACTCCGCAAGATCGAGCCGCGCGTCGACGTCTTTCGGATTCAGTTGCACCGCGCGCTCGAATTCTCCGCGAACCTTTCCGGCGAGGCCCGCCGCGGCCAGGAAATTTGCCCGATCCGCCTTTTCGCCGTACACTCGCCCCAGCCACAGATGGAAGCGGCTGTTGTCCGGATCGAGCGACGCTGCCTTTCTGCAGGAGGATTCCGCACGATTCCAATCTTCGAGCGCGAAGTAAGCACGGCAGAGCAGGTTGGACGATTCCGCGTCCGCCGGAGAAGAAGAGAGACGGCCGTTCAATTCCGTGATGGCTTCATCGATCCGGCCAGCCGCCAGCTTGTCCTTCGCAGAGTCCGCCACGCTGGCGGTCAACGAGGCAATCAGCAACAGTAACGCCAGAAAAACTCTGCGAGTGCGCGTGATCATCTAAAACTTGACCTGCATTCGGTCGCCGATCGGTTTGCCGTTCCACGAACTGATCGCGACCATGTCCTTGGCGGAGAGGCCGCGCGTTACTTCAACCTGTGTGAGATTGGAAAGGGAAGTCTCCACATCCCGGCGCTTGAGTTCGTGCCCGTCAACCTGCAAAACGTAGGGCTTGGAGTCGTCCGTTCGAACCGCCTCTCGCGGCACTACCAGGACGTTGTCGTGCTCGGCAGTAACGATCGTCACTCCGACATTTGTATTCGGCAAGAGTTTCAAATCCTTGTTATCTACGATGCTGGTCGTCTCGCCGACGTTGCGCGAACCGCGCAGCTTTACTGTCGATGGGATGGCCGTCACGGTCGCCCGCCAAATGCGCCCAGGAACGGCGTCCCACGTAATCTCAATCGGATTTCCCGGAGTCAGTCTGCCCACGTCCGGTTCATCGACAAAAGCGCGTACCAGCACTTTTCGCAGATCAGCCACTTGCAGCAGAAGATCCCCGGCCGCGACGAAGCCGCCTTGCTTGGAGGGCAGAGAGTACACGATGCCATCAAAAGGAGCGCGAACATTCGATTTCGCCAGGACGTCCTGTGCGGCATTGTAGGCGGCCTGCGCTTCAGCTTGCTGTGCTCCGACGTGCGCTAACTCGGCATGCGAATATCGTTGCGTCTGCTTTTGCCGGAGAAAAGTGAGTTGGGCATCGGCGCGCGCAAGAGCGTTTTCCGCTTCTCGTACTTCTCCCGCCGAGGCCGCACCCTGCAGGACAAGCTTTTTCAGCGCGTCTAAATTTAGTTGGGCTGCATCGCGGTCGGTGCCGGCCTTCACCAGTTGGGCTTCGAGGCTCAACACTTCTTCCTGGCTCCCGCCGCGCTTCGCGGCACTGAGGTCGGCCTCCGCCGCTCTCAATAGGGTTTGGGCACGAGCACCCTGGGCGCGCGCGTCGGCGTCATCCAGAACGACCAGCAACTGGCCCTTCTTGACGGAGTCGCCTTCTTTGACAAAAACGTGCCGCACAGTCGTCGCGAGCGGAGCGTGGGCCTCAAAGTTGTTGACGGGCTCAATCTTTCCGTTGGTGGAAACCAGGCTGCGGATCGTGCCTCGTTCGACGACGGCGGTTCGCACCGTGGCCCCGTTATCCCGACGTGAGATGAAAGCAGCCAGCACAATCACCGCTGCCAGGATCGCAGCCGCCGTCACCAACCAACGCCGGGGCTGGCGTCCCGAACTGTTTCCATTCAATGGCATGTAGAGAAAAGCGCAAGCTTCAATGTATACCATCCACCGCGCTGCCTGGAGCGAGCAAATGCACTATGGACTTGGCTGTTTAGATGCATCGTGGGGGCTGTTTGCGTCAGCAAATACGCATCGTGTTGAGCGCGGCGTGGCTTCGCCCTGCTGACCGCCGAGGGCGGCTGCCTCTACGTAATTCTTACGACGGGGAACTAGAGTCATGTCGCGCAATTACGAGCTAGGTACAATCAACGGATGCCGAAATCTCCCCGTTCCACCTCTCCCCGCTACGCCTCGCCTCGCTACACTTCGGAGCACGCCAGCGCCGGGCTCGATCACGATTTCCCGGAAATTGAAACCTGGCCGAACCAATTTCCAGGATACGAGATTGTTGTGGATGATCCCGAATTTACGTCCGTCTGCCCGAAGACTGGCTTGCCGGACTTTGGCAACATCGTGATCCGCTACGTGCCGGATCGCCTGTGCCTGGAGTTGAAGTCGTTAAAGGAATATCTCCAGTCGTATCGAAACCTCGGCATCTTCCAGGAAAACGTTGTGAATCAGGTGCTGGAGGACGTCGTACGCTGGGCCAAGCCAGTGTGGGCGGAGGTGAAAGGTGAGTTCCGTCCGCGCGGTGGGATTGCGACAGTCGTGATCGCGAAGTGGCCGAGACAGAAGAAATGACCGAAGAAATTAAGGTCACTCTGTGATTGGTCGGTCGTGATTCGTCGGTGCCGTAGCACTGCCAGTCTTGCCCCCAACCGTGAGCTGGCAGATCAGAATATTCTCGCCGAACGTACGAGGTGTCGAGCACCGGTTCTCGCTGCTCAGCGCCGGCGCCAGGTCGGTAATCCATCCGGCGTCGAACAGCCAGACTTTCGTTCCCGGAACGAGGCCATAGGTCTCTGCAACATTCGCCAGCTGGCCCGGCAAGTCGTCAGCCTTGAACCTCCACTCCTGCGTACCTGCCGTAATCACGGTGTAAGGGCTGCAATCGGCTTTCGCGAAGCTCCGCAGCGGCGGGAACACTTGGACGATACCGTGGTTGCAGGCGTAGTAGCCAAGCACAAGCCCGCTCTGGTAATCGGCGAGTAGGACGGATCCCCGCGGCGCAGACTGTCGTAAGTAGTCCACCGCGTTTTTCATCAGTACCATGGAATGATTTCGAGCCTTTATCAGTGGCGGGGGAGCGGGAAAGAAGTTGCAGAGAGCGAGGGCGATGACGATCGCGAGGGATTTTGCCCAGAGTCGAGCCGGTATCCAGGCAGCGAGTCCGATAGCTGCACCGGCAACCGCAAAGGGCGCCAGGAACGCATTGTGCCGCGTGCCGCCATAGGGATAAAGTCCGGCGATTGCAGCGCCGCAATTGACTGCAAAGGGCAGACTGAAGAGAAGCGCGAGTTCTCGTGGCGTGGGACCGTCCTTCTTTTTGTTCCATGGGGTCTTCCTTCTCAAGAGCGAAACCATGCCCGCCAAAAACGCCAGCAGCGCCAGTGTCCCGACTAAACCGTGGCTGAACAGGTAAGTAAAAACGCGCACAGTCTGCGCCGAGGCGAAAACCGCCGCGTTCTGATCGCCGGGGTGGAAAATGGATTTTCGTAGCCAGGTTTCGGTAATCTCCCGCGGCATCCCCGTCGCTCTCAAGTGTGCGACGTGGGTAACAAGAAAATAGGTAACAAGAGCGAACCCACCGATTTGACCGCAGACCCACATTGCGAACAAGCCAGGCCGCTTCCCGTAAGGGTAAAGCCGCAAGAGCATGTAGATACCCATGGTCAGGGCGAAAAGCAGGGAAGAATAGTGACTGAGAAGCGCTCCGTAGAGACACAGCGAGAAAAGCAGCATCAACGGGCGCGAATTCTCCTGGATCGCGCGCTCAGACAAGTAAAGGCAGCCCGCCATGAAAAACAACAAGAGCGCATACTGCCGAACCTCAGCCGACAGGCCAATAAGCGAGGGAGCGAACGACAAGAGCAACAGTCCCATGAAGGCGGTAGAACGTTCTGTAACGTCCTTAAGCCATAGATAGGCAAGCCAGCAGCAGGCCGTCCCAGCCAATACGGACGGCAAGCGCAGCATCAGCTCCGATTGGCCGAGTGAACGCCAGTAGTAAAGTACGAGGATCAACAAGGGAGGATGAGCGTTGGTGAGTGCAGCCTTGTAAGCAAGATCCACGGACGGCTGGCTCGCCGAGAGGTAGTGAAGGGCTTCGTCGGGATTGAGGAAGTACTCCTTGGCCGGAGTAAGCCTTACGACAAAGGCTGCTATCAACGCGAGCGGAGGCAGAAAGGTGTCGACACGCGAACGGAACTCCCGCCCGTCCAGCGTTGTCTCCTTGCTGGCGAGAGTCTCGCTCACCGCGCAACCACAGCATTGGCGTTGTGCATCGTTGTCGTGGATTATTAATGTGAATCGCTAATAGCGTCAATCGGCATCAGACCGGCCGGGCACCACTGATTGCCGACGTGTTATATTCCCACGCTAAGTGCCTCCGACCAAACTCTATCCCCGAACTGCGCTGCTCGTGCTCACGGCGCTGAACCTGGTCAATTATGTCGACCGTTCGGTGCTGAATGCGGTGCAGCCGCTGGTGCAGGTGGAATTTCATCTGACAAAAACGCAGCTCGGTTATCTGACAAGCGCATTCCTGATCTTCTACATGGTGGCCGCACCGTTTGTCGGGCCCTTGGCGGACCGCTACTCGCGCAAGCTCATCATCGCGGTGGGCGCAATTCTTTGGAGCGGCCTCACCCTCCTTACCGCATTCACGCACACCTACACGGAGCTGTTGATTCGGCACACGCTGGTCGGGATCGGCGAAGCGACCTTCGTCACCATCGCCCCAACTTTTGTCGCGGATCTTTTCGCAGAAGACAGGCGCGGCCGCATATTGGGCGTGTTTTATCTGGCAATTCCGGTGGGATTTGCGGCAGGTTACCTGCTGGGTGGCCATCTCGCCCCACAGTATGGTTGGCGTTTCCCGTTTTACATCGCGGCGGCCCCGGGATTCTTCCTAGCGGTAATGGTTCTGTTCCTCAAGGAACCGAAGCGCGGGCAATTCGACTCGCTAAATGAAACTCCGGAACGAGGAACGCTTTTCGGGTTGGCGCGCAATCCCGCGTTTCTGACAGCCACGCTGGGAATGGCGGCGATGACGTTTTCCCTCGGCGGCATCCTGGTGTGGATACCTCAGTTCTTGTACAGCGAACGCCACTACTCGCTGGAGGCGGCGAATTTTGTGTTTGGCATCATCGTCGTCGTGGACGGCATTGTGGCCTCGTTGGCCGGGGGCTGGCTGGGCGACTACCTGCTGCGCAGGATGAAAGGTTCTTATTACTTTGTTTCCGCGGTTGGCATGGCGCTTGGAGTACCCGTCATGATTGTTGCCCTGTTTTCTGCCGGACGCGCCATGGTGCCGGCGATTGCGGTTGCCGCCTTTTTCCTGCTGCTGAATACTTCGCCACTGAATGCGGCGGTGATCAACTCGGTTGGCGCCCATATTCGCGCCACTGCCATCGCAGTGAATATTTTCATCATTCACATTCTGGGCGACGTCCCCTCGCCGACTATGATGGGATGGGTAGCCGATCGGCGGTCGTTGCAGGCTGCTTTTGTTTTGCCGGTAATTGCCATGGTTATCTCTTCGATAATTCTGTTTTACGGCATGCGATTCGCCCCGCCATTACGCGTGCAGGATGGGTCGGCGGCATCGCAAGTTCCCGCAGGAGCATCTTCCTAGCAGAATGCATTGGCAAACAGTTCACTGGATCGCGGGCGGCCTCCTTGCGCTGGCCTGGTTTTCGCGCATCGTGGAAGCGGCATTCGGCATGCCGCATGTCGCCGATATCGCGCGGCCCGAATGGGACCGCAAGCCGGCAGTTACAAACGGCGAGCCTAAAGTCAGCATTGTGGTTCCGGCGCGCAATGAGGAAGAGCACATTCGCGAGACGCTGCGGCAGTTGCTCGCCCTCGATTATTCCAACTACGAAATAATTGCCGTCAATGATCGCTCGACAGACCGCACCGGACAGATCATGGATGAGGTTGCGGCGAGTCCTCAGGCCCACGGCCTGTTGAAGGTGATTCACATCTCGGAATTGCCCCCGGGGTGGCTCGGTAAAACGCATGCCATGTGGACAGCCGGCCAGCAGGCGAGCGGCGACTGGTTGTTATTCACCGATGCCGACGTATTTTTCAAGCCCGATTCTCTGCGGCGCGCCGTTACTTACGCCGAAGCGGAGCGAGCCGACCATGTCGTCCTTTTCCCGCGCCTGATTATGAAGCGGCCAGGCGAGAAAATGATGATCGCTTTTTTCCAGGCGCTGTTCGTTTTCGGACACCGCCCGTGGAAAGTTGCCGACCCCAAAGCGCGGGACCACATGGGTGTGGGCGCTTTCAACATGGTCCGGCGCTCGGTCTATGACGCGGTCGGCACCTATTGCGCATTGCGCATGGAAGTGGTCGACGACATGAAACTGGGCAAGGTAATCAAGAACGCGGGCTTCGCGCAGCGCAATGTCTTTGGCGAGGATCTGATTTCCCTCCGCTGGGCAAAGGGCGCTTTCGGCATCGTCAACAATCTCACCAAGAACTTCTTTGCCGTTCTTTCCTTCCAGTGGTGGCGGACGGTGGCCACCATCGTGGGTCTGGGTTTTCTGAATCTCGGGCCGTTTTGTGGTGTCTGCCTGGCACATGGATGGGCGCGAGTTCCTTACGCCATCGCCCTGGTTTCGATGTTTCTGATTTATTACGGAATGTCGGTCAGGTCGGCAGTCCCGCCATATTATTTTTTTCTGCATCCGGTCAGCACCAGCCTGTTCATGTACATATTGCTGCGCTCGATGCTCTATACGCTCTGGAATGATGGCATCGTGTGGCGGGGGACGAAGTATCCGCTGGAAGAGCTGCGCAAGGGTATGGTCTGAGGTCCGTGGGTTGCGAGCGACAGCGCTCTACTGCGGTTCTCCAGGATTTTCAATTGAAATGGGCGCTCTCTGCTTCTTATGTGACTTCTTGGCCTTGGGATGGCTGTACTTCCCCGCATTGTAGTGGCCGCGACGTTCGACGTCGTAGTCGGCGGGTATTGGCGGAACAACGACAAAAGCGCTTTCCCCCAGTTGTAGCGTGTGGCGCAAGACGATCTCAGCGCGTCCGTCGTGATCTTGGATCGTACCTTGTGATTTCAACCATTCGCCCTTCGAGCTGCTGAATGTCGCCCACTTTGTTAAGGTCGTCCGGGAAGACGACCACGGTGAAGGGACACGTCTTGTGGTCCTCGGAGAAGGTGAGGAAGGTGACGCCGTTGGTGCCCTCTGCCACGTGCAGCACGGTTCCGCTGACGCACTGGGTAGTGCCCAATGCTTGCTCGCTTCGGCGAAGGAGACGCAGTCATGTTTGGAAGCATTGCGTGCGGAGCAAACGCCGCGCATTGTAATAACCGCAGCAAGAACGGCCCCGAGCAAGCAAACCAGAGTAAGAAAACGCATGATGGATGGGCGCAGAGAAGTGCCTCAGTTTTATTGCAGGCGTGGAGGAGAGAGATCCTACGCTAAGCAGGTAGAATTTTTTGCGGCGACTTCCCGAAAAGGGAACGTGCAGGCGGGGCTCAGCCCCGGCCTGCCACAGTGCTCGCAGCTACAGGCACCGCGCGTCCCGCTACTTGGTGAAAGATTTTACGGCCGCTGCTTCGTCGTCCTTCACATCGAAGACGGTGTAGAGCTTCGTGATCTGCAGCAGGTCGTGTACTTTCTTGGTGAGGTTGAGCAGCTTGAGTTCGCCGCCCTGGTTTTTGGCGGTGGTGAAGGCGCTGACCAGCTCGCCGATGCCTGAGCTGTCGATATAGTTCACGTCGCCGAGGTTCAGCAAGATCTTCTTTTGCCCTTTGGAAAGCAGGTCGCGCACGGTTTCGCGCAGAACCACGCTGCCTTCGCCGAGGGTGATTCGGCCGCTGAGATCGACAATGGTGACGCCATCCACCTGACGAGTACTGGACTTCATGGTCACTGAGGAGCCTCCTTGGAGTCCGCGGGGTTGCCGTGGACGTGCTTGGTCATTCTAAGTTCGGTGCCTGTCTGGGAAGGGTGGATCTCCACCACATCCATGAACGAGCGTATCAGGAAAATGCCCCGCCCCGATGTTTTCAGCAGGTTATCCGGCGCCAATGGATCCGGAATCCTGCTGGCATCGAGCCCTTTGCCTTGATCGCGGATGACGATGACAAGGTCGTGAGCCGTACGCTCAAACGCGAGTGTAACTTTTTTAGTCGGGTCGTAGGCATTGCCATGCAAAACTGCGTTAACAGCCGCTTCTCGCACCGCCATGGAGATCTTCATGATCTCCTCGTCGTCAAAGCCCGCTTCGGCTGCGATGCGGCCAGCCGTCTCTTCGGCATTGTTCACCGTCTCCAGCGTCGAATCGAGCGTGTAGGAGACGCGGTCTGCGGACATAGTAGCCTAATATGAGCGAACGGTTCCTGAGTCGGCCTTCGCATCGCTTGCGGCGGTGACGCCGGGCTCATCGTGCTGGCCCGAATGCGACGGACGGGCGAATTGAGAGTTTGCCTGTAGGGCTCGTAAAAGTCAACGCGATACCCTCGGGTTTGCCCTGGGTCTGGTGGCCCGGCGGGCTCCGGAGTAGGGTGATCTGCGTCGCCTAGCAAGAGGGAAGCGGTCGTACCGGCTGCTTTGCCGCGCAGCTACGGGCCCGAAACGACGGTCAGCGTCACGTTCGTCGGATTGTATTTGATCGTAAAGTGCTCTCCCGAATTAATGCTCAGCCCGTTGACGGTGGCAAACGTGCCGCTGACGGCGCTGCCGGTCAGGATGGTGAAGGTATTTCCGATGGCCGGAACGAAGTTATTAATCAGCGTCACATTGAGAGTTCCATTCAGACTCGCCCCGTTTGCCACGGCGAGCTGACTGTATTGCTTGCCGACTGTCAAGCCGCCAATTTGGACATTGAAGCTGCCGCTCGAATTCTGCGTGTAGGTCCTCGCGGAAAGCTTTCCCGTTCCTGTCGGCGAATCGCCAGCCGTAAACGAACCACTGGAAACCACGGAACTCGCGATCGTACCCTTGCCGAAAACGTTTCCCGCCTGGATGGTCGTTCCGGAGGGAGCGGTCAGCGTGCCATCCACGGTCGTGGTTCCCGCCGTCTGGGTGTATCCGCCGGTGACCTTGAGACTGGTTCCCGCTCCGACAGTCAGCCTGCCGGCGTTGCTGAGATCCCCGGGGGTAACCAACGTCTTGCCGGTGTGCAGCGCCAGCGAGCCTTTCTTGGTGATGGCGGCGAAGTTTCTTAGTGCATCGTTGGCGGCCTGGTCGATGATCGCCGAGGCTGTGCCCGTGAGAGTGATGTGCGCGGCGTCGTTCACGATGTTGGCGCCGTTGAATTGCAACGTTCCCGAGACCGTATAGGTTCCGCCGGTCAGGGTTGTGCCCGAGAAGTTACTGAACGCCTGGTTGATGTTCATCAGACTTCCCTTGTTCACCATCAGCGTGCCGGAGTTGCTGAAGCCGGCGCAATCGATGATGAGCGTAGTGGGCTGGTTAGCAATGATTTTCCCCTTATTGTTTAACCCCGCCTGGGTATTGCCAATCTGGCCCGCACCCTGAATCGTGTTGTTCAGGTTGGTCAGATTTCCGCCGAAGACCCCGATCACGTTGTTCGCATTGTTGGACATCGTCACCGTGCCTTTGCCCGTCAGCGTGGCGGAATGGTTTGGCCCGCTCACATCCAGCACGGTGCTGTTGTTCAATCCGTTCAACAGAATCGTGCCCGGGTTGTTGATGGTTCCATCCAGAACCAGTGCGGCGCCGTCGAATACCTCAAACGTTCCCGTGTTCGTGACAGGGTCCGTGAAGCCTTCGAGGGTAGCGGCGTGTTCGCTATTGGTGGCGGTAACCCCGATGACGCCGCCTCCGCTGGTGGTGAAAGTTCCGCCGCCAAATGACGTGTCCGGGCCTAAGATGACCATAGAACTTGTGCCCACGGCCTGAATCGTTCCGCCCTTGTTGGCGTAGTTTGTCACCTGTAGTTCGAGCGTACCCCCGTTTGTGGCCTCCATTATTCCGGTGTTGGTTGCGTTCACGCTAGGATCGACGATAAGGTGGTTCCCGCCTGCAATGTTGGCGTTGATCGTCCCCTGATTGTTCAACGTCATCTGCGTGTTTCCGATCTGGCCCGCCCCCTGGATGGTGTTATTCGTGTTGGTCAAGTTACCGCCGAAAACTCCAATCACGTTGTTCACACTGTTGGACATCGTGACCGTGCCGCCGCCGGTGAGGGTTGCTGCATGGGTGGGCCCGCTTACATCCAGCAGGGTTGCCGCGCTGACTCCATTCAGCAGGATGGAGCCGGTGTTGCTGATCGTCCCATCCAGGACCGCGGCGCCACCGTCGAATACCTCGAATGTTCCGGCGTTCGTGACTGTATTCGTCATGCCTTCGAGCGTGGCGGCGTGTTCGCTATTTGTGTTATTTGTAACTCCGACGATGCCGCCCGCACTGGTTGTCAGCGTGCCCCCGTCAAAAGACGTGTTCGGTCCCAACAACACCATGGAACCGGCGCCCACCGCCTGAATCTTTCCTCCCTTGTTGTTGAAGCTCGCTTGCAGCTCCAGTGTGCCTCCGTTGGTGGCTTCCATCGTGCCGGTGTTGCCCGCGGTCCCCGCGGGATCGACGATCAGCGGGTTGGCGCCCGCTCCTCCAATGTTGGCGTTGATGGTGCCTTGATTGTTTAACCCCATCTGGGTGTTGCCGATTTGGCCGGCACCCTGAATTGTGTTGTTGACGTTGGTCAGCCCTCCACCGAATACCCCAACGACGTTGTTAGGGTTATTCGACATGGTAAGCATGCCGCCGCCAGTGAGCATGGCTCCGCCGATCGCAAGGTTGACTTGTAGCCCGGTGGCCGCGCCGGTGCTGTTGATGTTCAAGTGCCCGGCATTCTGGATGGTGCCCCCGCTGGAACTGCCGAAGGAAAGAGAGAACCCGTTATTGAAACTCAGGCTGTCATCGGAGTCGATGGTGAGATTGGCGGCGGAGCCATTGACGTCCAGGGCGACAAGGGAAGCGCCGGCTTTCCCATTGTCAATGAAGACATTGCTGCTTGCCGTGGGGACGCCCGCGCTCCACTTGCTGGCATTGCTCCAATTTCCGGTGCCCCCGAGCCAAATGTCGCTCTGAGCGACAGCAAGAATTGGAGTCAGGAAGGCCGCCAGCAAAACGGCGACGCGCACCGTGGTTTTTCTACGGAGCCCTGCAAGGCACACTTCTTCGTAAACTCGCCCCAAAGGTCGCGTCATAGTCACACCTCAACGAACTTTTTCCAAAGTGTCGTTCTAAAATTCCGAAGTTGTGACGGCCAAAAAAGGCTTGCTTAAACGAGCTCGGCTTGGGAGAAATAGCTTGCTAAGGGGCCGAAACGGCACAATTAGACTGCTGGGGAACGCCGCTGTCAAGAGGCAAAAGTCTGCCCTCTCCTACCAAACCAATCTTCCAAGGATGATGCCGCGCCGGTGGAGCGGCATTGGACTACAGGCGGCGTCGATAAAGGCAAAACCTAAACTCCACGTTGTCGAATACCTTCTCCAGGAAGCCGGCGGAGGCGAACAGTTGCTCTTGCTCCAGCGTTGGGGCGACGTATGCGATGTACAGCAGCCGGGGGTGTGAGAGCAGCGAGCGACGAATCCCAGCCACGACCCCGGACAGCACCCGGGTCCGACAGGGATGGAAGAAAAACAGGACCGACGCTTCAGGAGGGAGCGCATAATCCGCGAAGTCCACATTCAAAGACTGGATGTCCTGGCACTTCTGAGTCGGGGAATTGTATCGCCGGATGTTTTCTTCGGCCGTAGAATGCAGTTCTGGGGAGAATTCCAGACCCAATATCCGCTTAAACGGGTACTCGGACGCTAGCAGCAACGCGCGTCCCTTGCCGGAGCCAAAATCCACGAACGTGTAGTCTTCAAAAGCAAGGTCGAAGCCCGCCAAGACACGCTTGAAGCGTGCCGGCTCGATAGCGGCATAGTCAGTCCCGTCAATCCAGTTTGAGCTGGGAATGTTGAGATCGCTGAGATAGGTCCATCCTTCGAACTTGCCATCCGTGTCAACGCCGTACTCCCTGTCAAAGTCGCTGACTTGGCCATCCGGACGCAGCGACTTGGCCGCGCGGTACTCACGAAAAAGATGAACCGGCAAGAGAAAGCTCCGGCAAAGGCTGGTGAGGAGACCGCGCTCCCGCAACGACTTCTTGATTCGGGGAATCATCGTTCTCAGAACTCTCGGCATCGAACGCCTTTCCTGCTCTAGGCACGCGTTGTTACCGCTGAGAAGAACCGCTTTAGCTTGGTCGCGTCCAGCTTGCCGTCGCTTCGCACGCCGGAACACAGATCGAGCCCGAACGGTCCCACCTCTTCAATAGCCTGGCCTACGTTCTCCGGCGTGAGCCCTCCGGCGTGAAACAGCGGGATGCCGATGCGTTCCCGGATCGCGCGACTGAGGCTCCAATCGTGAGTTCTGCCCGTGCCGCCTAATTCTTTGACCGCGAGTTTCTGGTTGCCGGAATCGAGCAGGATGGCATCCACATGCGGCGCGATTCGTGCCGCCTCTTCGACGGATTCGGAACCGGTCACGTGAACGACCTGAACCACGGAAATCCCGGGCAAAGCTTCCTTTATATCGCGATGAGTGCCGACGGAGAGATGATCGCAGATCTGGATCGTATTCGTCCGGCAAAAGCGCTGTTGCTCGATGATCTCGGGAACCCTCTGTCGCGAAGTTAGGAGGAATGTTCCGATCGCGGGTGGGACGGTCGCAACAATCTCCGCGATCCGCTCATCGCTGACGACGCCGGGCCCGCTCGGCATGTTCGAAACCAAGCCCAGCGCGGATGCTCCACAGGCAATGGCCAGAGCCGCTTCATCAATACTGCCGATGCAGCAGATTTTTACTCGTGGTGTGCGCGTCGCTCGAATGACATTTCCTCTGTGTTCCCCCTGTGACCTCTGTATACTCCGTGGTGAAAAAAGTCTTTACCGAAGGGGCACAAGGGTACACAGAGGTCTACTCGCCGTAGGGAACCCAGATATTCTTTACCTGGGTGGCGTGCTCAAGAAACCAGCGGCCCTCAGCCAGCTTGGGGTCGAACCAGTCGATAGCTCGTCCTTCGTTCGTCCAAACCTGCTTCAGATTGCCGACGGACATCGCCTTGGCCGCGGCGGCGCCGGCTTCATCGCCAAAGCACCAAACGGCATCGACATCGTCGTGTTCGGCGAGCGTCTTCAGAAGCTGCGACGCGTATCCGGTCACAATATTCAGTGCGCCACCGGGCAGATCGCTGGTATCGAAAAGCTGGTAGAGATCGCTCGTCACCAGAGGGTAGGCCTCCGAAGGAACCGCGATCACCGTATTTCCAACCGCGAGAGCCGGCATCACGAGAGAGAGAAAGCCGAGCAGCGGCGACTCCCTGGGACAGATGACGCCAACCGTTCCAATGGCTTCGTTCATCGCAATTGCGATGTTCCGGAACGGAGGATTGTGCACCGCGCCATCAAACTTATCGGCCCACGCGGCGTATGAGAAAATGCGCTCGATACTGAGATCCACTTCCGCAGCAGCCTGCCTTTCACCGACCAAGGCGGCGAGGCGATGCGCAATTTCATCGCGCCGTTGAGAAAGATTCTCCGCGCTGTAGTAAAGAACCTGAGCCCGATTGTGGGCGGTAGCCTTCGCCCACGATGCGGCCTTTCGCGCCGCCTCGACTGCGTTGCGGATGTCTTTGCGATTGCCGAGCGGTGCTTCACCCAGTAATCGTCCGTCGGCCGCGTGCACTTCCATGTAGTAGCCGGAGTCCGGCCGCGCCTGCTTGCCACCGATGTAGAGCTTGACGGTGCGATCAATCTCGGGAACATCGCTGTCAGGCGGGTCTGCAGCGGTGTGGGAATCGCCTGCCGATTCCAACTCGGGTGGCGCCAGCGTCTTCTCCGCTGGAAGTGTCGGCGCGTTCTTGAACCATACCGGCTCCATATATTCCAGCAAGCCTTCGCGTCCGCCCTCGCGTCCATAACCGCTCTCGCGGTAGCCGCCAAATCCGCAGGAGGCGTCGAACAGGTTCGTGCAGTTTACCCAGACCACTCCTGCTTTAAGTTGCGCGGCAACATGCAAGGCGACGTTGATGCTCTCGCTCCAGACACAAGCCGCTAAGCCATAAACCGTATTGTTCGCCAACTCCACCGCTTCCGCCGGCGTGCGGAACGTCATCGTCGCCAGCACCGGTCCAAAGATTTCCTGCTGCGCAACAATCGACGTCGGATGCACATTGCTCAGAAGCGTCGGCGGATAATAGAATCCGCGCGCAGGCAATGTGACCTGTGGCTGCCAGCATATTGCGCCGTCCGCCACCCCCTGGTCGACAAGGTTGCGAATGCGGTCGAGCTGTACTTTCGCCACGATCGCGCCGATGTCGATTGCTTTGTCAAGCGGAGCGCCGATGCGCAGGGTGCTCATTCGATCCTGCACTTTGGCGATCAGAACTTCGGCGATGCTCTCCTGCATCAGCAGCCGCGAGCCCGCGCAACATACCTGTCCCTGATTGAACCAGATTCCGTCCACCAGCCCTTCCACTGTGCTATCGAGGTCAGCGTCTTCAAAGACGATGAAGGGAGACTTGCCGCCGAGTTCAAGCGAAAGGCGCTTGTGGCTCGTTGCTGTGGCTGCGCGAATCGCGCGTCCGACCTCGGTCGATCCGGTGAATGCGATCTTGTCCACATCCGGATGCTTGACCAGCGCCTCGCCGGTTGAGCCGTCTCCGGTGACGATGTTGACCACGCCGGCGGGCAAGCCCGCTTCCCGGCAGACTTCGGCGAAGGCCAGCGCCGTCAGCGGCGTGAATTCAGCCGGCTTTAAAACGACGGTGTTTCCTGTCGCCAGCGCCGGAGCAATCTTCCACGCCAGCATCAACAGCGGGAAGTTCCAGGGGATGATCTGACCGACAACCCCGCAGGGCACATACTCGGGGAATTCCTGCTCGAGAAGTTGCGCCCATCCCGCATGGTGATAGAAATGCCGGGCGACCAGCGGAATATCAATATCACGACTCTCACGGATGGGCTTCCCATTGTCCATCGTCTCGAGAACCGCAAGCAGCCGGGAATGTTTCTGCACCAGCCGCGCGATGGCATAGAGGTAACGCGCGCGGGCATGCGGGCTGAGCGCCCGCCATCCGGAGGACGCCGCACGCGCGGCCTTGACCGCTGCGTCAACATCCGCCGGCGAGCCTTGCGCAACCGACGCGAGCTTCTCCCCGTTTGAAGGATCGACGGTGTCGAAGTATTCTCCCGCCGCGGGCGCCTGCCATCCGCCGCCGATGAAATGTTGGAGGCGGTGGCCATGACGTCCCAGCCAGGCGACCACTTCTTTTGAATCTTCTGGAGCGGGCCCGTATTCCATGCTCACGAACTTTTCGGCAATGCTCATTAGCGTTTGCTCGATTCCTTTTTCGGACTAGTAGCAGGAGCGCGCAGTATTGCGGTCCATCCAAGCTTGCATGTGCAGAGACGGGCGAGGCGCCCGTCTCTCCATTTCTAACTCAAGCAACCGGATGCCTATGCTCGGCGGAATAACGCCCCGTCGCGTAATGCTCCAACTGCCGCTCGATGTCACCCAGCAAGCTGCTGGCGCCGAAGCGAAACATTTCCGCCCGCATCCACGACTGGCCAAGTTCCTCCTTGATCAACGCCAGCCACTCGATGGACTGCTTCGCCGTGCGGATTCCGCCGGCCGGTTTGAAACCCACTGCCATGCCGGTTTGCTGCGCATATTCGCGGATGGCGCGGGTCATCACCAAGCCGACCGGCAATGTCGCGTTCGTCGGCTCCTTACCCGTCGAAGTCTTAATGAAATCAGCGCCCGCCATCATGGCAACCATGCTCGCGCGTCCCACGTTGCGGAGCGTCAGCAGATCCCCGGTTCCAAGGATCACCTTCAAGTGCGCCGATCCGCAGGCTTGCTTAAAGGCCGCCACCTCGTCGTAGAGAGCCTGCCATCGGCCTCCGAAAACATGCGCTCGGGTGATGACGACGTCGATCTCATGAGCGCCCGCCTCGACCGACCGACGAATCTCCGCAACCCGCTCTGTCAGCGGAGATAGGCCTGCGGGGAAGCCGGTGGACACCGCCGCGACATGCACCCCACTGCCCTCGAGCGCGTGCAGAGCCGTTTCCACAAACGTGTGATACACGCAAACGGCGGCGACCTTAATTTGCAGTTCCTCGATCCCAAGCTTCTGTTCTATTTCCTGCTGGACGGGGTGCCGGGCCTTGGCGCACAGGCGGCGAACGCGCTCGTCGGTATCATCGCCCGAAAGAGTAGTCAGATCCATGCAGGTAATCGCCCGCAGAAGCCACGCCGCCTGCCATTCCTTTTTTACGGTTCGTCGCGCGACATGGGATTGAACGCGGCGCTCGACTGCGCTGGTGTTAACGCGGACTTCTCGAACCCAATCGAGGTTGAGACGAATGCCGGTATTCGGGAGCAGAGGCTGTCCGGAGAGCGTAGCAATCGCACTGCCGCTGTCTGCAGCGTGTGGTGCGAGATTCCGAAACTCATTGTGATCGACCGGCATCGAGTGCTCTCCGCGAAATAAGCTTGCTCTCGGCGAAACAACCTTCGGAAAAACTGGGGATTCGCATCCGGGCATCGCTTTAGCGATGCCACCAATCCCTTGAAATTAGATGCCCCTTTAGGGGCCGGGTCGCAACCGCCCAAAATCTCTGCCGCCGCGCACGCGCCGCCGTGCAATTGTACGGCAGATACAGCGAAACATGAATTCTGGTTTCGTCATGAATTCTGGTTTCGTCTTGA
>Ga0210407_10001457_pt1 | contig 22141 bp, 11 predicted proteins | sample IncBWC27MmetaG_FD_150860 | JGI IMG/M metagenome (GOLD analysis project Ga0210407, IMG submission 150860) | Forest soil microbial communities from Barre Woods Harvard Forest LTER site, Petersham, Massachusetts, United States - Inc-BW-C-27-M | ecosystem: Environmental > Terrestrial > Soil >... | reverse complement strand
ATCATGACACTCGGAGGGCTTGCCCTCGCTGTCGGAATCCTGGTGGACGACGCTACCGTCGAGATCGAAAACATCAACCGCAACATCGCCTTAGGTAAGGAAGTGGAACACGCCATCCTCGATGGCGCTCAACAGATCGCCGTCCCGGCGTTTGTCGCCACGCTCGCCATCTGCATTGTCTTCGTCCCGATGTTTCTGCTCACCGGCGTCGCCCGATATTTGTTTGTGCCGCTGGGTGAAGCCGTCGTTTTTGCCATGCTGGCCTCCTACCTTCTCTCGCGTACGGTGGTTCCCACCATGGCGAAGTATCTATTGCGCGGCCACGAGCACGACGCCGCGCACACGGCAGCTTCCCGCAATCCCTTGGTCCGGCTGCAGGTTCGCTTCGAGGCGGCCTTCGAGCGTTTCCGAGAGCGTTATCACGGGTTGCTCGAGCGCTGCCTTCATCACCGTCGCGCTTTCCTGATCGCATTCTTCGCCGCGTGCCTCGGCTCCTTGGCCTTGATCATTCCCTGGCTCGGACAAGACTTCTTCCCCACCATCGACAGCGGCTCGTTCAATCTCCACCTCCGCGCCCCAACCGGAACACGCATCGAAGAAACCGCGCGTCTTTGCGATATCGTGGAGCAATTCATCAAACAGCAACTCCCGCAAGGCGAGATCTCCAATGTGATTGACAATATTGGGCTGCCTTACAGCGGCATCAATACGTCCTACAACAACACCGGAACCGTAGGCACCTCGGACGCGGATATTCTTGTAACCTTCGCGGTCAACCACCACAAGACGGCTCAGTACGTTCACGACCTCCGCATCAGCCTGGCCAAGCAATTTCCCGGCGTGACCTTTTCTTTCTTGCCTTCCGACATGGTCAGTCAAATTCTGAATTTCGGCTTGCCAGCCCCCGTTGACATTCAAATCCTCGGCAACGATTTGGCGGGCAATCAGGTTTATGCCAACTCGTTGCTCAATCAAGTCAGGTACGTGTCCGGGATAGCCGACGCGCGAATTCAGCAGCCATTTGATCAGCCCTATATGCATCTCTGGGTTGACCGCACGAAGGCCCAGGAGGTCGGCTTCAATACCCAGGCCATCGCCCAAAACGTGCTGATTTCGTTGGGCGGTAGCTTTCAGACCTCGCCGACTTACTGGCTCGACCCGAAGAATAGAGTTAGCTATCAGGTATCCACTCAGACTCCCCAATACCGCGTCGTCACGCTCCAGGATTTAGCCAACATGCCCATCACCGGGCCCACTCCGACCGCGCCGCCGTCCCTTCTCGCGAGCTTCGCCTCAGTCCAGCGCGGCAGCGGAACGGCCGTGGTTTCTCACTACAACATCCAACCCGCAATCGACATCTACGGTGCCGTTCAAGGACGCGATCTTGGAGGCGTCTCGCGTGACATCACGCGCATTCTCGACCAAACTCGCAACCAACTCCCACGTGGCTCGCAAGTCGTCCTGCGAGGTCAGGCGCAGACGATGCATTCCTCCTATGTCGGCCTGTTAACAGGGCTGTTCTTTGCAGTGCTCTTGGTGTATCTCCTGATTGTCGTCAACTTTCAGTCTTGGCTGGATCCCTTCATCATCATTTGCGCCCTGCCCGCTGCCCTCGCGGGAATCGCGTGGTTTCTCTTCGTGACTCACACCACCCTGAGCGTGCCGGCTCTCACGGGCACCATCATGTGCATGGGGGTAGCCACCGCCAACAGCATCTTGGTGGTGAGCTTTGCGGCTGAACAGATGGCCGAGGGAAAGGATCCCATTGCCGCGGCTCTTGAGTCTGGATTCACGCGCTTCCGCCCCGTGCTGATGACCGCTCTGGCCATGATCATTGGCATGTTGCCTATGGCTTTGGGACTCGGCGATGGGGGCGAACAGAATGCTCCGCTGGGCCGCGCGGTCATCGGCGGGCTGCTATTTGCCACGGTGTCCACGCTGCTCTTCGTCCCGACTCTTTTTAGCGTTCTACACGGACTGAAGAGCCGGCCCGCGGAGACCAGCGCTCAATCATAGGAGAAAAATTCTCTAAAAACGAATTTGAAGGGGTGATGTCAATGCAACCACAAACAGAAGGACAGATTTCCACACAAGAACCGCAATCTCCACCGATCGTCCCCTTACAGCGTCGACCTCGACGAGGCTGGCTCGTTGCCGTCGTAATTGTCGCCGTCTTCGTCGGGCTCTTGGTCTCCGGGATTCTTCAGCGCGTGCACACCAGTGCCGCTCTGCGCGCCGAAACCGCCGACATGGCGGTGCCAACCATCTCCGTTGTCTCTCCTCAGCGTGCAGCACCCTCGCAGGAAATCATCTTGCCGGGAAACGTACAACCCTATGTCACTGCTCCGATTTTCTCTCGCACCAACGGTTATTTGCAGGCTTGGTATTTCGATATTGGAGCGCACGTAAAAAAAGGGGAGCTGTTGGCTGTGATTGCCACGCCCGAAGTCGACCAGCAACTTGGACAGTCACGCAGCAATCTTTCCACTGCGGAGGCCAATCTCAAGCTTGCCGAGATAACCAGGAATCGTTACCAAGGTCTACTCAAAAGCAACGCTGTGTCTCAGCAAGACGTGGACAATGCCGTCGGCACATACAACGCCAATAAATCTATTGTGGAAGCCGACCAGGCCAACGTGAAGCAACTAGAGGCCTTGCAATCCTTTGAGAAGATCTACGCCCCCTTCGACGGAATTATTACCGCTCGTAACACGGATGTCGGCGCTCTAGTGGACTCCGGCAGCAGTGGCGGCGTCAAGACCGATCTGTTCCATCTCTCTCAGGTTGACCGGCTGCGCGTTTATGTCAATGTCCCGGAAGAATACTCGCAGGCAACCACTTCCGGCTTGACCGCGGAGCTGACCTTGTCGGAGTTTCCGGCCACATTTTTCACAGGCAAACTTGTGCGCACCTCCCAGGCCATTAACTTCGAGACGCGCACCCTCCTGGCGGAAGTCGATGTCACCAATCCGACCGGTAAATTGCTTTCCGGCTCCTATGCGGAAGTCCATTTCAAAGTCCCGGGAACGGTCACTACCTACATTTTGCCGGTCGATACGCTCCTGTTTCGCAAGGAGGGTCTGCGCGTCGCTGTTGTTAAGGACAGCAAAGCGCAGTTACTGCCGGTTACGCCCGGGCGCGACTTCGGTGACACGATCGAAGTCATTTCCGGTCTGCAGGGCAACGAGTCCGTCATAGTGAGCCCTCCGGATTCCGTGGTGAACGGAGAAAAAGTGCAGATCGCTCAAGTCACCACCGCAGGAGGGAGCCAGTGAGCTTCCTCCTCCGCCGCAGTACAAACATTGGATTCTCGAAGCGTATGGTGGGCAGTATCAGTGTTCTGAGCCTGTGGTTATTCGCCGGATGCACGGTTGGACCGAAGTATCAGCGCCCGGCAGCAGAAGTTCCGCCAGCCTATAAAGAGGTCGGCGATTGGAAACCAGCGCAGCCGAATGACCAAAATCTTGGCGGCAACTGGTGGGAAACTTTTCAGGATCCTCAACTCAATGCCCTCGAAGCTCAGGTCAACGTCTCCAACCAAAACCTGAAGGCGGCCGAGGCGCAATACACCCAGGCTCGCGCGCAGCTCCGCTACGCGCGGGCCGATTTTTTCCCCACGATCACCGCGAGCCCGAGTGCAACACGAAACCGAATCTCGAGCCACCGGCCTGCGAGTACTGTCGCCAATGGCATTACCTACAATGACTTTCAGATTCCTTTCGAATTGTCTTACCAGATCGACCTTTGGGGACGCGTACGCCGTACCGTGGAGTCCTATCGCGACCAGGCACAAGCCAGCGCAGCCGACTTGGCAGCGGTGAACCTGTCTATGCATGCTCAGTTGGCTTTGGACTACTTCCAGGCTCGCACGCTCGATGCCGAAGAGCAACTTTTGAACTCGACCGTGGCGCAGTATGAACAGGCATTGCAATTGATTGAGAACAGGTATTCCGGAGGCCTGGCCTCCGATCTGGAGGTCGAGCAGGCCAGGACGCAGCTTGAGACAACTCGCGCTCAGGCCGTCGACGTCGGAGTCGCTCGCGCCCAGTACGAGCACGCGGTGGCAGTTCTCGTCGGGAAGCCTCCCGCATCGTTCAGTCTCCGTCCTCTTCCTCTCACCATGCCTCCTCCGCCGATTCCTGTGGGCCTGCCGTCGGACTTGCTCGAGCGGCGACCCGATATCGCAGCTGCCGAGCGACTGATGGCCTCCGCCAACGCGCAGATTGGGGTCGCCAAGGCCGCCTATTATCCGCTCGTTAATCTGGCCGCCGCTGGAGGATTCGAAAGCGGCTCAATTACAACATTGCTCTCCGGCCCCAGTATTCTGTGGTCAGCTGGCCCGTCTGCACTGTTTACCGTCTTCGACGTCGGAAGACGTCGGGCCGCCTCAGACCAGGCCATTGCTGCGTACGATCAAGCCGTCGCTAACTATCGCCAAACTGTGCTGACCGGTTTTCAACAAGTCGAGGACAACGTTGCGGCGCTTCGGATTCTGGAGCACGAAGCTCAGGTGCAGAATACGGCCGTCGTCGCAGCCGAAAAATACCTCGCATTAGCCAACACTCGTTATACCGGCGGCGTTACCAGCTACCTCGAGGTAACCACCGCCCAGAGCGCCGCTCTCTCCGACGAAGTCGCTGCTGTCAATATTCTCGGCCGCCGCATGGTAGATGCCGTCGCACTCGTCCAAGCCCTAGGTGGCGGGTGGAATAGCTCCGAACTATCTCAGCGTCCCGAATGCTGCGGCAAACTGACAAGCCCATCACCGTAAATGCTGCCGCGGCATTGGCACACGCTTGGTGACCAGCCAGAAATAAGCAAGGAACAGGTTCATATGAGTGCGACGGTCCCGGATATCTCAGCACTAACGGTCTGACCAGTCTGAACAAGCATTGCTGTGTCTTGACTCCCCCTCTAACTAAGACATCATAGGCGGTCACCGCGCTCGAATTCTCAGGATGCATCAGAATTAAACATCCGGTAGGAAGCTATTTGTGGTGAAGACCTTTTAATAGCCTCGACTGATTCCAAAGCGCTTAACTGGCTCAAATCGGATGCTCCCGAGAAGGCCGGCCAGGCCTTGCGTCGTGAACTGATCGTTGTGGCGCGCGCGTACCTGGATGCTTGCTCCGCGCGTGTCTCGGTTACTTAAGGGCGCCGACCGCTCGCTCGTAGTCAACGATCGGCGGAGAAGATGCCCGTGGTCTGGTGCCAGGTTCCTCGATTATTGGCCGGCCAATCGAAACCGACCGGCTTTTCTTCTGCGTTATGACCCCTAAACCCACCCGCCGTCGACAACATAGCTTTGGTTGGTGATGGCTCCGCTGTCGTCAGCAGCCAAGAACAGAATTAGGCTGGCTACTTCTTCCGGAAGAATCATCCGCTTGAGCGCTTGGCTGTTTGTTATTTCTTCCTGATAGGCCGGAGTGAACCAAAGCCTTTTTTGCCGTTCTGTCAAAATGGCACCAGGCAAAACGCAGTTCACGCGAATGTTGTCAGCGCCGAGTTCATGCGCCAATGTACGGGTCATGCCAACGATCGCAGCTTTCGCAGTGACATACATGGGCAAGCCGGTCGAGGGAATCATCCAACTGATGGAACTCATGTTGATAATGGAACCACGCTTTGCCTTCTTCATTGCCGGGATAACTCCTTGCGCCATAAAGAATTGCGGTTTCAGGTTTACCGCGAAGGATTGATCCCAAGATTCGGACGTGACCCCTTCTATCGAGTGTCGTGTGTCATTGGCTGCGTTGTTGACTAGAATGTCGACGGTACCAAAGGTGGCTAAGACTTTTTCGATCGCTTGCTGCAACAAGGCAATGTCCGTAAGATCGCAATGAAGGTACGTAGGTGCAGGATGACCCGAAGATGCAATTCGCTGAATCAACTGCCTTGCAGCCACATCCTCAATGTCCAAGAAAGCAACTTTGGCATGTTGGATGGCGAAAGCCGTAACAATCGCTTCGCCTATGCCGCTCGCGCCCCCCGTCACAATCACTGCCCTATCTCTGAGGCTGGGATAGGTCGCAAACATCGCACTGTTTTCCATAGGGGGCCTCGTCTTCTGAATCCATCCGAAAGAATTGGTGAATTTCTTAGACCACTCTTGGAAAGCCTTTGCGCCAACTTCTCACAGACTCGAATTAAATGCTTCATCCGCCGCCACTCATAAGCGCTGAGATTCGAAGGATTAAACCTGAACCGGAAAATTATAGATATTGCGGCTTGGCCGTAAAGCCTTGGTGTCTTAGGCCGAGGATATCGAGGATATAAGGCCCTCCGCCTTTCCAAATCCTTTGTCCTATCATCCTGTCGACCCAAAGGGACCTATGGGCGGGCAGCCCAAAAGTAAACCCTCTTCGTTGTCCTCCGCTGAAGTAAGGCGGTTGGGAGGAACCCTCCGACGAGACCGGACCAACATCCGGCTCCGTAGGAATCCTCGCCGCGAGAGGACGTCAAAGCGATTGGACGGGAACAAGCGATCTTCATTGACGATCGTGAAGGGAATGGGGCCGCAGCGCGAAACGAGGGCATGGTGTCGTTGCTCTATCGTGCAACAGATCAACTCCGGGTGGAGTTGGAAGTAACTGGTTTCGATATGCTTCCCGCGCAAGCAGCAGCGGCAAGTTAACCCGGGTCCCATTATAAGTCGGCTTTTACTCTAAATAGAACACTTCCTCCATCATCGCAAATTTTTCGCCTGGTCTCAGACCAGGTACCGGCTCGAAGAGCAACGCCATTTCCTTCTGCCATTGCAGATTAATAGGGTCTTGATCGAGAGCGCGCCACGCGGCATCAAAATCATCGACCTGCATGGCTAGGAACAGATCCTGTTCCCTCCGGTAGATGGAGTAATTTGAGATGCCAACCTCCTTTAATTTGGCGAGCAGTGCGGGCCAAACACTGCGGTGCGCCGCGTCATATTCTCTTTCCTTGCCAGCCTTTATTCGTAGTCGGAAAGCGACTCTAGGCATCCTAATCTCCCCAATTTCTGCTGCCATGCGCGAAGTCTTGTTTTGCGGCGAAACCCCCGACTAACGGCACACGCTTAGGGCAAATTTAGCACCGCAACAGAGAAACCGTGAAGTGTCAGGTTGTCCGACGTTAATTTTGTAGAAGTAGGCGGCTGAAAACCTGTGGTGACGTCCACGTAGGCCAACTGGCCGCCGGAAGCGCCCGCAATAGTCAGGTCGAAGTCACCGTTATGCTTGTTCACGAGCAGCATCTTGCGCTTGCCTTCCTTTGTCACGATGGCGGAGGCGTATACGTAAGGATGTGTTGGAGCAAACGGACCGATCGGGGCAATTTCGACGATCTTGTCGCCGGGACCAAAATTGTCATGTAAGAGTTTCAGAACCCATACGCGTGCATTTGGTTTTCCATTGTTCCAGTCGACCATGGAGACGCTGGGAAATTGTGTTGGATAACCAACTAATTGCGATTCACCGGCCACATCTATGCCTAAATGAGTGAGCTCAGAAAAAATGTAAGCGTACTCCGCGCCCGCGAGATTCCAATATGAGTCAGGAATAGGTTTCGCGACGCGGCTAGGGTCGACCTGCGCGATGTCATCGGCTGAGATGATTCCAATTTCATTGATCATCGTGCGCGTCTCGGGAGAGAGTCTTTTGCGGATCGTTTCGATGTATCGCACGGAGTTCAGAAAGCCGTCTGCTTGGGCAAAGACCGTATACTGTTGCACGTCCAGCGTTTCGTCCGGCTTCGGTATCGCGTAGAAATGATAGGAAATGCAATCAAGAGGCATGCCCGGTTGGTGATTCTTGTGATCTAAAAAGTATTCGAAGAAATCGGGGTGTTCTCCCGGGACGGCGAGAGATACCCCTACGAACTTCATCGCTGGCTGGACATCTTTCATGGCCGTAACGATGGCGTCGTATAGCCGCGTGTAATTTTGCGGCGTGATGTGGTGTTCGAGGTCGACTTCGTTCAGAACTTCCCAGTAAGGAACAGAATAATGATGGTTGGATTCGTGACGTTTGCCTAGCTCGTCGGTGAATCCGCCCTTTGTGTACCAGGCGAGAAGTCGAGCGTAGTAGTTGGCAACTTCTTTGCCCGACGGATCACGAAGTTCGGTTCCTTGTTCGTAGTTCCATACGGCCTTGTCAGGATCGTCCGGGTAGGTGATGGGCTTGTCGGTCTTGTACATCCATTGAGGGATGGTGCTGAAGTTAAAGACAACGGAATGACCTCTGGTCGCCTGCAGGAAATCGATCGTCATGGGGTCGATAAGAGAAAAGTCCCAGGATGTCCTGCCGTCTTTTGGCGGCTCCAACTCTGCAACGCCGAGACGCGGATATGGAAGCCAAGGGACATAGCGAACATAGTCTGCGCCGAGATCACTGAGCGCCTTATATGCATCGTCGTGCACCGGCGTTCCGCGGCGCAGTGGTGGGTTTACAACGACCTGCAGAGTCGGCGTTGTTTTCGACTCGCTGGTGACACGATCCCAGCGAGGAGCGAACTTGATGGGAGAGTCCTGCGCGGGCGTTGCCAGAGCGAAGAGCATGGCCCACGTTGGAACTAACCGCCCGCCAATTGATGTCAAACGCTTCATAACGGTCTCCTCTTTATGGGCCCCGACGAAACGGTCCGGTCTAGGAAGCGGAAGGTACGCCGGACCGACTCTTTTTTCAATAGATAAATATTTTTTGTTATAGAATGCTGGCGCGATGAATCCTGCATCAACCATCCGCCCATTCACGATTGGACTTTTCGGAATCGGGCTGGATACCTACTGGCCGCAGTTCGCAGGGCTTCAAGAACGCTTGGCGGGATATGTCCGACAGGTGGCTCAACGACTGGAAAGGCCGGGCGTTCGAGTTGTCAATCTGGGCTTAGTGGACTCTCCGGACAAAGCGGACGCCGCAGGGCATGCATTTCGGCAGCAGGATGTCGATCTCATTTTTCTCTACGTCACAACGTACGCGCTATCGTCGACTGTCCTTCCGGTTGTGCGAAGAGCCAAAGTCCCCGTTATTCTGCTTAATCTTTCGCCCTCCGCAGCGATCGATTATGACTCCTTCAACCGCATGGGGGATCGCAGGAAAATGACCGGCGAATGGTTGGCTTATTGCCAAGCCTGTCCGGTGCCGGAAATTGCAAATGTATTTCGTCGCTGCCGTGTTCCCTTCTTTCAAGTCACCGGCATGCTGGAAGACGACCCGGACGCGTGGCGCGAGATATACGAATGGCTGGAGGCGGGCCGCGTCGCTCACACAATGGAACACAACCGCCTTGGAGTCATGGGCCACTACTACGGTGGAATGCTCGACATCTATTGTGACTTGACCCAGCAGTGCGCTTATTTCGGCGGCCACATTGAAATGTTGGAAGTGGACGAACTTTCTAGTCTCTGTCGAGGCGTCCGGCCGGTTGCGGTCGCCCAGCGAATACAAGAGTTTCAGGAGAGTTTCGACATTCAATCCGATTGCTCGCCGCAGGAATTGGAGCGCGCCGCCCGGACTTCGATTGCTCTGGATGACTTGGTGGACCAGCACCGGCTCGGTTCGCTTGCCTACTACTATCAGGGGACGGGAAACCCTGACAACGAAGAGACCATCAGCTCCATTATTTTGGGAACGAGTCTATTGACCGCCCGAGGAGTGCCGGTCGCGGGAGAATACGAGATCAAGAACGCGCAAGCCATGAAGATCATGGATTCCTTCGGTGCGGGCGGATCGTTCACCGAATACTACGCCATGGACTTCAACGAAGACGTCGTGCTGATGGGCCACGACGGTCCGGGCCATCTGGCTATCGCCGAGGGACGAATCAAGGTCCGTCCTCTGCGGCTCTATCACGGCAAGGTCGGACGTGGCCTGTCTGTCGAGATGTCGGTCAAATGTGGTCCGGTCACACTGCTTTCCGTCGTGCAGACCGCGGACAAACTCTTGCTTCTGACCGCTGAAGCAGACTCCGTACCCGGTCCGATTCTAGAGATCGGCAACACGAACAGTCGCTACCGTTTTCCGATTGGCGCGCGGCGCTTCATTGCAGAGTGGAATGCCGAAGGCCCGGCGCATCATTGCGCGATAGGAGTTGGACACATTGCAACCAAACTGAAGAAACTGGCGGCGCTGCTCGGAATGGATTGTGTACAAGTCTGCTGAACGGTAGATTCAATAGAGAAATGTGTTCCTCATTTTGTTGACAGGCCAAGCGAGGTACGGCTACAGTGCCCGACGCTGTTTGCCAAAAGCAGAAGCGTCCCATGGATTGGCTTTGGACGAAGCGAGACTTGGAGAACCCACAATGCGAAATCTCGAGAACAGCGGCAGGAACCTGCTGAAGATTCTGAAAATGGCCGTGGCGTTCCCCCTACTGTTCGCGTTGACCGCATCCGCCCAATCAACGAAGCCTGTGAAGCTCGAATGCGAGTCTCTTTCCACGCCTCTGGGGATGGACGCCCTGCAGCCCATGCTGTCATGGAAAATTCAAGATTCACGTCCTGGTGCTCGGCAAACCGCCTATCAAATTCAAGTCGGTTCGACAGCCGAAATGGTTGCCAGCGGCAAGGGCGATGTCTGGGACAGCGGCCGGGTTGAAGCTGACAATTCCCAGGCTGTGCCATATGGAGGTGCTGCGCTCGAACCGAGCAAACGTTACTACTGGCGGGTGTTGGTATGGGATCAAAACGGCAAGGCATCGGCTCCTAGTGAGCCGAGTTGGTGGGAGACAGGGCTTCTCCATCAGGAAAACTGGAAGGCCAAGTGGATCGGCTACGAGGAATCCGAACTGCGTCAGGTGCGAGAATCAGGAGCTGTGTGGATCACCAACGCCGACGCGGAAGGGCCAAAGGAAACAGAGAAAACAAATCATGATTTTCGGTTCCATTTCGATCTGGCAGAGCCTGTCCGGCGCGGCACATTGTATGTGACAGGACAGGATTCAGCGGCTGCCTGGATCAATGGAAAACAAGTGCTCCAATCCGAGCCACTTCCTCCGTGGCGGCAGATGCCCTGGAAGACCTATACGATCCGCGACGTTTCGAGTGCCTTGCGCGCGGGGCAAAACGTAATGGCGACAGAGGTCGTACGTTATTCCAGCGGTGCCGGCGGACCACACAACTTCAGCCAAACGCCCATGAGCGCAGTGTTGTACGTTGAAGCGGCGGACGGCACCGTGGAGTTATTCAAGAGCCGTCCGGAGGGTTGGCGAGCTACCTTGAATGCCAGTGGACACTGGCAGGCTCCCGAATTCGACGATGCTTCCTGGAACGAAGCGATTCGCTACGTGCCGCCAGCTGCCAGCTTCGAAAGCGCGGAGCTGGGAAATCCGTGGCCGACAGGAGCCGTAAAATATCTTCGCCTAACATTTGAAGTCGCAAAGCCCGTGGCTTCTGCGCGTGTTTATGCAACGGCCCTCGGAGCGTACAAAGTGTCGATGAATGGACGAAGCGTGGGCGACGACATTCTGGCCCCGGGATGGACGGACTTCCGGGAGCGCGTGATGTATCAAGCGTATGACGTCACAGCGGATCTGAAGTTGGGGAAGAACGCCGTTGCGGCGCTGCTCGCTCCCGGCTGGTACGCGACGCCGTTAGAGTGGTTTCGGCAGGGATATAACTACGGGAACACTCCGCCGGCACTGCGTGCGCAACTGCGGATTGAGTACAAAGACGGAACTGTGGACTGGATCCTGACCGATGAAAAGTGGAAGGCGGACATTTCACCGATACTCAGCGCCGAGATTTACGATGGAGAAACGTACGATGCCCGCAGCGCACAAGCGAACTGGAACACCGCAACATTCGACGACAGCCGGTGGCAGTCCGCAGAGGTGGTTCAGCCAAAAGAAACACAAATCATTTGGCAATACTTTCCGCCGATACGCGCCGAAAAAGCGCTCGACGCGAAGAAAGTAACGAATCCGGCTCACGGCGTGTATATCTTCGATTTCGAACAGAATCTCTCCGGCGTGGCACGCATTCGGGCGAACGGTTCTGCCGGGACTGACGTGAAATTGAGATTTGCCGAGGTGTTGAATCCGGACGGTTCCCTATACGTCGATAACCTGCGCACAGCGAAGGCGACCGACCATTTTATTCTCGCCGGCAATGGCATTGAAGAGTTCAAACCATTTTTTACGTTTCACGGTTTCCGTTATGTAGAAATCTCGGGACTGGAGGAAGCGCCGCAGCTCGACGATGTGAAAGCGATTGCTTTTCATACCGATGCTCCGTTCACCGCAACGCTGAAGACCGGTAGTCCCATGCTCAACAAATTGTGGAGCAATATTCTTTGGGGCCAGCGCTCGAACTTCGTCGGAGTTCCAACGGACTGCCCTCAACGCGACGAGCGACTTGGATGGACCGCCGATGCGCAGGTCTTTTGGCGGACCGCGACGTACAACATGGATCTGACGGCATTCTCCAGGAAATTCGGAGCGGATTTGCGCGGGACGCAAGTCGGAACGGCGATGTATGGAATCTTCGCACCCGGAACCCTCACTCCGAATCCCGGCTACGGAACTGGATGGAGTGATGCTGGTGTCATCATCCCCTGGACGTCGTGGATTCAGACCGGCGACAAGAAGATTATCGAAGAGAATTGGGAAGGAATGGAGAAGTATCTGGCGGCCATTCAAGCGGAAAATGCAGACTATCTCTGGAAGAAAAACTATGGCATTCCGTTCGCGGACTGGCTGGCACCCGAGGGCGTGACCCCTGTGGACCTGATTGCCACGGCCTACTGGGCATACGACGTGACGCTCATGAGCCAGATGGCTCACGCGTTTGGAAAAACAGCTGACGAACAGAAATACAACGAGCTCTTTGAAAAGATCAAAGCTGCTTTCAACCGAGCCTACGTTCGGCCCGATGGTTTCGTCGGCGGCGTTCCGCCGCCTCCGGTATTCGCTTCCGGCACAGCAACGAAACTCAGCGACAAGCCAGTCGAAACGCAAACGGGGTACGTACTCGCCTTACACATGAACTTGCTGCCCGATTCGCTTCGAAGCGTTGCGGCAAAGCGATTGGTGAATCGCCTCGAAGCCAACCGTTGGCGCCTTGGCACGGGATTCCTGGGCACGCCGTACTTGTTGAGCGCTTTGACAGACACCGGGCACGCCGATGTCGCGTATCGGTTGCTTCTCAACACCGAATATCCATCTTGGGGCTACCTCGTCGAACACGGTGCTACTACGATGTGGGAACGATGGAATGGTGACCAAATGCGGGGCGACCCCAGCATGAATTCGTACAACCACTATGCTTACGGCGCCGTCGCAGACTGGATCTATCGTTATGCGGCCGGAATCGATACGGTGCCAACAGACCCGGGATTCCACACCATCTTTCTTCATCCGAATTTCGACAAGCGGTTGGGGAATCTTGAGTTTTCGTATGAATCTTCGTATGGAACAATTCACTCGGCGTGGTCGATCACGGGAAACCAGGCAACCTGGAATCTGACGATACCGGCAAATGCGACGGGGCATCTGCCCCTGGGGCAAGAAAAAGCAAAGTCTTACAAACTTGACGGGCAAGTCCTGTCCGAGAGCCGCAGGGTTCGGGCCTTGGCAAAGGGCGGCGATGGCCTCGAATACGAGCTTCCGGCCGGCAGTTACCAGTTCGAAGTTGCACTGCCGTAGGTTCGGGCGAGCAGGCCCGGATGCGTAGACGAATCGCGAATCTCATTTTGGGTTTCTGTCCGAATTAACTGATTTGATGCCGGTATCATTTCCAACCAGCATTGGGAACGATCCCTCGGCCTTCCTTTATCGTGACCAACTGATTCGCTGAGACGGATCCAATCGTCTGCCACACGCCGTTCGGCCAGCGTACTCGCACTTCTGCTTTGGTGGCCGCGCCGAGACCGAAATGCAGCCGGAAGTCGTTGCATGACAAGAAGCTAGATTGGCTGTGCAATTCCTGCGTTTGCGTTGCAGCCTCGGTTTTTACGGTCACTCTCGATCCGATGCCACTTCGATTCGATTGCGTGCCGACCAGTTTGATCTTTAACCATCGGTTTGCCGGCGAGACGTCATTTCGAAGCAGAGACGGTGGTTCGTTCAGATTCACTATCAATATGTCTACGTCCCCGTCGTTGTCGAAATCGCCGAAAGAACATCCGCGGCTGGAGTGCGGCTCGTTAACTCCGGGACCAGCCAAATCGAGGAGTTCCTCATACCGCCCGTTGCCGAGATTTCGAAATAAGAGTCTCGGGGATTTGAACAGATATTTGGGAAGCTGTTTCTCCACTTCCGGATAGACATGGCCGGTCACGACAAAGAGGTCTGGGAGGCCGTTGTTGTCCAAATCGACCATTCCCGCACCCCAGCTCACGAATCGATTGTCGACGGCCAGACCGGCCTGTCGTGTTACGTCGTCAAAATTTGCTTTGCCGGAATTCCGATACAGATTTGGAATGTCATCCGAAAAGTTCGTTTTGAAAATGTCAAGGTGGCCATCGAAGTTGTAGTCTCCCACGGCTAGGCCCATTCCCGCCTGCTCTTCCCCGTCTTCGCCGTAGGCCACGCTGCGAATCGCCGCCTCCTCGCGGAAAGTTCCGTCCTGGTTGTTGAGAAATAATAGACTTGGCGTGGAGTCGCAGGCCAGATAGATGTCCGGCCAGCCGTCGTCATCAAAATCAGCAGCCACGGCCGTCAAACCAAAGCTGGTGCGGGCTCCTGCGATTCCGGAGGCCACGCTGACATCCGTGAACGTCCCGTCTCCGTTGTTCCGGAACAAGCGGTGTTGCCCGTGCGGGAAACCCCGCGGTCCACAGTTCACCGGCAGCCCCGAAAAAAAACAGGTCGGCTTCTCGCCGGGTTTTGGTGCGTGCGCAAGGTCGAAGACAGCATAGTCGGCGACAAACAAATCAAGCAAACCGTCGCGGTTATAGTCGAGAAATACGCACCCTGACCCCCAACGGTCGTGAGAGTCAAGTAGTCCCGCCCGTTCCGTTACGTTTGTGAAGGTGCCGTCACCATTATTGCGATAGAGAAGGTTTTTTCCATAGTAGCTTACGAAAATGTCGTCGAACCCGTCGTTGTTGTAATCACCTATGCAAACCCCGCATGCCCAACCAGCGTGCGACAAGCCCGCGTGTTCCGTCACGTCGGAAAAGGATCCATCGCGGTTGTTGCGGTACAGACGCGTGCTCGTCTCGCTCGTTCCGTTGGCTATTCGATTTCCCGACAGTACCAGGGCGTCCAGCCATCCATCGTTGTCGAAATCCAGGAACGCGCAGCCACATCCGATCGTCTCGAGTAAATATGTCTTTCGGCTCACTTCGCCGTAAGAACAAGGTTGAATCAACCCCACAGTTCTCGCCACGTCGGTAAGCACGGCGTCGAACGGCAACCCCGATGGTTTGCTGCGGGGAAGCGCAGCGCCCTTGTGTGTTGCCACCCCTTGTCCAAAGGAACTCGATGCGAAGCTGGCGAGCAAACCTGCGAGGAAGGACCGGCGGGAGTTCACCAGAACATTCCGAGAAACAAAAACCGAGAGCAGTTCACTGTTCCATGGCTCCAGGCCCTGAGGATAGTACAGAAGACGGGAGAGAATGAAACGAATGTAGAAGTTTCAATAGGTAAATATATTCAGAAATGTCTTGACAGCCGCCAGAAAGTATCGCTACAGTCCTGTCAAGTTTTTCGAGCAAAAAAAGGGGTGCCGACTATAGATTTTCTTCATTCATGAAACCCCTTGGTGCCATCTGACGAATTGTCGAGGCAGATGTGAAGGTGATCAACGCTACCGCCCCGGGAGCCAAATTGCGTGCAGTCGAGAAGGTTAGCCGCCTAAGGGAGGGCGAAATGAAACTGCGACGTCTTCTGCTGTGTCCACTATTCATTATGGCGATTGCCGGACCAGTGTACGGCCAAGGCGGCGATGTGGGTTCGATCGTGGGCACGGTCACCGATCCTACGGGGGCCGCCGTAGCCAACGCGAAAGCGCGGGTTACCAACACAGCCACAAATATTTCCAAGGAAATCACGACGAATGACACCGGATACTATGCAGTGCCTTATCTGCGTCCCGGTGTGTACCGGGTGACCGTAGAAGCCGCTGGATTCGACAAGTCAGTCGTAGACAACATCTCGCTGGTTGTCGCCCAGGAGCGCCGCGTGGACGTCGCCCTCAAAGTAGGCTCGGTGACCACACAGGTTGAAGTGAATGCAGGCGCCCTCGCACTGGATACCGAGAGTGCTGCCGTTTCACAGGTTGTGAACAGGACCCAGGTTGAACAGCTTCCGCTCAACGGGCGGAACTTCCTGAACCTGCTTTTCATCACCGCGGGCGCGGTAGAGACAGTCGGGGAGCAGGGGCAGATGCGCCAGGGAGCAGGGAATGCCATCAGCATCAACGGCGGACGACCGGAGTCCAACAACTACACTTTGGACGGTTTGGCCAATACGGACACGGCTCTGAATACGCCGGCGGTCATTCTGTCCCAAGACGCCATTCAGGAATTCAAAGTGCAGTCCGAAACCTATTCTGCGGAGTTCGGTTTTAGTGCGAATCAGGTCAACTTGGTGAGCCGGAGCGGTGGCAATAACATCCATGGCTCTGTTTTCTATTTTGGCCGGAACGACGCGCTGGATGCCATAACGATTGTTCCCAATCCTCTGCCAGGGCAGGCGCAGCCGGTAAAAGCGGAATTGCGCCAAAACCAGTTCGGATTTGTCGCGAGCGGTCCAGTCTATATCCCAAGACTCTACGACGGACGAAACAAGACCTTTTGGCTGGTGAATTATGAAGGGTGGCGTATTAAAAATGGAACGAACATCGGGGCCACCGTTCCAGGCCTGACGGAATTGAACGGTGATTTTTCGAGCTTGAATTTGCCTGCATACGGGAGCGCTGGCTGCACCACAAACCTGAGCAATAATTTGCCCTGTATGCCGGTCGACCCGCAGACTGGTCTGCCATTCGCCGGCAACAAAATCCCCTCCGCACGTTTTTCCAAGCTTGCCCAAGTTGCATTAGGGGCGAAAATATTTGCAAACCCAACCAACTGCGACAGCACAGGCCTGTGCAGCCTCGCCACCCGGACTACGCTGCCGAATAACACAAATCAGCAGACCTACAAGGTGGATCAGAATTTGGGGCGCTTTGGATCCGTGGGCTTCCGCTACACGAAAGCAAACTATTCCAATGAAAATGCAGGAACGACTTCAATCCCGGATGGACTGAACATTTTTACGCAAGATTCCACCAGCTGGGCGATTTCGCACACGATCTCGCTGGGTCAAAGGAATATCAATACTTTCCGATTCGGTAAGCTGGAGGCTACAGCCGTCCAAGGGGCGACGCCCATCAGTGCCGCGAACATTACCGCGTTGGGTCTGTCGGGTACTTTTACGACTTTGCCCGCCTACGGCGCAGGATTCCCAACTATCGGTTTTCAGAGTTTTTCAGGCTCCGCCGGGAGCCCGGGGAACAACCCAACCTACAGCAACATTCCGATGTGGCAGTTCTCGGATTCGATGTCGATGATCCGTGGGAAACACACCATCACGGTGGGCTTCGACTATCGCAAGTGGGTTCAGAGACGCAACCTGTCCTCGAATTTCCTGGGCAGCTATGGTTTTAATAACACCCTCGTACTTCAAAACAGCGCCAACGATAGCTGCACAACGCCATCCGGCCTGTGCGGAACCGGCAATGCTGTTGCAGATTTCCTGCTGGGCTACTACTCGGGCGCGTCCACGTTCCAGCCCGGACCTTTCAGTGATCCAAAGATTGCTGGCAACCTAAACCAGTTCCATTTCTTGTATACAGCGCCGTATGTGCAAGACGACTGGAAGGTTACCAGCAAGTTGACTCTAAACCTGGGCCTGAGGTGGGACTACCGGAGCGTACCGACCGAAACGAATAACAAAATGTTCTGGATCGACAGACAAAATACCGCCGGCGGGCTGTGCTTTGCCGACAAGACTCTGTTAACGGACGGCATCGCCCCTGCCGGCAACGGCTTTTACGATTATTGCGGTCGGAATAATCCTGCTGACGGCTCGAAGAAGCCCTTTGCGCCTCGCATCGGCTTCGCTTTCCGGCCTTTTGGCGGGAACAAGACTGTGATTCGTGGTGGCTACGGAATCTATTGGGATTCGTCGGAAACACGCGAGATCGACGACTCCGGAGATCTGTATCCGTTCGTCACACGTACAAACCTAAGTCCCGCAACGCAGACCCCTTCCGTCGCACCGAAACTGACGGATAATCTGTACCCCGTGCTTAGCACACTGACACCAGTCACTATCGCGGCGCAGGGCGCGCAGTTCATCGCCGTGATCATCTCGGAGACGCCGCGGAATCCTTATGTGCAGCAATGGTCTCTATCTGTGCAGCGAGACCTTGGCTGGAACACCATGTTGGAGTTGAACTACGTTGGCAACAAGGGAACGCATTTGCTGGATCGCTCCAACATCAATCAGCCTGTTCCGGTGACTGATCCGGCGTTCTGCAACGTTGCAGCAAACGTCAACTCGGGCGATTGCCCGGCGAACGCCCGCAAGCCGTACGCAAATTTCTCGGGGACGATCACGCTGGACAGCCTTTGGCAAGGGTATTCCAAATACAACGCTGGGAATGTCACCGTGAATCATCATGGTCGAGACCTTGCCTTTTTGTCCGTGTACACTTGGGCGAAGAGTCTGGATGACAAATCCGCTGCTGCCGGCATCGGCGCCACCAACGGATTCAATGGACACCTGAACGATCACAATCCGGCCCTGGATTATGGGCGCTCGGATTTCGACGTAAACCATCGCTTCGTGAACAGTGTCATTTACCAATTGCCCTTCGGACGCGGGAAGAGTCACCTGAGCGGGGCGAGCAAACTGGCAGACCTTGCCGTCGGCGGATGGCAGGTTTCCGCGGTCACAACATTCCAGAAAGGGTTTCCGTTCTCCCCTTTAACAAACGATCCATTCTTCCTGATGACGGCATTCAATGCGCGTCCCAACTTAGTTTCCGGCTGCAATCCCAATAGCGGATTCACGAAGAGCCCCACGGAGTGGTTCAATACCAAATGCTTCACGCAACCGCTTGCCGGCACATTTGGAAGTGCCGGCCGCAACATCTTGCGTGGCCCGGGAATCAACAATTGGGACATCGCGTTCGCCAAGACGTTTAACTTCACAGAGAGGGTTGGCTTGCAGATCCGGGTGGAGACCTTCAATAGCTTCAATCACACGCAATTTGGTGTGGATCCAGGTTCTGCCATCGCGGCATCGTCCGGTCCCGGTACGGGTGCCGTATCGGACAATCTCCAAGACGCCACCGGGAGATTCGGGCAGATCATAAACGCTCGAACGGCCAGGCAAGTACAGCTTGGTGCGAGGCTCACTTTCTAAGGTAAGTGCACGCCCTACCCACCCCGAGGAGATCTGCCAGGTCCGCATGGACCTGGCGGATGTCTGTTGGGGGTAGTATAAGCACCATGATGAGCCGGCGTGGAAAAATCGCAGGTGCGATCTTCGTCGTACTTCCGATTTTTGCTTTTGCGAGTGCGGCGCAAACAACCGATTCCAAGGAACTCGAGCGATACGCGGAAATCGGTCAGAAAGCGCTGGAAGAAGGCCGCTACCCGGAAGCGGAAGCGGCGTTCGAAAAACTAAGGGAATTGTCGCCGGGAACGGCCGAAGTGCACGCGAATCTGGGAGCCATCTACTTCCAGGAAAAAAAGTTCGATAAGGCAGTTGGTGCACTAAGGCAAGCTCTCAAATTGATAGAGAATTTGCCGAAGACAGAATCGCTGCTCGCCATGTCATTATCGGAACTTGGCAGATACAGCGAAGCAACACCTGGGTTGGAGAAGTGCTTTCGTCACTCGACAGATCTGGAGCTGAAGCGCATGTGCGGCCTCCAACTCTTGAGGGCCGACACGGGCTTGAAACAGGAGAACAAATCCGTAGCCTTGGCTTTGGAATTGAATCGACTCTATCCGGACGATCCCGAAGTCCTGTATCACACCGGAAAAGTGTATGGGAACTTCGCTTTCCTTGCGATGCAGAAACTGGCGCAGGTGGCCCCGGCGTCGGTCTGGCGGCACCAGGCATCGGCGGAAGCATGGGAGAGTCAGGGCTCCTACGATCTTGCGATCAGCGAGTATCGTCAGGTCCTGTCGCTCGACCCACGCCGGCCGGGGATTCACTATCGTTTGGGCCGTGCGCTTCTCGCTCGTGGAGCGGCGACCAACTCTCAAGAAGACACCACTGGCGCGCTGAAAGAGTTTTCGAACGAGTTGGAGTTCGATCCTACAAATGCCAACGCCGCCTACGAACTAGCCGAAACTTACCGTAATTCCGGCGAGATGGAGGAAGCCGAGAAGTTCTTCCGGCTTGCCCTTCAGCACTATCCCGATTTTGACCAAGCCAACCTCGGCTTGGCCGCGGTTCTCCTCAAGGAGGAAAAACCGGAAGCGGCGCGTGGACTCATACAGAGAGCAATTGCTGCCAATCCGCAGGATGAGGTCGCGTGGTACCGCCTGGCTCAGGTCGAGCGCATTCTCGGTAACGAAGCGAGCCAAAGAAGAGCATTCGCCGAATTCCAGCGACTGCACCAGAAATCCATCGAACTTGACGCCGCAAAGGGTATGTATACTCAGACGGATGTGACGAGACAAAAAGTGGACGGGCCAACAAAGCCCTAGAATTGTTCAGCGTGCCTACTGAAAGATCCCAAAGAAACGGAGGCGAAGACGAACGATTGTTCGGTCTGAGATCCCAACCCATCTACGAAATCTTCCAATCACTCGGGGCACCCACGCAGGAAGAATTCAGCGCTCCGATGGAGGGGCAGCCCAGGAGCCGCAGTGTGCGCTCGACATCGTCGCGCAATATCTCCAATGCGCGAGTGACACCTGCCTGACCCGCAGCAGCCAAGCCGTAAGCATAGGCGCGGCCAACCAACACCGCGCGAGCACCCAGGCAGAGCGCTTTGACAATGTCGCCGCCACGCCGCACGCCACCATCCATGAGCACTTCCACTTGATTGTTTACCGCAGCCACCACTTCGGGCAGCGCCCGAAGTGAGGAGGATACGCTGTCGAGCTGCCGACCCCCGTGGTTCGAAACCACGATCGCTGCTGCCCCTTCATCTACGGCACGTCTGGCATCATCCCCGGTCAGTACCCCTTTGACGATGATAGGACCCGACCAGACTTCGCGCAGCCAACGTAGATCCTCCCAGGTGACCACGGCTCGCGCGAGCGCGGAGCCGACATCTACGAGCGGCATCGGCCCACTTCCTGGCACCACAATGTTTTCCAGAGGCGGCACTCCACCATCCAAGAGAAATGCAGCGAGCCATCTCGGATGTCCAAGAAAGTGATGTAGATAAGGAAGCTTGGCAAAAATCGAACCGCCCAACAGTTGCTTCATTCCGTTGCGCAGGTCTCGCTCTCTCATGCCCGCTACAGGTGTGTCGATGGTTACAACTAACGCAGAAAAACCGGATCGTCGTGCGCGCTCTAGAGCTGCTTCGGCTACCTTACGGCCACCTACCAAATACAGTTGATACCACACCGGCCCAGACGAGGCAGCCCGCACGCCTTCCAGTTTGTGGCCCGAAATTGTGGACAATATATAGACTATTCCTGCGGAACCCGCCGCCGCGGAAGCGGCTACTTCGCCTCCCGGATGCATCATGCGACTGTAGCCGACGGGGGCGAGAATCACCGGAAACGATAGATTGAAATTCAAAACGCGGGTTTGAAGGCTACATTCGGCAATCGAGACCGCTTGCCGCGGCCGGAACGAAATGTTCCTAAATACACGGCAATTCTCTCGAAGCGTCACCTCTCCCTCGGCGCCTCCGTCCAAATAGTCGAACACTACCGGCGGCAACCGGCGACGCGCCATACGGCGCAAGTCGGCGATATTAATGACGCGGGAAGAAAGGCGAGAGCTCAATGTCTGGTTCGCTTTCTGCCTGCTAGTGGGTTGAAATCTGAGGCATCGTTTTACGATTCGCTGAGGAGGTCGCTATCGCCCCCAAATAATTTCCATAACCGACGACGATCGTCGATGTCACCAGGACAAGAAGGCTTAAGCCAACCAACGACTTGGTGCGGGGACCGGTTCCTTTCCATTCCTTCAAGGCGATGCCCCACAGCGTGCTGAAGATCATGATGCTGGCCATATGGAGAGTCCAGCTGGAGAATTT
>Ga0210407_10001456_pt1 | contig 22165 bp, 16 predicted proteins | sample IncBWC27MmetaG_FD_150860 | JGI IMG/M metagenome (GOLD analysis project Ga0210407, IMG submission 150860) | Forest soil microbial communities from Barre Woods Harvard Forest LTER site, Petersham, Massachusetts, United States - Inc-BW-C-27-M | ecosystem: Environmental > Terrestrial > Soil >... | reverse complement strand
TCCGGGCACGAACCAGGTCTCCATATCCGATCCCGTCACCAGACAGCGCTACGCTCTGATCAATATGCCGTCAGGGACAACGGGCTCGGCCAATATCACCGTCTCGAATGGCACCACCAACTCTCTGACTTTGTGGGGAGGTGTCGCTGTGGATCCCGCCACCAACCAGGCGTTCATCGTGCAATCCGGCAGCGGCGTCATCCAGATTATCAATTTGACCGCACCTCCAATCTCATCCGCGAATATTATGAAGCCGGCAGAAATCACCGAGGTGGTAGCTCCAAGCCCCAATCCCGGTCCGGGTGTCATCGGCGGTATTCCCAACGCTCTCGTACCGCAAGCAACGCTCACTTCCGCAGTTGATTTGGCCGGTGTGCAGATTCTCGGCTCTGGTTTCGTCTCCGGCGCGCAGGTGCGCTTGGATGGCACGGCAATTCCGCCGGCGAATGTCGTTGTCGACCCCAGCGGCCGGTTAATCACCGCCACGATTCCCGCTTCCTTTCTGTCTGTACCGCATAGCTACGCACTCGATGTCATTAGCGGCGGCGTTCAATCCAACGCCACGGATTTCTTTGTCATTAAAGCCGTAGACATGACCACGGCTTGCGCCACTCCCACGCCCAGTTCCGTGGCCATTGCCGACCAGCTCGCAAACGGCGCATTCTCGCCCCTCGCATTCGTCACCAACAGCGGTTGCAACAGCCTCTCGACTATCGACATCAACCCCAGCAGCGCCACTTTCGGCACCGTGCTGCGCAGCGTTTCCATCGGCGCGACGCCCCAGGGCGTGGCCGTGAGCTCGAATCTCGGAATGGCTGTTGTTGCCAACAACGCTGCCGGCACGGTCTCCGTCGTGAACCTGTTGACCAACGCCGAGGCCGTTCCGGATGTCCAGGTCGGAACAAGTCCCGTCGGAATTGCCATCGATGATGATACTGGCGTCGCGCTCGTCGCCAACTTCGGTTCCAACACCGTTTCCCAGATCAATCTCGGACTCTTGTTTGGATCCGCTCCGGCGACCTCCCTGACCGCCTCGACGATTGGCGGCGTGCAATTCCCCATCGCCGTGGCTATCGATCCCGACCGCGGCACCAATAATCAGGGCCTTGCCGTGGTTACCGGACTCCAAATTGGATCGGCGGGAGTCGGTGCTCTCTTTCCGGTGGACATTGGGTTGGCTACTCCCGTTCTAAGTACCACCATTACCATCGGAAATGTTACTTCCAGTCCCACGGGCATTGTGTTCAATCCGGCCGTGTCGACCGGCACGGCCAATCCCGGCCTCTTCTACGTCAATTCGACCGGCACCAATTCCATCTCGTCTTTTAACCCGGACAATGGTGCAACCAATCAAACTGGCGTCGGCATCAATCCGACAGCGTTAGCCGTCAACCCGCAATCAGGCGCGATTCTCACTTCCAATTTTGCGGGGCAGTCGGCTTCGATCGTGGATACCGTGGCCAGTCCGATCAAGACAGTCCAAACACTTGGTCTGCCCGGTTCCGCGCAGTTTGGAGTCGCCATCGACCAGTTCACGAATCTTGCCGTCATTGTGGATCAGGCCAATAACCGGGTGCTTCTGTTCCCGATGCCGAATTGAGAGGGTCCGCGGAAGAAAATTTCTGGCGGCCGCATGGAGGAAAGATTTGGAGAGGTCCGTAGACGCACGGTCCTTTCGGTTGCGGGGAATGGGAGCGTCAGCTATACTGCGAAGTTTGTGTGGGGCCCTCGGAGCCTGCCAGGGACGCGGAGACAATCATATAGCAATAGCAGGCGGCTTGGATTTTGACGCCAGGACTCGGGATTTTGACGGAATTGGAATATAGATTTTCGCGCGATCGAAAAATAAATTTCACGCAATTTGAAAGAAGGAGATAAAAGTGAATTCCAGAATGTTGGCCCTGACCCGCTCGGGGTCACTAAGAAAGACAGTGCAGTTCGCCATGATCGTTGCCGCTTGCGCTTTAGGCGCCAGCGCGCTGCACGCGCAAAGCGCCGCGCCGGGTTCCGCTACTGGGACGAAAATCGGCGTCATTAGCGTACGCCAGGCCATTGCCAGCACCGCCGAAGGCAAGCAGGCAGGAGCGGAATTGCAATCGCAGTTTGCAGCCCGCCAGAACGAACTGGAAGGACTGAACAAGCAGATTAACGATTTGCGCCAGCGCATTGACGCCGGCACGGGCAAACTCAGCCAGGACGAACTCGCGCGTTTGCAGCGTGAGGGCGAAGTCAAAGCGCGGCAACTGCAGCGCAAACAGGACGAATACCAGGAAGACGTAAACGCCGCGCAAGCCGACGTGTTCGACCGCATCGGGCGCAAAATGATCGATGTGCTTGATCGCTACGCGCGCGAGAATGGCTACGTGGCCGTCCTCGATAGTTCCGCGCAGAACACCCCAATTCTTTTTGCGTCCACCAACATTGACGTCACACAGGACATCGTGCGCTTGTACGACCAGGCGTACCCGGTGAAGGGCGGCGCGGCGGCCACGACTCCGGCCAGGCCCGCGCAAAAACCCGCGGCCCAGCCTCCTGCAGCGAAACCGCCACAACGGTAAGGCAGCGGCAATTTTTCAGCGCCCCGGAGTGCAACTCCGGGGCGTTTCTTTTTTTCGCGCCACCGACCGAGTCCGCCGTGCGGCATTTCGATTGTTTTGTGGGCGTGCGCCGGATACTTGCCAGCGGCGGTTGCGTCAGTTTTCCTTTTGCGTCTGGTTCGGGGTGGCGATCGCGTTTGTGGTGTCTACCGAAAATAGCGCGTAATTGGTCAGCGTGTGCCGATGGTGATAGCGCTTGCCGTGCAATTCCATAAACATCTCGGCGTACCAGGGCAGCCACAGCGAGGTTTTTCCGTGCTCGAACTGCACGGGGCCGTAATCGATCACCAGGTGATCGCGATTGAGTTCGACTTGTTTTTGCGGCTCGCGCAGATCGGTTTCGATGTGCAAGACGTCGTAGCTGTTGGCGGAGACCCACACGCGGCCTTTCATGGCCACGGGAAACAGGCCGTGGCTGTTTCTCCAGGTACGAATGCGCGAGGGCACTCCGGCGCGCTGCACAAAGTGAATCTGCCAGGCGGGTTGCCCGCGCCATTGCCCGAGCCCTTCGCACGTGTAGTCGAGATCCGACTCATACTGGGGATCGAAAATGTAGACGCCCAATCCGACGAGTCCTTTCGAGGCCAGCGAGGTTGGAAAAGAATCCAGGTTTTCCCCGCCGTCGCGCTGTTCGTCCAGGAAGACGTATCCCCTTTTCGGACGCTCGATAAAAACCAAATAATTGAAATCGTGGGTTCTTACCTGGCCGGGGTTGCCATTGGCGTCGACTTCCTGATGCTCGATGTGTTCGGTGGCTATGAATTTCTCAAAATTGGCAAGCTGCTTGGATGTACGGAGTTGCGTCCTCTGAAGCAGATCGTCTTCCGAGCAGGAGACGTCCGCGGCAACGTGATATTCCTTGGCGTCGATATCCGGCGGGGCCCAGGCTCGCACGAGCACCGGCAGCGCAGGTATGCTGTTGGCGGCGGCTTCTGACGGGAGGGCTACGGAGAGTTCTGCTTTGCCTCGTGAACCGGCCGGTAGTTCCTTTTCCATGGACGCGAGTTCGAGCTTGGCCTGTGTTGCCGCCGGATCGGCAGGAAAATCACGGATCAAAGACTGCAACACTTGCCTGGCGTCGGCCATCTTGCCCTGCGCGGAGCGGATGCGGCCCAGCAAGAGCCTGGCGGCGGCGCCGTCATTTTTTGCAAGCTCCACGGCCCGCACGGCGTGCGGCGCTGCTTTGTCGTAATTCATCTGCGCGTTGTAGGCGTAGGCGAGAAGCAGATGCGTGCGCCAATCGGCGCCGTTGATCTGGTAGGCCCTCTCAAGATTCTGGGCGGCCAGATCCGGCTGGCCGGTGCGCAACAGCAATTCTCCCAGGGCAACCAGAGAGCGCGTGTGCGACGGGTAAATCGAGATTGCCTTTGCGAATTTCGCCCGCGCGGCGTCAAAGTGTTGCTGCCGGTATTCCAGCATCCCCAGGAGGTATTGCACGTCGGGATTTCCGGGCGCCATCTGCGCCGCTTTTTCCAGGTGCACGCGGGCGGCCTCGTATTGCTGGCGGCGCATCTTGTCCAGGCCTTTATCGATTTCGGATTGCAAGCGCGGGCTCATGATCGGTGCGCCGCCCGGCACGGAGCTTTCGGTGGCTTCCGAATCCGGGCGCATGTAGACGAACACCATGAAATTGCCTCCGCCTGCCATCACCGAGGCGTGCTCGTCGGCGGTCTTGTAGCCGGTGGAGCTCACTTCCACGTCGTATTCGCCGCCCTGGATATTGGGAAAGCTAGCAGTGGAACCGTCTCGCGTGGGAGCCGTGATGTGGAGGCCGCTGAAATTCGAGGACAGCTTGACCAGGGCGTTTCCCGGCAACGGCATGCCGGAGGATTCGCGAACGCTCACGACCACCGTGACCGGCACCTCTGAGCTCTGAGATTGTCCGCCGCGGCGGGGCGGTGGTTGCTGCGCACGGGAGCGGAAAGGAACGGAGACTGTGAGCGCGGCGCCGATCAGAAGAGCAAGGCAGGGCCAGTGCGAACGAAACGTGGTGACCTGGAGGGCGTGTCCCATTGCGTATCCTGCTGGGGAGGGAGCGTGTCGCCTGCGTCTGCGGAAACGATAGCTGGGAGTTGGGAGCATGGTCAAGGGAGGTTTTGTAACGGTATTGTTATGGGCAAAACGAAGAAGTTTGAGTGGTTGGAAGAGGCGCCACCTTACCCCCCTCCCCCCTTTTTGTGTAAGTGTTCATGCGAACAGCAGCAATGCCACACAGAAACCAACTTTCCTAATCACTGACATATTTTGACCCCTTTCTGCGAATTGGCCGACCGAATTCAGAGCCTTAAAAAGGAACAAGGGGAATTCGCGGTGTCCGCGAGGTAGAACGTACGGGCACCGCGTTCCGTCGCTGAGCGAGAAGCTACGCCTGGGGATGATTAGGTGTCAAGCCTCACAACTTCTAGTACCTCTGAAAAACCAGCAGGCCTCCGGGATACGCGGCTTCGCCTCAGCGAGGTTTGCAACTATTTAGGTTGTCGATCGGGGCGCAAAGGAGTAGAGTCGCAGCAATTCCAGTGGAGGACCTTCCGATGAACTCACTTGCTGTGCGCTGGCGCGTGTTGATTCTTGCCGCGGTGGTATGCCTGAGCTGCCAACGTTTGGCGGTTGCCGCGGACGATACGACGCTGACCAAGGAGCAGATTAAGCAGTTCCTGATGACCGCCAAGGTAGTGGAGAGTAAGCAGGCCAAGAAGGGGATTACCGGCACCTCGCGGCTGACGCTCTCCGACGGCACGATTACCCACGACGCGTCTTTCCAATCTATTGATGAACACAAACCGGTGAAGCAACTTGCCATGGGCACGGAACTGAATTTCGTGGACTCCTATAAATACAATATCGCCGCGTACAGACTGGCTGAGTTGATTGGCATGGACGACATGCTGCCGGTGTATGTGGAACGCAAATGGAAAGGGGAGACGGGTTCGCTGAGTTGGTGGTTGCCGGTGAAGATGGATGAGGTGGAGCGCCACAAGCAGGGTTTGACGGCGCCGGATCCGGACGCCTGGAACAATCAGATGTACAAGATTCGCGTCTTCGATCAATTGGTTTCCGATAACGATCCCAACCTGACCAACGTGCTCATCGGCGAGAATTGGCAGATTTATAGGATTGATTTCACCCGCGCGTTTCGCCAGAACAAGGACGTGAAAGAGCCGAAAGACCTGGTGCGTTGCGACCGGCAATTGCTGGAGAAACTGAAGGCGCTGGACGCGAACGCGCTAACAGAGAAAACCGCGCACTATCTCAACAAGGATGAGGTGAAAGCGGTGATGGCGCGGAGGGACAAGATTGTGGCGCAGTTCCAGAAGATGATCGCGGAAAAAGGCGAGAACGAAGTGCTGTACTGAATTAATGCTTGCTCTTTTGGGTCCTCTGGGTCTAGTGTTCGGTGCAACATATCACGTCTTGCCGGTGATCCCGGTAACAAGGAGAAAAAGATGGTGAAGAAGCAACTGACTTTGCTGTTCGCATTGGTACTTACCTTTCCGCTGGCGGTAGTAGTGTTCGCGCGTCAGGCCGCCGCTCCCGCCAAGGCCGCTGCTCCCGCGAAGGAGGTGCGCTTTGAAGGCAGAGTTGTAAGGACGAGTACGGAAAAATCCAATCTGACGCTTCGCAAGTCGGGTGGGAGTCTAGAGAAGACCTGTGCCTACGACAGCTCGACGAAATGGGTCAGCCAGTATCACGCCGACAAGAAGATCAACGACATCGACGCCAGCCAGGTCAAAGAAGAGGACTATGTGATTTGCAAGGGCACTGCGGAGGGCGCCGGCACAATTAAGGCAACGCTAATTTCGAAGCGGCTCTCGCACTCGAATTAGACGAGTTCGAGGGTGTAAGGCAAGCTGAAAGGCCTCGATCTTTTGTAAGCGTCGAGGTTCGCTTAACCATCAGGCCGCGGAGCCTTCCTATGATGGCTCCGCGCTTGTGTTTTCCGTGTGGCAGGGACAGCAGGCCGCCTGCGTGGCGGCCTTTGCCACGTTTGCGGGTTCTATCTTTCGGATTGTTGACTTGCGTAACTCTGACAGCCTAAGATGCGCCGCAATAGAGGCCGCCCTGCGGAACTCAATGTTTTCGCTAAAATTCTACTGCAAGCCCATAGGAGATAGGAAAATGGTTCGCCCTCCGGTCTTCGCTTCTGCGCACCGCACTTGTATTTCCGCCCTCCTGGTCCTGGTGTTGGCGGTGCAAGTGTGGGCGAGACCCGCAACGGCGCCAGCGGAAGCGCCAAAATCCGTAGTGGCCATCGGCGACGTACACAATGCCTTTGACAACTTCGTCGCTATTCTGCGGCGCACTGGGCTGATAGACGAGCAAAACCATTGGGCTGGCGGAAAAACAACGTTCGTCCAGGTCGGGGACCTGCTGGATCGCGGCCCCAAGCCGCGCGAGGTCATGGACCTGATGATGGCGCTCGAGAAAGAGGCGACACAAGCAGGCGGCCGGGTAGTAAGCCTGCTGGGTAACCACGAGGTGATGAATATCATGGGCGACCTGCGTTACGTCGCTCCCGAAAACTATGCCAGTTTTGCCGACAGCAATTCCGAGATGCGCCGGAAAGCCGCGTACGAAGAATATGTGAAATGGAGGGGCAGTCACGCAAACTTAATAGCCGAGCTTAAGCAGCCTCTGGAGCTGACGGAGACAGAGTGGATGGCGCGCCATCCGGCAGGTTTCCTGGAGCAACGCGAGGCCCTTGGTCCAAAGGGGGAATACGGCGAGTGGCTGCGCGGACATGACGCCGTAGCCGAAATTGACGGAGTGATCTTCTTGCACGGGGGAATTCATCCTGATTTCGCCAGCACGAAGCTGGATGCGATGAATAAGCAGATCCACGATGAAATCAAGGCGTATGATGCTTCGAAAGAATATCTGCAGAAAGAGAAATTAATTCTGCCGTTCTTTAATTTGCAGGAAATCAATGATGTTCTTCAGGCGGAAGTTGTCGCTGAGCTCAAGGCGCGTGTCCCGGCCAGCGATGCGCGGCAAGCCAAGATTGTAGAGTTTTTGAGACACGGAGATTGGCTGAGCGTGCGGGTGAATGGCCCGCTGTGGTTTCGCGGCTACGACCAGTGGAGCGACGAAGAGGGCGCACCGCAGGTGAGCAAGCTCCTGGAGCGATACAAGGCAGCGCACCTTGTGGTGGGGCACACGGTGCAGAAGGGCGGCCGTATCCGGCCGCGCTTTGGCGACAAAGTGTTCCTGATCGACACCGGCATGCTTAGCAGCTACTACTACCCTGATGGCAAGGCGTCAGCGCTGGAAATCTGCGGCGGCGCCAAATTCGTCGCTGTATATCTCGATCAGCAGGTCGTGCTACTGGATTCCACTGGTTCTGCGCCTAAAGGCGGCGGGACCGGGGAGCATCCCGCTGCGGGAGATGCGGCGACGGTATCGGAAAAGCCAGGCGTGTTGCCGGCCGACCGTATCTGTTCCGCAACGGCGGTTGCACCGCAATAAGACGGAAGGTTACGAAAGAAGGTTCAGCGGATGAAACGGTGGATCGAGCGCGCTCTGAACGTTCACCCCGGAGATCTGGGTCGCGGCCTGCTTCTCAGTTCGTGTCTCTTCCTGATCATGAGCAGTTACGTGATCGGGAAGGTGGCGCGCGATGCGTTGTTCTTAGCGCATTTCAAGGCTGTGCAACTCCCGTATGCAGATATCGGCAGCGGCGTTCTCGTGGGGTTGGTGATGGTCGGCTACCTGCGTTTGGCGCGCCAGGTTTCCCTGCGCAATTTGCTGATCGGCAGCCAGCTCTTCTTCGCGGCGAACTGCGGAATATTCTGGGTGGTGGCGAACTTCTATCATCCTGCTTGGGTGTATCCAGTCTTTTACGTTTGGGTGGGGGTTTTCGGAGTGCTGGCGCCGACACAGGTCTGGACGCTCGCGAACTGCCTGCTGACCACGCGGGAAGCGAAGCGTGTATTCGGCATGGTGGGGGGCGGCGCGATCTTGGGGTGGATTTTTGCCGGCTATATCTCGATGTCAGCGGCCCGCGCATTTGGCACGGAGAGTCTTCTGTTGGAGATGGTTCCGTTTCTGGTGATTTCCGCCGTGCTCATGTACGTGGCGTGGAGGATGGTTGATAAGCACACGGAATCGAAGAAACCCAAGGCGGAAACGCAAGTAAGCGAGCAGAAGGACGTTCAGAATAGCCTGCGGCTGGTATTTTCCTCGACGTATCTACGGGCCATCGCGGCGGTTATCTGCATCTCCTCTTTCGTGACCACGCTCACCGGATGGCAGTTCAAGGCCATTGCCAAGGAGTCCTTCGTAAACAAAAACAGTTTGGCAATTTTCTTTGGCGATTTTTATTTCTACGCCGGAATCCTGGGACTGGTGTTCCAGCTATTGCTGACCACGCGCTTGCTGCGGCGCTTTGGAATTGGAATCATGTTATTCGTGCTCCCCCTCACGGTGTTGTTGGGCTCGAGCGCCCTGCTGATCTGGGGAACGCTGGCCGCGGTGGTTTTCCTGAAAGGCAGCGATCAGGTATTGCGGTACTCGCTGGATAAGTCGACGGTCGAGATGCTGTACCTGCCGCTGGCACATCGTGTGAAGTTGCAGGCGAAATGGGTCATCGACACGGTCATTTGGCGGCTCGGAGACACTTTGGCCGGCGTGGTCACGTTGATTTTTGCGACGTACCTGCACGTTGCGCCGCGCCAACTCAGCGTAATTGCCCTGCTGCTTGTCGCGGGGTGGCTGATGGCAGTCTTCGTGGGGGGCAGGCAGTATCTTGCCGTGCTTCAGGATTCGCTCAGGCAGCACCGGCTGAGTGCCGACGAGGTGTCCACGCTTGCGCTGGACCGCTCTGCGTCGGAACTGCTGACAAGCAGACTGCAAGTTTCCGACCCCAAGGAAATTCTGTACGCCCTCAGCTTCTATGAGGAGGAAACCGCCAAGACACCGCATCCAGCGATCCGGAATCTGCTGCAACACCCTTCCGGCGAGGTGCGCCAGAAGGCACTGGCCATTCTCTCGGCATCCCAGGACACATCCGTGTTGCCGACGGTAGAAGGGATGCTCAAGGATCCGGAGATCGCCGTGCGGACGGAGGCGATGCTTTATTTGGTGTATCACAAGCACGTCGATCCTCTGATGCTGCTGCTGGAATTGGGAGAATTTGAGGATTTTTCGGTGCGCTCCGCGGTGGCCGCGTATTTGGCCCGTCCGGGGGAAGCGCAGAACCTGGAGACCGCAAAAACAATTTTGGAGGCGATGGCTGGTGAGGAAGGAGAAAACGGGCAAAGAACGCGACGCGAAGTAGCCCGGCTTCTGGGGGAGCTCCCCGACGCTTTCGATCCCCTACTGCTGCGCTTGCTGGGGGATCCCTCAAGCCAGGTTGTGCGTGAAGCGGTTCGCTCCGCAGGGCTGCTGCGAAAAGAAACTTTGGCACCGGAATTATTAAAGCAGATTCGTGACCCGCTGCTTCGCGAAAATGCGACCCAAGCGCTGGTGGCGCTGGGGGATTCCATCGTTGGGCTTTTGAGCGAAGGCCTGGCAAGTACAGAGGTGCCGCTGGAGGAACGCAGCGAAATTCCCGCGGTCCTGAACGGCATCGGAACGCCCGCCGCTGCGAATGCGTTGCTGGGGAACCTGCTGGAAAGAGATGTGACCCTGCGGTTCAAGGTCATCTGCGCGTTGAACAAACTGCACCGCGACCACCCGGAGATTCCACTGGACTTTCAGATGCTGGAAACCGTGTTGGCGGCAGAAATCCTGGGGCACTACCGCACCTATCAGATCATGGAGGCCATCGCGGGTCCCGAAAACGTCGAAGATCCTGTGGGAGTGGCACTGGCGCACTCCCTGCAGCAGGAATTGGAGAGAATCTTCCGGTTAATGGGCCTGTTGTATCCGCAAGTGGATTTGCACGCGGTTTACATTGGACTGCAATCCAAAGATAGAACGGTACATGACAACTCCCTGGAGTTCCTGGAAAACTTTTTGAAGTCGGCGTTGCGCGCGACGCTTGTGCCGCTGCTGGATGGGAAGGTGACGCCGAAGGAGCGGGCGCGGCTGGCGGACCGACTGGTGCACACGAAGTTAGAGAACCGCGAGCAGGCGGTCAACGAACTCGTCTCCAATGACGACCCCTGGCTGAAATCGTGTGGGGCGTTTGCGATTGGATCTTTCCGGATGAAATCGCTGGCCAAAGAACTGGAGCATTGTTTAAGCCACGCGGACCCGCTGCTGCGGGAAACGGCTCGCGCCGCGAAACTCCGTCTGGAGGATTCCGCCGCGGAGTCTTGATGTTTTCGCGGTTGGACAATCCGTGCGGAGTCCGCCGGCAAAGCGTGGAGAAATACCACCGCTGGGCGGTGTTCAGGACATCCCATCCGGGGAATAAGGTTACCGCGGCAGCCGCAGGTCGATGCGCGTTGCGTGCAGCGTGCCTTTATCGTCGACGTTGCCCAGCACGATCACGAACGAGCCTTCCTTGACCTCGTCCTGTTGCCCGGGCTTTCCAAGCTTGGTCCACGCCGTCGAGGAGTCATAGGCGATCTTCCTCAGATCCTCGGATTGGCCGGTTACGCCGCCGCGAATGTCCATCTGCGACTCGTCTTTATAGATTCTGACGACGTGACCCTGCCACTTCGTCTCTTTCTTTGCGGCTGGCGCGCTCTTATTTTCGGCCGCCTGTTTGGCGCCCGCAGGCAGGGCAAGAACTACCGCACCCGCGAGTGCTAGGGAAAGCAAGGTTAGGGAACCCTTCATCACATCCTCCATTAACGCCGGGTTTCGACCACTACAGGGAAGAAACGCGTGGGAGAGAATAGTGCGGCGGCGGGGAAGTGTAAAGAAGAATCTGCCGCAAGACGATTGACCAGAACGGCGAGCAGGAAATCCCTATAGTTAGCACCACACTCCCGAGCAGTGCGCCGAACGAAGAAACCGGGCTTGAGGGAGCGGCAGACTCGGCAGCGCACTGGTTATTAGAAATCTAAATTGGGGGCATCACAATATCGGCTTTGACAGACTGCGGAGTTTGGGAGTAGCATCCTCGGCATCGAGCCGTTTTGGCTTCTAGCAGTTTTTCATTCTTCAATTGTCGAGAACAAGGGAACGGTGCTCCCAGGTGCCGGGTGGAGCTTGCGTTTTGAGGGAGAGGTCACTTTAAAGCAGGGGCGTGTGGTTGGCAGAGGCCAGCTTTGCAGCATGCGGCAATGGTGGAGCCGGTTGGGTGCTGGGGAGCTGCTCTGAAAATCGATTAGGGGGGTGGGAGTATGAGGCGATTGTTCCTCGCAGTGTTGGTAATTCTGACGTTGGGAGTTGCGGCAAATGCGCAGACGTTTCGCGGAGCCATCAACGGGACGGTAACAGACCCGTCGGGCGGGTCGGTGCCGAACGCGACCGTGAAGGCGACAGAGACGGCGACGGGGATTGAACACACGACGACGACGACCAGTGAAGGACAATTTTCGTTTCAGGATGTTCCGCTTGGATTTTACAAAATCAGCGTCTCGGCCAGCGGATTTCCCCCGTACGCGGTGGACAAGGTCGAGGTGGTAGCCGGCACCATCTACACCCTGCCAATCAAACTTTCGCTGCAGCAACAGACTACCACTGTAGAGGTTTCCGCCGCGGCGCTCACTCTCGACACCACGACGCAAACCGAGAACATGACGATTACGTCGGACGTCGTGCAGGACATGCCGCTGAACGGACGGGACTTCACGCAGTTGATTGCGGTTTCGCCCGGCTACGGCGGGTATTCGGTGGGCGGGTTCGGTTCGCTGAATGGAACGCGCCCGAATCAGATGAACTGGCAGATCGACGGCGTGGACAATAACGATTTCTGGCACAACATCCCGGCGGTCAACCAGGGCGGCGTTTCGGGGATCGCGGGCGTGGTGTTGCCGGTAGACTCGATTGATGAATTCTCGGCGCAGACGCAGTCGGGAGCAGAGGCAGGGCGCAACGCCGGGGGCACGGTAAACTTGGTAGTCAAATCGGGAACAAATGGCTTGCATGGATCGGTTTACTACTACAACCGCAACGAATTCTATGGCGCACATTCACCCTTTTTCCAGCAGAGCGCGACGGTTCCGAAAGCTCCGCCGCTGCGAAACGAAAACTACGGGCTCTCGGTAGGCGGGCCGATCTTCAAGAACAAGACGTTCTACTTCATCAGCTATGAAAAGCAACAGTACATCATTGGCTTGTCGGGCCTGGCGACGGACCCTTCGAACGCCTGGATTGGGGTAGCCGCTGATCTGCTCAACAATCCTGGAGGGAAGTATGGTTCGTACGCTCCAGTTACACCCAGTTCACTCTCGTGCACGAACCCCACGGCATCAGGATGCACCGGAGGGCTAATGGGGCCTAGCGGTTTTTGGCCCAGAAGCCTAATCGGGGGCCTTCCCGCCACACTCAATAACTTTTTCAGCCCCATCGCGTCCACAGGTTATAGCTACAACGGGGTGATAAAGCTCGATCACAACTTCAACGACAAACATCGTCTCTCGCTGCGGTGGTTCGGCGGTCAAGGAAGCCAGACGGCCCCGACAGGGGGCAGCCCGGCGCTGGGAACGGCCAGTTCCAACTTGAAGGACTACTTCGAGGTCGCTCCCATTCATGTGTTCAACTATTCGCTCGTGCTGAACTCCGCGTTCACGCCTAAATTCACGAATCAAGTGCTCGTCGGAGCAAACTATTTCAACCAAGTCTTCCACGACTTCAACAACGGCTTCGACACCAAGGCCCTGGGGCTGTTTTTGAGTCCGGACGCGACTAACGCGGGAAAACCGATTCTCGGTGCTCCCAATATCGTGATTTCGCCGGCGTCGGGAACGGCCAGCGGTGCGGGGTTCGAGCAGATCGGCATCACACCGCCGGAAGGCCGCAATGACATCACTTGGCACGTAACCGACATCATTTCCTACAACGCCGGAGCGCACCAGTTGCGGTTCGGAGGCGAGATCCGGCAAGGCCGCGTGAATGAGTTTTATCATCGGCGCGGGACCGGGCAGTTCGTGTTTGATGGGACGCAAGGACCTTGGACTGGGGCAACCGGATGCGGCTCTGCGACACCAACGGCAGCGTGCACCGCATTGTTCAATTCCAATCTGCTTCCCACTGCGCAGGCCCTGGCTGATTACCTTGCCGGGGATGTATCGACTTCCACGATCACGGTCGGCGACCCGGAACGTTGGGTGAAGGTCAACGCCTTCAACCTTTTCTTCCAGGATTCGTGGCAGATTACCAAGAAGCTGAATTTAAATTTCGGAATGCGGTTCGAATACTTCGGGCCGCTGCATAGTGACAAGAAAGATCTCGCCGTCTTTGTTCCAGGGAAAGGGCTCGTGATTCAGGGTAACGGGGCCGCTGACATTTTTCCAGCGGACAAGAATAACGTTGCGCCGCGAATCGGCTTTGCTTACCAACCGACTGCAAGAAATGATCTGGTGGTGCGCGGAGGCATCGGCGTCTTCTACGATCAGATCAATATGAATCCCTTCCTGGACTTCCGGCCGCCTCTGAGTGGCGCGGCGGACGGTTTGGAGGACAATCCGATAGGTCCGCGCGCGGTTTCCGTCTACACCCTAAATGCGTACAACTGGCAGACGATACAAGCGGGTGGTGCATCCATCTTTCCAGGCACTGCGGCCTGCACCGATCCCAACTGCACCAACGCTCCCGGCCAGGCCGCTTTTGCGGTGAGCCAGAATTTCCGCACACCCTACTTCTATAACTTTAACCTGCAGATCGAGAAATCTTTCGGAAGCGCTGCCGTCCTGCAGGTCGGTTATGTCGGGAGTGAAGGGCGCAAGCTAAACATCATGGAAAACATCAACTCGGGCAACGCCTTTCCGACTTTTGGCCCCATCATTCAGCTCAACAGCGTAGGAACATCGAACTACAACTCGCTGCAGAGCACCTTTAGGCTGCGATCCTGGCACGGATTAACCTCACAATTCAGCTACACGTGGTCGCACTCGCTTGATGAGGTTAGCGAGTATCGCGCGGTCATTGCAGACACCCTCAATCCCAAATTCGACTACGGGAACAGCGACTACGATACGAGGAACCTTTTCACGGCGAGTTTCACCTACGATGTACCCCGGGCTGCGTGGGCCAGTGGCTGGACGAGCAGAATCGTCAATGGCTGGCAAGTCAGCAGCTTGTGGAACTTCCACAGCGGGTTCCCGTCCGATGAGGTCCGCCTGGGCTTGAATCTGATTGGTGATCCGTACGCGGGTATTTCTCATTCATTCTCGGCCGCCAACGGCGGAGAGCAGTGGTGGAACCCAGCGGCGTTCGCACAACCTGCGGCTGGCACCATTGGCAACCTGGCACGCAATAAGTTCTACGCTCCCGGTTACGCGGATGTGGATTTTTCGGTGATCAAGAACATTCCAGTTACCGAGCGGGTCAAAGTCCAGTTGCGGGCTGAGATATTCAACCTGCTCAACCGAATCAACCTTTCATCTGGTCCCGGATCCGTCGGCAGCAGTTGCTCACCCAACAAGGCGGCGGCGAATCCGCTTCAGTGCACCACAAGCGGTGGATTCGGCAAGGTCACCGACACGATTGGGGACTTCAACGGCGCACCGGGCATCGGGCCTGGCGAAGCCTTCAACATGCAGCTCGTGGCGAAGATCATCTTCTAGCCAGTTCGCTTAACCTGTTTCACGGTGCGCGAGGACCTTGGTCCTCGCGCACTTTTTTTAGATGGTGCTGCCCGTACGTTTGGCCGGTAATTAGTTGTGCAAATGGGTCTTGCCTCGCACTTTCCTCCTTTGGAATCTCTGCTAGCCTGAAGCTACGCAAGCACTTACTGGCTACGCGGCACCCCTTTTGGGAAAAGGCGCGCAGCCGGGCGCAATGGGTCGCAACAGGGTCCCCCAAATACCACGGAAGCCCGGAGCCGGATAAATACTGGCCGGGTGAATTCGTGGCCGCCTGCGGGCGAAGAGGAGAACTGACGTGAAAAAGGCAACGTTTTGCCTGGTGGTGACAGGAATTCTGGGGTTGGCGATGCCCGTGTACGCGCAGACTGCAGGATCGGCGTCGAGAGTGTCGCGCACGACCAAAGCGGTGAACTTCCGGCGGGCGGGCGGGTCGACTAAGCTGGATTTTCAGGGGACAGAACTGCTGCAAGGAGCGTCGGGCGAAGCGAAGGTGGAAAGCAAGAGCAACCGGATTGAAATTGATGCGAGATTCGAGAACTTGGAAGAGGCCACGAAATTTGGGCTGGAATACCTGACGTACGTGCTGTGGGCGGTGTCGCCGCAGGGGCGCGCGGTGAATTTGGGCGAAGTGGCGCTGAGCCACGGCAGCGGGCACGTGAAGGCGATCAGCGACATGCAGACGTTCGGGATGATCGTGACGGCGGAGCCCTATTTCGCGGTGACGCAACCAGGGAACGTGGTGGTGCTGGAGAACGTGATTCCGGCGGACACGCTATCCAAGGTTGAGAATATCGATGCGAGATACGAGTTGCTGGGACGCGGGGTCTATTCGTCGTCGAACACGAAGATTGAGGGTGCGATTTTCGGAATCGACCGCAAGACGCCGCTGGAGTTGTTTGAGGCGCGCAATGCGGTGCGAATCGCGCGCGTGGCGCTGGCGGACAAATACGCCCCGTCGATCATGAGCAAGGCGGACCAGCAACTGAGGGGCGCCGAGGACGTCTATCACTCCGGACGCGACAAGAAATCCGTGGACGCGGCGGCGCGCGAGGTAGTGGAGACCGCGGAAGAAGCACGCGTGATGGCGGTGAAACAGAAGGCCGAGGAAGATGCGAACGCCGCGGTTGCGGCGGAGAAGAGAGCTGCGCTGGAGCGCGAAGCGAAGGCTCGGGCGGATGCGGACGCGGAAATGAAGCGCCGGCAGGAAGCGGATCAGGCGCGTGCGGCGGCGGAAGCGGCTAAGGCGGAAGCGGTACGCATGAAGCAGGAAGCGGAGCAGGCGTCGCAAGATGCGGTTCGGCAGAAGCAGGAAGCCGAGCAAGCTCGCGCGGCGGCTCTACAGCAGCAGCAGGTGGCGCAGGCGGCGGCAGAGCAGGCGGCGCGCGACAGGGCGGCCGCGGTGTCGCAGCAACGCGCTGCGGAGGCCGAGGCGGAAAAAGCGAAGCAGGCTGCTGCGCAAGCGGAGGCAGAGAAAGCGCAGCTTCGTGCACAGTTGCTTTCGCAGCTCAATTCGATTTTGCAGACGCGTGATTCGGCGCGCGGGCTGATCGTGAATATGTCCGATGTGTTGTTTGACACGGGGAGCTACACGCTGAAACCGGGAGCGCGCGAGAAGCTGGCGAAGATTTCGGGTATCGTGCTGGCGCATCCGGGGTTGAATCTGCAGATTGAAGGACACACGGACAGTGTGGGAACCGACGAATTTAACCAGCAACTTTCCGAGCGGCGCGCGGATTCGGTGCGGGATTTTCTTGCCCAGCAGGGGGTGCCGGGATCGGCGATTACCGCGCGCGGGTTCGGGAAGACGCAGCCCGTGGCGGGAAACGATACAGCGGAAGGGCGGCAGCGGAACCGGCGCGTGGAGCTGGTGGTGAACGGCGACGCGATCGGAAATGGAAATGCGAGCGCGGCGGTGACGTCGAACCAGTAAGCGACGGAATCGCTTTAAACACCGGCAACAAAATTTCCTTCGGATACATACGCGTAGGCCATGCGCGGCGTGTTGAAGGCGAAGCCTGGGTTACCTTTGCGATCGAGAAGGATCAGGCCGCCGGTGGCGCTGGTGCGTTTGGCGAGGATGCTTACGGCCTCGCGGGCTGCGTCGTCGGCCGCAGACGGCTTCGGCATTATTGATGGTGTTAGATCTGGGCCGGAACCGGCCGGAGGGCGCAGGAAGTCGGCGGCGGTTTTTGCCATTACTATTTTCATGATCGCTTCGCCGTAGCCAGTGCAGGAAACGCCGCCGGACTCCGCGTCGGCGTAACAGCCGCAGCCAATCAGCGGTGAATCCCCCAAGCGGCCGGGAAGTTTGCAGCAGGTGCCACCCGTGCTGGTGGCGGCGAACAAGCGGCCGCCGCGATCCAGGGCGACGGCGCCGACGGTTCCCTGCTCGTGTCCGCGATGATGTGCGGCGGCATGTTCGCTGTTGCGGCATTTGAGCCAGGCGTCGCGCTCGGCTTCGGAGATGAGGTCTTCGGGGGCGCACAGGGTTAGCCCTTGCTGCACTGCAAAACGCTCGGCGCCTTCAGCCACTAGCATCATGTGCGGGCAATTTTCGAGGACCTGGCGGGCGAGGCGGATGGGATTGCGGATGTGGCGGAGCGCTGCGACCGAGCCCGCGCGCAGGGTGGCGCCGTCCATGACGATGGCGTCGCATTCGACGTAGCCGTCTAGCGTGAGGTGGGAACCGAAACCGGCGTCGAAGACTGGGTCGTCTTCCAGAACGACGACGGCGGCTTCGACGGCGTCAAGGCCCGACCCGCCGCTGCTGAGAACGGACCAGCCTGCAGCGAGAGCGCGGTGGCATCCGGCCTTGCAGGCCTCAACGGATTCATCAGGAATGTCCCAGGCACCGCCGTGAACGATGAGCGAAGGTGTCATAGTGAAAGAGAGTGGCAAAGCGAGAGGCTGGTTGTCCAGCGAGCCCGCGCGGCGAGCCGGTGGCGACCCCTGTTAAATGAAGAAATCGAGTAGAACCAGAAGGGGGCCCAGGAAGGCGAGAATCATACCGCCAGTAATAGGGTTGCGGGGAATGCGGCGAAACGAACCGACAAAGTTGGCGGGGACGGCCTTGAGGCGCGAATCCGGACGCGGTCCGTAAAAGGGGCCGATAACCGTATAGCGCGAAAAGCTGCGGCGCACGAAGCACGCCTCGTCATGGATCCAAACATAAACTTCATCGCGGCCGCGCCAGAGCAGGCCGGTGCCCAACACGAAGAGCAAATAGCCCACAATCGTAAGAATACCGAGCGCCGATCCTTGACCCCAATGCATGTTTCCTCGCAAGAGCCCAGTGCTTTACTTAGGACGCTAAAATGAGGCGAAACGTTACTCTTCCTCGTGAATGGTAACGAGGCGCATGACTTCAAACTCTTTCGGGCCGGCGGGGGTGGTGACCTGGACCTCGTCACCCACTTTGCGATTGAGCAGGGCACGGCCGATGGGGGAGGTGGTCGAGATAAATCCCTTTTCGGCGTCGGCTTCCTCGGTGCTGACCAGTTTGTATTCAATCTTGACGTCGCGCCGAGTGTCCAGGACGACGATGCGCGAGCCGTAGCCGGCGCGATCCTTGGGGATGTTGGTCAGGTTGAGCATACCCAGGTCACCCATGCGCTTCTTGAGCTGGCCGATGCGCGCGTTCACGAAGCCCTGGCGCTCCTTGGCGAACTTGTACTCGGCGTTTTCCGATAGATCACCGTGGGCCCGCGCGACGGCAATTTCCTTGGGAAGGTCGACGTTGAGCTCGTGCTCGAGCGCGGTGAGCTCTTCCTGGATTTTTTGCTTAATCTTCTTCAATGGGTCAGACATGGCGAATTGAGACCTATCCAAGCTGGGCGCAAGAGTGTGAGAACAACAGCCCCACGCAACAGTTAATTATACCTGCGAAGTGACTAATTATAGATGGGCGCGGATTGCGGCGACAAGAGACTGTACTCGTCCAGCTAGATCAGTGACGCTCTGAGATTCCGCTTCCCGCGGGTTGGAAATCTATCTGCAAGTGTCGGAATATGCGGCCAAAGGTGAGTCTGAACTCGGAATCGATGCTTCGCCAAGGAGCAGAACTAAGGGCTAGGTCACGTCCTTGATGCATTTATCACCAGATCGTGTTAACCACTTTGGAGTGAAGGATCTCACGGTCCGCAGTGATCAGAGCTAAACTCTCGACCAGCGCCGTGGCCCCGATAATTCGATCAGCCGGATCTTTTCGATAAGATGTTGGAAGCCCCATAGCGCGCGCACACGCACGGCCACTGATTGGCAGGACGACAAACCGGGCCTCGACTTCCTGGAGGAAGGATTCGAGGCTGATACCGAGGTGGATGCGGCCTTTACTGGCGAGTGTCGCCAATTCCAAAAGGGTGATATCGGAAATTGCCAAGCCGTCCCCATTCTTGCGCGCGTCCTCGATGGCCGACTTGCCTTTGCTCGATAGCTTGGCGGGGTCCGTCGTTAGCCAAAGCACAACGTGCGTGTCGAGCAAAATCACTTGAGATTGCCCCATTCGCGCCGTGACAACGCGGGGGAAACCACATCGCCGGTGATCGCAACCTTCCCACGAAGAAAACCGAAAATATCATCGCCTTGCGGCTCGACGGGGACGAGCTTCGCCACCGGCTTGCCATGTTTAGTAATCACGACAGTCTCGTGCTTGGCCTGAACTTCGTCCATGACCGCAAGACACTTTGCCTTGAAGGCGCCCGCTGCCATCTTCTTCATCCCACGAACTCCTTTAAGTCTATGGTCATTGTACCATGGTCATACTTGCAGCGCAAATGCCAAGCGCACTCTATCTGCCATCGGTAAGAAACTCTCCGAAAAACAAAAAGCGTACCATGCCGTTTGCCCAAACGATGCCATGCGGCGAATCTACTCGACCGCGACTTGAAGCGACTGCGTCTTGGTATTTCCGGAGGCGTCGCTGATGGTGAGCGTGTAGGTGGTAGTTCTTGCCGGCGAGACGCTAACGCAACGCGCGTAGGAAGGCCAAACCGCATTTGGCTGGGGTTCAAGCGTCACAGTTTTGGCGTTGGCTACGCCATAGCAGAGCTGGACACTTTCGCCCCTGCGGATGGCGCCAGGACTTGCATAGAAGTTTTGGATGGCAAGCTCTTTGCCACCGAGCCGTTCCAGAGTTACGCGGTCGCTTTCCAACTGTTGACGAGACTTTTCCTCGCGCGCTCGGTGTTCCATTGCGTGGTTATCCTGCCACCGGGAAAACAAAGTCCAAACCACAAACAGAAGAACGATACCCACGAGCATCGAAGAATAGAGGAGTGGGTTCTTGAATGCAGATTTGGTTTTCGGGGAGGGCTGGGGGACGGGAGCGTCAGTGAGCATGCTTGGCTGATTCAACGATGGAAGAGGTTAGCATTTAATTGGTTCGGACTCGGGGAAAATTGCTTCCGATAGCGCGTGTCGCACGGCTGGGTGGCCGTTCGCGGCCAATCCGTGTCAAGGCTGCGCGAACGTCCAACGAGTGACCGCCTCTGTGAAATTTTCTGCGTGCTCATCCTGGCCGAAAACAGTTTGCGGGTTAACGCGAAAAACGGAGCCGCCGGAAGATTCGAGCAGCGGCCCGACGTCGCCGCCATATTTGCGGTTGTAGATTGCGACCAGTTGCTTCCAGACGGCGCGATCGCTGACTTCCTGCACGGTGCCTTCGAGGATTACGGCTTCGTCCGCTTTTTCCGTGCCAATGGCGCAGCGAGGGTTGTCAGCGAGGTTTCTTGCCTTGCGCGTGCGAAGTCCGGTGCTGAACCAGAAGGCGTCTTGCCACCAAATACCCCAGACAAGCATGAGGTGCGGGCGCCCATCAGGCCGAGATGTAGCGATCCAGTAGTTGTGAGAATTTTCCAGGCGTTCGAGGGCCCAGGACCAGGGTTTGAGGCTGGAGGTGGCGTCGCTGGGCTTGTCCAGCGCATCTGGCCAGAACGGATGACTCGCTTTTGGTGCAAGCATGGTCGTGCCCCATCGGAGGGAGTGGGCACGAGGACATTTTAGCAAGCGAATGGTGGATTATGAACCGTTTTGCATGTGCAGCAGAAGACCGCCACACACTCTTTGGCTCGGCGCTTGCGAAGGATTATGAGACGAAGGCGCAACCTACGCGGAAGCTGCCTTGCGTGGTGCGTTGAAACCATACGGGCTTGAGACTGACCCGGACGGGAGGAAGGATGGGGACGTGCAGGACCGCCAGGAGGTTTTCCGGAAGATCTTCCTGAGCGTCAAGTTCAATAGCGACGCCCCCGAAACCGAGGTCGATGACACGAGCGCGGCGCGTGCCTTGGTCGCCGAGCGTGGCATAGGCATTCGTGCCGGCCATGGAGACGCGTTCCGCCTTGCGCTGAACTGTGTAAATTCGGGACGGCGGAGCTTGAGGAGGCATGGGCGCCTCCACCGCAACGACAGTGTCGGGTAGTGCGGGTCTGGGTTCAGGGCGCTCTGGCATGCGCCCGGATTCAATAGAAATCGGAGGAGGAGGCGCCGCGGAAGGCTCCGGAGGCGAAACTGGCTCTGGAGAAGCCGAGTCGGACTGCGCGCGGGATCCACCGTTTGCAGTCCTGCCGTGATTGGCGTGCTTCAAACGATAGAGGCGTTCATCGGCAACGCGAATCAACTGGTCCGCCTGCTCGCCGTCTTGCGGGAAGGTGGCCACACCATGGTCCATGCTAACGCCCACGCTCAACTGCAAAGGCTGGAGCATTTCGAGAAAAACAGTTTCCACACGGCGGCTAAGCGCTAAGGCTTGTTCTGCGTCTGTTTGCGGCAGGAGAAGAGCGAACTCATCTCCGCCGATGCGGAAGGCAGAATCCGAAGTGCGGAGGGCCTTCTTGAGTGTCGCCGCGGCAGCGCGCAAAACCTCATCGCCGCGAGGATGGCCATGCTGATCGTTCACTTCCTTGAAGCGATGCAGGTCGAGGACTACAA
>Ga0210407_10001455_pt1 | contig 22171 bp, 27 predicted proteins | sample IncBWC27MmetaG_FD_150860 | JGI IMG/M metagenome (GOLD analysis project Ga0210407, IMG submission 150860) | Forest soil microbial communities from Barre Woods Harvard Forest LTER site, Petersham, Massachusetts, United States - Inc-BW-C-27-M | ecosystem: Environmental > Terrestrial > Soil >... | reverse complement strand
CAATCTTTTCTGGCCAGCGAACACCTTACATCCCAGTTCTCGACTGTATTCAGCCGCCATCACTCTCTTCAGTGACTTCAGAATGATGCTGGGCATCGAATTATCGTTTGAAAAGCTTTCGGCACAATAATGAATGGGAATGCCGGCGGATTTGCAGAGGAATTCGTAGTATGCGGCCTCGTCGCAATCTTGGAAGCGCCCCCAGCGGCTTACGTCATATACCAGAATTGCTTTGTAGGTCGCGACACGCTGTACAACATCCTGGATTAGTTGCTGAAGACCCTCCCGTTTCCGAAAAACAACCCCTGTTCTTGCTGCATCTGAGTATGTTCGAATAATCGAAAAGCCGTGGTTTTCGGCATATTTCTCGATTGCCGACGACTGATTCTCAAGCGAATATCGTTGATGTTCCGTGGACATCCGTACGTATTGAGACGCAGGCACACGTGCGTTGGAAGTCATATCGGTCCTCCTGAAGACATTGCCGAGGTGAATTGCCGGACTCTTCGCAAGGATACGTCGGCGGGCTGGCCCTGCAGCATAGAGCCCTGATAATTGCAGCGCTCGCCACCTTTGTAATTTTTGTCATGGAGGTTTTATGGAAGCAAAGTCCTTGGTTCCCGCAGCGCAATATGTACGCATGTCCACAGAGGATCAACAGTATTCCATCGCGAATCAAGAAGCCGCGATTCAGACATACGCAAAAGGCCACGGTTATATTGTCGTATCGACCTACGCAGACGCGGGCAAGAGTGGTGTTGAGATCAAACATCGACAGGAGCTTCGGCGACTACTTTCCGATGTTGTGAGTGGCCGAGCTAAGTACAGGGCGATTCTTGTCTACGACGTTAGCCGTTGGGGGCGTTTTCAGGATGTGGATGAAGCTGCCCACTATGAGTTTCTTTGCAAGAGTGCCGGTGTCCCGGTGCGCTACTGCGCGGAACAATTCGATAATGATGGATCACTACCCAGTTCGATGATGAAAGCCCTGAAAAGAACGATGGCTGCGGAATACAGCCGCGAATTGGGAATTAAAGTCTCGGCAGGACAGCGGCGCCTCGCGCTTCTCGGATTCCGGGTTGTGGGACGGGCAGGATATGGGATGCGACGCATGATCGTGTCGTCAGACGGGCGTCGGAGACTTATTTTGAAAGAGGGCGAGCGGAAGGCGATCCAGACGGATCGAACCATTCTTGTGCCGGGCTCTCAGAGAGAAGTTAACTGCATCCGCACAATCTTCGGACTTGCGGACTTACGTAAAACACCGATGGAGATCGCGAGAGAACTGAACATGCGCAACATCCCTACCTCGAAGGGACGACCTTGGAATCGTTCATCTGTCTATCGCATCCTGACGAACGAAAAATATGCTGGCTGCAATACCTACGGGAAGACGACGCAAAAGCTCGGTTCGGATAGCCGAACGGTCGAACGCCATCTCTGGACTACAAATCCCCAAGCATTTGCCTCTATCGTAAACCCGGATATATTTGACCGCGTTCAGAAGCTCATTAAGAAGAGAGCTGCCCACCCTGATAGATCGGATACCTATTTTATCCAGGGAATGAAGAAGGTGCTGGCTCGTGAGGGAAAGCTCAGCAAGAGCATTCTGGAAAGAAAGTTTACCTTCAGCCATGACCGCTACAGGCGATTCGGTTCTGTCGCGAAAGCGTATGAGCTGGCTGGGTTCCTACCACCTCCGTCAACGGTAAAGTTAATTCACACGCAAAGGCAGATCAGACTTTTGCGCGCCGACTTGTACACTCGATTGAAACAACTGTTTTGCGACCGCGTGAGGTTTATCAGTCTACCGGGACAGCAGTTCCGACAAATGGTGGAGATAGATGGTCGCGTCAGGGTCTCAATTTATCTCTGTCGGCCAATCAGAAACACCAGCGCCGGAGAACCCGGCTGGCTCCTACGTGTGCGTGCTCCCGAGAGGGATTTACCGGCTCTCCTTTGCACGGTAGATCAGTCGGTTTCTAAATTGTTGAATTTCTACTTGGTTTCCCCAATTGGCGACGCTATCCCAAGATACAAAATACTTCGAGAGAGTCAACCCTGGTTGGCCGGCGGACGAAAACTTGGGGAGCTGGATGATTTTTGCGACATTGCAAAAAAGGTCGCCTCCCCGTGCGAGAATGGCCAGCGCAATTATGTTGTCGACGACATCCTGATAGGAGTCGACACTTGGATAATCACACTGGGCAAGAAGGAAATCACGCTTGGGCCTGTTGGTTCAACAATTTTCAGTATCCTGGCCCTAAACGCGGGTCAGGTGGTTTCCAGGGAACTCCTGTTGCAATCCGCTTTAAAAAAGTTCCTCGATACGACGAACCTCACGTCACATATACACAGGTTGCGGGTCAAGCTGGGTGCTGAGGGTCGGAAACGCATCCAGACTGTTCCGGGGGAGGGTTACATGTACGTCTCACCCGAGAAGGCCGCGGAGGGTAGCACTGCACTCGTTTCGCAATGGCGCGTATAGAAGTACAGGAGCAGTATCCAACCACGCGCAGGATTGGTCCGCCTGCCACGGCTCCCTCACGACCAAGTCTTTGGTTCCGCAGCGCAGTATCTCCGCGTGTCCGCTGAACGTCCATCAACGGGATAAAGCACGCGACCGGAGATCTGTGTATCGTTACCGAGTAGCAGATAACTTGGCTGGATAGCAGGAACGACGAGTCCCGCACTGAACGATGGATTCTGCCGCTTTGTCTGGGAGGTCTCATGGAAACAAAGCCGTTAGTTCCTGCAGCGCAGTACGTGCGCATGTCCACAGAGGATCAACAGTACTCTATCGCCAATCAGCAAGCAGCGATTCGGACATATGCTAAGAGCCACGGTTACGTCGTGGCATCAACCTATGCAGACGAGGGAAAAAGTGGTGTCGGGATCAAAGATCGAAAGGAACTGCGACGACTACTTTCAGATGCGATGAGTGGCCGAGCACCATTCAAAGCGATTCTCGTTTATGACGTGAGCCGCTGGGGACGCTTTCAGGATGTGGATGAAGCTGCCCACTATGAGTTTCTTTGCCGAAGTGCGGGCACACCCGTGCGCTACTGCGCGGAGCAATTCGATGATGATGGATCACCGGCCAGTTCGCTTATGAAAGCGCTGAAGAGAACGATGGCGGCTGAATATAGCCGGGAACTGGGGATGAAAGTCTTAGCAGGACAGCGCCGAATCGCGCTCCTCGGATTTCGGGTAGTCGGAACCGCGGGATATGGGTTCCGGCGCATGATGGTGTCTCCAGACGGACGGAGAAGGTTGGTTTTGAAAGACGGCGAACGAAAGGCGATTCATACGGATCGAACTATCCTTGTGCCAGGCCCTCAGAAGGAGGTCGCCTGCATCCGCGCAATATTCGAACTGGCCGCCGCAGGAGAGACTCCGAAGGAGATCGCGAAAGAACTAAATATGCGCCGTATGCTTCCTTCGAACGAACGGTCTTGGGGACGCTCCTCCGTATATCGCATCCTGACGAATGAAAAATACGCGGGCTGCAATACCTACGGTAAGACGACACAAAAGCTCGGTTCGGGCAGCCGGGTGGTTGAACGCCATCTTTGGGTCACGCATCCCGATGCGTTTGCCTCGATTGTAGACCGCGATGTATTTGATCGCGTTCAGAAGCTTCTAAAGAAAAGGGGTGCCGTTCCAGAGAGATCCGATGCTTGTCTTATCCAAGGAATGAAGAAGGTCCTGGCCCGAGAGGGAAAATTAACTCACAGAATCCTGAAAGCAAAGGGCATACTCGGCTGTGCCTGCTACAGGCGGTTCGGTTCCGTGATGAAGGCTTACGAAATGGCCGGGTACCGACCGCCCCCCAGGACGGTGAAGCTAAGCGACACGCAGATGCGGTTGAGGCTTTTGCGGAAAGACTTCTACATTCAACTGAAGCAACTGTTTTCCAACCGAGTGAGATTCATCGGTTTACCAAGGCAGCAGCTAAGGCAAATCGTAGAGATAGATGGTCGGCTCAGAATTGCTGTTTACTTGTGCAGAACCGTCAACACCATCAAGACCGGAGAACTCGGCTGGACTTTACGCCTGCGTCTCCTGGATAGGCACTTGCCGGCTCTGATTTGCACTGTGGACCGATCGTTTTCTAAATTGCTAGATTTCTACGTGCTTCCCCCACCCGAGAATTCCCTTAAATGGAAGATACTTCGAGAGGGGCAACCGTGGTTATCGGCAGGCCGGAAGCTCGATAAATTGGAGGACTTTTGTGTCGTTGCGAACGAGGTCGCATCGAAGTCTAGCAACTGCGAGTTCTGTATTGCCGTGGACGATATTCTGATAGCTGCTGACACGTGGACGGTCACGCTTGGCGGGAAGGAAATCTTGCTTGGGCCTGTTGGTTCGGCAATTTTTAATATGTTGGTCCTAAACGCTGGGCAGGTGGTTTCTCGGGACCGCCTGCGGCGAGTCGGATCCGATCTTATCGATCCCTCGGACCTCGACGCGCACGTACATACTTTGCGCGTGAAGCTGGGCGTGGAGAATCGACAGCGCATCCAGACCGTTCGGGGCACAGGTTACATGTATGTATCACCCGAGAAGACCGCAGAGGGTAGTCCTGCACTCGTTTCACAATGGGGAGTATAGAGTTAGTTGAGCGGTGTCCAACCACGGGCGGCGTGCGCCTGCCGCACCGCATCAGCATGGAGGATCCCCAGTCTCGCCACAGCAGCACTTAAAAATGATCGCAGTGATGCTTTTCCTTGCGTCTTGGAGGTTTCATGGAAACAAAGCCGTTAGTTCCCGCAGCACAGTACCTCCGCGTGTCCACTGAACGTCAAGAATATTCGCTCGATTTTCAAGGTGCCGGAATTTCCAGTTACGCCGGGCACAACGGCTTCGTGATCGTCGAGACATACCGCGATGAGGCGAAAAGCGGTTTGGTAATAAAACACAGGACTGGTTTATCACGGCTACTCCAAGATGTGGTCACGGGAAAACACTGCTACCGGGCAATTCTTGTCTATGACGTGAGTCGTTGGGGACGATTTCAAGATCCAGACGAGGCAGCGCACTACGAATTCTTGTGCAAGGCTGCCGGGGTGCCAGTTCACTACTGCGCAGAACACTTCTCTAATAACGCATATCTACCCAACCTCATCTTGAAGGCGCTGAAGCGCGTAATGGCAGGTGAGTACAGCCGAGAACTGTCCGACAAAGTCTTCGCTGGTATGACGCGGGTTGCGAAGCAGGGTTTCCGACCGGGTGGACAGCCGGGTTATGGTTTCCGAAGGGTGCTTCTTTCTTCTGAGGGCGTTCCCAAGGGTCAGCTTGTCGTCGGCGAAAGAAAGAGCATTACGAACGAACGCGTTGTCTTGGTGCTTGGACCCGGTATAGAAGTGAGTTGTGTACGTGAAATCTATCGGATGTTCATCTCCCAAGGACTTTCAATGCAAACTATTGCGGATGAGCTGAACCGGCAAGGAGTTCCCTTCCAAGGTGCAAGGGAGTGGAAGGATCACTCCGTAAGGAGAATCCTCACCAATCCAAAATACAAAGGAACCGCGATTTATAACCGCACCACTGCGAGGCTAAGAGCACCGCAGAGACCGACACCTGAATACGAGTGGATTGTAGTCGCAGACGCCATCCCGTCCATCGTAGACGCCGGTACGTTTGAAGCAGCTCAGCAAGTTTTTCGCGAAAAGCACTGGAATCTTTCCAACGAGCAAGTCTTAGAGCCGCTCAGGCGCGTGCTAAAGACTAAAGGCGAGCTTACCTACACTCTCGTTCGGAGTGAACCACACACCTTGAGCGCGGATGGCTATAGAAGGCGTTTTGGAACCCTGACAGCGGCCTTCACGCTCGCGGGTTACAACTCACCTCGAATACGAATGGCTCAGCGTAGAAAGACACTCGAAAGACTGCGCAAGGAGCTCATGAATCGGTTGGTGAACCTCTTCCCTGGGGAGGTTTCGATCCTTTCCAGAGGAGCGATCCGCAAAGACTGCTTGCGGCTAAAGAACGGAACCAGAGTAGGAGTGCGTGTGTGTCGGTCCAAGACTCTGGCCATTCAAGGCCAAGTTTGGATAATGCGGCCAGCTGGACTTGACAAGAGGCTGCTGTCCCTTGTGGCAGGAATGAATGCCGACAATACAGCACTGGAGCTTTTCTACGTGCTTCCTCCCATTCCAAATCGTTGCCAAGTCAACGTGTCCCTCAACCACAAATGGCTAAAGAGCGGCGTGCGGCTTTCAAACTTGAGTTCTTTTTGTGAAGCCGTTCGTTCAATTCTGCTTCAGTGCAAGGGGAAGGCCGGTATTCCGATGTCAAGACCCAGAGGATCGCTCTCAAGGCAAGCAAGAGCCAGCATCGCTACTGCGCAACGCATACGCTGGGAAAAGTGGAGAGTGCGAAAACGCCAGGCTTCAGGTTCCGCATAGGGCCGTCCGTCCGTATCGCCGGAATGTCGGGACTCGTCGGGCTCCAAATCCTTGCCGATGATTGAATACATCAAATTGATCTGAAATCGAACAGGGCAGGAAGATCCCCGATCAGAATTGACCGTCCGTATTTACGCGCATTTGGAACGGAACAGAATTTCTGCTATTTCGTCGCATGCGGGCTTGGTGAACTCAAGGTTTTTTCGCAGGTACTCACGAACGTGTTGCTCTCCATTCTTGGCTTCCTCGATGATGCGATCAGTAATGCGTTCTGCGACCTCCGTCGAGTGGAAACGTTGGAGCATAAGATTGAAGAGGACGGCTCTCAAAGATCGCCCCGCTGTTCCGTCAGTCTGAGTCGTCAGGGAACCAAGAGTCGCTTCTTCAGGATTCCGGAAATGGCGTTCTCCAGTTTCTCCGGAGTCATGGAACCCTTTTCAAAGTATCCTGCGGCCCCTTCTTGGATTAGCTTCTCGCTATTTTTTTCTGACAGGCTGCTAATTATCAGCACCGGAATGTCGGTCGTAGACTGTGTCTGCTTCAACGTTCGCAACACGTCTACCCCATCCATATCGGGCATGAGCATGTCGAGAAGGATTATGCTCGGGTTGCAACTCTCAGCAGCAAAAATGCCAGTTTTGCCGTCGCAGGCAATGAGAACTCGATAACCCAAGCCCAGCAGTACTCGTGAATATGCTTGCGCAATAAACTTACTGTCATCAACAATCAAAACAACATCATTGCTCAAAAAGGGTCACCGTCCTCTTCTCCCCGTGGAGCGCCACTGCACAACGGATTGGGTACCGACCGACCGCAAAAAGTTCAGTAGATATGGGGGCACGCAGACCAAGGGGGGATGGTTTGCGGCATTCATATACCAGAAGCTTTAGTCCACTCGGCACCCACACGAGAGAACCTAGCATCGCAACGCGAGGGAAATCTATTATGCCTTTGTATAAGAAACCGAAGCGTAGGGGCCGTTCACCCTGCTTCTAGCAGGTCTTCGGCATCAGGATCTCCTGCCAAAGCTCTCGCAATCAGTTGAGCTTTCGCCCGATCCAATTTTAAAATCGTAAGCTTTGGAGCCTCGTAGGGCTTCTTCCGACTTGGGCCATTCGACTGAGGCAACTGTTCTTCATGCTTAGATTCTTCGTTCGTCTTCATGGCTGGTGAACACCTCCTTGGTATTCTGGGGCTGTACGTGTATCGTCCAATACCCGGCAAGCCTAGTACGACTAGCACGACCTTCCTTTTCCAGCAGAATTAGCGCCCTGACAATATCGTGGGCTGTTTCTCTGAAGCGGAAGGCGAGTTCCTTCTCTTCCACTCCGACTGGCTGATGTGAATGGAATTGGGAGTCCATTCGCCCGTAGTCCAGGATCGCTCCCGCTAGCTGCCGAATTTGTTTTTCCTCGGCTATTTTCGAATCCGATTTCTCACCCGGAAGCATGGCTCCTAGGTTAGTGAGAAATTGCCGCAATTTGGCTGGGGCAATAACTGCGTTGCCAGGCCCTTCCGCTTTCATCATGGTCAAGGCTCTCCCTGAGTTCGCTGAGGCGAGTGCTACTTGATATGCATTTTCCAGACCAACTCTCAGGAATTTCGGAAGCCGGTGATTCTAAAGAGGGTTGATTTCTTGCCACGGTCATAGGTCTAGGCGAGACTGACCGCATTCCGGCGACAGCGACGGTCTTCCGGCGGTGATGAGCTACCTTGTTGCCCAGTGTTTGTGATGGCGTTCAACGGGCATCGTAAGTGACGCTTCCCGATGGAACTCCGACTGGAGCATTGCAGGATTGGGGAAGCGAGCGTATATTTCTGCGCTGGCGGAAGGTCAATCGGGAATTCCGGCCTAATTGAAATGTCTGCAAGGAGGACACGCAAATGGGGTTCATCACTTGGATTGTGGTTGGGCTGATCGCTGGCTGGCTTGCTGGTCAAGTTATGAAGGGCGGCGGCTACGGGGTACTCGTGGACATTATTCTCGGCATCCTCGGGGGTATGCTGGGAGGCTGGGTTTTCGGGCTTTTGGGCATCTGGCCGGGCGGCGGCATCCTCGGAGCCATCATTGTGTCATTTGTTGGCGCAGTGATTTTGGTTGCGATTAGCCGCATGCTGAAAAGGGCCTGAAGAGATTCTTGACCTCGGGGCACTCCGGGGGATTCTCCTCTCCGGAAACAGCAGGTCGCGCATCTTCACTTTCGCTTTATGGAGTTGTGATTTCGAGTTTCCGATGGAGCACTGCAGCAGTTCCGCAATCTCATGATGTTCATATCCCTCAACCTCGTGCAGTTCGAAGATCTGCCGACATCCTCTGGGCAATTCTTCGATGGCGTGACGCAATACAATACGATCAATCGCCCCACGGAGGTTAAGATCCTGTTTCTCAACCTCGCGTTTGAGAGATGGCGAGTTTCTCGAAATAGGTTCGTCGAGGGAAAGCACTGGTGGGGATTTACGACGCAACTTCATCAGTACGGTGTTCACGGCAACCCGATACAGCCAAGTGGAAAAGGCCGAACCGCCACGAAACGAGTTGAGCTTGCGAAACACCTGGATGAAAGCCTCCTGCGTCAGGTCTTCTGCGTCAGCCACATCTTTCGTCATCCGCAGACACACCGAATACACAAGCTTATTATGCAACTGGTAGAGTGTGGCAAAGGCCTGCTCGTCGCCGCGCAGTGCACGCTGAACGAGGGTACCTTCGGAATCGTCTCGCTGGTTCTCGGCCCTTGGCGGAATCACGGCAACTGGTGGGGGGGCGTTCACTGGTGTAGGGGAACTCGCACAAGTCGCCACTGTAATCTCCCTTGGGTCATTACACGTGTCTTTAATACGGACTTTCAGACAGCAACCCCATGACCGCGTTTCTCAGCTTCAAGAAAGACACAGTACCTAACTGCAGGTTCAATAACTGATCAATGTTGTACACTTCCAAAAACTTTGTCATAGCTCGGCATGGATTTTCCTCTCGCACGACGGCAAGGGAAACGCCCTCTACTCGGTCGATTTGACGGAACTAAGGAAGCCATTCTGCTCGCACTCCAACCGCCCGGGAGGGGGGTGTCGTCATCGATTGGAGTGCCAGTCAGAATGTCGCAAGGTGCCTCAATCCTTGCCTTTCTTGTGGTGCCAGTAGAATGCACGATTCATGCCACAGTAAATTGGGGCAGTCATCTCTTTGAATCCACGACCCTCTGGGCGAACAAAACCCCATGCGCCCGACTTCATCGCGCGCCGACCTCCTGGCCTGAGTGCCGAGCTTCCGGCAGCCACCTCGGACGCAGTTGGCGACAAAATCGCTGCTACCCTAACAACCCGGATGCTTCCTGATTTCCTTTATCCACCTTCCGGCACGCTCGGTCGCCCTGGGAGGATTCATCACAAACGTAAAGTTCCGGGATCACAGACGATCTCGATAGCGTCACGCTAGTCTCTAGACGAAACACAAAACTGAAGTCGAGGCGATGGCATGACAAGACCCACGATTCTCTTGCTCGATGGATCCGGTTACATTCGGGACGCGATGCAACAATATCTGGAAAACGAAAACTTTTGTGTGGTTTCTTCGGCGACCGTCTCCGGCGCTTTCCGGCAGATTGTCACGAAAGACTTCGATGTTCTTATCACCGATCTGCACACGCGCAGAACACGGGATGGTCTTAGACTGGTGACCGTAATACGCGACCTCCAACCGGAAGCCCTGATTGTCGCAGTGAGCGATTCGCTTGATCTGCAACAAGCCATGAAGGCTATACGTCTGGGAGTAGACGTTATCGTGAAACCGTTCGACGTTCAGGAAGTTGCGGATCTTATAAATGCAAAAACCAAGGGTTTCAAATGGCCTCCAAAGGAAAACGCGGAAACAAGTGTGACCAAAGACAGAACAAGAAGGCTTGCATGAAGACCACTGATGATTCCCGGATCAATTGTCCGGTGAAAGGAGTGTCGTCCCATGGACAGGAAGGAACTTATGAACAAAATCCGGGCAGACCTTAGAGAGCGGCCCAACAGCCACTTCGCCGCGATTTACTTTCGAGTGACCGCAAACAGAGTCAGCAGCACAGAGGTACACAACGCCATCTATGAACTGTTGAAGAGGGATGAAATCAGCACGAGGGGAGGAAAGTGGAGCCTGCGTGAGGAACGACGCAAGGCTTCCTAAGCTATGGAACTTGAGTCTTCATTACGAGGCCCACCGGGTAGCACAGGCTATCCGTCGGGTTAACGTGGAGCCTCTTGATTCGGATGCCCCGTGTAAGTGCGAAGACTGGGGTGGGCGCTTGGTGTCGCTATGGTAATCGAAGACTTCTTCGAGGCTGTTGATCGTGCCTTTACGAGAGAGGTGGCTAGAATAGCAGCATCGCTTCGTCTGGAAGTAAAGACAGCATTAGAACTACCACTATCGGCAGCGGAAAGTCCGCAAGCGAGTCGCTGGCCAGAGCGGCGGTTTCTGCCAGAGCGTCGTCTTCTGCCAGAGCGTCGTCTTCTACCGGAGCGTCGTCTTCGCCCAGAGAACCGTCTACCGAGATAGTAACTTTCTGCCGGGTGGACCGCTGACCCCTGTGCAGAATTGAACAGCCTTGAGGGTAGCGCGGAGTCTAGAGTGGACTTATAGAGGTGTGTCTTAATGTGTTCAACGGAAGAACAGACAATCCATAAAGTTCTCTTGGTGGATGACGACGATGCTGTACGGGACATGATGAGCAGTTCGCTCGAATCCAAGGGGTTCGAGGTAGTGTCTGTAGGCGGTGTAGCAGACGCTCTGAAATGCATTGCCACCGAGACCTTTGAGGTGCTTATCACGGACTTGCACATGCCCAATGCTGGGGATGGCTTTACAGTGATCTCGGCGATGCGGCACTCGCAGCCAACAGCACTAACGATGCTGGTGAGCGGGTACCCCGACGTGAAAAGCGCAATGGAAGCGATCACTCTGGAGGCTGACGAAATCGTCGTGAAACCGGTCGGAGTCAAGCACCTTGCAGACCTGGTCCGAGAAAGGCTGCGGAGTCAAAAACCTGCAGACCGGCCGAACAAGGAAAGAGTGAGCGAGATACTCCATCGCTGTTCCGAACTTGTTGTCAAAGGCTGGTTGGCGCGAGCAAAGCAGACTCGTGAACTGAACCATCTCGTGCTTGTGGATAGTGAGCGTACCGGACATCTCCCCAAGCTAGTAGAGGACCTCGTTTCCCGCCTGAACAGGCCCATCACCGGTTCTCCGCAGGACAGCGATGCCATCTGTTCTCCCGCTGCCGTCCTACACGGCGAGTTGCGATACGCGCAAGGCTACACTCCCGAGATGCTGGTGCACGAATCCCGAATCCTTCAGGTGACCCTGTTCGGGACACTGAAAGACAATATGAACGCTCTGGATTTCAGCCTGCTGTTGCCGGATGTCATGACGATTGCGGACGAGGTGGACGCACAGTTGACTCAGACCATGGGCGGCTACATGAAACTTGCGACTTCGCCAAAGGCACCGAAGTTGGCGATCTCGGCGAAGGCACCGGCCGCTTAATCTGGCGAAGCCCCACTTGGCGTCCCTCTGTTGATGAAGATTTCTTCGAAGCTGTGGACCGCGCCTTTATACAAGGGACGGGGCGAAACCCGGCACCGCGTCGTCCGGAACCAAAGGCTCCGGTGAAATTGTCTCTATCGGCACCGGAGAGTTCTCCAGCGACTTCCTCGTCAGAGCGTTGTCGTCAGCCAGATCGTCGTTACAACGGCAGTACCTTCCGCTGAGGGAACTGTTGTCACGCACAAAAGGACGCCGCATTGCGGCGACAAGGAGAAGAACCAGTGAATAAGGATCGGGTTTCTGGCAAGGTTGAACAGGTTGTTGGAAAGGTAAACGAAAGCGTCGGAGGAACTGTCGGCAACGAAAAACTAGCCGATCCGCTCATCAATCTCTATTCGAGTCTGACAAAAGAATATGGGGATCGTGGAATTGTTTGACCGATAAGACAAACAGAAGTGCGCTTCGGAAACCGGCGCGATGCACAGACTTGCCGGGGCTGGTCGGGATAGCAGCCACGCAGTGACGAAACACATTGACGACTGTCCTGAATGCAATAAACAAATGGATGTGACAGCCAGCTATATCCGGGCGGCGTTTTGAGCTTCGTCCATCCGCTCGCATTTGTGCGCGTCGAACCGTCGAACTGCGCTCTCAGGTCGGCTTCCGCGCCATCTTTCAATGGTCCGCTAGACTTGAACTGAGCGTCACAGTATTCGCAGATCGCCAACAACGGTATATTAACTACTCGCCCTACGATTCTTAGATTGCGTTTCGGCATGAAAACAGTTTCCCACAGGTCGGAGTGGGGCGCTACCACTGTGGATTTCAAACTGAACCACGAATCGTGGATTCGAGATGTGTGACCCAAATTTTGAGTTGAAGGTTGGGTCTACCGTGATACGATGCCGAGCGTAAGACTCCGGGCCGAGCCTCCAGTCTTAATGTGGCGCTCTCAGGGGAAGGGAGACACGCATTTCGTTTTCTCATCTGTGTTCGGTCCGCTCTTCGATTTCCTTTCAAGTACCAGTACATGCCCGCAGAGCTTGCCCTCTCCAAATACTGACACAGCGTCAGCGGATGGACACGCGGGACAGTAGTTTTCTTCGCTAGCAAACCAATCCTTTGGAAAACCATGGATTAGCGACAAGGGAACGTTTGGAAAACTGCATGCAATCAACCAAGGGGCGTAGCCCTCAAGAGCAGGACAACCTTGAGTGGATCTCCCTCAGGCCATTCGGTGTTGTTGTAGGGGGCTGCGTCCAAAATCCCAACGTCTTTAATGATTAGAAGTGAATGGACCTGGAATGACCATCAAGTGAAACATGCTTTACCTCCGGCGTTTGCTTTCAGAGTGTCGTCGTCCCAAGAGAGCTAATTGATTTAAAAATTGATTGCGTCACTCTACCCTGTGAAACAGACGTAAACTAAAAGGCCGCTCTATCCAAGCGGCGGCCCTAGGGTACATCTCCAACCTCAGCCGAATCACGTACCTCCTTTCAAAAGGAATTTGGAAATCTTTGATCGGTTCGTGATCAAAGCTCGACTTCCTGGGCAATGATGCACATCCCGAAGGCTTGAGCAGGGGAGGGTCGAGGTTTGATGTCTTCTGATTCAGAACGAGATTCATCTCGGTTGCCAGTTCCGTCAATTTCGCAGGATCTTGTTCTTTGGAGGTCAGGGTTGCTAACTCTTCCCATCGCTCAAAGTTTTTCGACACATTAATCCTCATTTCTACCGGCAAGAGAAAAAGCTCGGGAAGACATTCCGGGGTAGGACGCTTCCCGAGCTACTTGGTCCCCAAGTTCCAAACCAAGGTCAAAAATATTGATAAAGAGTAGGCTCGGAGCTAGAAATCGGTCTGTTCAATATTGACCACATCGCAACTGGTGATAGCGCGGGTGCTACGTCTGCTTGAAGTGGAGCGCAGAAGCACTCATTGAGGATTGGGCTGGGTCAATGAGTGTAAATGATTCCATAACAATGTCGGCTGCCACGCCCGAGTAGACTATCTTCATGACTCGGCGCAGAGTCTTCTTTTCAGAAGACTTGCCGTTCCCCCAATTCACTGTCTGTGTCAGCGAACCCCCCACTACCCAGGCTGGTGCTGCCCGCCGCCCCTCGGAACGCGGGAGTGTGCGTCTACGATAGAGACGGTATCGCCGCTGCTAGGTGACCGCAAAGATCATCGCGTTGCTGTTGCCACCGCTGTCGCAACCGAGGTCCCCGGAGAGGTTGGCAGGAGTGTGCACGACAATCTGGGCGGTGCCGGGAGATGCAATCTGGGTCGTGGTAATCGTGGCCTGTAACTGGGTGCTACTCATGACTGTAGTGGGCAAAGCCACTCCGTTCCACAGGACAATCGAAGAGGAATAGAAGTGACTGCCATTCACTGTGAGCAGCAAGCCCTGCTGTACCTGAGCGAGGCTCGCGGGGTTCGGTGCGAGCGAAGTCAGCACGGGCTTCGGCCGGGCGCTCCCGCAGAACGGGTTGAGCGCACCGCAACCGGTGAGGAACATGATTGCAAGCAGCAGAGGAAACAGCGATATCTGGATTAGATTGCGGGGCATCGTCAAGAACGCACCTTCCGGCTATCCGCTGATTCTTGGATGTCGCGGATGTGCTGTTCCAACGTTCTGAAGTCTTCCTCAATGGCGTGTGACAAGTGCTTGAGTCCGTCCAACATCTCGATGGTTACCGCATCGGCGGTGTTGATCCTGGCCTTCTCGAAGTGATTTCTTGATTCGCTATAGCTCATTGTGCTTTTCCTCTAAATTCATGCATTTGGAATCTTCCCTCTGGTTCCTAATCGTGTCGCTTTCATTGCTTCTGGCGAGATGGGCGTTTAACGGACAGACAACGTTTGGGTAACACGCGATGACACGGGTGCGGGTCGGCCATGTGCCACCGTGGCGTGCTCGTTCATTGCCCTCGCTGCTTGGGTGCGGCAGCTACCGTCCTGGCTGCTAAACTCCCGCGTGGTGACGGAGTGCCTACAAAGTGGGCAGTTGAACTTAGCGAAGTCATTCATCATCTTGATGGTGTAATGTCTCACAGCTTTATTGTAGGCGCTCATCCTTGGTGTGACTCCGAACTAAAGTTACCCGGATCGCTCCGGCGCGGTGGCTATCGAAGGCGCAGGAGAGGCTACCGGAGGCGGAATAGGTATCACGCACCGATTCGGGCAATGGGGAATTCGTAGCAGCTATTGCCCAACAATCACTGGCGGCTCAACTCTTATCAGTGGCGGAAATAGTGTGCAATTGTGACCAGACTGGTGCCCGAGCACTTCGGCAAAATCAAAATGTGGAAGGTCTAAGTAATCGGTGAACTTTGTGCGCACGATTTGCACAGCCGGATGGTCCGCAATTCGAAGTTGCGTTTGGGAAACTTCGAAACGCCCTGAGCGGGAACGTCGGACACATCCGGTTCTTTTTTTACGAAAACGCAGAGCTTTGTAAAGAGGACAATGAATAATATCGGACAACCTGCACAGCCCAACCGGGAGCTAGTAGAACGCGCCATCGCCGAAGTGTTGGGGATCGCCCAGCGCCAAGGCATCACCCCTGCTGACTTTGTCCGAATGCTGGACTCCGGAATGCGAATGTCGGATTTCCTGACCGCGATGGACCCGCTTACAAACTCCTACCGCGCCATCGGTGGCGATTGTTCTTGGTAGCGCAACTCTCCTCCCCGTCGCTGTCAACGGTAGCCTGTGAGCCGCGTGACGAGAAGCAGCAGTGACAACGCAACGGCAGCTATGCCGTTGGCCCGAATCGCACTACGGCTTGCCCCTCAAGGGAACATCAGGGTTTCGAAGAGCGGCATGAATTTGTCGGGCCAAAATAGTCCCGCTAGTCCGAATGCCAGACCAAGTTGGACAACGAAACACAGCCACAGAGTAGTCAAGGTTAGGATTCCAATGCGAGAGTTCCTTTTCATTGGAACTTGACTCGGGAATCGAAGGGAAGTTACGAAAAGTTACGCTTTCCGTGGCGTCTATTTCTCGGGACGCAAACCATTCGTCCGCATCCTCCGCGAAGATTTCGGTCAGCAGCTCTGCCGATCAGGGTGTGGTACCACTTGCATCTCCCCGGCGTCAAAAACCTGCCTGTTCAATGCGGATCACCTCTAAGCTTGAGAACGTAGGTAACTGGGTTGTGAAGCCGACCACATGAACGGGCCATAAGATGTCGGTATACTTGGCTTATGTACAACATCTCACGCAGCGATTCTGGTGGTGTGGTTCTGAAATGCAAAACGTGCTCTCACAGCGAGAGCGTCAACGAGTTTGACGAGAGGCTGGGAAGTCGTCGCACGCAGGCGGCGCAAGCGATGCTGAACCACACGCGCAACGACCATGGAAGAGAACCCGTCGGCAAGCCGATGCCCAAGGCCCTAGAGTCGTGGGCCTGAAAGGTGACCATGACAACTGTGTGGGCAATGCTGGGCAGCGCCTTCTACTTTGCACTGGTGTTCAATGGATGGGTGCGCGTTGGCGACTACGTCTACGGGCACGGTTTAGCGGCAATGGTCAGGACAACTGAATAACGAAGCCCGCTATTGCTGTCCGCGACCTATGTATGCCTCCTCTTCGCCAGGTGTTCGTGTCACTTGGCCGGCAAGAAGAGGGACTGGTCAACAGCAAGGTCGCGGCATGTGCGACGAATGAATTCGTGCACGGAGCCTGCGTCAACGAATTCGAAACCATAGCGAAAAGCGCTTCTTTGGCGAGCCGCCGCAAGAATCATCACAGGTTCGCACGGAAGTGTGAAAGTCAACTCCACAATCTCACCCAAGGGCGCTTCAAGGGTCAGCATCGCTGCGATTCCTGATTCGCTGATGTCAATGGTACGGCCCTTGAGCACACCGCGCGTCCGCGAATTGATCCGGACATCGACCTCAAGTTTGAACCGGGGATGGGCACGAGCATCGACCAAGTATGCTTTCATCGTGCCAGGTTCTCCTGCACTCGATGAGGCGAGTGCCGATGGTTACGGCATCTTCCATACCAACGTCATGGAATCCGCAAGTCTTTGAGTCTACGAGGGCAGGTTCGCAGGGCTTCTGAGAGTTAACGGTCTCGAACATCAACACTGGAAATAGGCACCACATGTGAAACTAGCTGTCGTAGTCGTACCGCGGGTCCGCGATTCCAGGCTCTGGCCGGAGCAACTCCTCGCGGATGGCTTGCAGCTTTTCTTTGGCCAACAGACAGGCTTCCAAGGCGGTTTCGCGATAGCCGTGCTCGCTGGCTGCAACGACCACGTGCAGGTCTCCGGTCACATCATGGATCAGGCGTTGGATTGGAAACAGTGGGATACTGCTCACGGTGCGCCATCCTCTATCTTCGGAAAGGTTCGCCCTTCAGTGAAATCTTTTGTTGCTCACAAAGGTGACTGTCCTCCTCTTCCTTTGAGCAGTTACATCACCACACTGAAGAACGGGAACCTTGTCTGTGTGTTTTCTTCAAGATCAAATAATTTCGTGAGGCGGGTTGCGTCTCAATTTGAATCCAGAGGCCGAAGACTGCCGATATGCTGGCAAAGTGACGATAATCCGGCAGCCGGATCAGCAAGAGTTGTTTGGTGTAACAGGATTTTGCGAGAGCTAGGAGCCGCTCCGGATGATGTAGGCGATGGCTTTGTCCACATTAGAGGCCTTTCTCTTGGCCTCCGAGTAGAGCGTGTCAACTAAGTCGCTGTCGGCGCTGGCTACTAGTATCTGAGTCTGCTCCTTGCGGTTCTCCAGTTTGACAATTGCCTCACGTCGTTTTTCCAGACCGTGGCGACGTACCCGCCTCTTAGAGCCGTCGTGAACGTCTCGTCCTTCTCGGTAGGTTTCCACCTGACCAGGCCGAACCTTGTGCCCTTGAGAAGGCGGCGCAGTAGTGGGGCGTCTTTGTTGGTTTGCATGTCAGTTACTTTGCTTTTTTAGCCGTGCCCGGCTGGTGAAGATTTGCATGGTTTCCGGAATTGCCCTAATGATCCCACCGTTTTGGATAACCGTCGAGAACAGCGATTACACTAACTGAGAATTGCACCACTCGCCTCCGCTCCACCCACCAAGCACACAACGTAGCCACAAAGATAGGGTCCTGCGCTCACCAAAGCGATCGATTAGTGCAAGTGGCTATGATTCGCCTTTCGATGGGCAAGTTGCTAGTTTTAAAGAGACATGGGACCGGACTTCGGTCAGTCAGTGCGTGTACGCCACGGAGTCACCGGTGCACCCAGGGAGTCTGCGAAGGCGATGAGGAGTTCGTCAGGCCATCCCACGATGTCGTCCTTGGGCGGGACGGGTCGTACTGCATCATTCCGATCTGGGCGACTGGTCTGATCCGGTATTTGATGACGATGTGGTGCAGCCGTCCAACGAGAGTCAGAGGACTGCACCACCAGAGGAGTCAGCCGCAGATCACGCGATTCACGTCGAGGGAGGGACGGCGGCTCCTTCAAATCACTCTCCTATGATTGGCCTAATTTACCGAGTAAGTCATCCCTGGTCTGTTCAATACTGCACATTCTGTGTAATAAGGGAGAGAGTAGGCTAGAACCATGTACACAATTAGCAAAGATACCGATGGCATTGTCCTCCTTTGTCACGACTGCCCACATGTGGAGCGCATCAACTCGTTCAATGAGAGCCTCGGCAGTCCCCGCACACAAGCGGCGCGAGCGATGCAGAATCACTCCCGCGAGAAGCACGGAGTAGGGTCGGTGCTGAAACCCATTCCGAAGAACTTACGAGGTCGTGGCGCAGCGGTGACAGGGGGGAAGGTGCCGATTCCCCAACGACCGTAGTTACCATTCATGACGAAAGTGCTGACGACTACTCGGTATGGGCACGTCCTTGTCTCTTCCCATTTTGGGAATAGTACAAAGTGTCCACTTCTGAACAGACACCCCATGCCTCACGAAGTAACTTGATACGAGTAGAGAGACGTAAAGGAACTCACGCGGCCCTCCTCCCGTCGTCCCCCGTTTGTTTCTCATGGCGCGGTTTAGTGAGATGCTGCGCCAATTCTTTTTGGAGAGTCGCGGCATGATAAGCGAAGTACCAACTTACGATTCCGACCAACTTCGTGATGATTCGAAACCCAAAGACATGACACACGAATCCAAAGCAGTGTTCCACTGGCCTCCAGACTGTTTGTGGCCATTCAAGGAGTAGAGATCGGAGAGCGATACATAGCAAAGCTGTACGAGGAGGAGCTATCTTGTCGCGGGATATCTATCAGGCATCGGGGACAACTTCGGGGAACGGGCAGGAGAAACTGACATGTTGAAAGCTGTGAAGGAGTCGGTTCACAGAATGACGAACCAACTGCAACTCATAAGCGGCTACCTGGAAATGAAGGTCTACCCTAAGGCGCTGGGGAAGACGCGGGAAACCATGAAGGAACTACACACTCTGGCCACGAGTCTGACGGGACTGACGCACGTGGGGATGACCGTGCCGAAGGATGGGGCAGTCGTGGTTCCGCATGGCTCCACAGTGGTGAGCCACGAAGATGTGAACGTGGATGTCGGCAGTAATGAAGTGCGGGCAGTTGACAAGAATGAAGTACGCGTCGGCTATGGCGAGGATAATCCTAAGACGAAGTGAGGACTTGATTGCGACCAATGAGCGCAGTCTGCCGCTTCTGCTAAGGCAGGAATCAGTTTTTTCTCTTTCCGAACTCTTTATTCCTGATCCGCCTCTGTTCAGACTCGGCTTGTGGGTTGCACTCCTTGCAGAGTAGCTTCGATCCGTTGTGGACTTGACTGTTACGATGGACCTTGGCGGGCTTGTTGTGTTCGGCAATCGTCCCCGAGGATATGGCTGGTTCATCGGATTTGATGGCTCCAAGCGCGTTTTTCAGTTGGCACTGCTTCTTCCACTACTACTGTCATAATCGAGAATCTACCAGGTGGAGTTAATGCCCGTCTGAGCAGTTTGGATCAGTTGATAGTTGGGTGCTCGTCACACAAAGTCCCTTCGAAAGCACAGTTTCGTATTTGGCTATTAGTTTTCAGAATCTTTATCGCGGTGTCGGTTCTCGAACTCTTCGCAGAAAATTCCCATCTTCCCCATTTTGGACTGCAGCGTTGTTCTCTTCAGACCCAGCCGCGCCGCCGCTCCCCGTGGCCCACCCAATACTCCGCCGGTCTCACGCAGCACGCGAACAATATTCTCGCGTAACACGCTTTCCAGCGTGCTGTCCTTATGAGAGCCTTGAGCGGCCAGACTTAAGTCGACCAGAGAAACGTTTAGAATTGGACCCGGTGAAAGGATCATCGATCGCTCGATGAAGTTTTTCCAGTTCCCGCACATTCCCCGGCCACGCCCAACTCACCAGTGCATTCATGGCTTCCGTGGGGATGGTATCGATGTGCTTGTTCATTCGACGCGCAAACTTCTGCGCCAGGTAGCGCACCAGCAGTGGAATGTCCTCCTTTCGCTCCCGTAGCTCTGGCATGCGGATGGGAAACACATTTAGGCGGTGGTACAGATCACTTCGGAACTGCCGTTCGGTCACACTCTTTGCGAGATCCCGGTTCGTGGCTGCGATTACGCGTATATTGACCCGGATGGTACGGGTGCTGCCCAAGCGCTCGAACTCCCGGTCCTGTAGCACTCGCAATAACTTTGGCTGCACTTGAAGCTCCCTCGAGCTCATCAAGGAAGAGCGTCCCTTGTCGGCCAATTCCAGACGCCCCATCTTCTGGCTGGCGGCACCCGTAAAGGCGCCCTTCTCATGCCCGAACAGTTCGCTCTCCACAAGTCCGGCAGGAATCGCTGCACAATTGAATTTGATGAAGCTGGAGTTCTTGCGGGAACTCATCCGGTGGATGGCACGCGCGATCAGTTCCTTGCCCGTGCCGGTCTCTCCCAGGATCAGCACAGTGGCATCGCTGGGAGCCATCGTCCTCGCTTGGTTTAGCACTCGTTTGAGAGCGGTGCTCCCAACCCACGATTTCTTCGAAGTTCAGTTCAGAGCGGATTTCCTCTTCCAGATAGAGTTTTTCCTTCGCCAGTTTGTCTTTCAGTTCTGCGATTTCACGCTCCAGAAGCGAAGAGCTGCACCGCGAAGCCGAACGACTTGATCAGTCCTCACATTGCCTCTCGGACCGAAGCATCATCGTCTACCATCGAGACCACTCCCGCCTGGGGCAACTCGCCCTCCACTGTTCAATTGCGAAAGTAGCACTCGGCGTGAGGGGAATCTATTGTGCCTTGGTATAGGTGGGGGCCTGCGTTCGGAAGGAAGGGACTATACGAAGGTCTACCCAACCTCGGAAGCGATCCATAGGCAAACGGGGCCGCTCGGAGCGTCATGGCGTGGAGAGTCTGATTCCACCAAGCCTTTGGCCCCGCAGCCACAAGCGCCGCGCGACTCTGACCCACAAACTCTGCCCTAACTGCCAAGCTAGCCACGCGAAACCAGAAGCGACTCGGCAAATGAAGGATACCTCCGGGTGTTCATGTCGTTGTATCGCACTCACTGCCGAAAGGCCGGCGCTCTCGCCGGAACGTTGTCAGCTTCGCCTCAGCCTAATGACCGAGGCGGAACTCAACCCTCTGTAGAATCACAGCCTTGCGGGATTCTTCAGAGTTGGTGCGGAAAATGCACACGAATTAGTGTACGAATCACAACTACTTGAAGTGACCCTCTGCGGGACGTTGTAGAGCAATCCACGCTTTCTGGATTTCAGTGTGCGGTTACCTGATGTTATGACGATCGTGGACGAGGTTGATGCACAGTGGACACAGTCGGTGGATAACTACACGGAACTCGCGAAGTCTGTGACAGCTTAGTCTTTGACAATGATAATCCGCAGCTTAGTTGCACGTCTTCGATCAGCGGAGCCGGGGCCCATCGCGGCTTTGTGAAGATATTTAAATGGTCTCGCCCCACTGATGGGTCGCGCATCCACCTTCGACCTGTTCGCGGCTCCCGCTTGGGCGAGTTCGCGAACCTCCGACAACCTCGGTTCGTGGGCCTTCTCTTCATGGCTCTCATTGCCGCCCAGGCGCTGGGATTCTTCGTGTTCGGAACCGGCCGGGCGGGCCGTGGACTTGCCGAGTCCATCCTCGTTCTGGTTAGCCTTCTTGCTCTCGCTTGCGCCTGGGATGCATTCCGTCGCGCCCAGGGCATTACTGCTCTGTTCTGGTTTCTTTTCGCCGCTGTTCTGGTAGTTTTGGTCGTTCCTACTGCTTTCCAGGCCTACGACACTCTGTTCGCCCAGTCCACCTTGTC
>Ga0210407_10001454_pt1 | contig 22195 bp, 19 predicted proteins | sample IncBWC27MmetaG_FD_150860 | JGI IMG/M metagenome (GOLD analysis project Ga0210407, IMG submission 150860) | Forest soil microbial communities from Barre Woods Harvard Forest LTER site, Petersham, Massachusetts, United States - Inc-BW-C-27-M | ecosystem: Environmental > Terrestrial > Soil >... | reverse complement strand
CGGTGGGCGCGCTTTGCCCGGTGCACCATTTTGTTCGCATCGGCGCGCATTCGTTTATCGGCGGCGGCACCACCATCACCCGCGACGTGCTTCCTTTTTCGAAAACCGTTGCCGCACGAGACACCCACGCCTACGGACTCAACGCCACCGGCCTCGAGCGCCGCGGTTTCACCAAAGACCGCATCCGCAAAATTCACCATGCGTATAAAGTTCTGCTGGCGTCGAAACTGAACACCTCGCAGGCGCTGGAAAAGTTAAAGTCAGAGCCGGACCGAGGTGAAGATGTGGAGATGCTGATCCGGTTTATTGAGGCGAGCGAGCGGGGAGTGATTAAGTAGGGGGTGTAATCACCTCTTCACAATGGCTATCATGGTGGTCCCATCGAGGTGGCCAGAATGCGCGCTTGCGTACAAACTTTAGTCTTCTTGGTTGTGATCTCTCAGTTGAGTTCTGCCCGGCAGGAAGGCAGCGCGACATCTTCGCAGCCACCAGTGTCCACGATTCCTGCTGGGGAAGCTCACTTCACGCCCGAGCAGCTGAAGGAGTACTACCTGGTGTACAAAAACCCAGATGTCCTCTACCTCAGGGAGCTTTTCGGTGCGTACCTGCGTGGTGCGAGCGGGAAAGAGGAGGAGTTCAACTTACTCAAGAAGTGGGACTCCGAATACTACAAGAGCAAGTTCGTGGTAATCTCGCGGGATAAAGGCACTTTTGGTGGCACATTCATCACGTTTATCTTTCAAGATCGACAAGACAAAGTATTCGTGGCGTGGGTTTATCCCGATGGAAGCGAGCAAAAGTTGACGCTAAGAGCCTTGGATCCAGGAAAGTTCAACGAGGAAGATTTGAGACGAATCAGACTCAGGTATAAGACTTTGCTAAATGACAAAGATCACGCAATGTAACCGCCGGTGCTTGTTTCTGTGTTCGATTGAAGCGCTCAAGCTCAGGCTCGTACTCCAGCCAACCAGATGCCGACGGCATCGATGAAATCTCAGTCATCGCTCCCAATGGCCCTAACCCCCAAACTCGGCATCATCGCAGGCAACGGACGCTTCCCGTTCCTGGTGCTCGATGCTGCCCGCGCGCAAGGCTACGAAGTTGTGGTCGCGGCGATCAAAGAGGAAACTTCCCCGGAGATCGAGTCCCGCGGCGCAACCGTGCACTGGCTTTCGTTGGGAGAGCTTTCCAAGCTCATCGAAACTTTCCGCCGCGAAGGCGTGACTCGCGCCGTCATGGCCGGACAGGTGAAGCACAAGCAGATTTTTTCCAGCATCCGCCCCGACTGGCGCCTGGCCAAGCTGCTGCTCTCCCTCGACCTTCGCAACACCGACGCGCTGCTGGGCGCGGTCGCCAAAGTTCTGGCCGACGAAGGCATAGTTCTAGAAAACTCGACTGCGCTGCTTGAGCCTCTGCTGGCAAAAGCCGGAGTGCTGACCAAGCGCGCTCCCACGCCGCAGGAAAGAAAAAACATCGACTACGGACGCGAAGTTGGTCATGCCCTCGGCCTCTACGACATCGGCCAGACGGTCGTGATCGCCGAAAGCGCTTGCGCCGCCGTCGAAGCCATGGAAGGCACCGACGCGACGATTACACGCGCGGGCCAAATCATGGCGTCTTTAGAGCCTGATAAATCAGTTTTGGATCGCAGCCTCACCGTCGTGAAAATCGCGAAGCCGAAACAAGACATGCGATTCGATGTCCCCGTCGTTGGAGTGAAGACGATCGAAGTGATGCGAGCCGCCGGAGCAACCTGCCTTGCTCTCGATGCCGGCAAGTGTCTGCTGCTGGATGGGGACGCGGTGATCGTGGCAGCCGATGCGGCTGGGATCGCAATCGTTGCGGAGTAGAAAGCATTCAGCACTCAGCATTCAGCACTCAGCCAACGCGGCCTGTAAGATGGACAGCAAGAACCTGCCGTGGCTGACTGCTGAGTGCTGAATGCTGAGTGCTGATTTACACCCATGTCCCAAATCGCATTCATCGTTGACCAACTCCGTCGCGCCTTCGATGGCGAAGCCTGGCATGGGCCGGCGCTGATGGAAATCCTTGACGGAATCGATGCCCACACCGCCGCCGCCCGCCCGCTTCCGACCGCTCATAGCATTTGGGAACTGGCGCTGCATGTGTCGGCCTGGGAGCAAGTTTGCCTTCGCAGGATTCGTGGCGAAAGCGTCTCGCTCAGCGACGCAGAGAACTTCGGCCATATTGAGCACGTCAGCGAAGCTGCATGGCAACAGGCGGTCAAGAATCTGAAAAAGCATCACGCGGACCTGATCCAAGCGGTATCAGCGCTCCCTGAATCCCGGCTGCATGAGCCTCTTCCCGACAAAGATTACAACTTGCTGTTCATGCTGAACGGCGCGGTGCAGCACGCGGCCTATCATGGCGGGCAGATCGCCTTGCTTAAACGGGCGCGTGCATAGTAACTTCGTTGCATCGCGGACCGGTAGCCCCGTCGCTAACTTCCCTGATTCGCAGTCTGCGGATTCAATCATTAGGAGAATTATCTGCCGCTCCCGGGAATCACTTCGGTAGCCGTCGTCGGCGTCGGCGCCTTCGGGCGCAATCATGCCCGCGTGTACCACGAACTCGCGCAGCAAGGCGATCCGGTGCGGTTGGTCGGCGTCGTGGATGCAGACCTTGGCCGCGCTGATGCCGTCGCCAAAGAATTTAGTTGCCGCGCCTTCGGGTGCATCGAGCAACTGGTCTCAACTCACCACGAAGTTCAGGCCGCGTCGGTTGCGGTGCCAACCGTTCATCACCTCGCAGCGGCCCGCGCGCTCATGCGGGCGGGCGTTGACGTCCTCATCGAAAAGCCGCTGGCGACTTCGCTGGCAGAGGCCGATGAGCTGATCGCGCTGGCGAAAACTTCCGGCAGAATTGCGCAAGTCGGCCATCTCGAACGCTTCAACCCCGCGGTGCAAGCCACGGTCCCGCTCATCACCAAGCCGATGTTTTTTGAAGTCCACCGGCTGAGTATTTTTAATCCGCGCTCGCTCGACGTGGACGTGGTCCTCGACTTGATGATTCACGATCTCGACGCCGTGCTGGCATTCGTGAACTCGCCGGTGGCAGAAATTCGCGCCGTGGGCATGCCGATCTTGTCGAACAAAGTGGACATCGCGAACGCTCGCATCGAATTTGAGTCCGGGTGCGTGGCGAATTTCACCGCTAGCCGGGTTTCGACCGAGCGCGTTCGCAAAATGCGGTTCTTCCAGCCGCATCAATACATTTCCATTGATTACGGCAGGCAGGACTTGCTGGTATTCACCGTCGGCGGCGACCATGCCGGAACGCCCTCTGTCAACCCGGAAATCAAAGTTTCCAAGCCGCCGATTGCACAGGAAGAACCGCTGCGCGCCGAAATCCGGTCGTTCTTGGAGTCAGTGCGCAAACGGCAGAAACCGGTTGTCCCGTTGGAAGATGGACGCCGCGCATTGTCCGTCGCACTGGAAGTGAACGCGCGGATTGCGGAGCATGCTGGTAAGTTGCAGCTTGGGTAGGTCCCGCGGCGGCAACCTCATCCGCCTGACCCCGGTAACAACCTTTTACACTTTTTGACAGCCCTCGAGCCGATTCCCCGGTAGCCTTGATAGGTAGGCTGGGGCAGGTGTGCTCTTGTCCTAAGTGCTTGAACCACAAGAACTCTTGGCCTCCGGCCAAAAGATGAGAGAATTATTGTGAGAAAGTTCCGCGTGCGCTGTATCCGCGCCTGGCGTTGGGACTTTGCACTAGCGCTTTGCATCCAAGAGACATAAGCCGTAAATGCCGCTAATCCAAATCCCGTTGCAGGATCCGCCGCCAGCCGAGCCTATCGCCGAGCAGGGAGATCTGTTCGCATCGAATGCCTGGGAATCGGCTTACCGCGAGACCCACGATTTCCCGACGCTGCTGATTCAGGCCCGCGACGACCTGGCCCGCTCGCGAAAGCGGGAAGCCTTCTGGATGTCGGTAGTGTTCCACATCGTGGCGATTCTGCTCATCCTCAATGCGCCGAAATTCGAGAAGTATTTCCCGCATCGCGCGGTCATGCTCGTCAGTCCCAACCCGGACCAAAAGAAAATCACTTTTCTGAACATGCCGACGGATACGCAAAAAGTCAAAGCTCCGCCCACCGATAAAATTTCCGACAAGAACCGGGTTGCGATGTCCAAGCAGCCGCAGCTGAATCGTAAGCAACTGAAGGAACTCCTGGATGCGATGAAAGCGGGCCGGCCGGGACAGACGGCGCCACAGCCGCAGCAGCAGTCACCGGCGCCACCCGTGAATGCGCAGGCTCCGCCGCCGCCGGAACAACAGCCCCAGCCCACGCCGCAGGCACCGCAAGTCGCGAAGCTGCAGAGCCCGCCCGTCACGCGCAAGCCGACGTTTAGTACTCAGCCCATGTCGGCCAGCCAGGCCGTCGCGCAAGCCGAGCACGCTGCCGCCCTGAACCACGGCAAGTACGCCGGCGACGACGGCGACATGGGACTCGGTCAGCGCCAGCCCGCCGCCCGCATGGGCGGAGCGGAAATCCTCAGCGACACCATGGGCGTGGATTTTGGGCCTTACTTACAGCAGGTCCTTCACGTGGTGCGGGAGAACTGGATCCGGCAACTCCCGGAATCGGCCATGCCTCCGCTGCTCAAAAAAGGCGAAGTCAGTATCGACTTCGCGATTCTCAAGGACGGCAGCATCGCCGGAATGCGTTATTACAGCGGCTCCGGCGACGTCTCCCTCGACCGTGCCGCCTACGGAGGAATCACCGCGTCCAACCCCTTCCAGCCGCTGCCCGCCGAGTTTGCCGGCCAGTACCTGAGCCTGCGCATCCGGTTCATTTTGAATGAGAACATCGACGGCTCCGACGCCCGGAAGTAAGTTGATCCTCAAAAACTGCGAGGGTGGCCGGAGCGCGCAAAGTTTACCCAGAATTGCTTCCGCTCGGAAGTACCTGTTTGGCTCGAGGCTCGTTCTTGCCTGGGGACTCCCTTTTGTAACGGATACCACCTTAAGTAATAGCGGCCTTCACCCCAATCAAGGCTAGGATTAGGACGGAAGGGACCGTCAAATGAAGAAACTGAACTTCGTCGTCTCGCTGACCACAAATGACAACGACTACCAAATAGAACAGGCTGTGGCTGCGGAGAACGCGGCGAGGCGGTTGGGAGTGAACGTCGAGATTATCTATGCGGATAATGACGCCATCCTGCAGAGTCAGCAGTTGTTGAAGATCATCCAATCCAGCTCCACAGCGCATCCCGATGGCATTATCTTCGAACCGGTGGGCGGAACCGGTTTTCCGCAAGTGGCGGGCGCGGCTGCGGCCGCCGGAATGGGCTGGGTAATTCTCAACCGCGATGTCGAATATCTTGCCGAACTCCGCAAAGCCTACCGGGTGCCGCTGTTCGCGGTTACGTCAGACCACCTGGAAGTGGGGCGAATCCAAGGGCGCCAGTTGGCGGAGATACTGCCCGAGGGCGGAAGTATATTGTGCATTCAAGGTCCCTCGGAAAGTCTGGCGGCAAAGGAGCGCCTGACGGGCATGAATCAGACTAAACCTGCGGGCTCGCAGGTTAAGGTCATAAAAGGAAACTGGACCGAAGCCAGCGCCCACAAAGCCGTCACTTCCTGGTTGCGCTTATCAACATCGCAAAGCAGCGTCTGCGACGCCATCGCATGCCAGGACGACAGTATGGCGATCGGTGTGCGAAAAGCATTCCAGGAACTGACCGACCGTACATTACGGGAACGCTGGCTCAGCCTTCCCTACCTGGGTTGCGATGGCATGCCCAACACCGGGCAGGCATGGGTAAAAAACGGACTGTTGACCGCTACCGTCGTCATCCCGGCGAACACCGGCCAAGCCCTCGACATGCTGGTACACGCCCTGCAGCAGGGCACTATACCACCGGCCCGGACAATGACTGCTCCAGTGTCATTTCCCGAGTTGGGTACCTTGGCGAAAACCCGCGCAAGGAAGGCCCACGCCGGATCGGAGTAGAGGAATCCGATCCAGCGGCCCCATTCAGTCTGCCCAGGCTAGATACCCCGGCACCACGAAATTCACCAACGGTACGATCATCAGAACGCCCCACCAGTTTGGTTTGCCACGAGCTTCGGCCACTGCCATCCAAACAATGATCATCATCACCACGCCTACGAGGGGAATCAGAAAGAGGATGAACCACCACATGGGTTTCTTGGCCACGCTCAGCATCAGGAACAGATTTGCAATCGGAATCCAGGCCAGCCAGTCATTGGCCGTGCCCGTCTTCTTAGCGATGGTCTGAACCGCCAAAGCCATATAGATATAGGCTGCGAGGCCAAGAACCACGACAAAGAACAGCATCACGCCGGTCAAGGCCGCAAAGGGGCCAGCGCCTGGCTCCTAGTCCTGGGCCAGGGCCGCGCCACCGGAAAGCAGAATCGCAACCAAGGCAAAACTCAAACCTGCAAGCGACCACGGACTGAATCGTTTCATTCGAAGTCCCTCCTGAGGACTGAGAAATCACACACCACCACGGACGGCTGACCGCGTGTCGCGGGAAGTATACGCCGAGGAGTTCGGTCACGAGAAAATTATTCCCGAACAGCATTAACATTGGAAAGTGGAGGTATCTTCCCATGTTCGCGTCACAACCCGTTGGATTCGTGAGCAGTCCGTACCGTGACACAAGCCAGGTCCCCAAGGGTCTTGACGCCAAACACGAGGCCGACGGAGTACTCAAGATCCTGCCAGAGTTTGAGTCGGGGCTTACCGACATCGAGGGCTTCTCCCATCTGATCGTCCTATGGGAGTTCGATCGCTCGCCAAAGCTCGAATTGCGTGGTGCGGAATCGCATGAGGACGCCTTGCTGGGGACACCGCCCTCTGATAATCGGCCGCATGGGGTGTTTGCGACTCGATCTCCTCGGCGTCCGAACCCAATTGGGTTGACGGTTGTCGAGCTGCGCCGCCGCGCGGGCACCGATCTGCATGTTCGTGGCGTCGACATGCTGGATGGAACTCCGATTCTTGATATCAAGCCTTATTTGTCGAGCATCCCATCAGAAAAGTTGCGCCGGGGCTGGCTCGCCGAAGCCGAGGCGCGGCAGAAGTGACCGCGAGCGCAGCCTCCGATGCCGAAGTAAAGCCATCTCACCTGCGCGGATACGCCATCCGTATCAGCGTCCGCTCGGCAAACGGAACGTAGAGCAGCGCGGCGGTAGCGGCGAAGGCGGAGCCGAAACCGATTTGGGCTACGAGCAGAAACGGGGCCACTGCCCAGAGTTCGTCCAGTACCAGGACTGCGAGAAAAATCTTGCGGAACTTTTCGCCCAGGCGGGCGTAGTCAAAGGCGGCTGCCGACAGGAAATAGAGCCTGACCGGAATGCCGACACCGGCAGTGACCAAAACGGTAATCGAAATCAGCGGCGCGCGAGTGTCGAGCCAGGAGATTTTCTCGACTGCCGACCAGTGAATCAGCGCTTCCACGTAGAAGATCAGGTACATCACTTGCAGTAGTCCGAACAAAGCTCGTGGGATTCCGCGATGCAGGGTCGGGATCTCCAGATCGGAATGCTGGGCGGCCTTCGGCAACGAGTCGTTTGGGGTGCCTGCGGTTCCCGCCTTCGGCTTGGTTTTGTCGTGCGCCTGACCTTCCCATTGCACTTGCCCTAGAAAGCGGTAGCCCCGCCGCGCGACCGTTTCGACAAATCGAGGACTGCTGGCGGAATCGCCCAGGACTTCGCGGATCTTGTTCACGGCGGTATTCAAGCTGTGATCGAAATCCACGAAAGTGTCGGCAGGCCACAGTCGCTCGCGCAGTTCTTCTCTGGTCACCACACTGCCGGCTTGTTCCAGAAGCATGATCAGCAAGGCGAAGGGCTGGTCCTGGAGGCGGATGCGGCGGCCTTGTTTGCGAAGTTCGCGGGCCTTCAGATCGGCTTCGAAGAGTCCGAAGCGAGCGGTTGAGGGCTTGGGGCTGGCGAGCGGAGAGGGTCCCGGCACGGACGCTAGTTTACACCGGGTACCCGAGCCTTCCGTGCTGTTGTTTTCCCCTGCCAGCACCCCGAATCGCCGCCCGGCTCTGAAGCCGGGCGCCCGAACTGCCGATGGAACAGATGCCAGCACCAAGAATTTGACCTGCCTGGAGTCAGCAATGGAATTTGCCGCCACGGACTTCGTGAGCACTGCTTTCGCGAGCACCGTATTCGTGAGCCCCGCCTTCGCAAGAACTGCTTACACGAGAACGGCGCAGGTTCCAGCGGCCATGAAACACCTACTGCCCCCGCCCGTTTACGGGATGGCTTCATGAGCTTGCTGCACGAGCCGTTGCCGACCATCCGAGTGCTGATAGCCGATGACAGCGCGGTCATGCGCACGGAACTGACCCGCATGTTGGACTCCAGCCCGCAGATGCGGGTGTGTGGCAGCGCGCGCGATGGCGAAGAAGTGGTCGCGAAAGCCAAGCTGCTGCTGCCAGATGTCATCACCCTCGATGTAGAAATGCCCTTGCTGAATGGAGTGGAAGCGCTGAAACGCATCATGCGCGAGTGCCCGTGTCCGGTAATCATGTTCAGTTCCGCCACCCGGAGAGGGACAGAAGTGACGCTGGAAGCGCTTTCGGCCGGCGCGTTTGATTACCTGCCGAAGATAAGCTCTCATCGGGCCGGGAACGCGCAAAAACTGCAGCAGGACTTGATCGAGAAAATTGAGGCGGCTTCGCACAGTTGGCTTGCTCGCAAGCGTGCGTACTTACCCGCGCCGCCGCCGGCCGCGTTACCTGTCCACCGGCGCGATCCCGATTTGCAGGCGAAGCCGCGGCCAATTCCGCGAATTATCGTGCTCGGCACTTCCACCGGAGGCCCGCAAGCCCTGCAAGGGCTCTTGCCCGAATTGCCGCGCGACCTGCCGGTTGCGATGATCGTGGTGCAGCACATGCCTCCGGGCTTTACCGAGCCCTTGGCAAAACGCCTCGACGGACTCTCTCGCGTGAAGGTCTGCGAGGCACGGCACGGCCAAGCCGTGTTGCCGGGGACGGTTTACATCGCTCCCGCGGGCCGCCAGACGACGTTGTTCAGAATCCCGACGACAGGAAACTTGGCGGCTGGAAACAGGGCGGCGGTACGCGCGTCGGTTGCAAACGAGGCTGCGAGGAACTCGCACGTGACTCATTCGCAATCAATCAACGCGCATCGGATTTCGATTTGCCTTTCCGACACGCCGTCCGACACCCCACACAAGCCGTCGGTCGACATAACCATGCGCTCGGTAGCGGAAGTATTCGGCAGCCTTACTCTTGGCATCATTCTCACCGGCATGGGCACCGACGGATTGCAGGGAATGACCGCAATTCGCGATGCTGGCGGCATCACCATGGGTCAGGACGAAGCCAGCTCCGTTGTGTATGGAATGCCGCGCTGCTGCGCTGAACGTGGGGTCCTGCAGGAAGTCGTGCCGTTGTCAGATGTTCCCCGGCACATCCTGGAGGCGGTGCATTACATTCACCAGGTCTGAGTTGCCCTTTCCGGCCCCGTTCCGTAAAGCCATCTCCACTCTCGAAACCAGAGCAGCGGCGCAGTAGGGCTTGGCCAGGAACTCGTTTTCGAGTTCCTGATCGAGGTCCTGATCAAGATACTTCCGCAATGTTGCCGCCGGATAACCGGATACCAGAACGACCTTCAGCCCAGCCGAGCGGCGGCGCAGAGTTTGCGCCAGCAGCGCTCCGCTCGAATCCGGCAGCACGGCGTCGCAGAGCAATAGCTGAATGTGATTTCCGTGACGCCGGAACACTTTTCTCGCCGCCGCCGCACACTCCGCATGAAGCACTCGATAACCTGCATCGCGAAGGATTTCGCACGTCACCTCGCGGACGAAGCGCGCATCTTCAATTACCAAAATCGTCACGGCGAGATGCGGTGGCTTCGGAACTGTTCGCTGAACCTGGGTTGCTAGGCAATGCATGTGGCCTGTTGTTTTCCGCAGACTCGATTTTGTAAGTAGATTCGGACCCTGCGATTTCGCTCGGCACCGGTGCTACTGCATGGCAGCTTCCATCGCAAAGGCGCAAGGCAGACAAACCGCTGCGGTCGTAGATTCAGCGGGTTAGGATTCGCGCGGGTAGGATGCGGCGTTGGCGGATCGCGCCGGCTTTCCATTCACGTCCGAAGCAGGTGATTTTTCGGGAATTGTTTCCGGAAGCGGGAGCCTACGGTCTTCTGCTCCGAAAGTCTTACCTGGCACGCGCCAACAACGTCTGTTCCGGATCGAGGAGAACTTTGCGAACTCCGGCCGGCGCGGAAAGATGAAAGGTAGTCTCGTTCCCTTCGGCGAAGACGTGGCCCAGGAAAACATTCTTTCCCGCTACCGACGCATACAGCGGAACCGCGGTCACCAGGCTGTCCGGCGCTTGGTCCTGCACAATCGTTCCGGTGATCAAAGTGGACCCAGGCTTGTCCGTGAATTTGACTCCACGAAGACCGAAGGCCGGAACTGCGGTTCCATTGACCCAGCCCTCATAGAACCAGTCCAGCGACTTGCGGCCTTCGTACCACAACGACGGCGGCAGTTCAGCCTCCAGCACCGTCATCAGTTGCGCCGTGTTGATCGCGCGGCCTTCGTCTTCTTTCCGCAGGCGGCGCAGCGCGCGCACGAAAGGCTCGTCTTCGGCTTTTTGCGCGCGAGAGGTTCCGCTCTTGCGCTCGGCGTCGCGCATCATCGTCCGCAGCATGTGGAAGAGCCAGGTCCCGCGTCCATAGCTGATGGCCCCATACCCATTCGGCGATTGCGACGACGAAAGCCGCAGGCCCAGCGTCACCGGGCCGGCATCCATCGGCGGGACACCGTCGCGGTTCTTGGTCAGCAGGTCGTCGCGATACTTTTGAAGGACCTCGCGAGATTTAGCCGGATCGTGCGATTCCAGCAGCATGAGGGCGCTGTAGTTGGCCAGCGCCTCCATGATCCACTGATCGCGATACCCGCGCCAGGTCACCAGATCGCCCCACCACTGATGAGCGGTCTCGTGAGCGATGATCTGCTGTTCAATCAGCCGCTCGCTGGGGTCGCGCTCCACCCGCTCCAATTGCTGCGGGTTCAAGAACTCAAGGCTGGAAAGGAAGATCAGGCCGGGCCAGCCCTGGCTGATGTCGCCGGGAAATTGCGTGAGCGCCAGCTGATTGTAGGGAAAAGGGCCAAATCGCTGTTGGTAGAAATCCACCGCCCTGGCCGAGATTGCACCCACCATCTGCGCGTTCTCCGCCGGCGCGAACGTGCCAAGAGGTACTGTAGACGAGGGCAGTTTGAAAATGTCCGGGGCCCTGGTCTCGTCATTAGTAGTCCCCGCGAAACCCTTTTCTACGTGGCCGGTTGCGTAAGTGACGACATCTACTCCCGCGGCGTGGGTTGTGGTCTGCGAAAATTTGCCGAGGTTGAAGCCAGCAACCGGGACCGGACGGTCGGAGACCCAGGTGGAGGATTGTTCCGATGCCGCCGTCTTTGTTTCCGTTTCTGTCTCTGCGTCGTCTTGAGTGCGGCGTCCGGTCGCCACCAGCGTCCACCCCGCCGGATAGCGAAACTGTAAGTTGAACGACGCCATGGCAAACCCCAGGCTTGGGTACCAAGTCCCATGTTCGCCGACATACAGCAATCCGTTTGCGGCCTCGGAAAGGACGGAGCCGGAATAATCAAAGCTTAATTCGATATTCTGGCCGGCCCGCAGCTGAGCCTGCAAAAATACCGCCAGCACATCGTTCCCGCGCCGCGCCAACTGCGAGCCTTCAATCGCCTGATTGTGAATGAATTCGATCGGACGCCCATCTGCCTTCACTTGCTTAACCTGGAGGAAGCGCGACAGTTCGAACAGCAACATCCGCCCAGTATCTTTGTCCTTGCGCGCGGCGACGCTGAGAACCGCATTGGCCTCGAGCTCCGTCGGCGGTGTGATCGCAGCCTGAATTTTGAATTGCGAGATTGCGACTTCCGGAGTGGGGTCGCCGTCGGCGTCCCGGTCAGTGATTGCAGCTCCCGGCCGCGCGGCTATTGGAAACGAGACCCAGACGTTGTAGAAGTCTTCGCCCTCGACCGTCTTGTGCTGCCCGGCGGCAATCTGCTCCGACAGCAGCGAGTCATAACGCACATCGAAGGCCCCCAGCTGGTTGCCTTGGAGGTAGGCGTGAAGAAAGTGATCGTTGCCTCGCGGTTTTTCTGCCGGAGGCAAATCGCGGCTGAAAGTAAATAACAGCCGCAACGCGTCCTCTGTCGCGAGATTGTGGGCGGTGACATTCCATTCGGCGGTAAGAGGCGAAGCTTCCTCGGTCGGCCTTAGCCCAGGCCGCAAATCGCCGAAGGCGTCATCGTTAAAACGAAAATAGGCGGTGGAGAATTTTTCTTCCAGAATCGCCGCCCCGGTGAACCGGGCTAATGACGCGCGCTCGGTAGTGTCAGGCGGAACCAACAGCACCTCGCCTTCGCCCTTAAAGAAAGCTCCGGTGATGTGGCCGTCGGCGTCTTCGGTGAACGCGATGGTGCCGTCGTCGAGGGAGATGTGCAGCGCAGCCCGCTCCAGCCACGCCTCTCTCACCTTGTAAACCCGTGATGGATCCAGGCCCACTGACCGCAGCTTGAGATAGAGCGACTCCGCAGGGCCCGGGGTTCCGGGAACCGACGATAGGGGAATTGGGACTTTGGCTGAATCCGCGGTCTGGCCGCTGACAAGGCTGGCCATACAACTAAGGGTCACCATCCACACTGCCAGACGGCCCGCTCTGAGCATTACCTTTGGCACCTTAGACTCCTCGATCTGCGCTTCTAGAATGCTCTTGAGTGCGCTCATTTGTCACCCCTTATCATCCTTCGTCTTTGGCTACGCCGCTGGCTGACGCTGGCCCTGGCCGGCGCGGGCGTCGTGGCCGCCTCGGCTGAAGTTATCCACCTGAAAGACGGCGACGTCATCTACGTTGACTCGGTCAAGGAAGGCGCGAACCGGGTCGAATATTCGATCGGAGACGACACCTACGCCATTCCGAAATCACGCGTGCAAAGCATCGAAGCGGGAATCCGTCCTCAGGTAAATCCACCGCCCAGCCAGGCGGAAATGGCGGCTTTTACTCCGGACACGCCCACCGCCGCAGAAGGACCATTACTGGAGAAAATTGTTCGCGACGGAAATGTGGACCGCGTCGCCCTCGCCTCCGTTGCGTTGCAGCACGACGCCAAGCAAACCGCTGCCGCCTTCTACCTGGCTGGCAAGCTGGATTACCTGGCCGGGAAATACAGCGAATCGCGCGGCGATTTTGAAACGGCCCTGGCCAACGACCCGGAGAATCCCAACGTCCTCAACTTCTATGCCGCTTTGTTGATCCGAACCGGCAATGGGCGAGAAGCTGTCCCGTACGCCGAACGCGCCGTCCGCGTGGCCCACGATTCTCCCGATGCCTTGGCCGTCCTCGGGTACGCCCAATTTGCAGCCGACCGCCCCAAAGATGCGATCTTGAGCTGGAAACAATCCCTGGCGCTGCGTCCGGATGCTTCGATTCAGCAAGTAATGGCCCGGGCGGAACGGGAAATGTCCGCAGAAAGCAGCTACTCAGAGCGCGAAGCCGGACACTTCGTTCTCCACTTCGAAGGCACGCAGAGTTCCGTCGTATTTCGCGACCAACTGCTTTCGACGCTGGAAGCCGATTACGTGGAATTGTCACGCGCGTTCGGCAGTGAGCCCCGATCGAGCATTCCAGTGGTTCTCTACACCAATCAGACGTTTTTCGACGTCACTCAGGAACCTTCCTGGGTCGGGGCGCTCAACGACGGCAAACTTCGCATTCCCTTGCAAGGATTGGATTCGGTCACTCCCGACCTAGCCCGAGTGTTGAAGCACGAACTGACCCATTCCTTCGTAAATCAGCTTTCCATGGGCCGATGCCCGCAATGGTTGAACGAGGGGATCGCGCAGATGATGGAGCCGCGGTTACTGGTGCGAGGAGCGAACCTGGCGCAACTTTTCAAACAGCAACAGGAAATCCCGCTGAACGCGCTCGAAGGCAGTTTTTCTTCTTTATCCGCCCCTGAGGCCGCGGTAGCCTACGACGAGTCCCTGGCCGCGGCTCAATACATACAAGCGCATTACGGCATGAGCGACCTGATCCGCATCCTGGAAAGGCTGGGGCATGGCGAATCCGCGGAGTCAGCGTTGCGCTCGACCATCCACAGCGACTATCGCCAGTTCCAGGACGAAATCGGGGCGGAATTAGCACACCAGTTCGGCCACTGATTCGGGCGGTGCCGCGAGCCGCAAAGGCAAAAACCATTCACCGCCGAGCACGCCGAGGAGTTTCTTTCAAAGGTTTTTGTACGCGCTCTCGGCGGTCAAAGATTTTGATTTTCGCCTCGCTACTTTCGTGCTTCCGTCGGCCTCAACGAATGGGTTGGCGGCGGCGCTGATCGGTGGTAACTTCTTGGGACTGACTTATGGCGGCGGCTCTGAATCAACGCACCCCGGTCTTGCCCTGGAAGGACCCTCTCCAGGCGAGCATCCCGCAGATCCGCGACGGGTTCATGGCGGCGGTCTACTACGGACAGCGCTGCAGCGGCGACTTCTACGATTTTCTGCGGGTTGCTCCCGCGCGAGTGCTTTTTGGTCTGTTTGACGTGGCCGGCGACCTCCAGCGGACGCGCGGCATCGTGGTCGCCATCCAGGAGAAGTTCCGCTCCCTGGGCGCCAGCTTGCTCGGACCGGACGTGAGCAATGAAGCCGAGGGCATTCTGGAGCTGTGGCTGGAACTGAACCGGGCCCTGATGCATGCTGCCTCCGGAGTGCATTCCTGTCCCGCTTTCATCGCCTGCTATAACGAGGAACTGCGGACGCTGTGCTACGTAAATTCCGGACACACCCCCGGATTGGTCCGCGACCCGAATCAGGTCCTGGAACTCAAGGCCACGGCGCTGCCCTTGGGCCTGTTTTCTCATTCCGTCCCGGACTCTTCGGTGGTTGCCCTGGAGCCCGGCAATACGCTGCTTCTGGTTTCGAAGGGGATTGTGGAGGCCAGGAAGCGCCACGAAGAGTACGGCATCGAGCGGGCGAAAGAGTATCTGCAAAAGATAGCGTTTGAAACTGCTCACGAGACTTGCGTCGGGATCCTGGCTGACGTGCAGCAGTTTATGGGGACAGCTCCCACCCACAACGATGTGACGGCGCTGTCGGTAGTGCGCTCAAGTTGAGGTCGCTTCAACCCAGCCGTCCACTGGTGTGCGACGACTCCTGCGAGTTACAATTTTCCTGAGGCAGGGCGGTTCAGCCTGCTTCCTACTTTCTCTATGTGCAAAAGACTGTTGTTCCCCGCCGTTCTGATCGCTGCCTTCCTGCTGCCGGGCTTTCTCTCCGCCGATACTGTGGTCGAGGAAATCGTGGCCCGCGTAAACAACCGGATCATCACCCGCTCGTCCTACCAGCACGAGCAGCAGCAACTCATCGACGAGGCCAAGCAGCAAGACGCCGCTCACGCCGACCAGATTGCCGCCCAACAATCCAAGGACGTCCTGCGCGGACTCATCGACCAGGAACTGTTGCTGGAAAAAGGCAAGGACCTTGACATCACCGCCGACACCGAGCTGATCAAACAGCTCGACGAAATGCGCAAACAGATGAAGATGGAAAGCCTGGATGACCTGGAGAAAGCTGCCGCTGCGCAGGGAATTTCGTTTGAAGACTTCAAGCAGGACATGCGGAACAAGATCATCACCCAGCAAGTGATTCAGCGCGAGGTGGGTGGGCGCATCAACATCAGCAAAGATGAAGAGCAGAAGTTTTACGAGGAGCACAAGGCCGACCTGGAGCACCCGGAGCAGGTAAGGCTGAGTGAGATACTGGTTTCAACCGATCAGGCGGGAGACGATCCGGAAAAGCTAGCCGCCGCCGAGGCCAAGGCAAATGACCTGCTCAAGCAGATTCGGGCCGGCGCCAGCTTCGAAGACATCGCCAAGAAGTATTCGGACGGTACCACCGCCGCGCAAGGCGGCGATCTCGGGGAACCGTTCGAACGCGGCAAACTCGCGAAGGCGCTGGAAGACGTGACCTTCGCCATGAAAAAAGACGATGTCTCGGATGCGATTCGCACCAAGCAGGGGTTTGTGATTTTAAAAGTCACCGAGCACCAGACGGCTGGAATTCCGCCATTCGCCGAAATCGAAAACCGCATTCAAGAAGCGGTTTACATGCAGAAGCTGCAACCGGCGCTGCGCGAATATCTCACCAAGCTGCGCGAAGATGCATTCATTGACATCCGTCCGGGATATGTTGACAGCGGCGCGAGCGCCAACCAGACCAAGCCCGTAGTGACCACAGCGGCCAAGGAAACGCGTGCCAAGACGCTCAAAAAGAGGAAGAAACTCGGGGTGCTTTAGTTTAAGCTCGGCGGAACCCGCGAACCGAAATTACGGCTGCAATGGAACGCAATGAAAGAATTTTTCCTTTCCGACTGCCCGCAATTCGAAAACAAAATCATCACTTCCAGCTTTGTGGTCACCACCAAGCAAGTGAAGCCGAAGAAGAGCGGCGAGCCCTACCTCGCGCTCACTCTCGCCGACCGCGGTGGGCAGATCGAAGCCAAAATGTGGGACAACGTCGAAGACTCCATCGACGCCTTCGAGCAGGAAGACTTCCTCAAGATTAAAGGCCTGCTCAATAAGTACAAGAACCGCTTTCAGATCACCATCCACAAACTCCGGCGCATGTCCGACTCCGAGGTCGATTTCGCCGACTACCTGCCCAAAACCACCAAAGATGTTGACGGACTGTGGCGGACTTTGGAGGATTTCGTCGGATCATTCCAGGAACCGCATCTGCGCGCGCTGGTGCAGGCGTTTATGTCCGACCCCGAAATCGCCGCCGCCTATCGCAACGCGCCCGCCGCCAAGACTCTGCATCACGCCTACATCGGCGGGCTGCTCGACCACGTGGTCTCGCTGTTTCGGTCTTGCGATCTGCTTTGCAGAAACTATCCTCAAGTCAATCGCGATTTGCTGCTCACCGGCGTATTCCTTCACGACATCGGAAAAATCCACGAGCTGACCTACATGCGCTCGTTCTCCTACACCACCCGCGGACAGTTGCTCGGCCACATGATCATTGAGCTGGAGATGCTGCAAGCCAAACTGGCGCAATTCCCGGATTTCCCGACGGAGTTGAAGACGCTGATCGAGCACCTCATCATCAGCCACCACGGCCACTACGAGTTCGGATCGCCGAAACTTCCCATGTTTCCCGAAGCGCTCATGCTGCATTACCTCGACGATCTGGATTCAAAGATGGAAAGCATGCGCGCACACTTCGAACGCGAGGCAGGGAACGATTCAAGCTGGACGAGCTATAATCCGTCGCTCGGCCGCACACTACTGAACACGGGAAAATTTCTGAAGAAGAAAGAGGCGGTGCCCGAGGAAGCCTCGCAGCCTGAGCAGAGCGCGGTAAGTTCGCCCAATGGCTCCGGCCCCGCTCTGACATTCGAGGAGGAAAAGCTCTGACCCAGCATTGACGGAGACGTCCGGGATGCATCCAAAGAACACGCCCGGTGAAACAGCCGGGATACCTGTACTGTAGTGGGTTGTCCTTTACACCGCTGGTAGTTCATCATTAGACAGAAAATGGAGGCTCTATGAGATTGCGCATCGCAGCGTTGGCGGTGAGTTCGCTGCTGATTTTCGGCGTCGCTTGCAACCGTACCCCGAGCCAGACGCAGAACCAGAATTCCGCGCCAGGTGGCGACAATTCTTCACCCTCTTCAAACGGCAGCCAGGCCATGGCGCCGACTGCTCCGCCGGCCCCGGTCACGGTTACTATTCCGGCCGGTAAAGTCCTCACCGTAAGCCTGGCGGATACGGTCGGTTCCAAAGTCAGCCAGCCCGGCCAAAGCTTCGGCGGCTCACTGGCCAAACCTGTAGACGTAGATGGCGAGGTTGCGATTCCCTCTGGTGCCAGGGTCGAAGGCGTAGTCGTGGACGCTAAGCCGCTGGGGCGTTTTAAGGGCGGAGCTTTGCTGGAACTCAAACTGACTTCCGTCCAGGTGAATGGCGAGCAACTGCCAGTGCATACTGCAATGTTCACCCAGACCCTGAAGGGAAAAGGGAAGCGCAGCGCAGTGATGATCGGCGGCGGCGCCGGCCTCGGCGCTTTGATAGGAGGACTGGCTGGCGGCGGCAAAGGAGCGGCCATTGGAGCCGGCGCTGGAGCCGGCGCCGGAACCGCCGGAACCGCCTTTACCGGCAACAAGGAAATCGTGCTGCCCGCGGAATCGGCAGTGTCGTTTACGTTGAGGGAGTCGATCACGATCACCCGATAGGCCTCGATCAGAGCGCTTCATGCCCCAGAATCTTCTCTCTGGGGCATTTTGTTTTCTGCAGTATTAAACTGATAAGTCTCAGCCTGCGAAAATCCGCGCGCCCGAACCTGGAGACTCAATGCCAACCGCAACCCGCACCGATCCCCTTTCCTACCTGACCGACCAGCTGAACGACCTCAAAGCCAAAGGCACGCACTTTCGGCTGCGCGTGCTTGATGACGAGCAAGCCCCGCTCTGCACCTTCGACGGCAAAAAGGTCATCAACCTGGCCTCGAATAATTATCTTGGACTGACCACGCATCCCAAGCTGCGCGAAGCCGCACTCGCAGCCACGCGCAAATACGGCGTCGGATCAGGCGCCGTCCGTACTATAGCCGGCACTATGAAAATCCACATGGAATTGGAAGAGAAGATTGCGCGCTTCAAGAACGTCGAAGCCTGCGTCGTCTTTCAATCTGGATTCGCTGCGAACGCCGGAACCGTTTCCGCGGTCCTGGGAAAAGAAGACTTCATTATCTCGGATCAGCTTAACCACGCTTCCATCATTGACGGCGCGCGCCTCTCCCGTGCCAAGATTCTCGTCTTTGAACACAAAAACATCGCCGACGCCGAAGCGAAACTTGCCAGCATCAAAGACCAGCCCGGCAAGCGGCTGCTGATCACGGACGGCGTCTTCTCCATGGACGGCGACATTGGCCCGCTGCCTGGGCTCTGCGATCTGGCAGAGAAATACGGCGCTATCATGATGGTCGACGACGCCCACGCGTCCGGTGTACTAGGCCGCAACGGGCGCGGCACGGTGGATCATTTCAAAGTCCATGGCCGTGTGGACATTCAGGTGGGAACGCTTTCGAAAGCCATCGGCGCCCTCGGCGGATACGTCTGCGGCACCCGCGATCTGATTGATTTCCTCTATCACCGGGCACGGCCGTTTTTGTTTTCCACTTCGCATCCGCCGTCGGTGGCTGCGACATGCATGGCCGCCTTCGATGTCCTCGAAAACGAGCCGGAACGAATCGAACAGCTCTGGGAGAACACCCGCTTCTGGAAGAAAGAATTGGCGGTGCTCGGGTTCGACATCGGCGGAAAAACCACTCCCGCCAGCGAGACCCCGATCACTCCCATCCTGATCGGCGACGGCAAGCTGACCATGGTGTTTTCAAAAGAGTTATTCAAAGAAGGTGTGCTGGGAACCGGAATCACCTTCCCTACCGTCCCCGAAGGAAAAGCGCGCATCCGCACCATCATGACGGCGACGCATACGAAGGATGAATTGCAGCAGGCGTTGGAGGTGTTAGGTCGAGTTGGAAAAAGAATGGGAATACTGTCAAACTAGGCGACGCGGCGAGGAGGATTCATGCGCTCACGATTTGGACTCATTGCGGTATTTTTCCTTCTGATCAGCGTTGCCTGGGCACAGGAAGAGCATCATCATCACGCCCTGACAGAAGAAGAAGTCGGTTCAGTCCAGTTTGAAACTTCGTGCTCGAAAGACGTCGCGGCGAGTTTCAATCGCGCCGTCGCCTTGCTGCATTCCTTCCAGTATGAGCAAACCCGGAAGGCGTTCGCGGAAATCGCAGGACAACACCCCGACTGTGCGATGGCGCAGTGGGGGATCGCGATGTCGCATTATCATGGCTTGTGGGACAGCGGTGACATCGTCGCTGGCCGAGCCGCCCTCCGCCAAGCACAACAAATTGCCCAATCCAATTCGGCCACTACGGCGCGGGAAAAATCCTATATCGACGCATTGGCCGAAATCTACAAGGAAGACGGCAAGGACAAGACCGCCCACGCTCAGGCATTCGAGCAGAAGATGGGAGCATTGCAGGCAGCCTTTCCGGACGACAGTGAAGCTGCGATTTTCCACGCTTTATCGCTGGCGATTACCGCGCCCAAGACCGACAAAACCTTCGCCAACCAGCGAAAATGCGGTGAGATTCTCGAACCTCTGCTGGCGGCACATCCGCACCATCCCGGCGTCGCCCACTACTTGATTCATTGCTACGACAATCCGGTGCTGGCCGAACAGGGCCTGGACGCGGCCCGCCTATATGCCAAAATCGCGCCCGCCTCGGCCCACGCCAACCACATGCCTTCTCACATTTTCACGCGACTTGGATTGTGGGAGGAATCCATAGGTTCCAACTTGAGGTCGGCCGAGCTCGCAACCAAAGATGAGGCCGCTTCGGCGACCGGAGAAGCTCGCGACCAGCGACTCCACGCCATGGACTATCTGGAATATGCATACCTACAGAGTGGGCGCGTGTCGCAAGCAAAGGCCGTCGTTGATGAAATGAACTCGCTGAAGCCCATACCGGGACTGACCCAGACCGGAGGTTACGCGAATGCAGCCATTCCCGCGCGCTACGCCCTGGAGCGCGGCGACTGGGAAGCCGCCGCCTCGCTGCAACCCGCAAGCGGCACCGTGCCCTGGGCGCAGGCCATCACCTGGATGGCGATCGGAATCGGCAGCGCACGAAGTGGAAAGCTGGATCGCGCCGCCGAAGCAGAGCACACTCTGGCCACTCTCCGCGATTCCGCCGCCAGCCAAAATCAATATTGGTCAAATCAAATCGAAGTTCAGCGCCGCGAAGTTGCCGCATGGATTGCCGAGAAAAGCGGCAAGCCTTCGGATGCAATCGCATCAATGCGTTCCGCCGCCGACCTTGAAGAAAGCATGGACAAGAATGCCGTCACCCCCGGTGCAATCATCCCGGCGAGAGAGATGTTGGCCGAATTGTTACTCCTGCATCATCACGCCGATGAGTCGCTGGCCGAGTACCAGGCCGTCCTGAAAATCGCGCCTAACCGCTTTAATGCCCTGTACGGCGCCGCCAACGCGGCTGATGCGTCGGGAAATACGACGGTTGCAAATCAATACTTTCGGAAATTGACCGAAATTGCCGTCGGAGACGAACGTCCAGAGTTGATCACGGCGCGGAAGAAGATCGCGGTCACAGAACGAAGCTCAGCGCAGTAAGAAGAGCAGAGATCACCCCGCGCGGTGCACGATCTTCCCACCCACAATCGTCGCCACCACTTTCCCCATGAGCTGCCGTCCATCGAACGGGGTGTTGTGCGATTTCGATTTCGATTTCGCAGCGTCGAATGTCCAGCGCTTTTTGGGATCGAAGATGGTCACGTCGGCATGACTTCCGCGCAGCAACGTTCCGCGTCCGCGTAGATCGATGACTCGCGCCGGGCCGGCGGTGAATAGCTCAACGATACGCGCCAGAGAAATGCGATGCCCGGAATGCAAGACGGTAATTGCCAAGCCCAGCGCGGTTTCGAGGCCAGTGATGCCGAATGCGGCCCGCTCGAATTCGATGATTTTTTCGTGCGGCGCGTGGGGTGCGTGATCGGTGGCGATGGCGTCAACGGTGCCGTCTGCCAGCGCGGCAATTACTGCCTCGACGTCCTCTTTCGAGCGCAGTGGCGGATTCATTTTGAAATTGGTGTCGTAGTCGCGCACATCGGCATCAGTGAGCGCGAAGTGGTGCGGAGTGACTTCACAAGTCACGCGCGCCCGATTTCGTTTCCCGCGGCGGACCGGCGTCAACGCCTCGGCGGTTGAAAGATGCGCTACATGCAGCCGTGCGCCGTTGAACTGCTGCGCCAATTGCACGTCGCGATCTACGATTGCCGCTTCCGCCATCACGCTCATGCCGCGCAGTCCCAGCCGCAATGAGGTTGGGCCTTCATTCATCGAGCAGCCTTGCGTCGTCCGCGTGTCCTCGGCGTGTTGCACGACCGGAAAATTAATCTCGGCGGAGGCGCGCAGCGCGTCGCGCATTGTTGTGTCACTCAAGATCGGCTTGCCATCGTCGGTGACGGCCACCGCTCCTGCGCGTTGCAGTGCGCGAAAATCGGTGAGCACGGCGCCCTTGCTGCCCTGAGTCGC